>Ga0315274_10014217_pt1 | contig 11292 bp, 10 predicted proteins | sample YL17G02_20_MG_FD_203700 | JGI IMG/M metagenome (GOLD analysis project Ga0315274, IMG submission 203700) | Sediment microbial communities from Yellowstone Lake, YNP, Wyoming, USA - YL17G02_20 | ecosystem: Environmental > Aquatic > Freshwater > Lake > Sediment | place: USA: Wyoming | collected...
ATTCTTATCGATCAATCACCGATAGGCAGAACCCCAAGGAGTAACCCCGCAACATATACCCAAACTTTTGATCCGATAAGAGATGTCTTTGCCTCAACCCGTGAGGCAAAGGCCAACGGATTTAAAAAAGGCAGATTCTCTTTCAATGTCAGAGGAGGAAGGTGTGAAGCTTGCGAAGGTCAAGGGCAAATACGAATCGAAATGCAGTTTATGAGTGATATTTGGATAACTTGCGATGTTTGCCACGGAAAAAGATACAACACTCAAACATTAGAAGTAACTTTCAGAGGGAAAAATATTGCAGAAGTGCTTGACATGACAGTTGATGAAGCAAAAGAATTCTTCCATGCTCATTATCAAATACTGACTAAGCTTGATACCCTGTCCTGGGTGGGACTTGGGTATATGCAACTGGGGCAACCCGCAACCACTCTTTCCGGAGGTGAAGCCCAAAGAGTAAAACTGGCAACGGAATTATCAAAAAGGGCAACCGGTAAAACCGTATATATCCTTGATGAACCTACAACGGGTCTGCACTTTGCCGATGTAGAAAGACTTCTTAATGTCCTAAAACTTCTTACGGAAAAAGGAAACAGCGTATTTATAATCGAACACAATTTGGATGTAATAAAAAACAGCGACTATATAATAGATCTTGGCCCCGAAGGCGGAGACGCGGGAGGAAAACTTATTGCTCAAGGCACTCCTCACGAAGTGTCTAAATTAAAATCTTCATATACTGGAACTTATTTGAAGTAAAACTTCCTGGATGGATACTTTGATTTCGATTTGATTCGATTTCTTTGTATCCACCCAGGACTTCGTCATGCAAATAAAAATGAAATGATTGCGGTGAGAAAGGGGCTTCCCTCTCTCACACTCGCTCAGTTAGCCCGGCTGGTTACCACCACTCCAAAGACCACAATGGCCAGTGCTGCTAATACTACGCATGACAGCCAACTCGCCGCATTTGCAAGCACAATGCCGAATGCAAGACCGACGAGGGTTCCAATGAGCACTCGTGCTCTCTCGTTCATTTTAACCTCCAAAGAGCAAAATTTAGTATCGCAAGTGATACTATGGGGTGATTCTACAGCAGAGAGAGAGTAAAAGTCAAGCCCACCGCTGGGCAGGTAAATTTTGTTATACTTAATCCATGCTTAAAAAGATTCTTGCTTTTGTCTTCCCATTATTCATTATTCATTATTCATTATTCTCTAACTCCGTATTCGCAGAATCGGAGTTTTTGGTCGATTCCAATGTTACGTATGATGTTGCCGAAACCGGAAAAACACTGGTAACTCACGAAATTTTTCTTGAAAATGCTTTTTCTACTCTTTATGCAACTTCCTATACTTTAAATCTCGAAAATATAGAAGCCCAGAACGTGCAGGCACGTTCGGATACTGGCGACTCGATACTGGTAGCTAGTGAAAAACAAGATAACAAGATAAATATTAAATTAAATTTTAACGATGCGGTTGTCGGAAGAGGCAAGAGCCGGCATTTTTTTGTTACATACGAAAATACCAGTTTTGCGTCAAAGACAGGAGAAGTCTGGGAAATTTCTATTCCCAAACTCTCAAGTGATTCATCCTTCAGAAATTATCAGGCTACTCTTAAAGTTCCGCTAAAATTCGGTCTTGAAGCATATATTTCTCCCAAGCCGGATAGTTCGGAGGAACAAGCCAATACAAGGGTATATACATTTTCAAAAAACGATTTGGTTAAAACAGGTGTTACCGCAGGCTTTGGTGAATTCCAAGTTTTCACCTACACTCTCAATTACCATTTGGAAAACCCACTGGGTAGAAGTGCGGAAACTGAAATTGCCCTTCCCCCGGATACCGCTTTCCAAAAAGTCTATCTCAGATCGGTTAATCCGGAACCTTTAACAATTAGAATCGATGAAGACGGAAACTGGCTGGCAGGTTATAAGCTAACTTCAAGACAAAGACTGGATGTGGTGGTAACAGGCGAGGTTCAGATTTTTGCCAGCGAAAGGAAATTCCCGAAGCTCACCAATGAGGCACTAGCCTCTAATCTGCAAGCCACCGGTTACTGGCAGACTGATGATACGCAAATTAAAGCATTGGCACAGGAGCTTAAAAACCCCCGAGCAATATATGATTATGTGTGGCAAAACCTGAAATATGATTACGAAAGAGTACGGCCGAATGTCGAGAGGCTGGGTGCCAAAGGGGCACTTCTTACTCCCGCTAATTCAATCTGCATGGAATTTACCGACCTTTTCATTGCTCTTTCCAGGGCAGCGGGAATTCCTGCCAGAGAGATCAACGGTTACGCATATACGGAAAATCCCGAGATACAACCTTTAAGCTTGGTTGCCGATGTTCTGCATTCCTGGCCCGAATATTGGGACAGTACAAGAGGCGCCTGGATTCCGGTTGACCCAACCTGGGCATCTACTACAGGGGGAGTCAATTTCTTCGACAAGCTTGATCTTAGACATTTTACTTTTGTAATTCATGGCGAAGATGCGCTCAAGCCTTATGCCCCCGGATCATATAAACTGGGGGCTAATCCGCAAAAAGATGTCTTTGTCTTTTTCGGAAAACTTTCAACTGACCAAACATCTTACCCTCAAATTAAAGCAACCTTTAAACCGGGGGTGCTTTTTTTCAATTCATCAATTAATATCAGTATCAGAAACCCAGGTCCTTCAGCCTACTATTCCTTCTACCCGGAAATCTACTTTGACAGCAAATTGCATTCCCGGGATTATATCGAAGTTTTACCTCCTTTTTCCTCCTACGAGATGGATGTCAAAGTTCCTTACAGCTTTTTTGGCAAAGATACCCCCAATGTCGTTAAAATAGTTGTCGACGGAAGCGACTTGAGTTTATCTACAAACAAAAACAGAGTTATAATAACAAGCCTGACTATAACCTTTATAATCATAACAATTTTTATAATCGTAATTCTTATCAGGCTAAAATGGAAAAACAAATTGCAAGCCGCCTTCCGCAAAGCCCGGGAGTCTATATATTCAAAACGGGAAATGGGCCGATCTACATCGGAAAGGCCATAAACCTCAAAAGGCGCGTCCAGAGTTATTTTGACCTAAATCTTCAGCCGAAAACGATGAGAATGGTCAAAGAGGCCTCGTCTCTGACAATTACGAAAGTTGATTCGGAATTTGAGACACTCCTTCTGGAAGCAAAGTTAATTCACAAATTCCAGCCTAAATATAACTCTGTTGCCAAAGACGATAAACACCCCTTATATATAACAATAACGAATGAGAAGTTCCCCCGGGTTACGATAACCCGAAGAAATGGGCTATACGGGCCATTTCCATCCTCAAGTATTGTCCACCAGGTACTTAAGATGATTCGCAGAATTTTTCCCTACTCGGATCATAAAATAGGAAAAAGGCCCTGCCTCTATAGCCAAATCGGCCTTTGTTCGCCCTGTCCTTCGACGATTAAAAATGAAGCTGACCGAAAATTATACCTTAAAAATATCAGAAATATAAAGAGCCTTCTGAACGGCAGAATCGCCAAAGTCAGACATAATTTGGAAAAAGAAATGCAAAATTACTCCCGAGAGCAAAAATACGAAGAAGCCCAAAAAACCCGCGACAAAATTGATAGGCTTGAATATATTACCAAACCAAGGATCCCGACCGAATTCTACCTCGAAAATCCCAATCTGCTTGAGGATATAAGAATTAAGGAATTGCAAAATCTAAAAAGTTTGCTTGTAAATTGTAAACTAAAAATTGAAAATTTGCACAGGCTGGAGTGCTATGATATAGCCCATCTTGCCGGAACGCATCCAACTGCCTCAATGGTAACCTTCATCGATGGGGAGGCGGAGAAGACTCTCTATAGGCATTTCAAAATCAAATCCGCCAAAGGAGGGGATGATTACGAATCCCTGCGCGAGGTGGCCAAAAGAAGACTAAAAAACAACTGGGGGAAACCCGATTTAATTATTGTGGATGGGGGAGTAGGCCAGGTGAAAGCTTTTGAGCAAATTATCCCCAATATTCCTGTTGTCGGAATAGCCAAAAATCCGGACAGGCTAATTATTCAAAAAAACTGCATTCGTCTTACCGGTCCCGCTTTAAACCTTGTCTCCCGCATGCGCGACGAGGCACACAGGTTTGCCAGACGCTATCACCATAAACTTGTAAAGATAAATTTGCTACAATAATAGTTAATGAAGTCTATCCTCAAACACTTCGTAATCGACACTGTTTGCCTTTATATTATCAGCCAATTTATTTCCGGAATGGTATTTTCAGAAGGACCGGTGACACTTGCTTTGACAGGTGCCGTGTTGTCTCTGACTACTTTGATCATCAAGCCAATCATCAATATATTGCTTCTGCCGATTAATCTCATTACTTTCGGCCTTTTTAAATGGGTTGCTTACGCAGTTACACTCTATCTTGTATTATTACTTGTCCCGGGGTTTGAAATCACCGGGTTCCACTTTTCGGGAATCGTAACTTATTGGTTTTCTCTTCCCGCCATTGATTTTTCGGGAGCCATAGCTATCGTTGCCTTTTCCTTTGTGATAAGTCTTCTTACGAGTATAATATTCTGGATAATGAAATGAGCAGCATATTAGCCACTATCCAGACTGTTTTATCCATAGCTGTAATTGTTTTGATATTAGTTCAGGCCAGAGGCACAGGGTTTGGTAGAGGGTCAGCGTCTGGGGCCTCTTTTACCAAAAGAGGCCTGGAAAAACTGATATTCAAGCTTACGTTTGTCTGCGTAGGCATTCTCATTGCTGTTTCTCTATTGCAATTTATTGTCTGATGAAGAATATCAGGTACACCCTAAGACTAATTTCCACCTTTTTTTCAAAGTTTAAAGCTCTTATCATCTTGGGAATTTTGGGTGGAGTAGCAATGTCCTTTGCCATAAATCTTGTAATCCCGGCTTTGGGGAACAAAAGTACAATTAGAATCGGTTTAACAGGCAGGTTTACAGCAACCACGCTTCCTTCCGAAATTTTAAATTTAATTGGGAATGGTCTTACTCAAATTGATGAAAAAGGCGACGTTATTCCCAATCTTGCAGATTCGTGGCAATCCCCGGATAAAGGTAAAACCTGGCTTTTCCATTTAAGGGAGGGGGTTAACTGGCAAGATGGAAAACCCGTGACAGCCAATGATATCAACTATCAATTTTCAGACCTTTCGGTAGAAAAACCTGATCAAAATACTTTGGTTTATAAGCTTGAGCATCCATACTCGGCTTTTCCTTCGGTTGTCTCCAAACCTGTTTTTAAAAAGGGTCTCTTAGGAACCGGGGAGTGGCGGGTTAAAAAAATTTCCCTGGCGGGCGATTACGTTACATCACTAACAATAATTAATAATCAAAAAGAGAAACAGATATACAAGTTTTATCCTACCGAAGAAAGGACCAAACTCGCATTTAAGCTTGGGGGCGTGGATAAAATCTCGCAAATCCATAATCCCAAACCTCTTGATTCGTGGAAGAAAATTAAAATATCAAAGGATGTAAGTATGGGTGAATATGTTGCTCTATTTTTCAATACCCAAGACCCTTCTCTTTCAGACAAAACTATTCGTCAGGCTCTTGCCTATGGAATTGACAAAGATATATTAGGAGAATTGCGCGCCATAAGCCCTATCTCGATAGATTCTTGGGCCTATAATCCCCAAGTTAAACCTTACAATTTCGATCAGCAAAGAGCAACAAAAGACATTAAAGAAGGCTTAACTATAAATCTCTCAACTTCTGCGATACTTCTGCCTATTGCCGAAAAAATAGCCAAAAATTGGGAGGGTATTGGTGTAAAAACCAACGTTGAGGTTTTTTCAACTATTCCCAACAATTACCAAGCACTTCTGGTTATTTTTGACATTCCCGAAGATCCGGATCAATATCCTGTCTGGCATTCTACACAGACAAACTCGAATATTTCAAAATACTCAAATCCAAGAATAGACAAACTTCTGGAAGACGGGAGAACGGAGCTTAATCTTGAAGAAAGAAAGAAAATTTATCTGGATTTTCAAAGATTTTTGGTTGAGGATTCCCCGGCAGTTTTCCTCTACTACCCAACAACTTATACCATAAGTAGAAAATAGAACATATAACACATTTTGGAGAGGAGTTCGATTCTCTTCAGGGTTTGAACAGTTTGATATAGTTTAAAGAGTTTTTATTCCAGCCTTCTTTCCTTATTGACAAGATACTAGTTTAGAATTATATTCCCAATAACTGCCTAGAATAATGGCACCAGAACAACGAACAACACCCGAGAGTCTAATAAATGGATTTCAGTCTCGTAGTGCCTATCGCAGTGACTTAGGAAACCACATCAACAGTTTTCAAGAACGTTTAGTAAAAGCAAAAGCAGTTTTAAACGCAGATAGGTATAACGATGTTCAGACTATGTATGAGGTTCTGAAACAAGCGATCATACAAGATAGACCTGAGTGTGTTAATTTTGCACGAGCTTTTATAGACCATATAGTCGAAGGTGGAAAACCAGAGGAATTCTTTAATTTAGAAAAGAATAAGCAATATCAAAATCTTGACATTGATCCGTTGGTAACCTCATCGGTTCAAAAGTGCTTGGAAGCAGTTCCTCTTCAGGGTTTACTTGATCTGGTTACCTCAGGGGCAATTGAGAAAAGTTTACTTCAAATTCCGTCTGGCGAAGAAATAATTGAAATTGATTCAAAATTATCCAAAACTCCTGAAAGTGGTATTGTCAAAAAGGAAACGAAAACATATTCCGCGATTGATACCTTATTTAAAACTGATTATTTATGGGTGCACCATTGTCCAGCGGGAAGTACGCATGAAAAAAGATTTACGAATTTGTACAATATCGCCGTTTTGCTTACTGGTAATAACTGGAATGATCAATCACTTAAGGCAACTAAAATCGCTATTCAACAAACGGTTATTCTGAATTACAAAAAACAGAAAGAGTTTAATGGCATAACCTTATCAAATGAGGGGCATGGTGGAAACCTAAGATATTATTCCGAGGATCAAGTGAGAGACCTGATTGTGTTTATGCAGGAATTTTTACCTACGTCAAAATCTCCCTATCGAATTACGAGCGAAGCAATAACTCGATGGCCTCTTGATTTTAATAAAAAAAAAAGAACCTGATTTAGACCTTGGTGACCTATCAGAAACAACGACCTCTAAACCACCCAGCAAAATTTTGAAAGCGACACCTTATTGGCCAAAAGTTCGCGAAGTGATTGAGAGAGTTAAAACAGAACAATCAAGCGCAATAATTCCAAAACTAACTGACGAGATTTTAAACAAGATATTTGATTCACCAAAGGCTCAACAGGTATTGGCTGAAATTAATAACGGGCGATTTTCACTCCTGCGTGTGACAATCGAAGGAATTCTTCGGTATAAAGCTGATGAAAAATATTGCCAGGATTGTTGGGGTGTTGGCGGTGGTTTAAAAGTTGAAGAGATTAAATCCATGTTTAATTGGAAAGGGAGAGATAAACAACTTGACGATAGGGAATGCCTTCAATTTTATAATGATTTTCTTGTCCCGCTTTGGAACTATTCGATTAAAGAATTCCCTAGATCCTTAGCTTTAAGCTGCGAAGAGGTAGTTATCGTTAAAAAATCAGAATTGGCAATGTTAATGTGGTTAGTTACCAAATGCCAATCACTAGATATTTTGAATTTTGGAATTTGTCCTACACCAAAAGTGAGATCTAGGGGCTAGTAAACTATATCGGAAACTTCTTTACTAAGCAGAAACTAGCCCTTCCTTAAAATAGCTTTTAGTTTATCTATGCTTTCGGGATCGTAAATAGAAACAGGCAATGCGTCTTTTAATTTAGAAGATTTTGGAAGATCGCTCTTTGTAAGAAGCACAATCTCTTTCTTTTTTAAAAGTTGGGGGTTAAATGCTTTAAGTTCCTCCCTTATTATTTTGTAATCTTCCCCCGGATTATTAGATTCAGAGGAAATGCAGTGAATGAGCATACTTACTTTTTCAATATGTTTTAAAAATTCTAATCCCAACCCTTTTCCCATTGAAGCCCCTTTAATGAGTCCCGGTATATCTGCCAGACATTTATTTTCAAAAATTCCCAGATTTGGTTCAAGTGTAGTAAACGGATAATCTGCAACTCCCGCTTTGGCATTAGTTAATTCATTTAAAAGACTGCTTTTACCAGCATTGGGAAGCCCAATTAAGCCGAAATCAGCGATTAATTTAAGCGATAAAACCACCTTTCTGTGAACTCCTTTTTGACCTGGCTCGGCAAATTTTGGAGTAGTATTAGTCGCGCTTCTAAATTCCCAATTTCCTAAGCCACCCTTTCCGCCTTTACAGAGAAGTATGGTTTCCCCGACCTTTGTAAGTTCATGGATGAGCTTCCCTGTTTTTTTTTCCAATAGCGATGTGCCGATGGGGAGTAAAATTGTTAAATCTTCCCCGTCTCGGCCTGTTCTTCTATCCTTTCCTCCGGGAACTCCGTCTTCTGCCAAAATTTCCACCTCCCGACTGAATTGGTTAAGAAGAGTAATATCCGAAGTAGCATGAACGTATATATCACCTCCGCGCCCGCCGTTTCCTCCATCAGGCCCTTTACTGTTTCTGCGAAATGATAATTTACCGGCTCCACCCTTACCGGCTTTAAACAAGACTTCCACACGATCAATTAGCATCTCTGGAGCTATTATATCTCAAAATGTGCTTCGGGGGTGGTTGAGGAGAATTGAACTCCCGACCTTCCCCTCCACAGGGGGACGCTCTAACCAACTGAGCTACAACCACCAAACACACCTATATTATCTCTTAAACAGCTTATTTTGTAAATTCTCGTGAGAGTCTAAATCGTTATGTACCAAATGATGGCAATTTAAGCAAAGCCATATCAAATTGGAGATTTTGTTATTACTTCTATTGTGGTCTACATGATGAACCGACAAAATTTTACGATTTTCAATTCCGCACAAATTACACTTTTCCAAAATATCTGATCTTTTTAAGATATTTCTATAAGTTCCGATGCCGCTTTGCCAATTTGCATGCTTTTCACCAACAAAATACTTATTTCTCCATAGTGTTTGGCACTTTTTACTGCAGAAAAAGTTACCACTTTTTGAGCGCTTTATTTGCGATAAAGACTTGTATGTTTGTCTTGCACACACAAAGCATGACATAGGTTTACCTTTAAACTGGGCCTTTGACCGGCAGGCTATTGAGCAGTACTTCCCCCAGCCCAATACCCTCTGACTTGGCTTTGCATAAAACTTTGTCCCACAAATACCGCATATAACACTTGGCATATATTTATATTAGGTCATCTATTTAAAATGTCAAAGGACTTATCTCTGCAGAAACATTAACTCCACCACAATTGACTATCTATATCATTTTTCTGTTATAATTTCTTTATAATGTCCGAAGAAACAAAAGGAAAGCTAAGAAAAAAGATGGTTGTTGAGGAAGTTGATAAAATAGAAGAAGAACAACCAAAAAAGGGTATAGACACTGGAAACACTATTGAGGTTCCACCAGAAACAGAGCCTCACATTGAACCCGGAATCCACGAGGAGATAACCGATAAACCTTCAGAACCGCCGGCGAGCATTCCGCTACCGTCCAAACAACTCTCCGGACCAAATCCGCTTGTAATAATAATTCCTGGCATTTTTCTTCTGGGAGCGCTTCTCGGAGGCATATTTTTCTATCAAAGTAGTGTCAATAAAAAGATAAACCCGACCCCGACTCCCACTAACCAGCAATTAGAAAGTACTTCTCCCACTGCCACACCCCAAGCCACAGAGGTTGATTTGACCAAATACCCTATTAGTATTCTTAACGGATCAGGTATAAAAGGCGAGGCTGGAAAAACTCAAGAGCTTTTAGAAAAAGCCGGGTTCAAAGTTTCCGGTGTGGGAAACGCCTCAAACTATAGTTACACAGAAACCGTTATCCAGGCAAAAAGTACAATAGACAAAGAATTTATCACAAAACTTTCACAAACCCTTGAAGAAAATTACAAAGTAGCAAGTAAAACCCAATCCCTTACTTCCTCTTCAAAAGACGATGTCGTGGTCATCGTCGGCAACTCCAAAAAATAACTATAGCCCGAGTTCTAACTCGTGAGCTGGTAACCGTAATTGGCTCGGACCTATTTGATCTGGATGACTATATCAAATCGTATATACTCGAACATTCTGATATGTCATTTGCAACAGCGGTAAAAATAATTCTTCGCTATTACGTAACAGCTGATGTTATTTTACAACTAAACGTATTCGAAGACTATCTTGAAAAAATTAATCCATTTCTATTTTTGGAAGTATTTGGCAGACAGCACAAAGACCCCAAAATATGCTAATATTTGGTTACCGAATGATCTCTGTGGTGAAAGTACCTTTTTAGGGAGCTGATGGCACAAATTGTGATCCATCTTAGCCGCAGGGACCGACTTTTAAAAAAATGAAAATATATTTAATCAGACACGGACAAACAATAGGTGATGTTGAAGACAGGTATGGAGGAGCCTATAATGACGAGTTAACAGATGAAGGTAAAGCCCAAGCTCAAGATCTTGCAGATAAACTAAGTGATTCTGGTATTCAAATTCTTTTTTGTAGTCCACTCAAGCGAGCACAACAAACTGCAGAAATATTAAATGCAAAGCTAGGTTGCAAAATTAAAACCGTTCATGATTTAAGGGAAAGAAATAAGAATGGAATTCTGACAGGTATGACCAAAGGTGAAGCAATAATTAAATATCCTGAATTTGTTGAAAAACTTAAGGATTACAAAAGCCAGATAGAAGGTGCAGAATCTCAAGATGATTTTGCAGAAAGAATAAAAAAGGCATTTACAGAAGTTATAAGTAGTGAAAATTACTCAACAATTGGCATTGTCACCCATGGAATGCCATTTTGGGTGATCTTTGGAGATATTTTAAATGACAATGGAATTGTTAAGATTGCAGACTGTGCATATGCAGTTTTGAATAAAGATGGTCAAAAACTAAATGTAGTGAAACTGGAAGGTATTGAACATAAAACCGATTAATTTGTTGTACTACTTCAGGTCCGACTCCGGTATCCAGTTAAGATTTTCAAGACTAAATACAAAACGTTAAAAATAGTGGCTAGAACTCGGGATAATGTTGATTTCTTGAGGAAAATTAAGGAAAACGCAAAATCATTTCGCTATTGAGCCAATCTACAAAATCGCTCGAACTTATTTTACCAAAAATTACTGACAAATTAAAGCTCCGGCAATGACGGCAAGAAAAAGGGGTTAAAGGGGAAAATG
>Ga0315274_10014219_pt1 | contig 11291 bp, 5 predicted proteins | sample YL17G02_20_MG_FD_203700 | JGI IMG/M metagenome (GOLD analysis project Ga0315274, IMG submission 203700) | Sediment microbial communities from Yellowstone Lake, YNP, Wyoming, USA - YL17G02_20 | ecosystem: Environmental > Aquatic > Freshwater > Lake > Sediment | place: USA: Wyoming | collected...
ACGGGCTGGACCGGCATCACGGTCGGCACGCCGATGGATCTGAACGGCGGCGAGATGGCCGCGAGCGGCACGATCTCCGTGGGCGCGAACCTTAGCGCCGGCGACGCGACGGCCGCCACGCTCAACGTCAACGGCGGCGTCCTGAATACGGACTCGGTGACGGCCACGACGTTCAACGTGGGCGGCACGTCGGCGACGGTCAGCGGTGCGGTCAACGTGAGCGGCACCACCACGGTCACTTCTTCCCTGACGGCCGACAGCCTGGCGGGCGGCAACCTGACGGTCAACGGCACGGCGGGCATCACCGCCGCGGCCGTTCTGACGGGCAACGCGGTGGTCGGCAACGCCGTCAATCCGGCGTCGCTGACGGCCGCCGTGCTCATGGCCGAGACCGGCTCGGTCACGATTCACGACCAGGGGCTGGTGACGACGGGCAACGTCGTGCCGCGCTCGACCAGCGTGGTGACCGGCCTGACGTTCGACGGCGTGCCGGCGACCCCGCTCGGCCAGTGGGACCTGACCGACGGCCTGATGGCGATCGACTACACCGGCGCCAGCCCGGTCGCGGACGTGCTGTCGTACGTCACGTCCGGCTTCAACGGGGCGGCGTGGGACGGCCAGGGCATCTGCTCCTCGGCGGCCGCGGCGAACCCCGCAATCTTGGCGGTCGGCTACGGCGAGAACTTCGACATGATCACGAACCTGGGCCCCTACGGTCCGGGCAACCCGTTCGGCGACTACGAGCCTGACGACACGGCGGTCCTGGCGCGGTACACGCTCACCGGCGACGTGAACCTGGACGGCATCGTGGACGACATCGACATCTCGCTGCTGACGATCAACTACGACCCCACCAAACCCCCGGGGACCTTCAACTGGTCGCAGGGCGACGTGTGGGGGTACGACGGCATTGTGGAGGATGCCGACGTGTCCCTCCAGGCGATCAACTACGGGTCAACCATCGGGCATCTGGAAGGCGGCGGCCTGGCGACGGGCCTGGCGACGATACCCGAGCCGGCCACGCTGGCCCTGATGGCCCTGGGCCTGGCGGCGATGGCGGCCGGCCGGCGTCGGTCGAGGTAAGTTTGACGGGCAGTGAACTCTCTTCCCGGCGGCCCAAGAGGCCGCCGGGGAAGAAAAATTCGATTTCGCCTTGACAAAATGCGGATTATGCGTTAAATTACCATGTGCGAACGGTTAGCAAACAATCGGTTCAGTCTTGTTGTCAAGTCTAACACGGACTATTGCCGTTCCAGATAGGGCCGGGGGAGTTTGTGCTGAGGAGAATGACCGTGAGAACGCTCAAGATGTGGGTCCTGGTGGCGCTGGTGGGCGGGCTCCTGGCGGCCAGTGCCCAGGCGGCGCCGTACATCAACCTCTCGATGGTGGCCAGCACCACGGAAGGCGGCACGTACTCCAACGTCTTGGCCGTTCCGGACGGTACAACGACGATCTACTATAAGATCTACGCCCAAGTGGCCCCCGTGGGAACGTCCAACGCAAGCGTCGTGGCGGCCGCCAGGCCCATCGTGACGTTAGTCGCCAGCGGCGTCGATAAGAGCGGCATCAACTCCATGAAATTCAACGTGTATGAAGGGGCGACGGACCAGGTCCAGGTCAATTTCGCCATGGCATCCACGCTGAGCGCGGCGGACGGATGGACAGGCGGCTCGGGCCCCAGCGGCGGCACGCCGACGGCCCGCACCGGCACGTCGTATAAGAACCTCATTGGCGTCCGGCCGATTCAGTCGGTTGGCCCCCCCTTAGTACTGGTCGGCGTCGATGCAACCGATCATACCATCCCCGTCCTGGTCGCGTCCGGCAGCGCCTCGGCGATTGCGGCGGCAAGCCATGTGGACTCGCTGGTCCTGATGAGCAACAGGACGCCTTCTGCCTGGACCGCTACAACAACTATGCGTGTCAATAGCCCGTACGCGTCCATCGCCGAACTAACCACTTGGGCCGACCCGCTGACGGCTTACGCGCCGCTGATTCTGTACACGCCGTGGGCCGAGGCGAACCAGCAGACCACCAATTATGGAACTAAAAACCCCTGGGAGGGAGATACCCTGGCGCTGGATGCGGCGGCGGGCGGCAGCAGCCACACCACGGTGAATTACGATTGGATGATCTACTCCCCCGGCGGTCCGCTCCATTTTCCGGGTCAGCACGTCGTGGTTGGCGCGGAAGACCTGATGAAACTCGGCGCGGGGGACCATTCGGTTGTACTCCACGTGACGACGGGCGACGGCAAGATGGTCGAGTCCGGGTCGCTGCCGTTGACGTTGATTCCGGAGCCCGCGACGATGGCCCTGCTTGGCCTCGGCGGTCTGGTGCTGGCGCTGCGTCGCCGCAGGGTCGCCTGAGATTCCTTCGCAACATTGACAACGTGAAAAGGCCGCCCCTAAGGGGGCGGCCTTTTTCTTGTGGACGCGATTGGAGGCAGGCGCGCGGCAAGGAAGGGCCGTCAGGCCATGAAACGGCGTCTTGCAGCAATCCTGTTGGTTCTTCTGGCCGGCGCGGCCGCCGGCCGCGCGGACGCGTTCCCGAACGATCCCTATTACGCCCCCTACGAGTGGTACGGGCCGCTGCTCGGCATGCCGGCCGCCTGGACCATCAGCCCGGGAAGCCCGTCGGTGACCGTGGCCGTCCTGGACTCGGGGGTCATGGCGGACACGCCGGACCTGGCGGGGCGGTTGCTGGCGCCGCTCTCGGCCACCGGCTCGGACCCGCTGGACGGCACGACGAACCATCACGGTACGTGGGTGGCCAGCATCGCGGGGATGGGGGTCAACAACGGCATCGGCGGGGCCGGGGTGGGCAACTTCAGCATCCTTCCGATTACGGTGACGAACGCGGCGGGCGGAAACATGTCGGACTGGATCGCCGCGGGCATCCGGATGGCCGCCGACCGGGGCGCCCGGGCGATTAACGTCTCCCTCAGGACGCTCTCGTACAGCCTGCTGAACGACGCGGCCGGGTACGCGCGGGGCAAGGGCGCCCTGGTGTTCGTCGCGGGGGGCAACTTCAACCGGCGGATGGGCATGACCGGCTACGATAACCTTATCTTTGTCTCGGGCACGAACGCCTTGGACCAGCGGTGGGTCGAAGGCGGCGAGGGAAGCACGTGGGGGCCTTACATCGACCTGGCGGCGCCGGCCGACAACATCGTGGCGGCGGACCCGACGCTGGCGAGCGGCTACGGCCTGGGCGACGGCACCAGTTTTGCCGCGCCCTTTGCGGCGGGGGCCGCGGCGATGGCCTGGTCCATCAACCCTCTCCTCGCGCCCGACGAGGTGTACGCCATCCTCAAGGAGACGGCCGTTGACCTGGGCACGCCCGGGTGGGATGAGGTCTTCGGCTGGGGCCGCATCGACATCGGGGCCGTGGCCGAACGGGCCAACCGGACGGCCGGCGCCCCCGAACCGGCGACGCTGGGCCTCCTGGCGGCGGGCCTTGTCCTCTGGGGGGCCGGGCGGCGAGTGAACCGCCCGCTCTGAGCCGCGGCCGGTGCATCCCGAGGCCGGCCTGCGTGCCTGCGTCCCCTCCGGTTTGACTTTCGCTGGTTTTGGTCTACAATATAGGTGGGGTAACTTTGCGCAGGGGCCTACGGTGGCGGGGCCCCCGATGCAGGTCTGCCACGAGAGGGGCGCCCGGCGGCCGATGTCCCGATCTAACCTTCCGTTCTGGGCGGTCCGACTGTTGGCGGCGGCCTTGGGGCTGCTGGCGGCGGGGCCTGCGCTCGGCCTGGTCCAGCACCCTCCCGAGACCAGCCCCGACAGCGAGTGGGCGCCGGGCATCAACCTGGGGCCGGCCGCGGCGACCGTGTGGCGGTGGAGCACCAACGCCTCAGCCGTGGCCATCGGGCCGAACGATGCGCCCGTGGGTTATCTTACCGACTACTTCATCACCACCCGCCACCAGGGCGGGGGGATTGACACCATCGTCAAATTCGGGGAGACCGGCTACTCCGTTTACGACGTCTTTATTCATCCGACGGCCGACCTGCGGATGGTGCGAGTCCGGGGCGCCGCCCTGGCGGACTGGGCCGGCTTCTACACCGCCGCGGACGAGGTGACGCGGACCGACAACACGGCGGTCATCGGCGGGTTCGGAAAGTCGCGCGGCGATACCGGCCCCAACTACTACACGTGGACGGGTTCCGACAACCTGACCCAGCGCTGGGGCCAGAACAAGTTGGTGGATTGGGTCAACAACGTGTCGGTGTCGTTTTACAAGTCGAACGTCCTGAGGGCCTGCTTTGACTCCTACGGCATCGGGACGTGGGTGCCGTACGAGTCGGCCATCGCGGAGTTCGACTCGGGGGGCGGCTGGTTCCTGCCGGTGGGCGACCAGTGGAAGGTGGCCGGCCTGGGCGCGTACGTCCAGGTGGGCGGCGGGAAGTCGTACTTCAGCGAAGTCAACCCCCCGCCCGACTCGGGGGAAATGCTGTCAGCCATCCGGATCAGTTCCTACGCGAACTGGATCGACGCCGTCTTCAAACGGTCCACGTGGCAGTCCTCGACGGGCGGCTCCTGGGCCGATGCGGCCAACTGGGACAACGGCGCTGCGCCCGCCGCCAAGGACAAGTGGGCGGTCTTCTCGGACTCCGTCACCGGCCCGCGCGGCATAACCGTGGGGGTGAACACCAAACTGGGGACCCTGCGGTTCAACACCCCCGGCGACGTCTCCATCAGCAAGACCGGCTCGGGCGAACTGGAGTTCAGCGTCACCATCGACACGGCCGTCCTGGAGGTCTTCAACACGAAGGGCAACGGGGCACTGACTATTTCGGCGCCCCTGAAACTCACGTCCCCGCTGCTCGTGAGCCACAACTCGACGGGGCTGCTGACGCTGTCCGGCGCGATCTCCGGCGTATGGGGCCTGACCAAAAGCGGGTCCGGCACGTCGGTGCTGGCGGCAGGGAACTCGTACTTCGGCGGAACGACGGTCAACCAGGGAACGCTGCGGCTGACGTCGGCCGGGGCGCTGGGCCTCCTGGGCAAGGCGACGCTGGGCGGCGGGAACCTGGAGGTCCTTAGCGACCTGTCCCTGACGTATGCCAACGGCGTGAAGGCCACCGCCTCTGCCACGATCAACGTCAACCGGGCCTCCGGCGGCACGGGCCAGACCATGACCTTCGGGGCGCTGACGACCGAGGACCAGGTGACCCTGCACGTGACCGGAGGCAACGGGTACAGCCTGGCCTTCAGCGGCCTGGCTTCGATCAACGGCCTCTCGAGCGCAGGCATCGTGACGATCGACACCGCCGGCGCCGACCTGAAACTCCTGGGCGGCCTGACCTTAAACCAGGGCATCCTGGCCAAGACGGGCCCCGCCGCGCTGACCGTGGCGGGCACGCAGACCTACGGACCGAACACGACCCTGAAGGTCAACGAGGGGACGCTGGTGCTGAAGAGCGATGCCGGCACTGCCACCAGCGCCCCGCTGGCGGTCAGCGTGAACGGCGCCGGGGCGGTGGCCGACTTTGAATCCTCCCAGCACCTGGCGGCGCTGACGCTGAGCGCCGGTTCGGCCGTGCTCGGGGCCGGCGGCACAAAGGCGCTCGTGACCAAGTCGCTCGGCATTGGCGGCGGCGGCACGCCGGCGGCCAGGTTGGACCTGAACGATCACCACCTCATCGTTGACTACTCCGGCGCCAGTCCGATGGGGCAGGTGAGCGGGTGGATCCGCGCAGGTTTTGCCGACGCCACGTGGGGCGGCAATGGCATCTGCTCCTCGGCGGCAGCGGCGAACCCCGCCATCACGGCGGTCGGCTGGGGCGAGAACTTCGACATGATGACGAACCTGGGCCCCTACGGTCCGGGTAACCCGTTCGGCGACTACGAGCCCGACATGACGGCGGTTCTGGCGCGGTACACGCTCGCCGGCGACGTGAACCTGGACGGCATCGTGGACGACATCGACATCTCGCTGCTGACGATCAACTACGACCCCAGCGTTCCCCCGGGGACCTTCAACTGGTCGCAGGGCGACGTGTGGGCCTACGACGGCATTATTGATGATGCCGACGTGTCCCTCCAGGCGATCAACTACCTGAGCACGGCAGGCGGAATGTCGTCCGCGGATGGATTAGGCGCGGCGGCGCTGCCGGACATCGGCGCCGCTTTCGACCCGGTGGGTGCGACGTGGGCCGGCGGCACGGCGATGGGGGCGGTGCCCGATCCCGGGACGCTGGTCCTGCTGGGGATGGGTCTGACCGGCCTGCTGGCACGCCGCGCGCGGCCTGTTTAAGCCGCGCCGATTTCTGAGGGAACTATCCGCGGCGGCCGGACCTGCCTGCCGCCAGGCAGGGCGTGCCGCCGTTTTTCTTGCCTCGCGGGCAGGCCCCGATAGCCGGCCTTTCGCGGTTTTTGCGGGCGCCAGAGTCCGCCTGCCCCGGTAGTGTCCTCGCCAAAGGCCCAGGAAGGCCCTTAAAAAGCCCGTAGGGGAGCGCGGATGGGGGGAAAGCACCGGTTCCCCTCTCTCTCCCCCTCCCGTCTCCCCTTTCCCTCCCTTCTGCCGGCCCTTTTCTGAAATCGGCCCCCGGCCTGCCCGTCCGGCAGGCGGACTGGGCCTGCGGCCGCCGCCGCGACCCTGTTGAGGTCACCCCCCGCCGCCGTCAGGCCCTTCGTGACCGCCTTCTGCGGCCCGGCCGAACCGTATCTCCTTACGGCGGCGAGGGTTGGGCGAATCCATTTGACTTATCGAATTCTTGTGGTATACTCGTCTTAGAAGTTGGCGGGGGGATGTACAACGCCAGCAGTTTGTTGCGGGGCTGGACGCCGGAATCGGAGGGGGCCTGCTTTGTTCAGGCGGGGGGACGCGGGACAGAAGGACAGGCGTGCCCACTTCGGGCCGGTCTCTGGCAACGATGCCGGGCCCGGCCCTTGTTGTTTCGCGGACCGAGCCAGTGTCGCACCAGCGCCTGACTGCAAGGGGGTAAGCCCGTGATATCGAAATCGATTCTCGCGACCGTCCTGGCGACTGGGCTATCGGCGGTTTGGGTGGCGCTGGGGGCCGGGCCGGCGCAGGCCGAGGACTGGTCGCCGCTCTGGTCCACGGCCACCCTGTCGCAGGCCCGCCTTCAGCCTTCGGCCGCCTCCGCGGGCGGCAATGTCTTCTTCGGCGGCGGGTCCGGCAGCGCCGGCTACAGCAACGTGGTGGACATCTTCGATGCGGCCACACTCACCCGCACCACCACCAGCCTGTCGCAGGCCCGCGATTGTGCGGCCACCTCCGCGGGCGGCAAGGTCTTCTTCGGCGGCGGGTACGGCACCGGCTACAGCAACGTGGTGGACATCTTCGACACGACCAGCGGCACTTGGTCCACCGCTCAACTGTCCCAGGGTCGCGATCGGCTCGCGGTCACCTCCGCGGGCGGCAAGGTCTTCTTCGGCGGCGGGTACGGCAGCGCCGGCTACAGCAACGTGGTGGACATCTTCGATGCGGCCACACTCAACCGCACCACCACCAGCCTGTCGAAGGCCCGTGGTTACCTTGAGGCCACCTCCGCGGGCGGCAAGGTTTTCTTCGGCGGCGGGTGGACCGGCAGCGCCAGCAACGTGGTGGACATCTTCGACACAGCCAGCGGCACATGGTCCACCGGTCAACTGTCCCAGGGTCGCGATTGGCTCGCGGCCACCTCCGCGGGCGGCAAGGCCTTCTTCGGCGGCGGGTGGACCGGCAGCGCCAGCAACGTGGTGGACATCTTCGATGCGGCCACGCTCACCCGCACCACCACCAGCCTGTCGCAGGGGCGCCGTGAACTTGCGGCTACCTCGGCGGGCGGGAAGGTCTTCTTCGGCGGCGGGTACACCGGCAGCGCCTACAGCAACGTGGTGGATATCTTCGATACGACCAGCGGCACGTGGTCCACCGCCCAACTGTCCCAGGGTCGCTATGGCCTTGCGGCCGCCTCCGCGGGCAACAGGGTCTTCTTCGCCGGGGGGCACACCGGCAGCGCCTACAGCGGTGTGGTGGACATCTACACCTTGCAGAACTACGGCACGATCACCAGTTCCGCGGTCTTCGCCCTCGTGGACCAGACCACCGTGGCCGGGCGGATGCAACTGAGCAGTCCTGGAAGCCTCAGCCTGGCGGGGTATAACCTGGTCGTCGGGTCGATGAGCGGCGAGGCCCCCATCAACCTGGGCACCAGCACCCTGACGGCCGGCGGCGACGACACCACCTCGATTTACTCCGGCGCCCTCTCCGGCCACGGCGGCCTCACCAAGACCGGCGCCGGCACGCTCACCTTAAGCAACACCAGTCTGTACGACGGCACGACGCGGGTGTCGGGGGGCGCGCTGGAGGTCACCGGCTCCATCGCCGCATCGGGCGCCCTTATCGACGGCGGCACGCTCCAGGGCGCCGGCCGCGTGGGCGCCATCACGGGCACGAGCGGCCACCTGCATCCGGGCGGCAGCCCCGGAATCCTCGCCAGCGGCAGCCTTGCGATGTCGCCGGGGTTCCACTTCGATGTGAGCCTCGACGGCCCCGCCGCCGGCACGGGTTACTCGCAACTCGACGTGACCGGCGCCGTGAACCTGGGCGGGGCCACGCTGGACGCCACCCTGGGCTATGTGCCGGCCTGGTACAGCGGCGGCGGCCCGCCGGACCTCCTCTACATCATCAAGAACGACGGCACGGACGCCGTGACCGGCCAGTTCGACGGGCTGGCGCAGATGAGCCAGTTGGACCTCCTGTTCAACGGGACCACGTACAAGGCGATGATCAGTTACCAGGGCGATTACGCCGCCGCCGCGCTGATCGGTGGCAACGACGTGGTCGTGGCGTTGCCCGAGCCGGCGACGGTGGCGCTCCTGGGGCTGGGCGGGCTCTTGGCACTGCGTCGCCGCAGGAGCAAGTCGTCACCCAGGACGGGTACACTGCGGTTCTGATTGTGCCCTACGAGTCATAAGACCATCAGATCCCGGTTACAGGAAGAGCCGTAACCCCTGAAGGTTACGGCTCTTGTATTCTGGTCGGGGCGACCCGCCTCCGCCTTCGGCTAGGGCGGGGTAACTGGATTTGAATCTGCGGCTTGGGTCCGCCAGGAGTAGGGGCGGAAGGGTCTCTCGTCGCGAAAGCCCTCCCGCCCGCGGTTCATGGTGGAGCCGAAGGGGGTCGAACCCTCAGCCTCCTGATTGCGAACCAGGCGCTCTCCCATTGAGCTACGGCCCCGAAGGTTGTGGCATTCTACCATGGCGCCCGGCCATTTCAAGGGCCAACAGAGGTTCAACTTGGAACTTGGAACTTGGAACTTGGAACTTGGAACTTGGAACTTGGAACTTCTTTTGGAAGCCCCGCGCGGCCGGGCCACGAAGGTTACGCCAGGGGGGCGTGGCCCTGGGCCGCACGGGAACCATCAGGGGGTTCTTCTTGCCGGTCGAACGAGTTGCCCTCTTCTTGGGGTGGACTCTCCAAGTGCGGAGCGGGACGGCGCGGCCAGCGGTCGCCGGTGTCCCCCCGGACTCCCGGTCGGCCTGCTGGGCGCCGTCCCGCTCCGCAAACCATCCCAGCCATCCCAGCGAAGGGCACCCACTCGCCCCTCTCCTCAAATAACGACCGGCCGCGCTGGTGGGCCAGACAATCCCGGATGCGGTGTGACACCCCTATGGCACAGGGGCGAGGAGTAGCCTACAAGGGGCTGCGGGTGTGGCCGTTCTTTCTGGCAGTGTTGTTCGCCGTCGTAGGGGCGGCCCGATGTTGCCGCCCTGCCGTTGTCATGGCCCAGGAAACTCGACGCGTCCTGGAGAGGCCGCGCCAAAGGCCGGGCGGCCACATAGGGCCGCCCCTACGCACGTCGACGACCGCCAGAATTCGCGGCCACACCCGGGGCTGCTCTTTCGGCTTTTCCCCCTTGTTAGCCTGCGCGGCGAGTGATACGATTCCGCGCTGCTTTGGCTGGCCAGACACGGAGAGCGCAAGCGTCATGAGCCGCATGCCGGAACCGAAAACCCTGGCCGACGTCCTGCGCGAGCGGGCCGAGGCCGTCCGGTGCGCGCTCGACCAGGTGCTCTCTGTGCCGGACGAGCCCAGCCGCGCCCTCTACGAGGCCATGCGGTACATGGTCCTGGGCGGCGGGAAGAAACTGCGCCCGGCGCTGATCCTGCTTTCGGCCGAGGCGTGCGGCGGGTCGGCCGAGGCGGCCATGCCGGCGGCCTGCGCCATCGAGATGGTCCATACCTACTCCCTCATCCACGATGACCTGCCCGCGATGGACAACGACGACCTGCGGCACGGGCGGCCCTCGTGCCACAAGGCCTTCGGCGAGGCCATGGCCATCCTGGCCGGCGACGGCCTGCTGACCGAGGCGTTCGCGGTCCTGGCGGCGCGGGTGCCCGATGCGGCCAAGTCGCGGCGCCTTGCGGCGGAACTGGCCGCGGCCGCCGGCGCCCTCGGCATGGTGGGCGGCCAGGTGGCGGACCTGAAGGCCGAGCGCGAGCACCTCGCCGACGAGCGCCTGCTGGAGATCATCCACCGCCGCAAGACCGCCCGCATGATCGAGGCGGCCGCCGTCATGGGCGCCGTCGCGGCCGGCGCCAGCGAGCATTACGAGCGGAGCCTCGGCGCCTACGGCTCGCACCTGGGCCTGGCGTTCCAGGTGGCCGACGACGTCCTGGACGCCGAATCGACGACCGCGGTCCTCGGCAAGACCGCCGGCAAGGACGCCGCCGCCGGCAAACTGACGTATGTCAGGTGCTACGGCGCGGCGGCCGCCCGCGACCGGGCCCGCGCCGAGGCGGAGGCGGCCGTGGCGGCCCTCGGCGTCTTCGGCCACGAGGGCGACTGGCTGCGGGACTTGGCCCGGTTCGTCGTGCAGCGGACGTTCTGAACAGAGGGAAGAGGTGAGCGGCGTTGGCTGGACTTCTAGATACCATTAAGTCTCCGGCCGATCTGCGGGCCCTGGGCCCCGCGGAACTGGCGCACCTGGCGCGCGACATCCGCACGCTCATCACGCGCACCGTGGCCGTGCGCGGCGGGCACCTGGCGTCGAACCTGGGCGTCGTGGACCTGACGCTGGCGCTGCACCGCGTCTTCGACTTCTCGCGCGACCACCTCGTGTGGGACGTCGGCCACCAGTGCTACGCGCACAAGATCCTCACCGGGCGCCGCGCGGGCTTCGAGGCCCTGCGGACCGCCGGCGGGGTGTCGGGTTTTCCGAGCCCGGCCGAGAGCCCGTACGACCTGTTCCGGACGGGCCACGCGGGCGCCAGCATCTCCACGGCGCTCGGCCTGGCGCTGGCTGAGAAGGCGGCGGCGTCGGGCCGGCGGACCGTCGCGGT
>Ga0315274_10014220_pt1 | contig 11291 bp, 7 predicted proteins | sample YL17G02_20_MG_FD_203700 | JGI IMG/M metagenome (GOLD analysis project Ga0315274, IMG submission 203700) | Sediment microbial communities from Yellowstone Lake, YNP, Wyoming, USA - YL17G02_20 | ecosystem: Environmental > Aquatic > Freshwater > Lake > Sediment | place: USA: Wyoming | collected...
GAGAGCCATGGAAGAGACCTTTGGAAGCACCTGCCATGGAGCAGGCCGGGTGATGAGCCGGCATCAAGCTATCAAAGCAGCAAGGGGAAGGGCGATTGTAAGGGAATTGGAAGATAAAGGCATCATCGTAAAAGGTGCAAGCCAAGGAACCATTGTGGAAGAGATGCCTGATGCTTATAAAGATATCAATGATGTCGTGAATGTGGTCCATCATGCCGGCATCAGCCGAAAAGTCGCGAAGCTTGTGCCCATGGGAGTGATCAAGGGATAAAAAAGGAAAAGATATACGATGAACCATGAACCATGAACAATAAACACATGAGTTGTTCATCGTTTATAGTTTATCGTTTATCGTAAACACGAGACACGTTATTTAGTAAGATGAAGATTCTGGCCATAGACATCGGTGCTGGCACTCAGGATATTCTCCTTTTTGATTCGAAAAAAAAGACCGAAAATTGCATCAGTCTTGTCCTTCCCACGCCATCCAAATTTTTTACAGAAAAACTAAAGACCATCGAAAGCCATGTCTATATCCATGGTGATACGATCGGAGGAGGGTCCCTTGGCAAAGCAATCCTTCGTCATATTCAAAAGGGATATCGTGTGGTGATGGAAGAGTCTGCCGCTTATTCCATTCGCAATGATTTGGATGAGGTCAAATCAATGGGGATTGAAGTGGGTAGAAGGCCTGAGACGAATCATTTTCAGGAATTGGAGATTCGAGAAATTAATCTGTCCTTATTTAAACAATTCCTTTCAAATTTCGGAGAGGATCTTAAAGTAGATGCCATTGCCATTGCGGTTCAGGATCATGGTGTTTCACCCAAAGGGGTTTCCGACAGGGCTTTTCGGTTTGAGAATATGGAGAGGATGTTCCGGAAAGATAACCAACCGGAGACTCTTCATTTTTTAGAGGACTCGATTCCAGACTATTACCTTCGGATGAAATCAGCAGTGACCGCAGTGAAAAAAACTTCCTCCGTTCCAGTGCTGGTGATGGATACCTGTTTCTCTGCCATTTTGGGTTGTCTTGATGAAGTCACCGGTCCCTCTCTGATCGTCAATGTGGGGAATGGCCATACCATTGCTGCTTTGTTGTTGGAGAGAAAGATTGAAGCTCTTTATGAGCATCACACCCACGAATTGACTTCCAAAAAATTGGAAAATGATTTAAGGCTACTCATTCGAGGTGAGTTGAATGGGAAAAAGGTTTTTGAAGAGAATGGGCACGGTGCCATCACCCTGAAACCTTTCCATGGAGAGGTTTCGTTGATCGTGACAGGTCCCAACCGAGACATTTTTAAGGGAACTTCATTTAAATTCATTTACGCCGCCCCTGGTGGAAATACGATGATGACAGGGCCAATGGGCTTGGTGAGAGCTGCACAATACCGGTTTGGAATTAAATAGCATAGCGCAAAAAGATTTTCCATTTTGTCTCTCCTCTGTCCTCTTCTTGGTGATCTCGGTCCACTTCTTCTAGATCTCAACCGGTTGTCCCTGACCCAATCTGCATCTTCTTCTCCTTGTGGTGTTTTCCTACAAATGTTTACTGTTTGCCCTCCGAAGTTTTAGTATAGGAGGGCCTTCTGATCACTGGCTCCTCAGGAAATTGCCATAAAATTAAATTTTTGGTATAAATAGGTCAGCTTCTTCGCCGGGGGTGACTAAAACAGGCGTGATAAAATTTGATATGCGAAGATTAGTTAAAATTAGAGATCCGCGCATCCTTGGGGGGCACGCGTCACACTGACTATGCCAGGATATTGAGGCGGAGCTGTATGACCAACGAGACCTTCAAAGACATCGAAAAACTCGAATCAGACCTCTGGGAGGCCGCGGATAACCTCCGCGCCAACTCCAAGCTCACCTCCAGCGATTACTTCATGCCGGTCCTTGGGGTGATCTTCCTTCGCCATGCGGCGAATCGCTTTGAGGCGGCGACGATTCAGATTCGGGAGGATAAGGCGACTGGGAAGATGCCCAAGCGCAAGGTGCTGCCAGCCGACTATCTCAGGCGGCGAGCACTGTGGCTCCCGGAGAACGCTCTCTACGATTGGATCATGCGGCAGGCAGCCACCAGCGGTAGCGACCTGCCACGTCTCGTCACCGAGGCGATGACCGCCATTGAGGCCAAGTTCGAGCCGCTTCAAGGGGTTCTACCGAAGGACTACGGGATCTTCGAGCCGAAGGTGCTCGAAGACCTGATGCGCCTTTTCAACAGCGAGCAGATCCGGCAGGCTACGGGAGATGTCTTCGGCCGCATCTACGAGTACTTCCTCGCCAAGTTCTCCATCCAGAAGGCGCACGACAACGGCGAGTTTTTCACGCCGTCCTCGCTTGTGCAGACAATCGTCAACGTCATCGAGCCCGACCACGGCATCGTCCTCGACCCGGCAACCGGTTCGGCTGGCATGTTCGTCCAGTCCAGCCACTTCATTGAGCACGAGGGCGGCGACACGGCGAAGAAGGTTGTCTTCTACGGCCAGGAAAAGAACCGCGACACCATCCGTATCGCAAAGATGAACCTCGCCGTCCACGGGCTGGAGGGAAAGATCGCCGAAGCCATCACCTACTACCAGGACGAACACACCCTGACCGGCAAGTGCGACTTCGTGATGGCCAATCCACCCTTCAACGTCGACCTCGTCGATGCCGAGCGGATCAAGGGCGACCCGCGCCTCCCCTTTGGCCTGCCGGGTGTGAACAAGGCAAAGAAAGTCTCGAACGGCAACTACCTCTGGATCTCCTACTTCTGGAGTTATCTGAGTGAGAAGGGACGTGCCGGGTTCGTCATGTCCTCCCAGGCGTCGAGCGCCGGGCATGGCGAGAAGGAGGTACGCCAAAAGATCATCGAGACGGGCGACGTGGACGTGATGATCTCCATCCGCTCGAACTTCTTCTACACCCGCACCGTTCCCTGCGAACTGTGGCACTTCGACCGGGCGAAGCCGGCTGGGCGCAAGGACAAGGTGCTCATGATCGATGCCCGAGATGTATATCGAAAGGTGACGCGGAAGATCTATGACTTCTCGCCTGAACAGATGAAGAACCTTGCCGCTATTGTCTGGCTCTATCGCGGCCAGCGAGAGAGCTTCCTCTCGCTGGTGAAGGACTACCTTGGGCGCGTCTGTGCGGAGAGCGACGCAGTCCCGGCGGCACTCACGACCTTTGAGGCGACGCTCACGGACCTGCGCGGGCGTTTCGGCCGTCTCGCCGAAGCAGTTGCGAAGAACACCAAGCTTGAGCCCGAAAAGAAACAGCCGCTCGCCGATGTTGCAAGCGAACTACACGAGGCGGCCACCCTTTATGAGATCGACCGAGAGAAGCTCCTCGCGAATCTACGCGCCTTCGGCCAGAAGTACGCCAAGGCGCTGCCCGGCGAAAACACCGCACAGCGCGCCGCGCGAAAGGTCTTCGACCCCATTGCCGAGGCGATCCGCGGCCTGATCAAGCAGGTGGACCTGCTCTACAAGCTTGCCGCCCGCACCGCCGACCAAGCGTCCCAACTCCCTCTACCTTTGGGAGAGGGCGGGGGTGAGGGTGAAGCGGCGTTCGAACCGCGTGTGGTTCGTCGCCTCGTGAAGCAGCTCGATGAAGAGCGCAAGGCCGCGGTGGAGCAACTCAAGCACGCCGCTTATTTTCACCGCCAGGTGGCGTGGCTGCAAGATCGCTTTCCCAGGGCCGAGTTGCAGGCAGTGCCCGGGCTGGTCAAGCTGGTGGACCGCAAGGAGATCGAAGGGGTCGACTGGAGTCTTACGCCCGGTCGTTATGTCGGGGTGGCCCCGCCGGAGGAGGATGAGGACTTCGATTTCGAGCAAACGATACGTGACATCCACACTGAGCTAGCCGACCTCAACAAGGAGGCAGCGGTGCTGGCGGCGAAGATTCAAGAGAACTTCGAGGAGCTGGGGATATGAGTAAGGACGACCGACCGATGCCTGGTAATTACTCATCCCTCTTAGCGGAAATCAAAGAGCGCATCCGTTCCGCGCAGTACGATGCTCTGCGTGCTGTCAACAAGGAGTTGGTAGCACTCTATTGGGACCTTGGACGGGTTATCTGTAAACGTCAGGCTGACGGGACCAGTTGGGGCAAGGCGGTGGTGGAGCGGCTTGCAGCCGATCTGCGCGCCGAGTTTCCGGGTATCCAGGGATTTTCGTCTCAGAACCTCTGGTATATGCGGCAATTTTATCTCGCTTATTACGGCCACGAAAAACTCCAACCGCTGGTTGGAGAAATCAGTTGGGCCAAGCACCTGGTTATTCTCGGCAAGTGCAAGGACCCCCTCGAACGAGAGTTTTACATCCGGATGACGAGAAAGTTCGGTTGGACCAAGAACGTACTTATCCATCAGATCGAGAACCAGAGCTACGAGAAGACCCTGCTCGGGCAGACTAACTTTGACAAGGCCCTGACGCCAAAGCTGCGCACGCAGGCAAAGCTGGCCGTTAAGGACGAGTACACCTTCGACTTTCTCGAACTCGGCGAGGAACATGCCGAACGCGAACTGGAGCGTGCGCTGGTGGGCCGCATCGAACACTTCCTTCGCGCCATGGGTGGCCTCTTCGCCTTCGTCGGCAGCCAATACCGGCTGGAGGTGGACGGCCGGGAGTTCTTCATCGACCTTTTGCTCTTCCATCGGCGTCTGCGGTGCCTCGTCGCCATCGAGCTCAAGGTGGGGGAGTTTCAGCCGGAGTTCGTCGGTAAGATGCAGTTCTATCTGACCGCGCTCGACCGGCAGGTGCGGGAGAAGGGCGAGAATCCCTCCATCGGGATCATCCTCTGCAAGGAAAAGCACCGCACCATCGTCGAGTATGCCCTTTATAATGCGGCTAAGCCTATCGGTGTGGCGACCTACCGCATCGTCAAGCGCCTGCCCAAAGAACTTAAGGGGCAGTTGCCGGAACCACAGGAAATTGCAAAGCTGTTGGAGGATGGGGAATGACTGAGGCGGCAGTTCTGGCGGCGAAAATCCTGAAAAACTTCGAAGGGGTGGGCATATGAGTCGCCATGCCATATCTACCGACCTACCGGATATTTGTTCCCTGGTAACCGACGGCACACATGATTCTCCTAAGCTCCAATCCTCGGGTGTTCCCTTCATCAAGGGAAAACACATTTCGTCTGGCCATGTGGATTTTGAAACATGCGACTTCATCACTGAGGAAGATCATCTCAAGTGCATCAAGCGAGTTAAGCCGCAAGTTAACGACGTATTGTTCGCGAACATCGGTTCGGTCGGCGATGTTGCCCGTGTAGTAGATGAGCGCGATTTCAGCATCAAGAACGTTGCACTGTTCCGTCCAGATCCAGCCAAAGTAGATCCAACATACTTTTACTATTTGGTCCTTTCACCGACCTTTCGCGGAGTGTTTTTGAATGTTCGCTCCGGTGCAGCACAACCATTCATTAGCCTCGACGCGTTCCGGTCCCATCGCTTCCCCTTCAATCCAGACAAAGCGCAACAACACAAGGTTGGGATCATCCTCTCCGCCTACGACGACCTGATCGAGAACAACCGGCGGCGGATGGCGCTCCTGGAGGAGGCGGCGCGGCAACTCTACCGCGAGTGGTTCGTCCGCCTCCGCTTCCCCGGCCACGAGCACACACGCATCACCAACGGCGTACCGGAAGGGTTGGAGCGGAAGAGACTCGGAGAAATGGCATATATCACAATGGGCCAGAGTCCGGAATCGACCTACTACAACGAACACGGCGAAGGCCTCCCCTTTCATCAAGGGGTAACGGACTTCGGCGACCGCTTTGTAAGCCACCGAATCTACTGCAATGCTCTAAATCGCATAGCGGAGGCTGGCGACATCCTTTGCAGCGTTCGCGCTCCAGTTGGACGCCTAAATGTGACGCTGGACAGAATTGTCATCGGCCGAGGCCTTTCTGCGTTGCGGAGCAAGACGGCGAACCAGTCATTCTTGTTTCAGCAACTGCGGGCACATTTCTTTAAGGAGGATCTGATCGGTTCAGGGGCAATCTTTGCATCGGTCACGAAAAAGGAGTTTGAGAGTCAGGATCTCATGGATCCCCCCGAGCGACTGAAAAGGGCGTTCGAGGATGTAATCGTCCCGTGCGATGAGCAACTTCGGGTTCTCCATCTTCAGAACGAAAAGCTCCGCGCCGCACGCAACCTTCTGCTGCCGCGCCTGATGAGCGGGGGGATCTCTGTGTGATGAGAGGCACCGTCCCATGATCACCGACATCAACAGCGAAGACCGCTTGGTCCAACGAGCCTTTGCCGAACACCTGGAGAAAGCGCTCGGATGGGAGAGCGCCTACGCCTACAACACGGAGACGTTTGGTCCGCAGGGGATGTTGGGGCGCTCGTCTGAGCGAGAAGTGGTGCTGGTACGCGATCTACGGGCAACACTGGAGCGGCTCAACCCTGATCTGCCGGCATCGGCTCGGGAGCAGGCCATCGAGAAGCTGACACGCATCGACTTTGCTCGCTCGTTGCTTCAGCACAACCGCGAATTCTACGGCTTCATCCGCGGGGGCGTGCCGGTCGAGTGGCGCGATGATGCCGGCGAGACGCGGCATGCGCGGGCGCGTGTGATCGACTTTCACAACGGGATCGGCCCTGATGGGAAACCTAACAACCGTTTTCTCGCCGTGCGGGAGATGAAGATCCAGGGCGTGCGGGTCCCCCACTACAACCGGCGCGCGGACCTTGTCTGCTTCGTCAATGGCCTGCCGCTGGTCTTCATCGAGCTCAAGGCCGTCTATCGGAATATCCGCGCCGGCTTCGACAACAACCTCACCGACTACCTGAGCGAACACAGCATCGCTCACGCCTTCCACCACAACGCCTTGCTCGTGGTGAGCAACGGCGACCAGGCCCGTTACGGATCGATCACGAGCAAGTGGGACCACTTCGTCGAGTGGAAGCGCAACTCGGAGAAGGAAAAAGGCCGTGTCGATACCGAGGCGCTGCTGGATGGCATGCTGGCCAAGGACCGGCTGCTCGACTTCATCGAGAACTTTATCCTGTTTGACGAGAGCCGGGCCGGGGGCACGCGCAAGATTGTGGCACGCAACCATCAGGTGCTCGGTGTGAACAACGCGGTTGCATCCGTCCTGCGGCAGGAAGAATTGAAACACCGGTTCCCGCCGGGAGAACGGTTGGTCGAATACGTGTCAAAAATCGAACTGCCACTGGCTGCTGACGGGTCGCCGCCAGACTCCGATTTTACAGCACTGCCCCCATCAGGGATCACCGCCGACGGCTTGCCCTTGGTGAAGCGTGCGCACCCGGGTCTCGGCAGACTGGGAGTTTTCTGGCATACGCAGGGGAGCGGCAAGTCCTACTCGATGGCCTTCTTCGCCGAGAAGGTGCGCCGGGTTGTCCCCGGTAACTTCACCTTTCTGATGATGACCGACCGGGAGGACCTGGATGACCAGATCTGGCGTACGTTTATCGGTTGCAGCGTGACGGATGAAAAGACCCCACGGGCCAGCTCGGGCAAGGAGCTTCAGTTTATCTTGCGCGGGAATCATCGCTTCGTCTTCAGCCTCATCCACAAGTTCAATCAGCCGGTCGCAGAGCCTTACAGCGAGCGCGACGACATCATCGTGATCTCGGACGAGGCGCACCGGACCCAGGCCGGCAGATTCGCGCGGAACATGCGCCTCGCGCTGCCCAATGCCGCGTTCATCGGGTTCACTGGGACGCCACTTTTCAAGCACGATGAACTGACGCGGCGCATCTTCGGCGACTACATCTCGCGCTACGACTTCAAGCGGTCCGAGCAAGACCAGTCCACCGTTAAGCTGATTTATGAGAACCGGGGCGAGAAACTGGGGATCGCCCGCCTCGACCTCAATGACCGGATCGCCGAGGCGGTCGAGAAGGCCGATCTCAACCCTGATCAAACCGCCCTGCTGGAGAACCTCCTCGGCAAGGACTATGAGGTATTCACGGCCGATGATCGCCTCGACAAGCTGGCCGACGACTTTGTGGAGCACTGCTCCACTCGCTGGCAGACCGGGAAGTCGATGCTCGTGTGCATCGACAAGATCACCTGCGGCCGGATGTTCCAGCGCATCGAGCCGCGGTGGCAGTCCAAGCTCGCCCAAGTGAAAGCGCTCATCCCGGTGAAAGAAGCGGAGTTAGCCGGCACCGCCGACCCGGACGTGCGGGAGCGCCTCGGCAAGGAGCTTGAGTTCCTGCGCGGCCAGGAGCAGTGGATGGAAAGCACTATCATCGAGATCATCATCAGCGAAGCGCAGAACGAGGTCCGCGATTTTCAGCGCTGGGGGGTCGACATCATCCCGCACCGGGTGGTGATGAAGACCGGTTTCCAGACGCCCGACGGCAAGCGGGTGGACGTGGACGACGCCTTCAAGGACCCGCAGCATCCTTTCCGCATCGCCATCGTGTGCGCCATGTGGCTGACCGGCTTCGACGTGGAGTGCCTGGCAACGCTCTACATCGATAAACCGATGAAGGCCCACAACCTGATGCAGGCCATCGCCCGCGCCAACCGCGTCTACCCGGGCAAGGACTGCGGGGTCATCGTTGACTACAACGGTATGCTCAAGAGCCTGCAGGAGGCACTTGCCCAGTACGCCCTCGGGGACGAGGACGAAGGAGGCGGCGGGGGCGGCATCGTGGCGCCTATCGAGGAGCTGGTGGCGGCCCTGATTCAGGCTATCGAGGCAGCGGAGAAGCACCTAAAAGGGTTGGGTTTCGATCCGGACCGGCTCCGCGGTGCGACCGGGTTTATGCGGATTGAAGCGCTACGGGATGCTGTGGACGCGCTTTACACCTCGGATGAGGCAAAGCGCCGATTTGAGATCATGGCGCGGCAGGTGTTCGTCCGCTTCAAGGGGCTGCTGATGGAGCCGAGCGCTTTCACCTACGCGGAGCGCCACGACAACATCGAGGCCATCTACAAGAAGCTTGAGGAAAAGCGCGACACTGCGGACGTAACCGAGGTGCTCAAGGCGTTGCACAGGATCGTCAACGAGGCAATTCGGGCACAGGCACTCGGCGAAGACCACGCCGAAGGGCTAAAGGTGGACTTAAGCCAGATCGACTTCGCGAAGTTGCGAGACGAGTTTGCCAATAAGGTGCGGCGGAAACATGCCGCCTTGCAAGACATCCGAGATGTCGTCGAGAAAAAGCTGGCGCAAATGCTCGGATGCAACCCCATGCGGATGGACTACTACAAAAAGTACCAGGAGATCATTGCCGACTACAACCGCGAGAAGGATCGCGTGACGGTCGAAGAGACCTTTGCAAAGCTGGTCGATCTCGCCAACAGTCTTGATGCCGAGCAACGGCGTGCTGCGGAAGAAGGGCTCAGCGACGACGAGTTGGCCCTGTTCGACCTCCTCTTCAAGGAGAATATCAGCAAGGTCGATCGGGAACGGTTGAAGCAGGCAAGCAAGGCGCTGCTTGCGTCCCTACGAGAGTTGCTCCGGCTTATGCACGACTGGACCCAGAACACCGCCACCCAGGCCGAGGTCAAGGTGTTCATCCTTGACAATCTTTGGGCGGCGCTGCCGCGGCCACTGTTCAGCGACGAGGAGACCGAAGAAGTTGCGAATCGGGTGTATGAATATGTATGGCAACGGAGCGCGGGCGGCCATGATTTGCTGGCGGCCTAACAAACAATCATTGGGCATCAGTTGAGTCGTTTTATCGCCAAGATTTCGGCGAGTTCAGCCGAACGCCCCGTCTTTGAAGGCGGGGTATAAAAGCGCCGCTCAGGGTTGACTTTTTTTATAAACTTGGGAGGTTCAAAATGGAAAAAGTTTATTATTCTTTTTTTGATACATCCCTTTTAGGAAAGGTTTTTGTGGCCTCTACAGAAAGAGGGGTCTGCATGGTGGATTTTCTAAAATCGGAGAAGACCTTTTTGAAAAGATTAAAGGAGAGATTTTTAGGAAAGACTGTCAGAGACGATCAAAAGAACAAAGAGGTTTTGTCCCAATTAAAAAGATACCTAAAAGGTGATCTAAAACGTTTTGATTGTAAGTTGGATTTGAAAGGAACTCCATTCCAGGAAAAAGTTTGGTCAGCATTGGCAAAAATCCCCTATGGCCAAACCCGATCCTACAAGGAGATTGCACGGGCGATTGGCCATCCCAAAGCCTTTCGGGCTGTTGGGAATGCGAATGGCCAGAATTTCATTCCATTGATCATCCCCTGTCACAGAGTGATTGAAAGTAATGGTGGCCTGGGTGGCTTTGGCCACGGGCTGAAGGTGAAGAAACAATTGTTAGACCTCGAGAGAGCCCATGGGCTTTGACGAATTCATCAAAGAAGCTGCTCCGCTCCTTGATCTTCAATGGCGAAGGTTCAAAAGGGGAGGGATCAAACGAAAAGTTGAACGTCGGATAACTGAACTTGGGCTCTCTAATTTTGAAGATTACCTGTTAAAAATTAAGAGGGACCCTGAAGAAAAAAGCTGCCTCTCCCAAATTCTCACGGTTACCATCACGAGATTTTTCAGGGATAAGGAAGTTTTTGACATCCTTGAGAATTCCATCATCCCTGCGATCCTTAAAAATAAAAAAGGGAAGGATGAATTTAAAATCTGGTCGGTTGGCTGCGCCAATGGTGAAGAACCTTATAGCCTCTCAATATTGTGGAGGGAGAAATTCGAAAAAATATGGTCACAAATCGATCTCTCTATCTTGGCCACGGATATTAATGAGAACCTTCTTGAAAGAGCAAGGGAGGGGAGATATAAGAAAAGTAGTTTTAAAGAGGTCGCAGAGGAAATCTTCCAAGGATATTTTAAGATTGAAAATGGATTTTATATTCTTGATCGATCCGTCCGGGGGAACATGGAATTTAAGAAGCATGACATCATTCATGGAGAACTATTTTCTGGAATGGACATCATCTTCTGTCGAAATTTAGCGTTCACCTACTTTTCTAAAGAATGCCAAATGGATGTTTTAAAAAAGATCGCCAGAAGTCTAAACAAGGGAGGGTATCTGGTCATTGGGAAGGATGAATCCCTTCCTCTCACTTATCCCACTCTGTTTGTCCCGATTTTTCCAACCGAGAGGATATATCAGAAATTCAATCCGAAGTAGGCAAGATAATTGTAATAATCTGTCTTGATCCTCCAAAATAGCATTTAGTTGAACACTGTTACACCTACAAATCTTGCTCTGGAACGATTCTGGGATTCAACGATTACGGGTGGAAATCAGGAAATCCAATTGAATAGTTGAGAATCATACCGAAACATTTTCGATGGTATGAAAACAGAAGATCTATAGCAGAAATCGCAGCCCTGAGGGAAACTTCGAGG
>Ga0315274_10014221_pt1 | contig 11291 bp, 7 predicted proteins | sample YL17G02_20_MG_FD_203700 | JGI IMG/M metagenome (GOLD analysis project Ga0315274, IMG submission 203700) | Sediment microbial communities from Yellowstone Lake, YNP, Wyoming, USA - YL17G02_20 | ecosystem: Environmental > Aquatic > Freshwater > Lake > Sediment | place: USA: Wyoming | collected...
TCCGGGCTGAGCGTGGGGACGCGGTTGCCCAGCACGATGAGCTGGCGCTGCCTGCAGAAGGGCTCGTCGGCGACGTGCAAAGACGACGTCGAAGTGGAAGGAGCGGATTCGGCCGTCGCCGCCGCCGCCGACGACGACGACGAAGAGAAGGAACGGTTCGTTGCTGCCGCGAACGCAGCGGCCGCTCCTTCTGTTCTGCTCGAGCACGACACGACGCCGGACATGCGCGCAGCTGCTGTGGCCGCGAGGAGCTGGGAAGCCGCGCGGCGCATGGTTTTGGGGCGTGTGATGGAAAAACAAGAAAAGCTATACGAGAAAAAGGGCGATTGAAAAAAATGATTTTTTGCTTTTTTTCGACCTCGACCTTGAGACCTCGACGGAAAACCGAAACGGAAAAATCGAAGCCCACAGGCAGGCCCCTCGCCGCCCTCGTCGCCGTGAGGAGCCGAACGACCACAAAGAGAAAAAGATGTCTCTCTGCCTCCCTTTTGGACATTGAAAACCGAGCAAAAGAGAGAGCAAACATTACAAAACAAAACTCTAAAACAAGGGGCGAAACCTTTTCCTCATCCCTCCAGCTCCCATTGCGGCAGCTCGTCCTCGAACCGCGACCAGCTCTCTTCTCCCCCGCGCATCTCCTCGTCCGTCAGCAGGGCACTTTCAAGGGCCTCCCTCACCCTCCCTTCGTTCATGGAGTGGTTTCCGATGAAGACGAGCTCCTGCTGCGGAGACGAAGACGAGGACGAGGACGAGGAGGAAGCAGAGGCCTCGTCTCCTCCTCCCCCTCCGTCACTCCCGCCGCTCCTCTCCCAGAGGTGGCTCGGGTCCCCAACCCAGCTCCCCCCCGCGGCCTGCCACAGCCCCGCGACCTTGGGGCGGGTCGCAAGCCAGAAGAAGCCCTTGGATCGGACGACGCCCTTCCAGGGACCGCCGCCGCCGCCGCCACCGCCGCCGGCAGAGCTCCTGTCGTCGTCTTCGCCGGCGCCTCCCCCGCCGTCGTCCTCGAGGGCCCGCAGCAGCCTCTGCGGGTGGAACGGTCGCGAGGAGTGGAAAACGAACGACGAGATGCCGTGCGCGGAGGGGTGGAGGTCGCCTTTGTTCTCGTCGCCGTGGCGGTGGTGGTGGTGGTGGTGACCGCCTTCCTCTTCGTGGGAGTGCGAGTGAGAATGAGCCACTCCCTCTTCCTCCTTCTTCTCCTTCCCTCCTCCTCCGCCTCCTCCGCCGCTCCTCCTCGCCGCGGCGGCGGCCGCCAGCGCCGCGGCCCACCCTGCGACGCCTCTCCTCCTCCTCCTTTTTTGGCTTCCCTCTCCCTCTCCGGCCGAAGGAGGCGAAGCAGCGGCCGCGGCGGCTCTACCCAGCAGCGACGACGGCGGCACGTCGCCTCTCACGGCCTCGACGATGGCGGCCCCGGGGTTGAGCGCCGCGACCAGGGCCCTCGCCTCCTCGAGCGTCTCCAGGCTGACGGCGTCGGCCTTGTTGAGCAAGACGACGTCCGCGGCCTCGACCTGCGAGGCGAGCAGGTCTGCGACGCTCCCCTCGGGGGAGGCGACGCCGGCGAGCTCCTCGAAGGGGCCCTCGTCGGCGGCAAAGTCGCGGGGGGGGAAGCGCTCGCCGCGCAGCGGCTCGCCTCGCTCGTCGACCTCCTCGTCCTCGAATGCTCCCTCTTCCTCCCCTACGAACTCGCCGTCGCCGCCGTCATCGTCGTCGTCGTCGTCGTCGTCGTCGACGTCGAAGGCGCCGGCGAGGCCCGCGGCAAAGGTGCTCGCGTCGACGACGGCGACGACCGCCTCGAGCGACGGCTCCTCCTCGTCGTCTTCTTCGCTCTCCTCCCCGTTCGCCGCCCTCCGCACGCCCTCGGCGACGGCGTTGGCCACGGGGGACGGAAGCGCGAGTCCCGTGCACTCGATAAAGAGCCAGGAGTCTGGCAGCAACGCGGAGGAAGAAGGAGAGGAGGAGGGAGAAGCAGAGGAAGCAAAGTCGCGGGCGTCGGCCGCGGCGGCCGCGACCGCGTCGACCAGCTCCGCCTGCAGCGAGCAGCACGCGCATCCGGCCGTCAGCGCCACAAGACTCGCCGCGGGCACGATCTCCGCCTTTGACAAGACGGCGGCGTCGATCGCGGAGGCGCCGACGTCATTAATGATCAGCCGCACCCTCGGCGGCGCCCTCTTCTCTTTCCCGCTGGCGTGCTCGCTCTTCTCCTCCGCGGCCGCCTCGAGCCAGCGCGTGAGGGTGGTGGTCTTCCCGGCGCCGAGCCATCCCGTGAGCACCGCGACGCGGAGGCGGGCAGGGTCGTCGGTCGGGGCGCGCGCGGGGAGATAGCGGGCCGACGAGGAGGAAGGGGGAGAAGGGGTTGTTGGTGAGGCCCAAGGAGAGGAAGAAGCGGCGGCGGCGGCAGCGGCGGCACGAGGGAGAAGAGGCAATGGCTTCGATCTGGGAGTAAAGGGGCGGGCTCGAAGGCTCCATTTTTGTGCCCTCGGTGTCGACAACGACGCTGGACTGAAGCTGCAGCGAGCGGCGGCCGCACGGAGAGGCGTCGAAGAGGGCCGCTGCGGGGAGGGAGCAGTGCTGCCGCAGCAGCAGCGGCATCTGCTAGCCGTCGACAAACGCATTTTTAAAAAATGGGAAGAACGAGCGCGTCAAATTTTGACACGTGCGTTTGCTTTCGCGCTGTTCTAATCTCTCGAGAAGGCTATGCAGAATTGCAGCTTGCCCCTGGGAACAAGAAACGGTGACTTTAGGGAGCGAGAAGGAAGGACGACAAGGCGGAGAGATCGAAATGGTGTCATAGAGGAGGGGGAAAACGAAAAATGAAACCTCAACCCGTTTGATTTTATTCTCTCTCTCTTTTCATTCCCCACCAAAACCCCCCACGCCCCCCGCCTCCGCCCCTCGCCGCCAGTCTCTCTTCATTTCGCGCTTCTTCAATGATAGTAACACCAGGTCGCAAATAGCTCAAGGAGGGAGAGAAAGGAAGGGACCACCCGAGAAACAACAGTTATCTGTCTTCTTCCCTTTTTTGGGGGGGGGGGGGGATCAACGAGAAAGAAGGGCAAGGAGCTCTCAAGCCTTCGCCACGGCGCACGGGGCTCCGTTCACGGCCACGGCCGCGGGGGCCCCCCCGGCGCCCCTCGGCCCGCCCCGCACGACAAACGAGAGCGTCACGGCCCCCATCCCCGCGCCCAGCCCCTGCCACCTCTCGGGAACGGTGCCCCGCAGCACGCCGGCCGCCGGCGCGCCGTTGTCGGAGGGCGCCCAGCCGCGGGCCGCGCGCAGGGCTCCGTACCCCGGGGCGTAGAGCTCGAGGGAGAAGGGGGCGCAGACCGGGGTGGCCGAGGTGACGGCCAGGGTGACCTCGTGCGTCGCCTGCTCGGCGGGGGCGGCGCCCGCCGGAGGGGGGACCTCTCGCGTCGAGAGCACGAGGGCGAGGCAGGAGAGCGGGGCGGCCGAGTCCGAGGAGGTGTTCTGCGGGAGGGGGGTCGAGAGCGGCGAGGTCGCCGGCTGCGGCGTCGCGGTCGCGGTCTCGGGAGGAGGAGGAGGGAGGGTGGCGGGAGGGGGCGGCGCCGCGGTCGTCTCCGGCGGCGGCGGCGGCGGCGGCGGCGCGGTCGCCGTCGCCGTCGGTGTCGGCAAAGGCGAGGGAGAGGGAGCGGGAGAGGGAGAGGGCAGGCTCGTGTCTGCCCCCGGGAGCTCCCCCCCGCTCGCCGTCGCAGCAATCACAGACACGTACCATGGCTGCAGGCCCGTCGCGGCGTTCATCCACGCGAGCTTGGCCCACTGCAGAGACACCCAGTCGTCCTTAACGATCCCGCCTGGTGGTGGTTTCGATTTTCCGTCGAGGAGGGGAAAAAAACTGGTGAGTCGTTTCCCTCCCCCCCCCCCCGTCGGCCTCAAAAAAAAACCGGGGGGAAACGTTTCCTTTTCTCTCTTACCCGTGTCGCCCGAGTTGGCGTTCCACGACCACCAAAAGACGCCCTGCGCCTTCCTGCTGCTGCTCGCCGAGTCCTCGCCGCCGTTGAGGTAGGCCGAGAACGCCTCGAGGAACGCCGGGTCGCGCGGATCCTCGAGCTTCGAGCCGACCTCCCCGACGAGGATCGGGAACTTCCTGCAGACGCCGCTACCGCCGCCGCTCCCGCAGTAGCCGGCGCCCTTCGGGCCCAGATACCCGAAGCTCGAGTCGAGGCGCGTGGTCAGCTCGGGCTCCACGGTCGTCTGCTCCTGTCTGGAGACCGACGGAGGGTAAATGTGCGGCGCCAGCACCACTCGGTTCGCATAGTTTTTGGAGACGACAGCGTCGAAGAACGGCGCGGCCGACTGCGGGCCGCCCTCGGCGGCAGACAAAACGGCCGGGTCGGTCGCGAAGCCGTCGCCCCAGTTCATGGCGAGGTTGCCGAGCTGGCCGCACCCTTCGACGAGGAGGAGGGCCCAGGGGTTGACCTGCAAGGGAGGAGGAGAGAGAGAGAGAGAGAGAGAGAGAGAGAGAGAGAGAGAGAGAGACAGAAGAAAAAGTGAGTTTCTCTTTTCCTTTCGTGCTCGACGAGGAACAAAAAACCTGAAGAGAGAAAAAAGAAAACTCTTCTCACCTCGGCGATCGCGTCCATCGCTTCTACGTACAGATCCTGCATCCCGGGGCCCTGGTTGTTGGGGCCCGAGGACCAGCGGATGCCTCGCGAGTCAGGCTCATTGACGATGTCCTTTTTTGTTTTGTTTATTTTTTAAGTTTGCCAAGTATAAATCAAGAAAACAAGTCAACCCTATTTTTTGTTCCAGCTTCATACCCAAACTCGATTTTTTTCCTTCGAAATGAAGCAATTCCTTACCAGCATCACCGCCCCCGCCAGCGACGGTTCCCTGGCCAAGTCAGCAGCCAGCTCCTTCCAGCTCGCGACCCACTTCGCTTTGTCGTCGAGGATCGTCGTGTCGTAGCTGATGTGATCGTCCAAGATTACGTAAAGCCCCGCAGCGACGCACTTCTTCGTCAACCAGAGCAGCCTCTCCTTCACCGAGGTCGTGGGGACGTCCGCGTTGCACGTGACCTTATGCTCCCAGAGGCCCTGCGTGCCCGGGGCAGGGGTGACTGCGGGGATGGGGTCGGAGGCCCCGCCGCCGTGGCCCTCGTTGCTGCTGCCGCCCCGAGGGGCCGAGGCGAAGAGCGGGGGCACGGCCGCGAGCGCGGCGGCGGGCAGCTCGACCCCGGGCGGCGCGACGCTCCTCGCGACCTCCGCGTCCCCGACCCAGTCGCACCTGCTCGTGACGTCCCTGGGAGCCTTCGAGAATTCCTCGAACGAGAACGGGAGGCGCACGGCGTTGAATCCGAGCAGCTTGATCCGCCAAAGCACGGCTAGCGCGTCGTGCGAGAGCGCCGAGCCTGAGCCCGACCAGCTCGTGCCGTCGACAAACGTCTGCCCGGCCTCGAACCCGAACCAGTTGAGCCCCCGGAGCTCGACGGCGGTGCCGCCCGCTGTGAGGTGGCCGTCAGCGGAGACGGCGAGAGGGGGGAGAGTGGCAGCCGAGGCCTGAGAGGTGGAGACGGAGGTCGTCGTCGAAGGAGGCGCCGGCGTCGGCGGCGGCGGCGAGAGAGTCAGAGTCGTCGTCGTCGTCGTCGGCGGCGGCGGCGGCGGCGCCGTTGTCTCCGCCGGCGGCGTCTCTGCTGCTGGAGCCGCATCCGAGAGGTTCGGGTTCCCCTCGGGCGGGGGCTCCGCAGCGGCGGCAGCGGCGGCCGCGGACTCCGCGGCGCCCGAGATCCCGCCGCTCCTGCCGCGGAAGGCCTCGGCGGAGACCCGCCCCGGAGCAGCCGAGGCGTCGGTGCCCGAGCTCTCCTCGAACGCCGCGCCGACGAGGGAAAGCGCGGCCCCGGCGTCGTTGGGAGAGAGGAGGAGGCGGGAAGTGGTCGCCGAGGAGAAGAAAGAGACGGAGAGGAGGAAGAGAAGGAAGGAGAGGGCGGCCTGCGTCAAAGAAAGAGAAGAGAAGAGGGAGGAGGGGGAGGGGGGGGGGGCGGTCAAAGGGGGTGAGATAAAAAAAAAGCGAAGCGAGCCTCCTCTTGAGAGGGCACGAGAGCTTTCCTTTTCTGTGAGGGGTCGCGCCCGAGAGTCTCCTTCCTCTTTCTCTCGCTCTCGCGCTCGCTAGGTGCTCTCATGTGTTATCGAGAGGTCTTTGAGAGGAAAGGGGTGGAGGGGGAGGGGCTCGCTGCGACCTGCCTCGGAACGAAGAACGAAAAAAAACTCACCGAAGAAGAGGAAGGGGCCTTCGACCCGCCGGCGCGGCGGCGGCGGCAGCCGGCCCGAGCGAGAGAAGAGGAGGTTCGAGGAGCCATGTGAGGATCAATGTTATTCCGTCTCTCTCTGTCGGCGGCACTGCTGCTGCTCCTTCTGTGGAGTTTCCAGATGGAGGGGCGGCGAAGGTAGAGGTCGAGAGCGCGGAAAGGAGAGGTCGCGGAGAGAGAGAGAGAGAGAGAAGAAGAGGTCAACAATAACGAAGAAGAAAATGAGTAATTTCCGAGGCCTTGTCGCCAGTCAAAAAACTGAAGGAAAAGAGCCCTTCAGGGACCGAAAAGAGCCAGTGTTATCCTTGCCCGCCGCGGCCAACTCGCGCCCTCTTTCCGGCCAAAACCCGCTTCTCGTCTCGACCTTTGTCGACCTTTTTCCCCCCTCGGACGCGACAGAACCTCCGAAAGAGCTCCGCAGGCTTCCTTGCTCTGCGAGGCAATTTAACTCTTCTGCTCTTTTTTCTTCTTCTCGATACCGAAAAAATCGAATGCAAAGGAGGTCGACTTTCCAAATCGCGGCTCTCGCGTGCCTCTGCTGCCTCATCTTCTCCGCAGAAGCTGCAGCAGCGGGGAGGGCGCTGCTCAAAGAGAATAAATTCAACATCGACGAGATGTTCTACGGTCCAGCGGACGCTTCGATAGTCGCAGCCGAGGTGTCACCCGCGACAGCGGGGCCTCCGACAGCGGCGGCGGCGGCAACCACCGCGACGAGCCAAGTGCTTCCCCCTTCCTCCTCCTCGGCCCCGGCCCCCGCCGCCCCCGCCGCCGCCGCCGCCGCCGTCGTCGTCGTTGTCGCCTCCCCCCCGGACCCCGCTGCAGAGAGCGAGTCGCCCTTTGTCGCCCCCGCGGACGCCTCGGCGGCGAGGGCCAGGGCCCCTGCTCCGGTGGCGGCAAGCGGCCGCCGCCTCTCGGAGCAGCACCCCGAGGCGGCCGCGGCGGCGGCAGCCCCCGCCCCCGCCGGCGGCGGCGAGCGGCAGCCCCTTGCCTCTGCTGCCGCTGCCCGCCTGCCCTCGGGGTATATCGCCCCTTCCCCGGGGGACTCGGTCGCGAGCATCGAGAGGGGCCTGAGGAAGCAGCAGGGGAGCTAGAGAGAAAAAAGCAAACACGTTCCACAATTAAAAAAAAAGCACCTCGAGATTGGGGATAGTGCAGAGCGTAGAGAGGCATGGCTTTGGAGTTTGAATAGAAAGTATAACTCCCGCGATGGGGCGAAAAAAATGTTTGCTTGCCTTTTTTTCATTGTCGATCATCATTATTCATTATTTAACTAACTTTTTTTTTTGTTTAAAACTCGGCACGAAAAAACGAAGGCCGATCGAATGGATATACGTATGACGAAACGCTGTTCGAAAGAAAAAAACCGCGGAACGCATGCACTTTATCTAATTATTATTCCCTTCGGTTTTTTTGACCGAAAGCAGAAAAAAAACGGAGCCTGAGCCGAAAGCAGAGAAGAGCGGAGCGAAAAAACCGGCGGGGTTCTCCCTCCCTCGCTCTTCTCTCTCTCTCTCTTCTATCTCGCCCTCGCTCTGCTCTCGCATACGTCTACTTCAACTGATTGATCGCCGCGTCCTTGCCGTACCCCTCCCAGGTCCCGTTGAACCCCTTCCAGCGCCAGTTCCCGCCCTGCACGCCGACGCCGGACGCGCCCAGCGCCAGCAGCTTCTCGAACGTCAGCGCGAAGTCGTCGAGGAAGAGCTTCTCGTCCGCGGCGTACTTGTTCGCGACCTCCGCGTAGAGCCGCGTCACGCGCAGCGCGATGTCCGAGGGCAGGCGCCCGACGGGCTTGTTCGCCTCGGTGTCCATCACGACCGAGCCGTCGGTCGAGTTCGGGTCGAGCAGGTTCCACTGCGGCAGGCCGGTCTGCGGCGCGAGCGCCTCGACCCACGACCCCTTCATCAGGTCGATGAAGTACTGGTTCTTGGGCTCGGGGAAGTCGTCGCCGGCGGTGGTGAAGGACATGCTCCAGCCGCTGACGGCGGTGTCGGCGCCGCCGAAGGAGTGGCCGCCTTTTTTGTTTTTTTGAAGAAGAGGGAGTTCTCGAGTTTTTTTTAAAGTGAGTATCTTCTCTCTCAGAGAGAGAGAGGGATCTCTATCTCTAAGAAAAATAAAATAAAGAAAAAACATCTTCGTACCTCCGAGGATCGCGACAGCCTCCCTGACAGTGAAGCCCCACCTCGTGAAGAACGCCGCGTCGGCGGCCCCGGTCATCATCCCGTCGGGGAGCGCCGACGACAGCGGCGGGTGCGCGGGCCCGGGGCCCATCGCGTCGATCCTGCCAGGCGACCAGCCGATGGCCGGGCCGCCGGCCAGCTCCGTCGCGACCGACGCGGCGAGCGTGTAGAGGTCAGCAAAGGTGATGCAGGAGAAGGCCTTGTTGTCCTTCTTAAGCTTGTCGAGCCCCTCACGCGCCTTCTTGATGGTGCCTCCGTTCTGGGGGACGTCCATGTCGGGGGCGAAGCGCATCCAGGCGCCGTCGCAGCCGCCTGGTGTGAAGAAGGAGAAGAAAGAGAGAGATAAGAGTGTTTTTTTTTAGAGAGTGAGAGGGTGAAAAAAAGGTTAAGAAAAAATCGAATCCATCGATCAACAGCTCTCTCTCTCTTTTCTTGATCGCAACCTCACTCACCCTGGTAACCGATGGAGGAGAACGTCCCACAGGTATGGAAGCCTAAGCGTCCAACTCCCGGAATCGCGAGGTCCCCGGCCACGACGGACGCGTTGATCGCATTGACAATGTCGCGATACGTCTTGTCCGAGCACGACGACGGCTTCGAGAACGCCGGCGCCTTGTACCCAAACTGAATCGGCTGGGTCTTGAGGCGAGGGGCCTTGAGCGCCTCGGCCTCCGGGAGGGGCATTGCGATGTACTGCCCGTTGGAGCCGACGTCTGCGACGGATCCCTGTTTTTTTTAAAGATAGAGAGATCGGAGAGAGTGAGGGAGAGATTTCTAGTTTTGGATTTCTAGTAAAAACTAAAGACTTTGCCTTTTTCTGCCCCCTCCCTCTTGCTCGCTTTCGTCCAAACATAACAAAGCAAATGGGGCCCTCACCATCAGGCTGACGGTGAAGTTGAGGTGGCGCGGGCGGTCCTTGCCGCGCACGGTCTTGAAGAAGTCTCCAAATGTGCCGACGCCAGCCTGGGAGCCCGTTGCGATGACGGTGGTCCCGTCGTTCGCCGAGGCGTCGACGGCTTGCGCCGGGGGTGCCGCGGCCGGGACGGGTCCGAGCAGGTGGCGGCTGGCTGCGTGCGCTGTGTGTTGTTTGTATTGTTGGTGGTGTTTTTATCGATGTTATTGGTTTCCGAATGGAAAAAAAGATAGGAGAAATCTTGTTCGAGATTTGATCTCAGCTCATCAGATCAAAAACCCCTCGGCAGTGCGCACGACGCCGCTTCCAATTCGTTCCCCCACTTTTTATCTCTCTCACCTTGGAGGACCTCGGGGTCGGGAAGCGTCATGCCAGCAAAGGGACACCTGGCTTCAGCGGACGCCGAGGAGAACAGGAGGATAATTCCGAGGGCAAAGGTCTTCGCCGTCGTCGCAAGGTTGGATGATGATGATGCCAGAAACATTTTTTCTTTCTTTGTCTAGAGGATGTTGAAGACGGAAATCAAACAAATTCAGCGCTCCACAACCAATAGTAAGCAGTCGAGGATGCTTTTGGATATGGGCAACTCAGGGGGAGAAAAAAAAGGTCTCACGAGAGAGAGAAAGAGAGAGGGAGAAGGAGAGAGGAGAGAGAGAAAAGATGCAAGATAAGAGATGGGAAGAATAGGGCAATTGTGATCGGGCGTAAAAGGTTTTTTCCAGCTCGAAATAAATAGAAAAAGTCGAAGAGAGCAGCTTCTCCGGCTCAGCTTCTCGACGACGCTACACCCTCCAAAAAAAGCCTCTCCCCCTTCTCTTAACCTCTTCCGTTTTTTTCTTGTTTATTTCGTTTTTTTTTTTTTTGAGCGGGGCGGGATTTGTACCCGCGTGAGCTTTCGCTCGTCGGATCAGAAGTCCGACCCCTTCGACCGTGCTCGGGCACCCGCTCATGAGAGTGTGGAAGAGAGGAGAAAAGGGGAGGAAAGAGGGGCGGAGGGAAGGAGGCAGAGGCCGTCGAAAAAGAAAAAGACGCAGCAGTTTTTTATGGAAAAAAAAAGGTGGGCCAAAAACAAAAAAGGGGAAAACTCTCTACTCGCTTTCCCGCAGCGAGATCAGCAGACACACCCGAGCAACGCAAGCTTTCAAAAATGAAAGAGAGAGATCGATGCCCGTAACTACCCGTAACACTAAGCATCCGATCAACCGCCCTTTTCCCTCTCTTGCGATTCTCTGTAAAAAAATAAAAAATACCGAGTCCGGTTTTCCGTTTGTGGAGGAGAAAAGGAAACAAAGAGGTTGAGGTCGAGAAGTTTCTTCTTTTTCCAACCTCACTCTTTCTCGATTCTCTCGCTCTCCGAGAAGAAGAAGAAGAATTCAGAAAGCGAGGCCTCCATTCGCGTTCTTCTCGGAGCTCTTTTCGCTCCAACTCGGAGCCGTCGGGAAGGAACATATTTAGGTGCGAGCTTGAGCGGTAGAGAAAGGGCGCTCCGCGTTCGACGAGTGAGCGGAACGAGAGGGAAGCCGGCAGGAGCGCGGCCGCATGTGCTCGCCGGTTTCGCCTCTTTCGAGCAATGTTGGCCTTCCGCCTTCCCGTCGTTCTATCTCTCCGTCTCGCGCCTGAGGCTGCATGCCTCAGAGACTGAGTAAACGTCATCTCTCCACAGGCTCCAGCGTCGAAATTGAGAGAATGCTTGAAAATGGAGAGCAGGCGCGCGCGAGAGAGAAAAGACAAATGCGTCATGGTCGTCGCGTCGCGTTGGGGCATTCGACATCGCCGTTTTTGTATTCTTCGCTCAAAAACAACCCGACCTCCTCCTCCTCCTCCTCGACCTCGACCTCAACGAAAACGTCTCCTAGGCAAAAAAATAAAAACCATGCGCTCCTCCACCGCCGCTGCCTGCGTGCTCTCGCTGCTGCTGACCTCCGCGGCCTCCTCCTTTGCCGCC
>Ga0315274_10014222_pt1 | contig 11291 bp, 7 predicted proteins | sample YL17G02_20_MG_FD_203700 | JGI IMG/M metagenome (GOLD analysis project Ga0315274, IMG submission 203700) | Sediment microbial communities from Yellowstone Lake, YNP, Wyoming, USA - YL17G02_20 | ecosystem: Environmental > Aquatic > Freshwater > Lake > Sediment | place: USA: Wyoming | collected...
AGGCCCCTGCGGACCACCGAGGGCTGGCAGTCCTACCGCTCGGTGGTCCGCAGGGGCCTGCGCTACCTCCAGCTCACCTTCCGAAACCTCTCGCACGAGGTCCGTGTGTACCGGATCCTGATGCACAACGCAGCCCATGCCGCCGAGAAGGTCGGAAGGTTCGACAGCTCGGACAGGGAGCTCACCCGGGTATGGGAGATCTCCCGCGACACGGAGCTTCTGTGCATGGAGGACACATTCGTCGACTGCCCCTGCTATGAGCAGACCTTCTGGGTCGGTGATGCGCGCGGGGAGGCCCTCATCGCGCAGTACACATTCGGCGCGTACGACCTGGTGCGGCGCTGCTGGAACCTGGCCGCGCGGTCGCTCGCGCGCTCGCCCATCACCGAGTCGCAGGTCCCGTCGGGGTGGCAGAACGTGCTCACCACGTGGTCGCTGTTCTGGATGATGGGCTGCCGCGAGTACTACCAGAACAGCGGCGACGAAGAGTTCCTTCGGGGGATCTACCCCAGCCTGGCGAAGAACGCCACGAGCCTGCTCGCGCGTCTTGGCCCGCGCGACCTGCTTGAGATCGAGGCGTGGAACATGCTGGACTGGGCCGGGATGGACACGCCGGACCGCGGGATCGTGACGCACCTGAACGCGGAACTGGTACGCGTCCTGCGCGAGCTCGCGTGGATCGCCGGCCGGGTCGGCAGGGAGGCGGAGGCGCCGGAGTACGAGGGGCACGCGGACAGGATCGCCAAGGCCATCAACGCGCACCTCTGGGACGAGCGTAAGAAGGCCTACGTCGACAGCATCCACCACGACGGGAAGCCCTCGGAGATCTTCAGCCTGCAGACCAACGTCATGGTCTACCTCTGCGACTGCGCTGAAGGCGCGCGGAAGCGGATCATGGAGCGGTACCTGCGCGAGCCGCCCGGCTCCTTTGTCAGGATCGGCAGCCCTTTCATCACTTTCTTCTATTATGAGGCGCTGTCCAAGGCGCGGATGGTCCAGCGGATGCTCGATGATATCAGGAAGAACTACGGGATGATGCTGAACGAGGGGGCGACCACCTGCTGGGAGACCTTCCCCGGATGGGAGAAGGGAAGGCTGACCCGGAGCCACTGCCACGGCTGGTCGGCCGCGCCCGCCTACTTCCTCGGGGCGACCGTTCTGGGCGTCCGGCCGCTGGAGCCGGGCTTCGCGAAAGCCCTCGTGGATCCCGACCTCGGGGACCTCGCATGGGCAAAGGGCTCGATACCCACGCCCCGGGGACGGATCGACATCCGCTGCGAGAAAAGGGGCGCCAAGGTCGCCGCGCGCGTCAGCGCCCCCCGCGGAATCGAGATCGTGGCCGGACCGGCTACCGTCCTCGAGTAGGGAGAGCGCGTGGCAAAGCCCTACCTGTCCTCGATCCTCGGGGAGCACGGCTTCTGGGACTACACCACGCCGCGCGCGGGGGGCATGGAGGGCTACGGCCGCGACGACTTCCTTCGCCTGCTGGACGACATGTCCGAGGCGGAGATGAACTCCATCGTGGTGATGGCCAAGTGGCTCACCACGGGATACCGCTCCCGCCTGCCCTTCCTCGACCAGCATCCCGACAACCTGGTGACCAGGTCGGACAACAGGCTCCTCGCCGACTTCCTGGATGCGGCGGCCGCGCGCGGCGTGCGCACCTGGCTGGGGGCGGTGGTCAGCATGTACCCGACAGCGAAGGTCCGCTCGGCGCCGTCGCATGTATTCGAGGACGACTTCGGCGGCGCGCACCTGCCGGAGCCGACCGGCATCTATGACGCGGACACCCCCGAGGTGCGCGAGTACTCGGTGGCGGTCTTCGAAGAGCTGCACTCGCTCTTCCCGAAGGTCGGCGGGTTCATGGTGGAGCTGGAGCTGTGCGACGTCGCCACTCCCCAGCGCATCCCGCTGTACGACGCCTGGGCCGAGGAGAACAACCGGCCGCGCTACGAGAGCCTTGCCCGGCCCATGGGCAGCAGGTGGCTTGACATCTCCCCGTGGCGGGACTACATCACGCACCGCAGGGCGGGCATCGTGCGCGACATCGAGCGCGCGCTGAGGACCAAGGGTTTCTCCGGAAGGCTCTCGATGCTCTGCGAAACCGGCTTCCTCCCCTACCAGGTCCAGCAGTCCGTAAACCTCGAGATGCTCCGCGCGGAGTGCCCCGGCCTCGCCGCAGTTTCTTATGACCCGAACTACGACAAGTCCCGCTGCCGCCTGGGCATCATGGAGATGGCCGTCGAGGAGGTGAAACGCGCAGGGCTGGAAAGCTTCTACCTTCCCCGCGGCATCATGACCTGGGGCGGCCGCTGGCCCATGTCCCTGAGCCTGGAGGAGTTCTGGAAGGCGGAGCAGGAGGATGTCGCGCGCTTCCGTCCGCACGGGACATGGTGGTTCGGCTCCGGCACGGGTTCGGTCCCCGAGGGCGCCCACGTCAGCGTGAGCAAGCTCCGGCAGAGCGGGTACGAGGACGGCAGAGCTGCGCGGAAGGCTTTCGTGCAGGCATTGAATAAATTCTGACCCGCGAGAGCATCGCGCCAGCCGTGCCGGTTGCGCCAGCCGGGCAGGCCGTGAAGCCCGCGCCTCTTCCCGGATCCCGTGCCGCCCAGTATGCTCCCCCTCATGGCACCCGAATCGACCCGCGACCCCTACGACATGCTCGCCGAGTCACTCGACAGGCTCCCCAACCGTTATCCCCGGACAGCCTCCGGCGTGGAGTTGAGGATCCTCAAGAAGATCTTCTCGCCCGACGAAGCGGCGCTGGCCTGCCTTCTCGGAGGCGTGCCCGAGCCGTACGAGAACATCGCCGAACGCGCGGGTCTGCCCGTGGCCGAAGCGCGGAAAAGGCTGTTCGCCCTTGCGAAAAAAGCTCTCGTATGGCCGTCGAAGGAGGGGGGGAAGCTTCTCTTCCGACTCGGCCCCTTCATCGTCGGTTTCTACGAGGCGCAGGTCGCGACCATGGACCACGAGCTGGCTCACCTCTTCGAAGATTACATGGCCCAGAACGGCACGGTCGGCATCATGAAGCCGCAGCCCGCCGTGCACCGCGTGGCGCCCGCGCACGGCGCGGTGAAGACCGAGTGGATCCTCCCTTACGACGACGTCAGGGCGATGATCCTCGGGGCGAAGTCCTTCACGGCCAGGGATTGCGTCTGCAGGGTTCAGCAGGACCTGCTGGGCAGCCGCGCGTGCGCGGCCCCCATCAGGAACTGTCTCGGCTTCTCGACAATCGAGGACCACGGCCGCCCGGACAGCATCACGCGCGAGGAGGCCCTCGCGATCCTCGACACCTCCGAGGAGATCGGTCTCGTCCACACGGTGAGCAACGTCGTGGAGGGCGTCTCCTACGTGTGCAACTGCTGCGGGTGCTGCTGCGCCGTCCTCCGGGGGGTCACGAAACACGGGATCCGGGAGTCGGTTGCGCGCGCGAACTACGCCGCATCAATCGACCCTGAGGTCTGCACGGCCTGCGGGGTGTGCACCGAGCGCTGCCAGGTGGGTGCGATCGCCGAAAGAGACGGCGTGTACTCGGTGCTGAAGGACCGATGCATCGGCTGCGGCCTCTGCGTCACAGGGTGCGCGCCGGAGGCGGCTTCGCTGGCCCGGCTGCCCGATGCGGAGACCGTCCCGCCTCCCGCCAACTACGCGGCCTGGGAGCAGGCGCGCCTGAAAAACCGCGGCCCCGGCTGAGAGAACAGCGAGAGGCCCCGCCTGAGGAGCCCGCGAGGCCGGCAATTCCCGCGGATCAGCCCGACTTCCTTTCCGCGATCTCCGCTTCCCATGCGAGCATCAACCTCTTGCGTCCCACGCCCCAGCGGTAACCCCCGAGCTCCCCGTTCTTCCTGATCACCCGGTGGCAGGGGATGACGAAGGCGACGGGATTCCGCCCGACCGCGCTCCCCACCGCGCGGGCTGCACCGGGCTCCCCCACTGCGCGGGCCACCTCCTCGTACGTCGCTGCCCGGCCCCAGGGTATGGCGAGGAGAGCCTCCCACACCTTGATCTGGAAGTTCGTTCCGCGAAGGTAAAGGGTCAGGGGCGCCTTCGCCTCCCCGGCCTTCGCGAAGATACCACTGACAATGCGATGCGTGCCCGGCGTGTCCTCGCGAAGCCGGGCATTGGCCCACTCGCCTGCCAGCTCGTCGACTGCCTCGGTCCGCCAGCGATCGCCGCCGGCCGCGAACGCGAGCCTGCAGACGCCCCTTTCGGTGACAGCGACGAAGGCTTCACCGAATGGCGTGGGGTGGAACCCCCACCTGATCGTGAGCCCCTCGCCCCTGCTCTTGAACTCGCCGGGGGTCACGGCCTCGCAGGAGACGAAGAGGTCGTGCAGCCGGCCCGGCCCGGAAAGTCCCGCGTCGTACGAAGCGTCGAGGACGCTCTCCGATCCGCCGAGAAGGCCCTTCGCAGCCTCCTTGGTCAGGAACTGCTCGTAGCGCTTCGGGCTGATTCCGACCATCCGGCTGAAGAGCCGCTGGAAGTGGTACTCGCTCAGGCCCGCGCTGCGCGCGATCTCTCCGAGGCCCGGCCGGCTCTCCAGGTTCTCCTCGATGTATGCGAGAGCCCGCTCTATCCTTCGATAGTCGCGGGACCAGCCCGACAGCTCTGTTCTCATGACACGAAAATACCCTCAAGAGAGGCGCCGCGCCACCCGGAAGTTGCGGTCGCGGCAACGCCGCAAGCTCGTGAAACGCCGCAAGCTCGCGGCGGAGGGGGCCCAGCTACGGGCTGAGCGTCAACCTGTCCTTCGCGACCGCCTCCACCCCCGCGCGGCTCAAGGGGAGCCGGACGGGGTCCCCTTTCACCCACGAGGGGGTCATGTCGTCGTAGTGCGGGTGCCCCGGCTGGCCGGACTGGCCGAGCGGACCGATGATGCGCATCCCGTCCGGGTCGCCCAGGGGCACGATCATGCGCATCGAGGGGATCCACGTCACGTCGTAGGAGTCTCTCGGGGGCATGAAGTACGCGGGGTTCACCGTGGTGTTGTCGCCGGGAGCGGCGTACGGCCCGCGGTTCAGGAGCTTCCTGAAGATCGCATTGGTGGCGCCGGGGTGCGCGAAGAGGAAACGGTGGAGCCGCTGCCAGCTCCATCGCCGCGGGTCAGCGCCCATCCGGGCCCTGCAGGACTCCATGGCCTTCACCAGGGCCTCTTCCACGACCTTCGCGGGCTCTCCCCTCCAGAAAGGCGAGCCGGGCCGGTCGAGAATCACATCCTCGATGCCGAAAAGCTTCGCGTTGAAGTAGAGCGCGATGTCGTCCCCCAGGACATCGCCGAGAAGCGCCCTGACCAGCTCCACGAGGAAGACCTCGTACAGGGCGGCACCTGCGCTCCCCGGGTCGACTTCCCTGTTCCACGCCTTTAGTATGTCGACGGCCTTCCGGGCGCGGCCGTCCGTGAAAGCGAAGGAGAGGACCTTCGGCAGGATCCGGTCCGCCTGCACTGAGTGCACGTCCATCTGCAGCCTTCGGAAATCCTCGATTCCGGGCGCCCGCATGCTGCCCACGACGGAAGCGATCCACTCGTACCGATAGGGGGCTGCCCAGGTGTAGCTCAGGGCAGGGCCGTTCCAACCGGTTGGGCGCTGGTTGGCTGTGGCAAGCCACCCCTCGGTAGGATCCACGGCATGGGGGAGGGAATCATAGGAAAGGAAGCCGGTCCAATCCGCCCCCGCCGAACCATCCCCGGGGAGACGCCCTGTGTAGCCCGTGCGCACCGGCGCCGCGCCCGTGGCATGCCACCCGATGTGGCCTTTGTCGTCCGCGGCAAGGAGGTTCTGGCTCGCGAAGACCCAGTTTCGCCCGGCCTCGAGGACCTGCGCCGCGGTCTCCGCGGTCATGTAAGAGAAGATAGCGCGGAAGCTGTGGTCGTGGAGCGCTCCCTCGGGGAGCGTGCCGTACCATTTCAAAACAGCCACGGCCTGGACGCCCTTCTTCACCTCGGTGACGACGGGACCTGCCTCGGTTCGGTACACGGGGAGGCTCACCGAATCCCCCTTCGGCAGCCCGATGACCACGTCTTCCCGCAGCATCTCCTTCTCGCGTCCCCTGATCCGGTAGCGCGTGGGCTCCGAGGGGTCGACCGTGAAAAACAGCGTGTCGATGGCGTCCAGCTCGACGTTGGTCGCGCTCCAGGCCACGTGCTCGTTCCTGCCGAGCACGATGCCGGGGGTGCCGGCAACCGAGGTCCCCGCAGCGTTGATCCCCCCGCCTTCGAGGTGGCAGAAGTACCAGGTCGCCGGCAGGGTCAGCCCGAGGTGCGGATCGTTCGCGATGAGCGGCTTGCCGTCGCTCGAAACCGACACAGCCCAGTTGTTGCTCCCCGCGTTCGGCCCGGCCAGGGAGAGAAGGCTCCGCTCGATCATGTCCTGCGAAAGCCTGTCCGGAAGTGCGCCGTGGAACACGAGGTACGCGGGGTTGAGAGCGCCGAGCTTTCGCGGGGCGAGCGTGTCGAAGAAGCTCTCCGGCGGGAGGTTCGCTCCAGGGAACGAGGGAAACAGGTCGTTCCATTCCGCGCTCGTGAAGGCGCTCCCCCGCGCGACGGCAAAGAGCTCCTCCGCGTACTGCGCGTAGAGCATCTGGAAGGAGAGCAGGGCCAGGAAGCTCATGCTGTCGACAGGGGTCCACGGTTCCGGACCGGTCCCCATGGAGCGGAACTCCAGGGGCAGGTCCTTTCCCCTCTGCGTGAGGTACGCGTTCACGCCGTCCGCGTAAGCCTGGACGAAGGCGAGCTCCTCGGGGGAGAGATCCGCCAATGCCCGCCTCTTGATGTCCGGCATGCCGACGACCCGGCAGGCGTAGTCGACGGCCACCATCTTCTTTCCCGCGATCTCCGCGAGCCTGCCGTCCGTGAGCCTGCGGAGAAACTCCATCTGCCACATCCGGTCCTGCGCGTGCACGTACCCCTGCGCGACGAAGAGGTCATGGGTGTTCCCCGCGCGGATGTGCGGGATTCCCCAGGAGTCGCGGATGATCTCGACCTTCGCCGTCACGGGCAACCCCGCGATTTCTCCCCGCACCTGGGGGAACGCCTTGTTCAGGAACAGCGCGCAGCCGGGGAAAAACAGCGCCACGAAGGGAAGCAGGAGCAGAAACTTTGTCATGGATCCTCCGTTTTCAGAAATCGTAGGTGATGGACCAGCGCGTCTCCTCACCCTGGCTCACCACCCTGTCGTAGTACGGTTCGAAGGAGAACGTCCTCCGGTTCCCCCACACGGGGAGCCGCGTGGGCACGTAGTCGAGGGTCGCGACCACGAGGCTCGTGACCGGGTGCTTCTGCACGATCTGCATCGGCCGGTCCCCTGCGTGGCCCAGCATCTGGAAGTGGTTCTCGTTCGGTCCCTTCCAGGGGAATCCCTTCATCTTCAAGAAACCGTTTTCCAGAAGCTCGTAACCCGGGTTGTCCGGCAGGGTCACAGGCACGCTGAACCTGCAGCATTCGCCGGTCTCGTACAGCGGGAAAAAGGGGTGCGGGTACCACTGGAACGGAAGATGCCGGCTGCCGGTGTTCGCGAGGAGGGTCTCGCACCGGAGCGTTCTCCCGCGGAGCAGGAGCCGGCGCTCCAGCCGCAAGCTCCAGCCCGCGGCCGCCTGAACGGTCCGGAAGCCGAGCGTCCCCTCGCCCTCCCGGATGTCCCACACGCAGCGCTCGAGAACCAGGTTCCTTTTCGCGTCGATGAGCCCGATGCCGACACCGAGCACGAGGACCGTGCTGCCGTCGGATTCCTGCTCGGCGACAAGGACGGGCTGGAAGGCGTCGGGGGCGCCCTGACCATCGAAAAGGTTGTAGGAATCGGGGAACGTGGGCCCGGAGAGAAGGATGCCGCGCCGCGCGTCCTCCACCTGGAAGATGAAGCCTCCGGTGCAGTACCGGGTGCCCAGCAGCTCCTTGTCCGCCACGGGGTCGAGCACAGAGACCGCGAGGGAGTCGTTTCTCAGCAAGATCACGCGAGCCTCCCCCGCGCCCTGGACTTCGCGGCGGCGAGGAGCGGGGCGAGTGCCTTCTCGGGCCCGGTGTACCAAAGCGCGCTCGAGACCGGGTCGAGCTCCACCGAGAACCTGTTCGTCCTCCTCGCCACGGTCCTCTCCGCGTAGAGGTCGTAGATGATTTCGGCCCTCCCCGGCAGGTGGAACTCGCGCCTGCCTCCCGAGAGCGTGTGCACCGCCAGGAGGTCGCGGGTGCCGGCGAGAACGTCGCCCGCGTCGTTATACAGGTGCACGCCCGCGCACCGGGCGATGCCCCGCAGCACGGGGGCAGGGATGTTCGGCGCCGCGACGTAGATCGAGACCCAGTCGTCGAACTTCTTGACGCCGAAACCGGGCTTGCAGCGTCCCAGGGAATAGACGACCTGGCCCAGCACCGTCGCCTCGGGGTCGCGGAGATGGAACAGGGGCCCCAGCGGCGCGTTGGTGCCCCAGAAGAGATCCTGGGGAACGCCGCGGGTGATGGGGTGGTCGAAGTTCGTCACGTGCATGAACGGCCCCCACGGCTGGATCCCCGTCTCGAAGGTGAATCCCGTCAGCTCCGTCATCGCGTCGGTCGAGAGCCCCTCCCCGACGTAGCCCGGCGCGTATATCCACAGCGCCGTGCGGCCGTCGCGCTTCAGCTCCTTCGACAGCGCGGCGCGCCGCTCCCCGTCGAGCCGGAACGCATTGAGGAAGATGTAGAGCTTGTAGGGAGGGAGCCTGCCCTCCACGAGGTCTTGCAGGAGGTAGATGTCGTACGGCGCCCCGAACCGCGCCAGCCCCTGGTGCCGCTGGTGCCAGATCAGCGGGATGGAGAGCGTGTTCCTGATGTCCTCGTAGAACATGCTCTCGTCGTCGAGGAGCACCGCGACCTCCGCCTGGGGCGAGCGGTCCAGCGAGAGGGCCCATTCCCCGATCCGCTGGAACCGCTCGAGCCAGGGCTGGAAGGGAGGCTCGGTCTTCTGCCACTCGAGGTACGCGCCCGGGGGGTTGTCGATGAACCACCAGACCCCGAGGCCGTGGGTGAGGACCTGCGCGAAGTTCCTCTGGTGGATCGCGGCGGCGTGCGCGAACGCGTAGTTCCTGCCGTCCGGGTCGAAGCGGTTGTGCATCCGCGAGTCCTCCTCGTAGATGTACAGCTTTCCGGACCTGCGCAGGGATTCGGACGGCGGCATGGGAAGCCCGTCGCCGCCGATGCCGCGGAAAGGGTAGCTGTAGGGGCTCACGATGAAGTCCACGTGCGGCGAGGCGAGGACGGTCCTGAGCCCGAGGTGCCCGCTGCGCTGGTAGGTGGACCACTCCGCCCCGACCTCGGGATTGCCGAAGAAGCAGTCGTTCCACGAGATCTCCGTGAGGTAGCCGTAGAATGCGCCGGCGATCCCGCTTCCGCCCGTCGCCTCCTTCACCGTGCGGCAGAGGTCGATGACGACCTCGGCGCTCAAATCCGCGAGGTTCTCGTAGTAATCGACGACCCTCCGCTCCTTTGCCGGGTCGCGGAAGTGCATGTGCGTCGTCGCCCTCTGCATGTCCCCCGGCGGCACCTCGGCGGTCTCGAAGGTCGCATCCGCGTCGGCCCACGCGGCGCGGAGCGCCGCCTCGTCGCCGCGATACTTCGCGCGCAGCCACCCCCTGAACCGCCGGCGCATGGGCTCGCTGAAGTCGCCGCACCACCGCTCCATCGAGCTTATGTTCTTGATCCACTCTCCGCAGACGCCTGCCTCGACCTGCCAGGCGATCACCTTGTCCGCGAGCCCGATTTTCTTCAAATGCGCCGCGTAGGCGCTCAGGTACTCCTTGGACTGCGCGCGCCACACGAGGGATGCGTAGGACTGGTTCAGCGGCCTTCCGTCGTCGATGATCTCACGCTCGCCCGGGTACAGGGCGTTCCACCACTCCCCCATCTCCATGTAGATGCGGAGGTGGAAAAGCGCCTCGGGGTCGGCCTCGAGCATCTTGCGGAGCCTGCCCTCGACCAGCGAGAAATCGAAGTGGCCTTCCCGGCCGGGACCGGGACCGACCCATTCCGCCCCCGTGCCGACGTCGAAGGCGATGAGGTGAACCCCCGCCTTCGCGAACTCGCGGATCGCATCCCCGTTCAAAAGCTGCTCCGGGGTCGGCGAGGAGGTGAGCCACTGGTAGTGGGCGAACACCGGCTTCCCGTCGAGGAAGAGCGTTGGCGTCCCGTTGTGCTGCCTGACTTCCGCTTTCATCCGCCCTCCGTGACGGCAGCCCGCACCCGGGCCGCGAGGAATGCGCCTACCTCTGCCGCGGGGAAGGGCCAGGCGTAAAGGTACCGTGTCTTCGGGTGCCGCCCCTGCGCGCGTCCGATTTCCGCGGGGATGTCGGCCTGTGCATGCGCGCCGCCCGAGGTCAGCATCGGGGTGACGACGACAACCTTCTCGAATGCGGCGGATGCCCTGTCCAGGGCGTCCCCGAGAGAAGGGCCGCAGAACTCGTTGAACCCGACGACCACGGGAAGGCCCGAGGCTTTCTCCAGCTCCGCGGCGATCCGCAGGGACCCGGCGTGGAAGGGATCGTTCGAGGGGGTGCGCGGCCACGCGCGGATCTTCGCCTCGAGGGCAGCGTGCCTGTCCTCGATCCCCGGTTCCCGCGGTCCCGCCGCGTGCTCCGCGCGCGCGTGCAGGCCGAGGTACTCGGCCAGTTCCTGCCGGGGGAAATCCGAGGGCGGCGCGCCGTGGACCGCGAGGAGGATGCAGGTTTTCATGGGCAGTTTGTACCCCATTTGCGGCCAAGGGTCGAGGGTGTACCATGGCGCCGATGGAAGGGACCGGCCTCCGCATCCTCTACGAGGACAACCACCTCGTCGTCGTGAACAAGATGCCCGCGGACATCGTGCAGGCGGACAGGACCGGCGACGTCACCCTCGCAGACCGTGTGCGCGGCTACCTGAAGCACGCCTGCGTCAAGACCGGCAACGTCTTCATCGGCATCCCGCACCGGCTCGACCGGCCCACAAGCGGCGTGGTCCTGTTCGCCCGGACGAGCAAGGCCCTGGAGAGGATGAGCGCAATGTTCCGCGAAGGCGCGGTGAGAAAGACGTATTGGGCGCTCGTGGCCGAGCGGCCCCCGAAGGTCTCCGACACCCTCGTGCATTGGCTGCGCCGCGACCCGCGGCAGAACAAGTCCTTCGCCTCCGCGGGCCCCGGACCTGGAGCCAAGGAGGCGAGGCTCACCTACCGGTTGCTCTTCAGCCTCGAACGCTTCCACCTCCTGGAGATCGAGCTGCACACCGGGCGCCATCACCAGATCAGGGCCCAGCTCCACGCGATCGGCTGCCACATCAGGGGGGATCTCAAGTACGGGGC
>Ga0315274_10014224_pt1 | contig 11290 bp, 6 predicted proteins | sample YL17G02_20_MG_FD_203700 | JGI IMG/M metagenome (GOLD analysis project Ga0315274, IMG submission 203700) | Sediment microbial communities from Yellowstone Lake, YNP, Wyoming, USA - YL17G02_20 | ecosystem: Environmental > Aquatic > Freshwater > Lake > Sediment | place: USA: Wyoming | collected...
GTTATAGGCAGGGTTCAAAGCCCAAACCTCCGGCGCCCGGACCTGTTCGAGGTTCCATTCAGTGATGGGGGAGGCCGGTGCTTTTCGGGCAGCAGAGAGCGACGGGACAGGAATCCGGACGTCCAGCCGGATCTCGCGTACCTCCGGTCGAGACGCCAGGCTGCGGATCAGCGGCTCTGTGGCGGTTACAGCGATCCCGTTGAATACCCAGAACGGAATGATGCGCTCCGCTGCGCCCGCGGCCCGCTGCTTCTGTAAATGCTCACGGAGAGGCCCCTGGTTTTGATCGGCCATGCTCCGGAGGGCCTCCACCACCGCCCGGGCTTTTTCCCGGCGGGTTGCACCTGGCATCTTGGAGATAGCCAATAAGGGCTTCGCCTGCGCATCGAGCTCAACGATGACGGCCACCTTATCTCCCTGGGCCAGCGTTTGCAGCCTCTGCTCGAGAGCAGGGTGGATGCGATCAGGCCGGTTCTGGGCGCCGGCCAGAAAGGCTGCCAAGACGATAAAGGCTGAAATGACGATGCGTAACGAAGAGAAATGTGGGTTTCTTTTCATAACACCCCTCCCTTATCCGGAGCTCGCTGTGTTGAAGACAATACATCCCGTCTTGTAGGGCATGACATAACGCACCCGGTTCTGTGGGTTTTCCCGATTCTTGCGTTCAAGATAGTAGAGCAGGCGGAGCACCATGTCAAGACGAGATTTACAGCCCGCATTTTAAACCCCGGCACTTGATTTAGTCGGAGAAAGGGGGGACGTTCCCCAAGGTGCCACCCTTCTTCGAAGAAATTTATTGGAAAACGGTCAAATTGGGGACACCATATCAATTTCCGAATTTCCTGGCTGGGAAAATGGGAAACTGATATGGTGTCCCCATTTCCTACAGAGGGGCGCAGTTTTTGCTGATTGTTGAGATCTGACCCCTGCTATATGATCGGAGCAGGCAAGGGAGGCGGAGACACTCCAAGAAACCTAGCTCTTCAGTTTGTTCAGCTTCTCCCTGGCATCCTCTACTTCGGAAATACCGGGGTCGGCGTCCTTCCAGAGGTTGAGGAATTTCCCGTAGTGCTCGGTGGCCTTCATTTTGTCGCCCTGTTGCTCGGCAACCCGGCCCAGCATATAGAAGCTTTTAACATAGATGTCGCCGTTCCACTTGCTGCTGATCTGGGAGTTTATTTTTTCATAAACCTGCCGTGCTTTGTCCAAGTCGCCGTTCCTGAAATAAGCCAAACCCAGATAATCAAGAAGGAATGAGTCTTTGGCTATTTCCGACGCAGGATCCAGACTAACGGCCTGTTCAAAGTATTTGACCGCTTTGTGGAGATCGTTCTTCCGGAGTTCTATGAAGCCTAACAGGTTGAAATACCATCTGATTTGCTTCTTGAAAAGTAATGAATCAATCAGCTTTTTCATCTCTTCAGCCGTCGTCAAGGCCTCCGATATGGATTTCTTCTCGAGATACAGAAGACTTCTTCCCTGTAGGCTATTTATTTGGTCAAAGACGAGATTTTCCTCACTGGCAATTTTCGCCAAAGCATCGATTTCAGCCTCAGCCATTTGGATGTTTCCACGTCTCCAGTAGAAATAGAATAACTTACCACGCGCCCCTGCTTCCCAAGCCTTTTCACCGACCTTTTGGGAGATCTCTATTTGTAGCTTGTGTTGCTCTATAGCTTTCTCGGAATTTCCCCGGCGCAGATAAATCGCGGCGAGTCTTCCCCGAGCAACAAACGGGTAATATTCAGGTTTTGCTTCCAGGAGTTTTTGATATTCGCTTTCAGCTCCGGCGAGGTTGTCCTGGAGATAGAAGATGTCCCCTTTGAGCCAGAAATTATCATTGCTCTTGGGGTCCATCAAAAAAGCTTTGTCTGCTTCGACTCGTGCGAGGTCAAATTTCCCCTCCGCCAGGCAATTCCAGCCTAAGAGTCGATGGAGATCCGGGCTATCCGATATACTCTTGTTATAATCTTCATAGACTTCTCTTGCTTTTTGAAAAAGGCCCAACCTTTCATATACAGAGGCGAGATTAGCATAATCCAGCGAGGTCTTTGAAATCTTAGATTCCATTTCATGATATTTTAGTGCCTTATCCCACTCTTCCAGGCCATCATATATGTTTCCCAGCCAGCCAGGGCCAAGAACATCATCCGGATAGAGCTCCAATAATTTGTTGATCGTTTCGATGGCCTTGTCAAGAGTTCTTGGATCAGACATATAGTAGCACCCCTGAATCACATAGCGCTCCCTTTCTGAAACCCTATCGATTAATCCCATGGCCTTTTGGAAGGCTTCCCTTTGCTTTTTGATAAATCCCATATTTCCGTAGGCCGTTGCCATTCCTCTGTAAGCCATGGCGAATCCAGGGTCGATCGAGATGGCCTTTTGGAAGAGCTCAATCGCCTCAGGATACTTCATGTCGACGTGCTGCTTTCTGGCCTCGACGTAATACTTGTATGCTTCCGCGGAGCTAGTCGTGATCTTCCCGACTTCCTTGTCAAAGTCCGAGGCAATCTGGTCAGGGGTAAGCTTCAGGTCTGACTTAATCGTTTTGGCCAGATCATCCACTTTGGGAAATATTTCTTCCTCGCCTTTGCACTCAATATTAGGCGTACTGATGACCTCCCCTGTGTGCGGTTTTTGAAGCGATAACGTCATGATGAAGTTCTGCCCGGCCTTCATCAGGCTTCCGCTCAGGGTGTAGGTCGCTTTCCCTTCGTTGGCGATTTTTAGGAGGTCTTCTTTCGTGTATTTCTTCGCTTCGTCCAGGCTCAATCTTTTGAGGATGCTGTAAATAGTGTTGCCGTCCAATACACTGATGAATTTGGATTGGGAGAGCTTGGTGATGAGCAGTTCAGTCAGGGCTGTTTTCCAGGGATCCAGGCTCTTGTCTCCTGATATATTTTCAAAATAGAGGATGGCTAAGGTCGGCTTGCCCGTGGGCGCGGGAGCAATATGATGTTTGGGGAGGAAACGCAAGATCAGGAATGCCACGATGGCCAAAGCAATAATTCCAAGACCCGGAATTAGGAGCTTCCTTAAAGTAAACTTCACCGTGATTTCGCGGGAGGTGAGTGGCGCCCGCTCAGGCATGATGCGCTGGGTTGTGGGAATGCCCTTTTCAATCTTTTCCAGCTCAGCCTCGACCTCAGCAGCGCTCTGGTATCTTTTGGCTTTGTCTTTTTCGAGGCAGCGAAGGATGAGGTGCCTGAGGTCGTCCGGGATATTGGGATTAATCGCTTTCGGGTCTTTGGGTATCTCGGTTTTGTGCTTGATGGCAACACTCAGGGCCGTCTCGCCTTCGAAGGGGACGCGGCCGGTGGCCATCTCATAGAGAATGATTCCCAGAGAATAGATGTCCGATCTCTGGTCAACCTCCTTGGCCTCGGTCTGCTCCGGCGACATGTACTCCGGCGTCCCGATGATGATCCCTCCGCCCGTAATCCCTTTCTCCCTCATCGACCGGGCGATCCCGAAGTCCATGATCTTGACGTTCCCGCCCTTGTCGATGATGATGTTCTGGGGTTTGAGGTCGCGGTGGACGACGCCCAAGCTGTGCGCTTCTGCCAAGCCATGACAGACCTGCCTGCCGAGGCTCAACACCGTTCCGACGGTGAGGCCGGTGGACATCCGGATCATGGTCTTCAGGTCCTCCCCGCCGACGTATTCCATGGTGATGAAGTGGGCCCCCTCGGCCTCCCCGATATCGAACATCCCGCAAACGTTCTTGTGTCTGATTTTCCGGGCCAGCTTGAGCTCGTTTGAGAAACGCTCGATCGTCTCTCTGTCCGAGGCGATCTCGGGTTTAATGAGTTTGAGGGCGATTTTTTCTTTGATCTTGGTATCGAAGACCTTATAGACCCTTCCCATCCCGCCTTTGCCGAGCTCTTCGATGATCTGATACCGTCCGGCAAAGGTGCTGCCTGTGGATAATTCTTTTATGGGCGCTTGTACAGTCTCGGTAGGAGAAGGCGAGACCTCTTCAGAAGGATGGAGCGGCGCCGCGCAGTGGCCGCAAAAGCGGGTATCGCCGGGATTTTCAAAATGGCATTTCGGGCACGTAACGGCCATGGCCGACCCCTCCTATCAATGATGGCTAGAGATTATCAAGGAACGGAGCCAGAGTCAACCGGTCTGTGATCTCGATTTTCCGTGTCCTTAATTTGTTGATTGTTGAGACCTGACCCCTAACTGTGATATTAACAAAGTTCTGGAGGGCGAACATGAAAAAGATCCTTTGGACGATCCTTATCGTTATCTGCTTGGCTGTCGTTGGGTATGCTCAAGAAAAGCAGGTCGAACCAGCTCAACAGTCCGACCAGGCCAAGCCGTCCGAAAAAGCCACTCAGGCCGCACAGGCCCCTCAGATCCCCGGCCCGGCGTTCAAGGACGTCCTGAACCTCAAATCGGTCGGCAACCCCGTCATTTCCCCGGACGGAAAAGATATCCTTTTCACGGTGACGCAGCCCGACTGGGATAAGAATAAATATGACACCGAGATCTGGCTGAGCCGCGGCGGCTCAGCCCCCTTTCAACTGACGCAAACGACCGATGAAAGCAGCGACTCTCCGTCCTGGTCGCCCGACGGCCGTTGGATCGTCTTCCTCGCCAATCGCGACGGCAAGAGCTCCCAAATATACCTCATCAACCCCATGGGCGGCGAGGCCATAAAGCTCACAAACCACAAGGAGGGCGTCAACTCCTACGATTGGTGTCCCTCGGGAAAGTCCATCGCCTTCACCTCCACCGAGCCCCAGAGCAAAGAAATGAAGGGCCGTGAGAAACAGTACGGCAAGTTCCAGGTGGAGGACGCCGAGTACAAGATGACCCACCTCTGGCTCGTAGCCGTTGAGCCTGGCAAGACTCCGGAGGCCAAGCGCCTGACCTCTGGCACGGATTACACCGTAGGTGGTTTCGCCTGGTCTCCGGACGGGAAGCGAATCGCCTTCGACCACCGCCCCGACCCCCTGATAAACTCCGGTCCCAAGTCCGATATTTCCATCCTAGATGTCGAATCCCAGAAAATAACACCGCTCGTCACCCAGCCGGGCTCGGATAACAACCCCTGCTGGTCGCCCGACGGCCAATGGGTCGCTTTCTCTACCGCAATGGGAGACGATCGCTTTTATATCAACGGCAAGATCGCAAAAATCCCGGCTGTCGGCGGTCAAATTACCGTCTTGACTTCCGCCTTCGATGAGGACCCCTACCTGGTCAAGTGGACAAAGGCCGGCGTCGCCTTTATGGGCTTTGAGAAAGTCTTCATCCGATTCTATCTCCTGAACCCGTCTAACGGAAACGTCACCAAAGTCGCCAGCACACCCGAAAACTTCTACGGTATGAGCTTTGCCGACGACGGCAACGCCGTCGCCTTCGCCGGTTTCGACCGGACTACCCTCACCGAAATCTACCGCACAAACCTGGATCCGTGGAAACCGGAGGTCGTCACCAAAATGACGGAACAAGTTGCCGGCTGGAAGACGGGCACCCGCGAGGTCATCGAGTGGAAGAGCAAGGACGGCACTCCGATCGAAGGCATCCTCTGGAAGCCCGACGGGTTCGAATCCGGTCGGAAATATCCCCTCCTTGTCATCATTCACGGCGGCCCGACGGGCACCTCAATGCCCGTCCTTGTCGACGCTTACGTCTATCCTCAGCTCGAGTGGTTGAATAAGGGCGCGTTGATTCTGGAGCCGAACTATCGTGGCTCAGCCGGTTACGGCGAGAAGTTCCGCTCTCTCAATGTCCGCAACTTGGGTGTGGGCGACATGTGGGACGTGGAGTCCGGCGTCGATTATCTCATCGCCAAGGGTGTGGCCGACCCCGAGCGCCTAGGCGCCATGGGCTGGAGCCAGGGCGGCTACATCTCGGCTTTCCTGGCCACCAATTCCACCAAGTTCAAAGCGATATCGGACGGGGCCGGAATCTCCAACTGGGTGACCTACTATGTCAACACCGACATCCACCCCTTCACCCGCCATTATCTCAATGCGACACCGTGGGATGACATGGCCATTTATCTGAAGACCTCGCCCATGACCAATATCAAGAAGGCGCGCACCCCCACCCTGATCCAGCACGGCGAGAACGACCGCCGCGTTCCCATCCCCAACGCCTATGAGCTCTTCCAGGGCCTCCAGGATGTGGGCGTCCCGACGAAGCTCATCGTCTACAAGGATTTCGGCCACGGCATCTCGCGGCCCAAGGAGCAACTCGCCGCCACCTGGCACAACTGGCAGTGGTTCGCCAAATACATCTGGGGCGAAGAGGTCGTCATCCCGGTCGAGGTCGAGGAAGAAAAAGAGAAGGAAAAAGCAGAGAAATAGCCGGGCGTCAGATCGCAACATTTTCTTGATCGCCTTTTGCAGCCTGAGATTTTTCTAGCTATCCTATCGTCCTTCCGATGTGAAGAGGCAACCGTCGGGACCTCCAGTTTGGACCTGATCGGACAATTCCGCTCTTGACAGGAGGCCAAAAATATGGCAGAAGTAAGACATAGTAAGACAAAAAAGGAATTCAACATGGGAAGAATATCGAAAACGCTGACCGTTTCGCTTCCCCCCCCGATTTATGAAGAGATCGAGAGGTTGGCGAAGCATGAGAGAAAAACCAAGAGTGAACTCTTCCGGGATATGGTTAAGATTTATGAGGACCATCTCGATGAAGAGCGGTGGAGGAGACTGAGGCGCCGCGGCCGGGCGACGGGGAAAAAGTACCGTGTTTCCTCCGAGCGGGATATCGAGAAGATCGTGCATGAAGCCCGCGGAATTCGAGATTGAGCTCCTGCGGCGCCGTTTTCGACACGAATATTTTTCTTTCGGCCTTACTTTTCGACGGGAATCCCGCACTTGTCCTGGAGATGGTCCGGGCCGGCAATATTCAACTCATCGTCTCGCCGGCTATTCTGGCCGAGCTGTCTTCTATCTTGAAGAGCAAGTTTTCCTGGGATGATGAGGATATCCGCGAGGCGTTGATAGCGATTAGCCGGATCGCCGTGTTTGTGAAACCGGCGCATCGCTTGCATATCCTTTCCGACGAGGCTGACAACAGGGTCTTGGAGTGTGCCCTCGAGGGAGGTGCCGACTGTATCATCTCGGGAGATCATCATCTCCTTGAGCTGGGGGAATTCCGGGGGATTCCCATCCTGCGCGCCTCGGACTTTCTGGAAAAGCAAACCTGATTCCGCGCCCTAATCCGGCGCCAGCAAAATCTTGGCCGATGAGGGATGGACAAGGACCTTGAGAGCTCGAGGCACGACCGTGTACACCAGATCCTGACCCTGCCCCTCTTCGCCGTCGAACTCCAGGCTGAGCGGCCCGTCCTCTGAGTGCACCCGGACCGAAGCGGCGCGGGCGCTATGGACGTCCTTCCGCTGAAGATGCCGGCCGCTGAACACCGTGCGCAGGGCGAGCAGGACCCGGTGCCGGGGCATGCCCTCCACGAGCACGACATCGAAAAGGCCGTCGTCGATCAGGGCGTTGGGGGCTGCCCACATTCCCCTGCCGAAGTATTGCCCGTTGGCCACGGCCAAAAGATAGCTCGGTCCTTCGTAGAATTTTTCCCGATCGCATTCCACGGCGACCCGCTGAGGTCTGTACTTGAACAGCGCCCCCACTGTCTTGAGCAGAAAAGTCGAGGCCGTGCGCCGGCGCACCCGGTTAACCCGGGCGACGATCTCGCCGCTCACCCCGGCGCTCGAAATATTCAGAAAGAACCGGCTGGCGGGACGGCCGCCGTTCAGCGTATCCCGGTATTCGACTTTGCCCAGATCACAGAGGACCGGCTGCGACTGCTTCAGCCAATCGACGGCCGCCCGGGGGTCCGACGGTACACCCAGCGCCCGTGACCAGTCAGTTCCCGTGCCCACGGGAAGATTCGCGAAAGTGATCCTAAGCCCGGGCCGGTTCGCCAGGGCATTGATCACGGTGTGGTTTGTCCCGTCGCCGCCGACCGCGATCAAGAGATCGGTCCCGGCCGCTACAGCCGTGCTGATATGCCCGGCCACCTCCTCTGGTTTCTCGCTTACGGCCACGATGATTTCGCCGAAGGCGTCCGCCATCCGGGCTTCAATACTTTTGAAAACCGCGGCGGCCTTCCCGCCGGCGGCGTGGGCATTAACGATGATCATTGTGCGCATCTTGCCATTCCTTCGGCAGGCCGTGGGCGGCTGCCCAGATATGACCGTAGCGTCCGGCCTCCCAATCCCAGCGTTCGTCCTGCCATCCTAGGGGCCTCTTGACCAATGGTCCTATTTTTGGCAGCAAACTTTGGCCTCCGTCCGGCAGCAGGATCCCGAGACGGAAACACCGCAAAAGAAGATCATCCAGGTGACAGACCGGCTCGTGGCCGGCGGCCCAGGCCAGCTCAGCCCAGAAATACGGCGTCCCGGGGACGCGCTCGCCGAGCCCGGAGAACGACTCGACCAGGCTGGTCGCCGCCGCGCCGTACCGTCCCCAGAGCCGTCGGGTGTCTCCCGGCTCGACACCGGGAATCTCCCGCCCGGGATCGAATGCCTGGAGCACCGGCGCTTCGGACTCCGGCTCCGGGATGTCCGGGTTCATTTTATGTGCTTCCCGGAGCGCATCGATAGCGATCAGGCGAAAGGTGGTGAGCTTACCGCCGGTTACGGTCAAGAGTCCGCGTTCCGGCCAGATGACATGGTCACGGCTTTCGGTCGAGGGATCGGCCTTGCCCGTGTCGACGACCGGCCGCACGCCTGCCTGGGTGGTGAGCACATCTCTCTTTGTCAGCTCGAGCCCGGGGAAGTAAAACTGAACAGCCCGCAGCAGATAGTCCGCCTCTTCGACCGATATCGCCGCCTCGGCCTCCAACGGCAGGCCGTGGTCTACATCCGTCGTCCCCACCAGGGCTACTCCCTCCCAGGGATACGCAAAAACGGGCCGGCCGTCGTCCGGGTGGCTGAAGGCGACCGCCTGGTAGACAGGAAACCGCTCGAGGCCGAAATACAGATGGCTTCCCCGGAGCGGCCGCAGCCGCCTCTTCCCGCCGGCCTCCCGGCGCAGCACGTCGGCCCAGGCTCCTGTGGCGTTGATCACCAGGGGCGCCCGGGCCTCGGCCGTTTCGCCCGTCATCTCATCCCGCACCGCCACACCGGAGACCTGCTCTCCGTCCTTCAACAGGCCGATGACGGCCGCATAGTTCAGGGCGGCCGCCCGGCCCTCTCCAGCCATGAGCCCATCGTGCAGCACGCGCAGGACCAGCCGCGCGTCGTCAGTCTGCGCGTCCAGATAATGATAGCCTCGCTCGAGATCATGGGTCTTCAGCCCTGGCGCCATCATGCCGATGTCGACCTCGTCGAGCCGCTCGTAATCACCCGCGTCCGGAGAGAGACGAGTGTAGATGCCCAGCCCGATCCCCATAACCCAGGGGCTGGGGTGTCCCCCTTCGTAGATGGGATAGATAAACCCGAGAGGATCGACGAGTCCCGGCGCCGACGCGAGCAGCCGCTGGCGTTCCCTGACGCTTTCCCGGGTCAGCTTGATTTGCATCTTCTTTAGGTAGCGGAGCCCGCCGTGGACCATCTTCGAGGACCGGCTGGACGTGCCGGCCGCGAAATCCGCTTTTTCCAGGAGCAGAGTCCGGATCCCGCTCTGCGCCGCAAGGCTCATGATGCCCGCGCCGGTGATGCCGCCGCCGATGATGATCAGGTCCCATAGATCTTTCAGTCGCGCCCACGCTTCTTCCCGCCAGCCCGGCTCCCATGGTGAGCGGTACTCTCGGCGGCCCTTCGTCACCGTGTCTACTCGCTTCCGATGAGCTTTCCCGGGTTCATGATGCCCCCTGGATCAAAGATCCTGGCCAGGGCACCCAGCGCCTGCACGCCCAGCTTCCCTTTCTCTGATTCCATCCAGGGCAGATGGTCAAGGCCGACACCGTGCTGATGGGAAATCGTCCCTCCGCGAGCGACGATCGTCTCGCTGGCCGCACCCTTCAGCTTCTTCCACCGGGCCAGCGTCTCCTCGACTTCCGCCGCCAGGCGAAAGAGGTAGGTCACGTATATGCTCGCACCCGTCGCGTAGACATGGGAAATATGGCTGAAGGCGAGAACACGCTCGCCCCTGTCATCCAGCCCTTGCCGCAGCGCCTTCAACACCGCTTCGGTGGCGGCCGGGAGGTCGCTCCAGGTCAGCGCGGTTTCCAATGTGTCGACGGCATAGCCGAGGTCCCAGAGAGTATTCCGCAGGTAAGGCGTCTTGAACCGGCTCTTGCGCCATTCGTTCCCCATTTTCCGGCCGACGTGGACGCCGCCGTGCTCGCGGGCGATCTCCAAGGCCATCCGGCGGGTCTTTCGGGCCAGGCCCCGCGCCCTGGTGATACCCATGAAAAGCATGCATTTCTCGTCTCTGTCCTTGAGCCCGCGGACCCGCAGCAGGCCGTTGAGCAGCCGGACCATCCTTTCGTTCCCGGTCAGGGCCAGGCTGACGTCCGTTTCGAAGCTGTCGCTCAGACGCAGCATCGAAAGCTGGAGCCGCGACTGGACCATCTCCTTGACGGCGGCAGCGCCCTGCTCCAGGCCGGGGAAGAAGACGCCGTGGAACCTTTCCAGCTGGGGGATAAGGCTCACCCGCACGGATGCCCGGGTGATAATGCCCAGCCGGCCTTCGGAACCGAGAACAGCTTGCCGCAGGTCTGGACCGGCGGCACTTGCCGGGAAGGGCGGCATCTCGAGCCGGCCGGCTGGAGTGATCATACTTCCGCCGGCAAAAAGGTCTTCGATGCGGCCGTAGTAGAGGGACTGCTGTCCGCTGGAGCGGGTGGCGATCCATCCGCCCAGGGAGGAATATTCGAAGGATTGGGGAAAATGGCCGAGGGTATAGCCGCGGGCGCGCAACTGGGCTTCGAGGTGGGGGCCGGTCACCCCGGCCTCAAAGGTGGCGATGCTGCTGGCCTCATCCAGCTTGGACATCCGCCGCATCCCCTCCATGCTGACGGTCAGGACAGGATGCCCGGCCGGCGGCGGGTTGATGTGCCCGACGACGCTCGTCCCCCCGCCGTAGGGGATCAGCCAGGTCCCCGTTTCCTTGGCGAAAGCGAGGATATTCTCCACGTCCTCATCGGAAGCGGGCCGGGCTACGCCATCGGGAAAGCGATCGAGCGTGCCGAACCGGAGGGCGATCCAATCCGGAAGCGATTGCCCGCGGGCGTGGCGGAGCCTCAATTCCGGGTCCCGGCTGACGAAAGGGTGTTCGGGCAGAGGGGAGGGCGGGAGGCGCCGCACGATGCTCTCAAGCGGCACCGAAGGTCCTGGTTCAGCCGGCCCGAGGGCATT
>Ga0315274_10014225_pt1 | contig 11290 bp, 11 predicted proteins | sample YL17G02_20_MG_FD_203700 | JGI IMG/M metagenome (GOLD analysis project Ga0315274, IMG submission 203700) | Sediment microbial communities from Yellowstone Lake, YNP, Wyoming, USA - YL17G02_20 | ecosystem: Environmental > Aquatic > Freshwater > Lake > Sediment | place: USA: Wyoming | collected...
GAGGCGATGGAAGACGGGAACCCGCTCTACGCAGACGAACATTTTGCCGGGAAGAGCAATTACGGCGGCATCATCGCTCCCCCTCAGATGGTGCAGGCATACTGCATCCCCCCGCTATGGCCCAGGAAGGTGCTGCCGGACCCGCAAGCGAAGGCTGTGCGCATGCTTGACGAAGCTGGGTACACCGGGGTCGTGGCTACCACCACCACTCAGGAGTACTTCCGCCCCATGCGGCCCGGCGACCGAATAAGCTACAAGCTGAAGCTCGTCAGCGTCTCGCCCGAGAAGGCCACCAGGCTCGGAAGAGGCCACTTCGTGACCTCGGAGTACACCTACACTAATCAGAAGGGCGAGGTCGTGTGTATCCAGCCGTTCACTGTGCTCAAGTTCATCCCCACTGCTTAGAGAAGAAAGGGGCGTCAAATGGCCTGGAAATCCATCTACTGGAACGACGTCAAGGAAGGCGATGAGCTTCCTGTGCATAAGCGTGAAATCACCCGGACGACGGTGATCGCCACGGCTATCGCCACCAGGGACTTCACCCCGGTGCATCACGACCACGAAGCGGCCCACAAGTCGGGTGCCATCGATATCTTCCTGAACATACTGACCACGGGCGGGTTCATAGGCAAGTACCTCACCGACTGGAGCGGGCCGGAGGGACAGCTCAAGAAGATAGCGATCCGCCTGGGGGCCACGTGCTATCCCGGCGACACGCTCACCAGCACCGGCAAGGTGGTCAAGAAATACGTCGCAGGAGACCAGCATCTGGTGGACGTGGACTACAACTTCACCGTGGCGATGGGGCCGCACGCGTGGGGAACGGCAACGATTGCCCTGCCCACCAAAGGCTAAGGAGGCATGTTGATGTTTGACCAGTATCTTGCCAGAAGATACCGGACAACGGTGAGGCCAAGACCTCAGGACTACGCCATTAGGGAGAATGTAGCCATTGTGGGCATCGGGCAGACCGAATTCTCCAGGGATTCCGGCAGAAGCGAATGCCAGATGGCGTGCGAAGCCATAAAGGCAGCGGTGGAGGACTCCGGGCTCAGCATTGAGGACATCGATGGTCTGGTCAAGTTCGCCATGGACTACACCGACGAGATGCACGTCGTCAGCTCTCTAGGCATCCCGGCGCTGAGCTACTACGGCGAATGCGGCTGGGGCGGCGGCGCTTCCTGCGCCACGATTGTACACGCGGCAACTGCGGTGGCCGCGGGTGCTGCCAACTGCGTTGTCTGTTACCGGGGCATGAATGAACGCTCCGGGCGTCGGTACGGCCGCATACCCGGGGTAGAGCAGGTGATTATCTCTCCCAACGACCACTTCGGGTCCATAATGCCCTACGGCTTCGCAACCCCGCCTTCCTGGGTGGCGATGTTCGCAACCAGGTACATTCACGAGTTCGGCGCCACGCCCGAGCAGTTTGGGTCGGTCTGCATAGCTTTGAGAGAGTATGCCTGCCGCAACCCCAAGGCGATGTTCTATGGCAAACCGATGACAATGGAAGACTATCGAACTGCGAGGATGATAGTCGAACCTCTTCGCCTTTTTGACTGCTGCGTCGACACCGACGGAGCGGTGGCGATAGTCGTCACCACCGCCGAAAGGGCGAGAGACTTGAAGCAGCGGCCAGCCGTCATCCTGGGGGCTACCCAGGGGATAGCCACCCAAGGTGAGATGATGACAAGCGTCTACCGGCCCAGGATATCGGGGATCCCGGAGTCGTGGTACACGGGGCAGGAGCTGTGGAGAGTGTCGGGCGTATCACCCAAGGACATAGATGTAGTGCAGTTCTACGACGCTTTCAGCCCCTTGATTCCGATGCAGTTGGAGGAGTACGGGTTCTGCGGCGTGGGCGAGGGAGCAGCCTTCTGCGAGGGTGGCGATCGCATCAGACTGGGCGGCGAGCTGCCGTGCAATACGTCCGGGGGCCACCTCTCGGAGGCGTACATCCACGGCATGAACCTGATTGCGGAGGGTGTGCGGCAGATAAGGGGCACTTCCACATCCCAGGTTCAGGACGCGGAGCTATGCCTCGTCACCGGCGGCCTGGGAGTGCCCACCAGCGCCATTGTCCTGAGGAGGTAGCAGATGGTTATGGAATACATCCCCGGCATCCCGCTGTTGCGCCCCTGCATCGATCTCGACAACCGGGGTTTCTGGGACGCCGTTCGGCAGCATAAGCTTGTCTTCCAGAAGTGTAAGAACTGCGGGCTGCTCGTTCATCGGCCTCGGCCTATGTGTCCCAGGTGCAACTCGATGGAGAAGGAATGGGCTCCCTCTTCGGGCAAGGGCACAATATACAGTTGGGTCAACTTCGTGTATGCGAATGCGGCATACCCGGGGATAAAGGTGCCCTATCTTGTGGTTGTTGTGGAAATGCTCGAGGGAGTCCGTATGATCAGCAACATGTACGATGCCAGGAGAGAGGACATACACATCGGAATGCCTGTCGAAGTGGTTTTCGATGACGTGGCGGGTGACCTCACCCTCCCCAAGTTCAAGAGAAGCCAAGTATAGCTGAGGTGAAGGTGCTGCAATGAAGAGTATCAGGAAGAAAGCGGCCATCGCAGGCATCGGGATGAGCGGCTTCTCCAGGGATTCGCAGCGGACCGAACTGTATCTGGCCTGCCAGTGCATCAAGGCTGCGCTGGATGACGCTGGATTGACCCCGGAAGATGTCGACGGCCTGGTGAAACAGACCGACGACGCCAGCGACGAGCACGCCGTTACCAGTTCCATGGGCATGGGCAATCTTACCTATTTCGGCGAGTGCCGGTGGCGAGCCGCGCCCAGCGCGATGGTCATGCGCGCCGCGATGGCGGTCGCGGCAGGAATGGCGAACTACATCGTCGTCTACAGGTCGGTGAACGGCTCGTCGAAGAGGCGAATGACCCCAAGCATGCGGACCTCGGGGCAGATGTCCACCTCTGACATGCTCCAGTGGACGTTCCATGCGCCGTTCGGGCACATGTCGGATGTGGGGCGGGTCGCGATGATTGTGCGCAGATATATGCACGAGTTCCGTGTGGGCGCTGATGCATTCGGTTGGGTACCTACGGTCTGCCGCGAACACGGCGCCAGGAACCCGAACGGAATGTTCTACAAAAAGCCTATCACCATCAAGGACTATCTGAAGTCCGCTGTGGTCGTCGAGCCTCTGCGAAGGCTGGACTACTACGAGGAAGCTGACGCGGCGGCCGCTCTGGTTGTCACTACAGCCGAGAAGGCGAGGGACTTGAGGCATCGCCCTGCCTACGTTCTCGGAGCCGCCCAGAATATGCTCGCTGAGACAGAGGAGTTGACACCATACTACGGATCTGCGATGTCGGGGTTGCCGGAGACGGCTCAGGTCGCCAGGACTCTCTTCAATATGGCCCGTGTGGCCCGCAAGGACATTCAGTGTGTTCAGGTTGACGATTCGTACGGTCCTCTGGTGCCCATGCAGCTGGAGGAACTGGGTTTCTGCCGCCGCGGCGAAGGAGTAGCGTTCTGCGAGAAGGGCGATCGCCTCAGGGTCGGCGGACAGTTGCCTCTTAACACCTCGGGCGGCTCGCTCGGTGAAGGCCACATACACGGCATGAACCACGTCGTTGAGGCGGTGCGCCAAATACGCGGCACTTCAACAGCCCAGGTGAAGGATGCCGAACTGGTGCTGGTCGCATCGGGGGCGGGCGGCCCGGCAAGCGGTCTCATCCTAGGAGGCGTGTGATGAGCATGGTCTATGACAGAGAGCATCCGGTACCGATGCCTCCCATCCTTTGGGACAACAAGGGCTTCTGGGAAGGAATTGGGCGGCACGAACTGGTCTTCCAGCGATGCAAACAGTGCGGCACCTGGCTCCACCCGCCAAGGCCCGTGTGCCCCAGGTGCCGTTCCATCGAGAAAGAGTGGGCGCCGTCCAAGGGAAAGGGGACGGTCTACAGTTGGGTCATCTATCGGGAATCGCCGCATCCCAGTTTCAGGGCTCCCTACGCTGTGGTGCTGGTGGAGATGAATGAGGGAGTGCGGCTGGTCAGCAACATGGTTGACGTGAAGCCGGAGGAAATCTACATCGGCATGCCTGTGGAGGTGGTCTTTGACGATGTAGCGGAGGGCCTGACCCTTCCCAAGTTCAGAAAGGTGGGATAGACGTGGATTTCGCCCTCAGTGAAGAACAGGAGATGTTGAGGGAATCGGCCCGCGATTTCCTCAGCGCCGAGTGTCCCAAGTCGCTGGTAAGGCAGGCGGAGGCCAGCGAGCTGGGCTACTCGCCGGAGTTGTGGAAGAAGTTGGCGGCCCTCGGCTGGATGGGCCTCGCGCTGCCGGAAGCCTATGGCGGCGCCGGCCTCAGTCTTCTGGACTTCGGGGTGCTTGTTGAGGAGTACGGGCGTGCGGCGGCACCCGGCCCGATGTTCTGCACCGTCGCTCTGGGAGCTCTGCCCATCATTGAGTCTGGAACAAGCGAACAGAAGCGGGCGTTGCTGCCCAAGGTGGCGGCCGGGGAGCTTGTCCTCACCATGGCGGTCTCGGAGCCGGAGGTGAACGAGGACCCGAGGTTCGTGGCGACGAAGGCATTGCCTCAAGACGGCCGGTACGCGATCGCTGGCACCAAGCTGTTCGTTCCCTTCGCTCACGTTGCGGGCCACATGCTTGTTGTGACGAGGACGCAGGGGGCCCCGGGCGACGCCAAGGGCATCACTGTCTTCATCGTGGATGGGAAGGCCGTGGGTGTAGGCCTCACCCCGCTCATCACGATAGCAGGCGACAGGCAGTTTGAGGTTCGGTTGGACAGGTTATCGGTCCGGCCCGGCGACGTCCTGGGGATTCTCCACAACGGCCTGTCTGTCGTTACTGAGACGCTGAAGAAGGCCACGGCACTGAGGTGCGCTGAAATGGTGGGCGGGGCGCAGCAAGAGCTGGAGATCACCGCGGAGCACGCGAAGACGCGAGTGCAGTTTGAGCGGCCCATCGGTACGTTCCAGGCCGTCCAGCACAAACTGGCCGACATGTACGTAGACGTCCAGGGTGCCCGCTGGACTGCGTATCACGCTCTATGGCGCTTGAGTCAGGGGCTTCCCGCTGACCGGGAGGTGGCAATCGCCAAAGCATTCGCCAACGTCGCCTGCCAGCGGGTCGCTTTTGGCGCTCAGCAACTCCATGGCGGTATTGGCGTGGACAAGGACTACGACCTTCATTTCTACTTCCGTCGCGCGAAGGCCTTCGAGCTGAGCCTGGGGAGCACACCATATCACCTCAAGACGGTGGAAGCTGGAATCGGTGAATAGACAGCCTCGAGGAGAGCCGTTGGAGGGGGGGATTGTGTCGGAGGCGAAGACGGAATCTAAGGCATTGCAGGAGTTCGTCAGAGCGGCTGAGACCATTGTCAACCCCGAAGTGAAGAAGTGGAAAGACGAGGGTGGCAAGGTTGTGGGATACTTCTGCGCTGCAATGCCGGTTGAGATGATTACTGCAGCCGGCTTTCTCCCTTTCCGAGTCAGGGCCGCAGGCAGCACGGGAACAGAGCTGTCGGATGCCTATTTCGGCAGTATCAATTGCTCCTTTCCCCGTCACGCATTCAATATGGCTCTCAAAGGGCACTACGATTTCCTGGATGGCCTGGTCATATTCAATAGCTGCGACCACATACGCCGCCTCTACGACCACTGGATACGCCGGATAAAGACCCCCTTTGTGAAGATTATCAGTCTCCCCAGGAAAGATGAGCCTGCACAGGTGGAGTGGTTCCGCAGCGAGCTTGCCATTCTCAGGGAGCGCATGCAAGAGCATTTCGAAGTGGAAATAGCTGATGACAGGCTGAGGGAAGCGATAGCACTTCACAACAGGTCGCGGCGTATCCAGAGAGGCCTGTACGAACTACGCAAGAGCGACAAACCGCCAATCACAGGCGCTGAAATGCTGGCGGTCACAGTCGCAGGGACGGCCATGCCACCGGAGCTGTTCAACCGACTGCTTGGCGAGCTACAGCATTACGTTAGCAGGAGGAGAGGCCATTCGGACTATCGGGCCCGATTGATGCTCATAGGCGGCGAACTGGACAATCCGGAATACGTGAAGGTCATTGAAGACCAGGGCGGCCTTGTAGTAACCGATGCCCTGTGCTTTGGCTCCAGAACGTTGTGGAAGGACGTGAATGAGAATACCGATGACCCGCTGACAGCCCTGGCGCAGTACTACGTTGCCGACCGTCCTTCATGTGCCCGCATGTACACCAAGTATGAGAAGAGAGTCGATTACATCAGGAACATGATCAAGGATTTCAACGTGGACGGCGTCATTTTTGAACGACTAACGTTCTGTGAGACATGGGGGTTCGAACAGTATTCCCTTGTAAATGACTTCAAGAAATGGAACATACCTCTTCTATGTGTGGACCGTGAATACACCCTGAGCGCTGTCGGGCAGTTGAGGACAAGGGTGCAGGCGTTTGTCGAGACATTGAAGGGCTAACAATGGACGCGAAGAAAGAACGAAGCCTGTCCCGAATGAAAGAGGAAATTGCCCAGTTCGAACCCGTGCTGGAATCCCTCAGAGAGAACCCGGGCGAAATGGGGCATCTGCAGAGCTTTGCTGTTGAAGACCTGGTTGGCAATCACAAGAGAATCATTGAGTGTGTCGAGCAAGGGAAAGCGTTCTTAGCAAGCCAGTATACCAATCCGGTGGAAATACTTACCGCTATGGATGTCCCCTGGTATTTCACCGTTCAGCAGCAATTTTCTGCCGGAGGCACCGGAGGAAGCCCCCATACCATAGAAGACCTTGGGGAGATGGACAGACTGGGGATTCCTTCGGACTGTTGTACGCTTCTCAGGCTTCTGCTCTATTATCAGGTTGCCGGTTTATTACCGATTCCTACGGCGTATCTTGCGCTGACTGAGCCGTGTGACGCTGTGAGCGGCATGCACGCAGCGTTCATGAACCACCCGGATTGGCGAGACGTTCCCGTTTTTGTACCTGACCCTCCCTATCACGACGACGTGCGTGCTTTCGATTACTATGCCGGCGAGATAAGAAGGATGATAGACTTCATCACGAGACATACCGGCAAGGGATTGAACATGGGCCGTCTCAAGGAGGTCGTCGAGGAGACCAACAAAGGATACGCACTGTGGCTGGAATACAGCGACCTCAGAAGAGCAGTGCCTACGCCTCACAGCTACGCCATGCCGATGTCATGCTTCTATCTCCTCAATACCGCAGGCGCGGGAGAGCCAAGAGTGACGCAATATTACAAGGACATTGTTGCCAACGCCGAACTGCGAATACGTGAGAACAGGCCGGAAGTGCCGAATCAGAGAATCAGGTTGCTCTGGTATGATATCCAACCCATGTTCTTTAGTGAACTGGTCCCGTGGCTGGAGCAGGAGTGGGGAGCGGTCATTGCCATGGACATGGTGAGCTATTGTCCCTACGAATTGACTGACACCTCGACCGAGGATTCCCTGTTTCGCGGTCTTGCCAAGAGGGCCTTACTACACGGTCCCATGATCCATCAGGCGCACGGACTTGTAGATAATGTTGTTCATGACATTACGCGGATCGTCAGAGACTATGAAATCGACTGCGTCATCTTGCCGGGTCACATGGGTCACAAGGATATGGCTGCCAGTGCCAGCATTGCGCGGGAGACTTGCCGTGACCTCGGTGTCCCATCTCTGTACATCGGAATGGATATCGCCGACAAGCGGTATACAACCGTAGACGAGATCAAGAACAGGATATCCCAGTTCTTCACCGCAATGGGACTCGGTGAAGACAGGCGTTAGGTATCGCCAACGGGCGTGGGGAGACTGGTCAAGGAAGGAGACACGATGCTAGTCGGAGGTTGCGACGTGGGTTCGGCCACAGGCAAGGCTGTGATAATGAGGGACGGGGAGATCATATCCTACGAAATCATACCGTCAACAACCAAGCCCGAGGTCACCGCAAGGACGGTTATGGACATAGCCCTGGAGAAGGCGGGCCTGTCATCGATCACGGAGCTTGACTATATCGTTGGCACAGGATACGGTAGGCTCAAGGTTCCCTTCGCGAACGAGAACATCTCGGAGATCACCTGCCACGCTCGAGGCGCTCAATGGGTCTCTCCCACAGTCAGAACGGTGGTGGATATCGGGGGGCAGGACTGCAAGGTGGTGTCGCTCGGAGAGAATGGCAAAGTGCTGGAGTTCGTCATGAACGACCGCTGTGCCGCTGGCACGGGGAGGTTCTTTGAGGCCATGGCGAGGGTTCTGGACTGCGACCTTCAAGGCCTATCTGAACTGGCCCTACAGGGCAAGAACGCTGCAACCATCTCCAGCCAGTGCAGCGTGTTCGCCGAGTCGGAGGTGATAACCCTGGTCAACGAGGGCATGAATCTGGCCGACATAGTGGCTGGGCTCCATGCTTCGATAGCGAGCAGGCTGAACTCAATGGTGCGGAAGGTAGGCCTGACAGAGGATGTGGTGCTCACTGGGGGATGTGCGAAGAACGACGGTCTTGCCAAGGCCTTGCAAGAGAAGCTGGGAGTGACCGTCAAGAAGCTGCCCATCGACCCGCAGATCGCCGGGGCGGTCGGGGCAGCGCTGATTGCCGCGGAAAGATTGAGCAAGCAGGCGACGAAGAGCCGCGCCTAGGAAAGGGCCAGCGAAACGCACAGGCGGAGGAGGGAACCTCCGGCACTGTTCCAGGAAGGGAGGTACAGCCATTGGAGACACTGATAAGGTCCAAGGCATTCGAGCAGTTCGATGAAGCGGCCAAGACGCTGTTCAATCCGGCGTTGCGTGACTGGAAGGGCCGGGGAGGCAAGATACTGGGGTACTTCTGCTCCACCGTGCCCGAAGAGGTAATCACTGCCGCCGGGTTGGCTCCGCTCCGAATGAGAGCGACCGGCAGCACGAGCACGGAGGAGTCAGACGCCTACTACAGCAGCATCAACTGCAGCTTCGTGCGCCACTGCTTCAATCTGGCGCTGACCGGGGAGTTCAAGTTCCTCGACGGAGTTGTCTGCGTCAACTCTTGCGACCACGTGCGGCGTATATACGACAACTGGAAACGCTTCGTGCCGGACAAGCAGTTTATCGAAGTCATGAGCCTTCCCCGGAAGACGGAGCCTGCCCAGGTTGCCTGGTACCATGACGAGATCAATCTCCTCAGGGGGAAGCTTGAGAAGCACTTCGGCGTCGAAATCAGTGACAAGGCTTTGTGGAAGGCGATCAAGCTGCACAACGAGACCCGGCGGCTGCAGAAGAAACTCTATCAGCTCAGGAAGCAGGAGAAGCCTCCGATAACGGGGGCTGAGACGCTCGCCGTCATGGTGGCCGGAACCGCCATGCCCAAGGAGCTCTACAACAAGATGCTGCGAGAGCTGCTCGATGAATTGACCCATGCCGAGGGGCCGGGCGGTCACAGGGCGAGACTGTTGATTGTGGGAGGCATTCTCGACGACCCGGCGTACGTGAAGGTCATCGAGGACCAGGGCGGCCTCGTCGTCACCGATTCGCTCTGCTTCGGCACGAGGACAATGTGGGTTGAGGTTGACGAAAGCTTGAAGGACCCCGTGCAAGCCCTGGCGAAATGGTATGTGGCGGATCGCCCGTCGTGTCCCCGGTTCTATGGTGAGCACAACAACCGGGCCAAGTACATCATTGACATGTACCGCGAGTTCAACTGTGACGGTGTTATAGCAGAGCGGCTCATGTTCTGCGACCCCTGGGCCGTTGAGCACTATATGCTGGGTCAGGACCTCAAAGCCGCAGGCATTCCGATGCTCAAGCTGGACAGGGAATACACTACAAGTGCCGTCGGCCAGTTGAGAACGCGGATCCAGGCGTTCCTGGAAACGATGGAGAGGTGAGCGATGGCGCTGATAGACAAGCACCCCGAGTTGGCGCGTTATATCTCAGAGCGCGAGTGGTTCGAGTTCCTCCGCGAGCAGACCCTGGCTCTGATCGAGGTCCCCGAGATGCAGCTTCAGGTGAAGACGCTCGACTCTCTCCTGAAGATGTACGGAAAGATACTGGATGCTGTGGAGAACAAGAAGCCGTTCATTTCCAGCTACTACTGTCTGGCGCCTGAGCTGTACACGGCGATGGACCTGCCCTATTACATGGTCATGCAGACTCCGTTCCTCGCCTCCTCGGTGCCCTATCTGCTCACTGATATCGACGCCGCCGAAGAGATGGGGCTGGGAAACGACCTCTGCACAGCCATCAGGTTGTCCATATACTACGTTGAGGCCAACCTCTCACCGCTGCCAACATGTGCGCTTAACCTGCTCTACCCTTGCGACGGCGCTCCGCTGCTTCACGAGGTGATCAAGCGGAATGAACGCTGGCGGAACATCCCCATGTTTGCCTGCGACCCGCCGTACTACATGGACGAGCGGAGTCTGAGCTACTTTGCCGGCGAGATGCGGAAGATGGTGAAATTCATCGAGAAGCACACCGGCAGGAAGCTGGACCTGGACAAGCTGAAGGAGACCCTGGATTACTCCAATCAGATGTTCCGGTTGTGGGACGAATACAACCAGTTGCGGCGCAACGTGCCGAGCCCTCACGGCTGGGGCATCGGCGCCCCGCAGTGCTTCTCGCAGGCCTGGGTATATGAGGCAGGCACTCCGGAGGGCGTCGGGTGGTTCAAGAAGCTGGTGGAGATAGCCGAGCTGAACGTGAAGGCCGGCGTAGGCCCTGTGCCGCAGGAGAAGATCAGGCTGTTCTGGTTCGACCTCCTGCCCTTCGGCTGGGTCTTCGAGTTCCTGCCTTGGCTCGAGACGGAGTGGGGCGCGGTCATGGTCATGGATATGTTCGGCAACTATCCCTACACCATGATCGACACCTCCAACGAGGAGCAGATGTGGCTGGACCTTGCCAAGAGGAATCTCTTCGACTCGCCCATGGTGAGACAGGCGCGGGGTGTGGCCGACAACTTCGCCAACGACATTAAGCGAATAGTGAAGGACTACAAGATCGACGTCGTAGTCTGGCCCGGCCACATGGGCCACAAGGACGGTTCGGCGACCGTCGGCATTATGAGAGAGACCTGCCGCGAGCTCAACGTGCCGTTCATCCACCTGGGCCTCGACCTGTTCGACAGGAGATACTCGACACCAGACCAGATCAAGGACAAGATGTCGCAGTTCTTCAGAGCGATGGGACTGGGCTAGGACACGAAGGCAAGACGGTCAATCACCCTGAGCGTCGACGAGAGCTGGGGCCACTCGTTGCGCTCAGGGTTTCAAGTTCAAGGGCGGCTGCAGCTGCTGACTTGGCACAGCCTGCCTCTCGTCTGCGAGGGGAATCCGACC
>Ga0315274_10014228_pt1 | contig 11288 bp, 13 predicted proteins | sample YL17G02_20_MG_FD_203700 | JGI IMG/M metagenome (GOLD analysis project Ga0315274, IMG submission 203700) | Sediment microbial communities from Yellowstone Lake, YNP, Wyoming, USA - YL17G02_20 | ecosystem: Environmental > Aquatic > Freshwater > Lake > Sediment | place: USA: Wyoming | collected...
GAGTTGGCGTCCGGTATGTCTTTTGTTCTTTGGATCCCATTCCTGCAATATTAAAACATCGCCCTCTTTAATACTGAAATCCGCCAGACGTACCTCAAATTTCTTTTTTCCGGCTTTGGCTAAATTAAAATATTTAGGCCAGATTTTCTTTTTTATTATATTCATAAATTTATTTCAAAAATTTTATTTTTACTAGTTGCACCCAAGGCTAACCTGACTTGAGATTTTGAAATTTTAAAATATTCGGCTAAAACATTGATTACGGCCCGATTGGCCCGCCCCCGGACGGGCGGCTCTCTGACGGCTACAAAAAAATTAGTTTCACTAAGTTTTTTTAGCTCCGGATTTTTTGAGCTTGGTTTCACTTTAACAAATATTTTCATTTTGCTACCTTGCTAAAATTTTTCTCAACTTCCTCCCAATTCACTACATTCCACCAGGCCTCAATATATTCTGGCCGGCGGTTTTGATATTTCAAATAATAGGCGTGTTCCCAAAGATCAATCACCAAAAGCGGCCGCAAACCAATCGTGATGGGGCAATCATGATTTGGCAAAGCCATAATTTCTAGCTCTCCGGATTTATTGACAACCAGCCAGGTCCAGCCGCTGCCAAAAAAATTGCTGGAAAGTTTATTAAATTCTTCCTTGAATCTAGCGAAGTCGCCAAATTTTTTGTTGATGGCTATAACTAATTTACCCTTGGGTTCGCCGCCGCCCTTGGGTTTCATGATGCGCCAAAAAAGAGTGTGATTGAAGTGCCCGCCGCCGTTATTTTTGACAGTCAGACGAATTTTTTCGGACATAGAGTCCAACGACATCAGCAAATCTTCAACCGATTTCTTTACAAGCTTCGGATAATCTTTCAGAGCGTCATTTAGTTTATTGATATATACTTGGTGATGCTTGTCATGATGAATTTGCATGGTCAGCGTATCAATATGGGGCTGGAGCGCCTCATAAGCATAAGGTAAATTGGGTAATTTGTGAAACATAGATTTAGTTTTTAGTTATTAGTTTATGGTTTTAGTTATTAGTTACAAGTTCCGGTTTTAAGTTTTTAATCTGTGCTGGACGGCTTTGCTTTCTAATTCCCGAATTGCGTCGGCCGCAATCCAACGGCTAGCTTTATTATTAAATTTATAAATTTCTTTGGCAACCTTAATTGCTTCTTTGTTTAAATATAAGTTGCGCTTGCCGATCTGCCGCAACGCCCAATTAACAGCTTTACGCACGTAATTTCGTTCATCTATAGAGTATTTCTTGATGGCGACGAAAAATTTCTTAAATTTTTCGTCGCCTGCTTTTTTGTCCTTAAACGCCAAGCAAGCCATCAGAGCAAAACCGGCGCGGCGGACGAATTCCTGTTTTTTGACGCTCCACTGAGCGCATTTTTTGAAAGCGCTCGGGTGGACGTAAAAAAGATTCATACAAACCTGGTCGCAAACGTCCCATGAATCAAAATCTTTGGCCCAACTATCCATTTGCTTTTCGCTAACTTTTTCAATCTCGTCAACCATACTCGCCAAAATGCGCGCTTCATGAATTCCTGATTTCCAAAGCTGAATTGCCAATTTGTGATTTTTGCCGTTTTGCTTGGCGATTTGACGCAAAACCGGAATTGCTACGCCCAAGGTATTTTTCGGATTTATCCCAAATCGTGCCATACCAACAACATTTTTTGGATTGGCAAAAGATTTTAATTTTTTTAAAATTTTCTGATAGTTCATCTCTTTTTATAAACACTACTGTCAAAAACTTTGAACTTTTGAACTCTTGACTTATTAATCATAGTATAGTATAATCCGTTTACATGGTAGTTCTTTTAATGATATTCAACGAAAGGAGATAATGTATGTTCCCAGATTTCCCAGATTGGTTCGGGTATTTATGTCTTCTTGCCGTCTTTATTGCCTTCTTAGCGGTACTTAAGGGCGGTGACGAATGTTAATTGCCAATAAAATGGCACTACATACAGCATGACTATATTTCCTATTCATGCTGTATTTTTTATTAAAGTATTGAAGAATTATCCTTTTCCCCAAAATTTATCTGCCTCTTTTTCTAACTTGTCCAGACGGGTGTAGTAATCTGCAAATTCATTCAAATGCGCCAGAGCGATTTTGCCGGTCATTATCGGGTCGTCATTGGTGACGTTGGTATGCGCATCGCGCAGACCATGCTCCAGCTCCACGTCCAGACCCATGCGAAACTGCTCCACATCAAATTTACTCCAATCAATGCCTAATTTTTTGCCGATTTTTTTGGCTTCTTCAACGCTAAAATGTTTCTTTGATTTACTCATATATTTTAATTAAAATTTAAACGCACTCTTATTTTATCATAATATGAACTTATAAAGCCACCCATTTTTTATGAGTGGCTTTTAGAAAGCAGCTAAGAAGAAATCGCCCCTATATTCAGATATAAGGGCGATTATTTGTTAGGGTAGGGCTGATTAAAATCAGACAGCCCATTTTCCTTTCTTAATATCAAAGGACACCCAGGTCGCGTTATCGGGCAATCCGTCCTTGAGCAATTTACGGGCGGCCGCGATGCTTCGCTGAACCGCGTCGGCTGATTGACTAATCGAGGAATAATCAGCGGTGTTGAGCAGTGGAACAATCCCATCCTCTTCCTTTTTGAAAAAATCCATGCCGACGATAACAAGACTCATCCGCTCACAGTCATTGATAAAATGCACAGCTTGCTTGTGTTTAAGCAGCAGTTCTGAACCCCACAAAAATCCCAATGGACGATATTTTTCAAAAATTTGTTTTTTCATATTGTCCGCTCCTTTTAATTTTCGAAGGTTATGGCGCGCCTTCCAGCCAAGGCGGTTTCCAGCTCGGGTTGTTGGTGTCGCTGACCTGCACAATATCACCGGTCCGATCATTTCTGACAACATAGTTTCCGTCTTTTCGAACATAGGCAGTGGCCGGATCATTCATTTTTGAACCGTCTGGCAAATTGCGAGTATCTTTTAATCTTTCGCCGGTTATCTCATTGTTGCGAATACGGCGGATGGCATTTTTGATTGTATCGGCAATCTGCTCTTTGCTCCAGCCTCGCTGTTTCATACTGTCTTCTATGTGTTTGCTGATCTTAAAAAAGTTTTGGTTAAATTTTGCTTTAACCCTGTCCCAAAGATCATTTAATTTGGAAAGGAAACCATCGCCGCCATTTTTATTTCTGTCCTTGCCTTGACCTTTTTCACCGCCCTTGGCAGCGGCCGCGAAAACGGCGGCCATGGCGGTGTTGGATCGGACTGTCACACCCCCGCTGCCTAAAATTGCTCTGATATATTCATTATAGTTGCCAAACCGCTGGGCCTCAAACAAATCCCTGTATCGAAAAATATACCTTTCTTCCTCTTCGGAGGAATAAAGAATGCCTGGTACGGGGACAGTGAAGGCATAACCAATCTTTTTCTGTCTTAGCTGATCTCTTAGCCCGAGATCTAGATGCAGCCCGCCAATAAAAAGCATTGGATTTTCATAACTCCCGATGGCTTTAATAAGAGATTCCAGCATATCCTGATTTCTAATGGCGACACTGTTATTCCAACGATCAATTGTGCTTTGCTCATCTGCTTTCAGGCTTTCCACCCAAAGCTGGGCAGACAAGTTATAGAGATGCGGATCTTCTGTCCCGACAATCGGGATATTTTGGGAAGTCTTCCATTTATACGCTATTTGTCCCGTAATAAGAAAGCTTTCAAGCACTTTCCTAATAAGGGTATCGCTGGGCTGAGGGTCCACCTTAAGTAAGGGTTCAACCGATACCTCCTGGTCACGAGGAATACCCTCCACCAGAAAGATTGTTTTTTTAACCAATTGAGGGTAGCTGCTGAAAAAAACAGACAAGCCTTTATAGAGATTGAATTGGGCTCCGGGATCGTAGTGAGGTTCCTCTATTAAAAGCACCCAGGTATCTGCTTCATAATCAGACTGCTCTTTAATGACAACGTACTTCTGTAATTCCTTGGTAAAAGAGTATTTTGACTTACCTATGGAAACAATCTTGTCTGAAGGGAAATGGTAGCGGATAACAAGATCAGCCGCTGGGCCCCGAAAACGATTCCCAAGCCAAAGGTCTCTAGCGATTAGCGCAATAAACCCTTGTTTTGACTCCAGAAGCTGCCTGAAATGGAAAAAATATTCTTCATTGTCAACGACACAAGAAAATTGAACGCTGGGCGACGGGGGTTTGGCATTTATTGCTTTAATATCGGTGTAGCCCCGCATTAAAACCGGCGTCCCCGCTAGTCGCGGGTAATCGATTAGCGGCAAACGGACTTCTGCCCACTCGAAGGTTTTGAATATCTTTTCAGCCGATGATAACAGTTGTGTCTGGTCAATGAGATTTTCTTTAAATCTCTGTTCTAGGGCCCGCTTCATCTCATCAGATAAATTATCAGCCCGTGAAGCTAAACACGGCAAAGCTGCCAAAAACAAAAAGATGCCCAAAAAAACTGAAATCCTTCTTTGCACCACCTCTCCTTTTCTCATTTTATCTACCTCCTTTTCATTGCTTTAAATTAGCGGTCATCACTGTTGCTCTGTTTTTATCGGTCTTTAATTGTAAAACAACTTAAAATATCTTAGTCTATTTTTAATGCCCTGGCAAGGTTCGGCAAAAACTTGACAAACCTTAAGATTGTGCTAATATTTTCTATAAGTTCCTTTGACAATTTATAGAGAACTGAAATAGGGAGTAAAATACAAAAAAGGAGGGCTGTCATGAAACGGAAAATGGGACTGGTATTTGTACTCTTGGCTTTCTGTCTGGCTTTTTTCTTGGCACCAGAAGCCGAATCTTTTGTGGCGGGAGAATTGCAGGATGTTCAAATAATCGGACATTATTTTTCTACTAGAGTTGTGGGAATGATGGGAGGACAACAAGGAACAAGAAGTATAAAAGATCCCTCAATAAGTCGCATCCTTGTTTTATTTATTAGGGTCATTACTCCCTCTGAAAAAGTAAAGGTCTTTGCCCACGATTTTATAGTTCAATATTATCGAAACGAGGAAAATGATCGGGCTCGCTGTTTCGGCATTGGAATAGCTGAGAAAGAAACTAACCAAGTCTTGGGTAACTATGGTTTAGAGGGGGAAGAGCCGGGGGTTCAGTTAATTGGACGCAAAGTTTTTCATCTGGCATTGCTTTTTTTAGTTGAAAACAATGTCAGCTTGATCAATTTGTACCGCGTAGGGAACGTCAATCCCTTGCCTTATAATCTTGGCCCTTCCAGACCCTATAGTATTTTTTTGACAACAAATGACCAGGATACAAACAAATTGCGACAAGTCGTCCAATGCGTAGAAGCAGCGGGGTGTAAGGTTACAGTGTCAACCGGTTTAAATAAGGAGGCTCAAGATTTAACTATCCATTTTGCACCAAAAGCTGAAGGAGCGGCCAGAGAAATTTCTCAAAGGTTGATGACCCAATTTAGTGTTATAACTACAATTAAAGAGATTAGGTTAATGTCCGAATTTGATATAGTCATCTGGGTAGGCAGGGGTTCCATTAAGGGTTCTTCCTTATAAAAAGTAAAGATTACTAAAATCGCGAAAGGCGCCACTCAAGGTGACGCCTTTTTTCTATTTCAATTAAAACATCAAATTTTTTAATAGATCTCGTAACTCAAGGTGACATTGACCTGAATTTCATTTTGCCCGGTTTGAATTTCCGGCGTGGCGCCGCCGCCACCGCCTATTCCTAAAGCTTCTCTATAAATTGGTACAGGCTCGCCCGTAACGATTTCGCTGAAACTGGTTATTTTGCCTAAGCTCACGCCCAAACCCTTAGCTAAGTCCTGGGCTTTTTGTTTAGCATCGGCAACTGCTTTTTGACGCGCTTCTGATTGAAAACTTTCGGGATTGTCAAAAGTAAAAGTTAGAGAGCCTACTTGATTGGCGCCTAGTGACGCGGCCTTGCCTAAAACATCGCCTGACTTATCTAAATTTCTGATTTTTACTTCCAGAGTTTGTGTTACTTCATAGCCGATAATTGTGCTTTTTCCGGTTGTATATTGATAGCGAGGATAAATACTGTAATTGACGGTCTGTAAGTCTTTTTCGTCAATGCCCAAATCCTTCATGGCTTGAGTAATTTTGTTCATTTTATCAGTGTTATCTTTTTGCGCCGCAGCCACCGTTGTCGCGTCAGAAATCACCGACAAATCAACCTGCCCAATATCGGGCTTGGCTAAAACCTTGCCCACGCCCGAAATACTAATTGTGTCTTTATATTGGGAGCCCTGGCCGATATATCTGCCTTCTTTGATTTTGTTGCTAATGCCGACGATTTCAGAAACCGTCAAAATTACTAAAAATAAAATTAGCGCTGCAGCAACCGCCATTACAAACTGCGGCAATTTTTCCTTGGGTGGAACGATTTTTAAATTGATATTCTGCTCGTCCATAAAGATTTATTAAACTTCAAATTTTAATTCTCTGCAACTGGAAAGTTACAAAGAAAAATCTTAAAGTTTTTGACTTAATTATCTTTTTGCTTCCGAATCAATTTTTATTGTTTGCAGCGCTTCCCTAACCGTCGTCATAAATTGTGCCGGAAAGATAATCGTAGAATTTTTTTCTACGCTGATTTCGGCCATTGTTTGCAGCGTGCGCAACTGCAGCGCGACCGGATGGGCCGCGATCAAATCGGCGGCCTGGCCCAGCTTAACCGCTGCCTGAAATTCGCCCTCAGCTGCCACGATTTTTGCCCGCCGCTCTCTTTCGGCTTCCGCTTCTTTGGCCATGGCCCGCTGCATATTGTCTGGCAAAACGATATCTTTTATTTCTACCGCCGTGACTTGAGCACCCCAGGGTTCGGTGTGCGCATCGATCACATTTTTTATCTGGGTATTAATGTCGACCGTCTGAGAAAGTAGTTGGTCTAACATGAATTGCCCTACCACATTTCTGACCGTGGTTTGGCTGATTTGATTGACCGCGCTTTCAACATTTTCAATGGCAATGACGGCTTTTTCCGGATCAACAATGTGGTAATAAGCCACCGCAGCAATGTCTATGGAAACGTTATCTTTGGTTATAATTTTTTGCGACGGGATATTCATCGTGATCGTGCGTAAAGTAACCCGTGTCATTTTTTCAAATATCGGGATCAAAATTATCAAACCAGGTCCCCTGATGCCCGTGAATTTTCCCAGAAAAAATATAACGCCCCGCTCGTACTGCTTGACCACTTTAAGGGAATAAAAAAGCAAAAAAACTATGATTAAAATGATGATATAAATACCTGCCATATGTTTAAAATTAGTAATTATCTGTATTTAATATTAACACTTCAGTAAGCTAAAATACAAGCTCTGTCAATTTTGGCAGAGAGGAGACCTGAACGATTTTAAACGATAAGCGGCCCAGCACTTGTCCCCGCTCATTTATGATATCAACTCGCCAGGAGCCGGGCGCAATGCTTTGTTTGTAGGAATAGCCCCGATAGCCGCCGTCTTTGCCGCCGACAATTTCGTAGCTTATTTTGCTCTTTTCAACCCATTGTTTGGATTTTTCATCATAGAAAGACCAGCGATGATAGATATTCGTTTTAATTTTGGTCGGCGCAAAAACCGCCGCGTAGCAATAAACGCGCTCGCCCGGCTGCCAATGAAAAACTGGATCATATTCGTCCAAAAATAAATACCAGGGCGGCGTTTCAATCAGCACCTGCCAATCGGTACCGGCTCTGACCACCGAGTGCGAAATCACGCCTTCCTTAAGCGATAAGGGAATGGGCGGAATAATATTGGTAAAATAAAAAATATTTAATGCTAAAAAAATTGCGAAGATTCCCACGGCCGACCATTGCCAGCTTTGAGCCACGGTTTGACGCGCGACCAGGCGCACGATAAAAACAAACAATGAAATTAATACCAGCGCGGCCGCTCCGCTGATTAAAAAAGTGCTGTCCCCCAGCCTGTCAATCAAGATCGGTACAGCAAAAACCAGATATAAAAAGATGACCGCAAAATAAGTACAAACCTGAAAGATTAGGCGCTGATAGCGTTTTCGAAAAACTTCGTTGCCGATCAGCAAAAAAACCAAGATAGCCAAAAAAGGCCAGCTGACAGAAATGGCGCTACTTTCGCCATAAAAAGTTAAAAAAGAACTAAAAAGCCCGCCGATGGAAAATTGCATCACAAAGGGAACCACAATTGCGCCGATTTCAAAAAAACGGCCGCGGATTTTGCCGGCCTGATATGCGTTTAAATAAATAATGGTGAGCCCCGTCAAGCACAGATAAAAAACAACCAGTAAATTATCAAAAAAAAGATCTATCCGCCGCAAGTTCAAAAGATGCCAAAAAAAGCCGATCAGAAGCCCCGCCGGCGAAACCAAATGCTCAATTTTTTCATAGCGCTTAATAAGGTCCTCAGTTTTCATTTAAATCTACTTTCTCTTTAATCTTAACTTCATCGTAAAAATTTTGTCTGAAGCAAAAATCTTGCTGGCCAGATAAACAAATGCTAAAAATAAAACTGCCATATAGGCAATACCATACCAGACATTTTGGGTTTGATGCAGTAAAATATTCGGTGCAGCTAAAAAAGGATGGGAAAAAGGGATGGCGTAGACCAAAATTTTGAGACCGGGCGACAAGGTTGAAATGTCCAAAAATAACGTTAAAAAATAAGGAATAAGCACCAAAACCATTAAGGGCGTGATGACTCCCTGAGCTGATTTTGTGTCCTGGGCGAAAGAACCCAAGATAATTGCAATTGAAAGAGCAACTAATATACCGAAAAATAAGGAGAGTCCCAGTAAGACGTAATCTCCCGCGCTAAATGTTAAGCCAAGTTGAGCGATGGCCGCTTTAGATGCTGCCCCGCCAGTTCCAGACATAGATCCTGTAAGTCCGTTTATATATGAGCGCATACCAAATAAATAGACTGTAGCTGTGAGTAATGCCACCAACCCTGCGCCGACGAGCTTTGCTGAAATAATTAACTTACGACTAACGGGGCTGGAAAGTAAAGTCTCTAAAGTTTTGTTTTCTTTTTCAGATGCAATTGAGGTGGCAATGAGCTGGGAAGCAAAAACAATTACTAAAAATAAAACTATAGGAATAAAATATGTCTGTGAATTAATAAAACCTGAAACAGCCGCGGGACTGATATGCGCCTGCCTATCCCCGACAATTGTAAAATCATCAGAAATCACAGGCTGTTTAATGGCGATTGAATTGATACCGGGCACTTTTTGACTTAAAAATTGGTTACTTAAATAATCATTCACCGCTGGGAGCGCACCGGCTAGAGACTGGCTGGTACGGGAGCCGTAAACAGAAAAATTCTGAAAAATATTATATACTTCTATTTTTTGCGGTATCAGTTTTTTTATACCCGCCTCAAATCCAGCCGGAATCACAACAACGACTTTTTCGTTTTTTTGCTTGGCCTGCGCAATCAGCGCTTCAACGCTTTGACTGGGATAAGAATCAACTGTCAGATTGCTTTTAGCCGAAACTTGAATGACTGCTTGTGAAGTCGAAGAATTATCCAAGTCCATGACGGCAACGGGTTGGGGCGCGTTAAGTTTTGCGGTTTGCCCGCCAATCACTCTGCCGATAAGAACGAAAACCAAAACTACCGCAACCAGGGGCACCAGCATCTGCGGCGTAAGCAATTCCAGTATTTCTTTTTTAACTAAAGCAATAAATTTTTTCATATTTATGTTATAACATGCCCCTTGGATATCTCCATAAACACTTCCTCCAAATTTTTGGCGCTGTACTCCTGTTTCAGCTGTTGAGCTGTGCCAATATCGTGAATTTTACCCTGATCGATTATACCAACGCGGTCCGATAAAAATTCTATTTCCAGCATGTTGTGCGAGGAAAGCAAAACCGCCATACCCTGTTTGGACAGATCGCGGATTGTTTTTCGAATTTCTAATGCGTTGATGACGTCTAAGCCGCTGGTTGGTTCATCCAAAATCGCCAATTTTGGCCGCGTCATCACAGTACGTGCCAGCAATAATTTTCGCGTCATACCTTTGCTATAAGTTTTGACCTTATCTTTGAGCCGCGCGCCAAGCCCCGCGATCTGTATCGCAAGCTCAATATATTCTCTTTGCTGGACGGCACTGTCGCTAAACATTGCCGCCATAAATTTTAAATACGCAAAACCTGATAGATTTTTATATGCGCCCGCTTCCTCGGGCAAATAGCTTATTATCTGACGAATTTTGTCAGAATCTTTTTTCAAATCCAGACCATAAATTTTTGCCTCGCCGCTGGTTGGTGTCAGCACCGTCGCCAGCATCCGCAGCGTCGTTGACTTCCCGGCTCCGTTTGGCCCGATTAGCGCGAAAATTTCATTTTCAGCTACATCAAAATTAATTCCGTCAACTGCTAGGATTTTTCCGTATTGCTTGGTCAAGTTTGTTACTTCAAGCGCCTTTATCATATGGACTATTTTAAATATAGATTAATATCCATCCAATTGCTAAGTTCGGAGCTATTTTGGACATAGCCCAGAATATTTATTGATCTGCCTTTGTGAATGCCCAGATGCAGATGCTTTCTTTCGCCGTCAGTTTCCTGGCTAAATCCTTTGCCCAAATTGCCAATTTTTTCGCCGGCAGACATAAGCAGGTTTTTTGCTGTTCCCACGCTCGCCAGATTCAAATGACCGTAAATAACAGTTATATCTTGATTGGCCAGCTGGCATGATTGAACAACTAACCCACCGTATCCTGAAGCCCATTCTTTTAACAAAGTTACTCCCGTACAAATAGCGTAAACCGAAACATCTTTATCTTGTTCATCCACAAATGTTTCAAAATCAACTCCAGTATGATAGCCGGAAAAACGCTCTGGCTGAACCGGCGAATTTTGGGGAGTGATATAAATTCCAAAAGGCTTTTTGGTCACTCGCTCCAGCGCCCGCTCAATTGGCGCGCGAAATTGCTGAACAATGCTGGGGGTGGGCGTCTCACTGACAGATGGAGCGCCGATTTCGCTGACAGGAGTTGCAGAAAGAGATTGATTGGAATTTGATGCTGACGAAGGAGTTGGTGTATTTCTACCATTTAATAAGTTCGGCAAATACCGGTTTAAACCATAACCTATTGCGGTAATAAGAACTAATACTGTTACAATAATCAAAATTTTTTGTTTTGGCATACCTGGATAATCAAAAAAATATACTGTAGATGAAATTAACGAACGGGTCAACATTTGGTCCATAAACAATCGCGGCTCCCAGACCCCCGGTAATAATAATTAAAACCAGACCCAGCAGTGCCAGCAGCGGAATCAACA
>Ga0315274_10014229_pt1 | contig 11288 bp, 4 predicted proteins | sample YL17G02_20_MG_FD_203700 | JGI IMG/M metagenome (GOLD analysis project Ga0315274, IMG submission 203700) | Sediment microbial communities from Yellowstone Lake, YNP, Wyoming, USA - YL17G02_20 | ecosystem: Environmental > Aquatic > Freshwater > Lake > Sediment | place: USA: Wyoming | collected...
TTTCATATTGAATAAGGTGTACCTTGCCTTTGCCTAACCTTCTCTTGACGCTTAATAAATCTGGAGATATCTTTGCCTTAAATTTATCTAGAGGCTTTACCTTTACGAATCTACCTGGGTTTGTAATTACAATATCATTAGCGACATCAAAATCAAAACCGTTAATTATTTTTATTTCAGCATCTACTAGCTTGACCCCCAGCTGGGGATTACGCCGTAAAAGATAATTTATCCTGCTTACTGCTGCCTGGCCCACATACCAAGGCGTATGCCAATAAGTCCAACCATAAGAGCCCGGAAAAAGCACCGCAATCGCGTAATAACATTTAATCGCATGTTTTATCAACCCTGATTTCTCTAATATCAAGCCTGTATAAAATAGTTTCACTCCCGCCGGCTCAGGCGCAGTCGCCCATTTCAAGAATGCCGCTTCTAAATCCGGGGAATTCGAAAAATCCCAGTGGCTGCCATCCAGGCGTTTTTCGTTCTTTGCCTTCTTCAATCCTGGATCCCATCTTATCGAAGTAGTATTGGGATATATCCCTTCTCCTACGGCAAGACTCAAACCCTCGCTATCCTTTATGACATATTGGTAATCCTTTGTGCCAATATTTTTAAATTCTCCGTATTTTTTATAATTAACGAAGTCTTCTTTCCCTGGATCATATAAGATTACCTTCGTAGGCAGCTGGCTTACCTTGTGCTTCTTTTCCAATTCATTAGAGCCTGTCTCAATCTTGTTTATACTTTGCTTCGCTGCCTCTGCCAACTGCCAATACCAGCCGCGTTGATCCCAGGCCTGGCCATAAAAATAGTTATCAATGATTATTTTGAAAATCTTTTTTGCCTCTTCTGTTTTTCCCTGACGCATATAGGATTCTGCCTGGATAAAATAAGCTGTGGCCACATCATTCAATACCTGCACTGCCTGGATATCCGGAGCGATTTTGGGTAGGGCTTTTAAAGAGACCTGCTCTTTATCCGCCTGATCCTTATATAAATCAATGCACTCCTGGGTATATTTAAATGTGGCCTCAATGTCTTTCTTAGTGTTGTGTGCATCCCAGGCCTTGGTTATCAGTTCGCTGGAAGAAGGTTTCTCTTGGGCAAAGACAGGAAACAATCCTAGTGCAAAATGCAAAATGCAAAATGCAAAACTAAATCTTAAAACTAAAAGTTTTTCCCGCCATTTATTTAATTTGATACGGGATCCCGCCGGAGCGGGAAAACTTTCAACTTTAACTTTGAGTTTTGAGTTTTGAGTTTTGAGTTTATTCATTATCCTACAATCGCTCCCTGCGTTACGCCTTTGATAATATACTTCTGCATCAGGAGATACACTATTATTATAGGTAAGGCGGTTATGGTTAAACCCGCCATAAGCAGCGGGTAACGTGTAATAAACTCTCCCTGAAAGGTCATCAATGCCACCTGAAGCGGCATGAGTGGCTTGCTATCAAAGATAATCAAGGCCAGGATATACTCATTCCAGACATTGAGTGAGTTAAAGACCACTACCACTGCCAGGACTGGCTTGGCTAAAGGCAGGGCCACATGCCACCAGATTCCTAATTTTGAACAGCCATCAATGCGCGCTGCATCCTCTAATTCCTTGGGCATTTTGTCAAAGAATGTCTTTAAAAGAAATATGCTTGTGGAGAGGCCGACGTTAATCATACAGAGAATATAACCCAAGGCTGTGTTTCTTAGGTGTAATTTATTTAATAAGACATAAAGGGGCACGAAGCTTCCCGGAATAGGTATCATCATTGCCGCAAGGAATATGTAAAATAAAAAATTCTTTCCAAAAAAATTAAAGCGCGAAAAGGCATAGGCAGCTAATGAGGACACGAGGATTATGCCCAGGACAACGGAGGTTGTATAAAATATACTGTTTAAAAAATAACGGCCAAAGCAACCCTCTTTCCAGGCGAGGTAATAATTTTCAAAATGCAGCTCTTTAGGGATCAAGGACATATCTTTAAAGATCATCTCCTGAGTTTTTAGGCTTGAGGAGACCATCCAAAAAAGAGGAAATAAACAGGTCACAGCCACACTGATCAAAAAGAGGTGAATCAAAAGATTTATAGTTACCTTTTTTGTCTTATAATAAGCTCCTGTCTTCATCCTTTAGGCCTTCGCTTTCTTCGAAAAGCGGTATTGTATAAAAGAAATTATTACTAACACTACTCCGAAAGTTATTCCCTGGGCGCAGGCATAGCCAAAACGCGATGAAGCCCGCATAGAGGCCAGGATCCTTAGAACCGGAACCTGCGTATGATATGCCGGCCCGCCTCCAGTCATAGCTATAATCAGGACGAAAGCCTGCATAGTCCCTAAAACTGTCAAAATTGCCACAAGCACTGCCACTGGTATCATCAGAGGTATAGTAATCTTTCTGAAGCTTACCCAGGCATTTGCTCCGTCCACGCGCGCTGCTTCGTATAGTTCGCGCGGAATGGTCTGCAGGCCTGCCAAAAATATCAAAAACCCCCAGCCAAAGCCCTTCCAGGAATGCACAATCGCTACTGTGGTAAGGGCAGTAGCAGGATCAGAGAGCCAGTTTCTTACTAAACTATGAAAACCTAATTTTACCAACCAACTGTTCAACAGGCCGTAATGGCCGTCAAGAATCCACTGCCAGACCAAACCCACAACTACTTCAGATAAAACCGGCGGTATAAAAAAGATTACCCGATAAAAGTTTTTCATGCGTATTTCCCTATCGCAGGCCCAGGCTAATAGAAACGCCAGGGCATTCTGAAGGGTAAGCGCAATCAAAGTGATATAACCTGCATTCCACATCGACTGCCACCAGATTTTATCCTGGAAAAAAATTTCTTTGAAATTATCCAGGCCGACAAAGATCTTTGTAGGTAGAATTCCGTCCCAATCATAGAGGCCGAGCCTGAAAACCTCAATAAAAGGTATAATATAAAAAATAGAAAAGATTAACACCGCAGGTAGGACAAACATGTAGTTTTCTAAAGTAGACTTGACTTTCATATTCTACCTATACTTTTTCTTTGCCAGCTCTCGCTCTTTAATTTTCTGCACTTCTGAAGCTATCTGTTCAGGGGTCTTCTCTGCAATAATAATCGACTGAATTCCTTTATCCAGCGCTTCAATAACAGCTGGAAATTCTGAAACACCCCAGGTATTTGGATGTGTTGTAACTTCCATGTCATCTGCAAATTGAGCTAAAATCGGGGAAATCTTACTTAAACACTCCTTGTTTGCAGGAAGATTCAGCGTGCTTTCCGCTAAGTAGGCCTGCTGTTCGCGATCGGTAAACCATCTTAAAAATTCAACTGCCGCCTCTTTATTTTTCGAACGGGCATTGACCATAAAGGATGAACCAGCCCCTCCCCATATAGCCATGGGAAACTTATCAGAAGCCCTGGGCGGCAGCATAGCTGCATAATTTAAATTGGGGTTCATCCCCTTATAAACATTGACGCACCAGGAGCCGTTGAAAGCAAATACTGCCTTGCCGTTAGCAAAGAGCTGCTCTGCGGTTTTATTTACCATCGTAACTATGCCATCCGACAATACTCCGGATTCCTGCATCTGTTTGAATAAAGTTAATACCTTTACCCAATCAGGGTCAGTATAAGGGACTTCGCCTTTTATAGTGGCTAAGACCTTATCACGGCCCATAATATTAAAGGCAAAGTTATTTGCCAGGCAATCAATCATCCATACCTCGCCCCATCCGGAAACCAGGCCCTGCATATTCTTCTCTTTTATCTTCTTACCTATATCTAGGAAATCCTGAAAGGTAAGCGGCGGCCTGTTGGGGTTGAGGCCTAATTCCTTAAATAAATCCTTATTATAAACCATTTCTATCGTCATTGCATCAATGGGCACGCCATAAATACCTGCATTCACAGCGTAACTGTTCTGGGGCAAAAATTCATCTACTGCTAAGGTCTTACTAAAAAATCTATTCTTCCATTCACCCTTATCCTCTTCCATATATGGGGTCAAATCCAGAATATGCCCGGCCTTGATAAAAGAGGAAAAATCCCTCTTCTCGCCCAACACGCCAAATATATCGGGAAGAGTTGCGCCTTGGGCTGCAGCGCGCACTTTCTGTGAATAGGCATCAGATGGCGCATAGAGCTCAAAGTTTACTTTGACCCCTGTTTTTTCTTCATACCTTTTAGCTAATTCCAAAAATGCAGGCTCTCTGTCTGTCATCCAGTGCCAGACAGTAATGGTAGGGGTAGTTTTTTCTGTTTGTTTAGACGCACATCCTGTGGCAGAGAAAATGAGGAGGAATGAAAACGCTATGCGCAATAATCCTTTCATAAATTGGCTCCTTCTGTATTATTACCCTAGCTCAATGTCTCCTGTTTGCTTTATGGGACAATGAAGTGTAGGAATAGAAAAGGCTTCTTACACTAAAGGGGGGCAATATTAAAATTTAACACATGTTTATAGCAAAATCAAGGTTTTTTGTCAAGCTTATTGCCTCATCCTCAAAACCCTAGAAAGCCCCATCAGGTCTGCCTTTTCTAAATTAATGCCTACCTGGTATTCATTCATAGCTACTGGCTTTGTCCAGACCACTTCTCCACGGGTATAGAGCGGCTCTCCTGTATCTGGAATCTCCAACCATAGCTCTAATGAGTCGCGCACAGGCAAAGCCTCTTTAGTAACCAGGCCCACTCCTTTGGCACTGATGTTTTGTGTTTGGGCGGCCCCTTCTCGATTAGCACTTGTATTTACATACCTAACCGCCAGCCCCGTGGGGAAACGCTCAAAGACCCTCCTGTCCTCAAAACCTGCTCCTGCCATAGCCTGCCCCCTTTCTTTTGTATCCTGCCACCAACGCTGGTCTATCTGTCTGCCGAAATCACGGCGCAGGAATTGATAAATCCTCTCTTTATCCGAATCGTGTATTTTAGTAAAATAAACTCCATAAACATTATGGCCCTCTATGCTTTTCTGCCAGGCAACCCAGGCTTCTACATTTAAAATAAGATCTTCGCTTAAATGTAGTTCGAACCTCAGGAAAGTATCCTTTGGCAACTTCATCGCCAAAGCAATCTGCGCGCCTTTAAGGTTCAAATTATTTATATTACAATTAACACAAAATTCTGCGCCTGCAAGTTTTATTTTTGCCTGTCGTCCTATTTCCCATCTGGTAAATCGCCTGCGCTCTACTGGTTGCATATGTGCCTCCTCGTTTACCTTCGCCTACCTATGAGGCGGGTGTCATCATCATCTTCCACCCCGGCGAGGGGCATGCCTCTCGCTCGAGGTGGTCTTAGATTAGTTTCTAAACGTCGCCTAACCAAAGGATTTTGAGCCACTAGCTCTAAATACGATTCTAAATATTTACCTTCAAGGTCAGCTCCCCAGATATAATTTAAGGCATATTGGACAGCACTAAAATCAATCAGGTAATAACGCTTTGAATCTTTATCATAAATAATGGCGCAATTCTGAGTATCATCCACGCATACCCAGTAAGCCCTATAACCTACAAAGGCAAAACAGGCCGCCACATTGACCGCTAAAGCCATACACATCCCTGGATGCCTGGGGCGGGTTTTAGTATTATATTCCGGCTTAATCATCACTTCATATAAAACAGTAAATAAACCATCGACTTTCTCTAGAAAACCAATGTCGCTTTTTAGAAAAGAAGCTACGTCGCCTCTACATAATTCAAACCATGCTTCATCTTCCCTAATTCGCTGAGAAAAAGGAACTGAGTCACTATGATAAACTTCTTTAAATAATACGTTATTGCGCGGCTCACTTAGAGCGATAGGGCTCTTAATCACACGCTTATCTGCTTCTACCCTTACGGGTACAGCCAAATAAGAATGCTTGATCAAAATAGCTGCTTCCGCTGCTCTTAAGGGCCAACTTATTTTATCTGGTAACACGGCAGTGGACGTTTGGCTCATATCGGAATTGTGCAGTTTTTGCGCGCGCGCAGCGACGCCGAATGACTTCGGCTCATCCGGGCACATCCTGTCGCCAATGGGGATGTCGCCTGATGTGTCATTACTGCTAGCATCCGGCGAGGCTCCTCTATTACCACCCATAAACATATTATACATCGCGTCCTCATCTAGCCCGGGAGATGTAGGGGTTTGGTCACCGAGAATGAGTGTTGCGCATCCTAAAGTATCGGGCAAATCGCCTGGCCTTTCAGCTTCAGCAACTTCAGGATTTCCGTAGATCGGCATCGTGTAGCCGCGCCATGCAGGATCATCCAACGCTGCCCTTTCAGCATGCGGCGGCGCGGTGAAGGACGCTGGTAAAATAGAACGATAACTATTTTTCAAGAAAGGAAGGATTGTATTTCCGGTTGTGGCGTAGCAGTATTCTGCATATAAATTATCAGGAGAGGCGTTGATCATTCCTGCCAAATTACCATGATAAAAAACCGGTGCTCCGCATATCCCGCCTTGTACCAGGTCCGCTTCTCTACTATAAATCCGTAGAGTATCTACTTCTTCAGAAGTACATCTGATGCGTTTGGCCTTTCCCGAAACACTTTTAATATAAGTGGGCCCCAGAGAAATAGTATCCCAGCGTAAGTTGTCAAAATTTACAAAAAGTATGTTTACATTGATAACGCTACCCGGAGGATAACTGATATTTAGTGGCCCAAAATAAACACGCGCCCGTCCGTGCATTCTCAGAAGCGCTAAATCTCTTCCCTTATCGTCATCTACGCGAGTAATGACTTCTCCTTTAAGCCTTATGCCGCCTGGCAAATATCCCGTAACTTTTTTCTTTACCTGGCCAAGATGGCCCACGGTAAGAATATCCCATAAGCCTCCATAAGCACCCAATACAACTCCCTGACAATGATGGCTATTTGTTTTTAAAGTGGCGACGCGTTTAGATAATGGTTTACCATCGCTATCAACGAGCCATCCTTCTTCTTCTGCCGCGGATATCACCGCTGCCAAACCGCTGAGGAGAAAGGCTGAGGCTAAGGTTAAGGTTGAGGCTGGGTTAGTTGATAGTTGATAGTTGATAGTTGTTAGTAAAAATAAGGCGGCGATGCCTGAGAAGACGCAAAGAGCCATCAATAGCCAAGAGCGTTTCTTGAGCCAAGAATTTTGCACCTGGTGCAAAGCTGAAGCTGCACCTGTACCCTTTGCCAGAAAAGTCAACGGAAGTGCTGAGTATTGCAAATCATCCTGCGCGGCGGCGGCAGGCTTTGGCTCATCCGGGCACATCCTGTCGCCAATGGGGATGTCGCCTGATGTGTCATTACTGCTAGTAACCGGAGCTGCGGGGGCGGACGAAGAAACAGAACCGTCCCCTTTTTTCCTTTTCATTCTTAAGAAGAAAAATCCGTTGCGACAATCATTCGGAAAAACAGAAAAACCTTGTTTAGGAACAAGACCATGAGACTCAAAGAATCTATAAAGCTCATCCTCTGAGCGGAAAGGCGAATTATGTCCGCCCACAAGATCAACGATCGCCTTATACTTCACCCCGTATTCGCGGCATCTAGCCCTAAGACGTAAGGTATTTATCTGCCGTAATTTTTGTATCTCAACTTTGACTTTCGCTTCATCGCCTTGTTCCTTAAGCGCTCTAAGGTTTCTGATGAATTTGCGAAGACGCGCCGCTTCTTTTTCATATACGCCTTCGAACATTTTTCTAAAACGGAAATCTATATTTGCCTCATCGAGAAAATCCCCGCTTATCTGCCTTAGGATCATTAGCACACGTTTTTCAACCTCTTCGACAGAGGCTTTCCCGCGTAGGCAGCGGACGCCAAGCTGGTGTGTAAGAAGCGCGGCCCGCCATTTGATGAGATCCATTTTGGTCTTGCGGATCAACGGCGAGAAAGGATGATGCATTATAAAGACAAGATCCGTGTCATCCTCAGCTAATTCTTGGAGCTTATCAAGGGCTCTGGGCATATCCATATATTCAAGGGCGCGGATACTTAAAATTATGCCCGGCTTTTCCTGTAACATGCTGGGCCTCAGCTTTTCAACGGAAAACGGAATGTATTGAAAACCGATGACCCCTGCAAACATTGACCGCGGCAATCTGGCAAGGTCAACAACTGCGATCGGGAAATCTGTCGCATTGGGCAACGCCTCCCTTAAGTCTTGCGCATGTTTCAAGTCCGCACCACCTATTAAAAGTATGGGCACACGAGCATGCGTCTTCTTCCTTTCCTCAATGACGCTTTCTACCAACCAAGGAAGCGCCATCTGCCATATTTCGTCATCACGATCCGCTTTCCCCTGAGATACTCTGTAATGTCTTGACCATATTTCCGCTACTGTTCCGAGGGCGTTCCCGGAAGAGACAGCCTTCTCGATACCAACTTGCCCTACCGCAGGCGAGCTTGGCGAAACGCTCGCCTCCAGCGCCGTTGCACGGGAACTGGGGATGTTTCTATTTCTTTCTTGCGCCGGGCTAGGGGAGGTAACGGGCTCATCTGGGCACATCCTGTCGCCAAGGGGGATGTCGGTCTTTTTCGTCGCGGCGGACCTTGCACCGTGATTGACGCCTGGTTCTTTATCCTGCGGCGCGGGGACGGGGCGATTTCCTGATTTGCCCGCAGGTTTACTCGTGAATCTTGGCACAACCCAAATCGAATTGGGGCATCCACGGAACACTTGGCCTAAACAGCCGCCGCCTACGACAAGTCCGGCAAAAGAGCCTCCGTCGCAACTAGTTGCACAATCAATATTAATACCGTTTGTTTTCGCCCAGTGCATCAGTTGTTCGGCAACTTCGCGATGCGTGCGGTTATAGCGCGTGCCAGCAAGAATGGTTTGCATGCTGCCTAAAATTAAATCTTCTTCTTGGGTCAGGCCGACAAAACTCCAGCCGCTGGGCTCGTCCTTACGCTCAGTTACAATTTTGCCATCCCATATCAACATCGGCCCAAGTTGCAGCGCATCTCTAAACTCTTCAGCTACTACTTCTGCATCTCTGGGGCTTACATATCTGATAACAGGAGAACCATTTTCCTTCACCCCAAAGATAGTATCACCTATCTTTTCGGGACATTGGGCCAGCGTAGGCGCGTACGGGGAAACAGTACGGTTACCTATTTTAACCAACCCTACGTGCCAGTCTTGCGGATAATTGTACTGAACATCCGGCCAGCGGTCTCTGGCAAGAGCATAGCTGTATCCTCCGTTTACCGCTGCCATAGCGCCTTGGCTTTGAGCATCCTTAAGGCTCTTATCCATAACCTCTACGGCAAAAGGAGAATCGCGCAGGCTAAGCTTTATCCTTGCAATATAATAGGTGCAGCCTTGCTGTATCGTCCAAAGTTCCACATGTTCATTTATTCTTTCGTGCTTGGGCGGCAAAGTAATCACCGGCCCGCCTTCAATCCAGTGCATCAGCCGGCTGCAAATACCTTTAACGTCATGGCCAAACGACAATCTGCTTCTTTCGCTCCAGGGAGGGTATTTGCAGAAAAGAAGAAGGCAGAATAAAACCTTAAGCACATCTTTTGTATAGGTAAACCAGGTGAGCTTTCTTCTGTTTCGTTTGCGAAGGCCAAGGAGCGCAAATCCAAAAATAGTTAAACCTATCGCTGCGCCGATCAACAGGGTAGAGAACTGATAGGTTTCGGAAGATAGGATAATGAATAATGCCAGCGCAGAGGACAGGCATAATTTTACGCTGGCACTCACAGGCCGGTAATAATATGCGAAGCCTTTCGGCTTCGGCTCAGGGGCGCACCGCTTCGGCGCGGCGGCGGCGGACGGATCAGATTCATCCGGACACATCCTATCGCCAAGGGGGGTGTCACCTGATGGGTCATTACTGCTAGTATCCGGCGCGGCGGCGGCATCAGTTATTGCAGAAATAATAATGCGGTTCGCTAACTTATCTAGTTTTCGAATATATATACCTATCGATCTTCTCACTCGTTTGTGTATTTGACATTCCTTATATGCTCCAGCAACATCATCGCTTAAGTTATAATAGTAAAAAGCTTCTATCAGCGTTAAGCCCCGGAAGAGTCTAGGCTTGTAGTGTCTCAGTCTTTCGGTTTCCGCTGCCATTAGTTTTTCAAATTGTTCATTTGTTTCCCAATCACTCTCTATTAGTTCTCGTTCAAGCAGATACTCTAAAGCCGCTTCGGCATCCAAGAATTCTAATTTACGGAAAGCAGCTGCATAGTTATCTACATATATAATGTCGCAGTACGTTGGGTTAAATTGGGCATAACTTGCATCGGCCAAGAGGGCTTTCTCTCCATCAAGATAGATGGCAACTACGACATGAGTTGAATCTGGATTTCTTAATGCGTCTGATGATAATTTTAACACCACCTCCATTTCCACCCTATCCGCAGATATCCCGTCCATGGCCAAATTGCACCTTTTGCTTAGGACATGGGATAAGAGATAAGAAACCAAGATGCAGTTTTCTTTATCTGTCAATGTCTTTCTTACTTGTTGGAAAAATACTGGCGCAATTCTTGAGCATTCTTGACGGATGCGCTGCTCTTTAGCAGCTCGGGTAGCGCCCGGCTCTTGCGCCAATGCATAATTGGCCTCATCCAGCGCGACGTCGGGTGGCTCTGGCTCATCTGGGCACATCCTGTCGCCAAGGGAGATGTCACCTGATGGGTCATTACTGCTAGTATCCGGCGCGGCGGCTAAGAGGTGTCTATGTGCTGCTACGATAGCCCTTCTGACTCTGTTCACCGCCCTTGCGGGCTCGTTGTTTTTAAATTCCTCAACCGCTTTTTCTATTAAGTCTGTTGGCGCAAAAGGGCAGCCATTGGCAAAAGACCTTAAATATGCGCTTATAATCTCATCTGACACGAGCAGCTCTATTAATCCTTCCGGTATATAGGCCAAAGTGAATGCCAAACGCTTCCCTTTATTTAAAAGGTCGTGCAGTAAAAAGAGCATTTCGATCCTTACCATCAGGGCTGTATCAGGAAAAATGTGGTTCTCGCAATGACAAAAGTGAGTAAACAGCCGTTTGTGTCCATAAATATCTCTTTCTATACCGGGCCGAAGCGCAAAGGCAAAACAAAACTGCTGTTCCAAAGCCTCTGAATTGTGCCGCCCGGGAGACCATCCCCACTTTTTCCGGCTAAAATAATAAAGATGCCTTGCCCTAGGCAAACCGGTAAGCATGTTTAAATCCTCTTCCAGGCTTTTCGCGTTTACCGGAATAGACGGATAATCAGTACAGGTAACGCAGGCGTGCAACGTACCTGTAGTTACATTTATAAAAGGACTGAAATAACAGATTTCACCTTTTTCTAGTCTTAAATTCCGCGTAAAAACAGCAAAGGGATATAA
>Ga0315274_10014232_pt1 | contig 11286 bp, 9 predicted proteins | sample YL17G02_20_MG_FD_203700 | JGI IMG/M metagenome (GOLD analysis project Ga0315274, IMG submission 203700) | Sediment microbial communities from Yellowstone Lake, YNP, Wyoming, USA - YL17G02_20 | ecosystem: Environmental > Aquatic > Freshwater > Lake > Sediment | place: USA: Wyoming | collected...
GGGCCCGTGACCAGCACCAGGCTGGCAAAGAGGACCCCTAGCTCAGCGGAGGAGAGGGCCAGGATGTCCCACTTGCGCTTCCGCTTCCACAGAAAGAGGATGCTGGCCGCGCATACCACGAAGAAGGCCACGAAGGCTATCCATGCGGAGGGCACGTGGAAATAGAAGATGCGTTGCGCGGACCCCATGGTCTGTTCGGTAGGTGCGTAGAAGAGCGCAGCTAGAAGAGCAGCGACGAAGGACACCAGTGCCGTCAGGCCCAGGCCCCGCAACAGCCACGGCTTCTCCAGCAGGTAACCATTCTCCAGGCCAGCATCAAGCCCCGAACCGCCAGCCGTTGCTGGCGCTCTCGACTCACCCGTCCCAGCTGACACCACATCCTCCCCTACCCATCACTCTGCCCACACGTCACGGACACGCTTTTTCATCTTCGCCCGCAGTTGATGATACGATTCTTCATCCAAGTGACCCTCAACAAAGGCATCGTCCAGGTCGGCGATGAGGTGAAGCAGTTCGCCACGCTGAGAGGTGGCATCGACTTCCCCCTCCGCCACAGGCTCCGAGCTTCGTCCCCGTCGCATTAGGGCGAAGGCAAGGAGCGCGCCCAGCAAGCCCATAACCAGCGCGATCGCGGGTCCAACCTCTTGCAGGCCTCGGCTCCACAATGGTCTCTCGAGGGCAGGCACCCCTGCTCCCTGTGGCGAGCCCGAGAGTCGAAGCTCTACCACCGCATCCCCAGGGAGATCCTCGGCGCTGAAATGTTGGTAGGCCGTCTCGTCGCCTCCGCTCAGCCCCCGATACACCATCTGCGGGCTCTCGGCCTGGACGCCCGTGTTCGCCACCAAAAGGTCCACACTGCTCGTAGGGTAGATGACTCTTCGAGATACCGTCAGAGCGGTGCCGTCGTATGGCAGGTCGTAGGAGTACATCACTTCTCCCTGGCCCGGCATCACAGGGCGGACAGAGGCCAAGCCACCATCAGTCTCCACGAAATGAGCCGCGATTTCGGCGTTACTGAAGGCAACGTCTGCCGCGCCATCGGGTAGAGAGAAGCGCAGCGTGGTGCCCTCCTCGCCGACGTAGATCTTGTCGCCCGTGTTGTTGAAAATGTACAACTCCTGGAACAGCGCGCCACCGGCGGCGAAGTCCACAATGACATGATGGCGATCGACTGCGATGTTGCTGTCACTGGCAGTGGTCTCGTAGACCGTGGCTGCCACGCGGAGCAGTGTTTCGTCGGCAGGAAACCCGCTCACGGCCCCATACACGATACCCTCATACTCCAGCTGGAATCTGTAGCTGCGGTCGGGTTCCGTAGCCAGGCCCTCAAAACGGAACCAGCCGTCGCCATCGGAGGTTGTGGTTGCCATCAATTCGGCGGCTCCATCCGCCACTTCGTACAGTGTCACCTCCAGGCCAGCCACGCTCTCCAGCGGAGCGCCAGCGGTGCCGTTGGTCACCTGCCCCTCGATGATGCCCTCGCCCTGAGCCAACACAGCCGGCGTGACCACGAGGCATAGCAGCACAGCGGGGAGAAGCAGAGCCAGTTTCCTCATCGTGGGCGGTCCTCCCCCGACCGCTCCCCTGAACTCTGGCGCAGGTGCTCGATGGCCTCCTCGATCTGCTGGTCCTCGATATCTCGGCTGCGTGTCGGCCAGATGGCGACGACCGCCCCCAACAACAGTACTGCACCGCCGATCCATATCCAAACCTGAAGGGGACTCACAACGACCTGGAGGTCTATGGCCTCACTATCCTCTTCCCAGCCTGACAGAGCAACGTACAGGTCATCGCGCAGAGTAGTGCGGATTGCCACCTCGCTCACCGGCTGCTGCGTACTGTGATAGAACTGCTTTTCCGGGCGGAGGACACCCACCTGGCCCTCCCCTTGAAGGAGGCTCAGCGTGACCGTCGCTATGTCTTTGCCTGGGGCCGCCCTCAGGGAAAAGTCGTCGTAGCGCAAGGAGTAGGAACCAACTGTGACTGAAGCCCCTGGGTCCAGCGTGACCCACTCCTCGGTCTTGTAGGCTGAAGAGCCGACCACGCCCAGGGTGATGAACACGATCCCCAGGTGGACCACGTACGCCCCATGCCGCCTGCGCTGTCTTAGCATCGCGGTCGCGAAGGCCGAGAGTCGGCTGTTGCCCGATGACCGACTACCGGTGCGAAAACCACTGAAAAACTGGTACAGAGTCGCTATGCCCACGAAGGAGCAGATGGAGAAAGCCAAAACGCCAAAGGGGTCCTTCATACCAAGCAGGACTAGGAGGACTGCAGTCAACATGGCACCGATGATGGGAACCACAAGGTATCTCGCCAGCGACCTCAGTGATCCGCCTTTCCAGGTGGTGAAGGGACAGATGCCCATGACCAGAATAAGGGGGCCGATGATTGCTGCGGTACTCAAGTTGAAGTAGTTCGAGGTCAGCGCCACGTTGAGGGCGTCGGAGACCAGCGGGAACAGCGTGCCTATCAGGATGGCGGCCGTAGCTGCCACCAGGAGAACGATGGTCAGGACGAGCGCTGAGGGACGCGAAACGAGGCTCGCTGCTTCCTCGTCACTCCTCAATCCCGCACGCCCCTTTGCGGCGAGCACAATAGGGGCGGCGATGACCAGGGCCAGGAAACCCAGGAAGTACAGGCCAATGCTCGAAACGGAGAAAGCGTGAACGGACCCTATCATGCCGCTGCGGGTGACGAAGGTCCCGAAGATGCAGAGTGCAAACGTGGCCACGGCCAGGGCGATGTGGCCCATCCTGACCCTGGTGCCACGGAACATCAAGGAATGGATCAGCGCGGTGCCCGTAAGCCAGGGCAGGAGCGAGGCGTTCTCCACTGGATCCCAGGCCCAGTATCCTCCCCAACCAAGTTCAACGTATGCCCATTGCGCTCCTAGAATGGTGCCCACACCGAGACACAGCCAGGGGACCAGCGTCCACCGACGCACGCGTTGAACGTAGGGGTCCTTCAGTCTGCCGCTGAAAAGAACGGCCATGGTGAAGGCAAAGGGCACTGTGAAGCCTACGTATCCCAGATAGATGATGGGAGGATGCCAGAGCATCGCTGGGTTCTGGAGAAGCGGGTTCATGCCCAGGCCGTCCGCAGGGACGAACTCCAACGTTCGAAAAGGATTGGCCACAACCACAAGCAGCATCAAGAAAAACGCCTGTGTGCCGGCCATGATCATGGAGGCATATGAAACCAGAAGGTTCTGCCTATGGCGGTCAGCGAGAACGATGACCGAGGCGAAGATGGAGAGAATCCAAGCCCAGAAGAGGAGAGAACCTTCCTGGCCTGCCCACAAGGCGGAGATAGTATAGGGCAGGGACAGGTCTCGACTAGTGTGGCTGGCGACGTATTCTAGCTGGAAATCTCGCACGAGCAGGGAGTAGAGCAGCGCCAGCACGGCCAAGGTGACGAAAGCCGTCGAGGCATACACCCCCTTCTTGCCGCTCGTCACCAGCCGCTGGTCCCCAGTTCTTACCCCGAGGGCAAAACCCACGACGGAGTACGTGGTTGCGGCCAGCGCCAACGAGAGGACGATGAATCCCAGGTCGCTCATGTTCGTCTGCTCGCCCCCTACTCCGTGAGCCGTGCCTCATACTTCGAAGGGCACTGCACCACCAGGCTATCTGCCACGAAGACACCATCGGGAGAGAGCTCGCCTTCCACAACCGCACTATCTGCCTGAGCGAAGGCATCGGGCACGTGGCCCTCGTATACCACCGGCAATGTCCCGTTCCCCTCAACCAGGTTGAAGCGCAGGATGCTGCTCCCCGGCTCCCAGTCGACGCTCTCTCTGTCTACCAGTCCGGCGATGCGCACCCTCTGGCCATCGACGGATGGTCCCTGAGATATCAGTTCCTCGACGGTAAGGTAGTAGACGGTGGAGGTGCGCAGGCTGGTCCAGAACAGCAGCAGGAGCACAGCAGCGATGATCAGGCCTCCGGCCAGAAATCGGTACTTAGGCTTCATTCTCGTAATCGGCCCTTGGGCGTTCTCGGCGCGGTCCCCCGCCCGACACCAGGTGGACGCGCGCTGCACTCATTATAGCACAAAAGCCCGGCCCTCGGGTGGCTCTCGATAGCCAGACACCTCGGACGCCGGCAATTGGCAGTGACCCCTCCTCCCTGGTACAATTGAGTTGCAAGGAGGTACTCTATGTCAGACGTCGCACTCACACAACTGCTGCCCCTGATCGGTTTCTTCGTCCTATGGTACGTGCTCATGCGCTTTGTCCTGCCCCGACTGGGTGTTTCCACCTGAATGGCCAAGAGTTGCCGCGTGGAGGATCCACGCCCAGAAGAACCTGACCTGCCTTCAAAGCCGTCTTCCGGCGAACATCATTCCAGAGGAGAACAGAGATGAAGATTGAAATCCAATACCGACCATCGTATGCGCTGGCCGTCGTTAGCCTGGATCCCAACGAATCCCTTCAGGCCGAGGCTGGGGCCATGGTCAGCATGTCCCCTGGCCTGGCCATGGACACTGGCGCCAAGGGAGGTCTCATGGGTGCGTTGAAGCGCTCAGTCCTCGGCGGCGAGAGCTTCTTCATGAACACCTACCGTGCGTCAGCGAGTGGTGGCCAAATCTCGCTGGCCCCCGCCCTGCCGGGTGACATGGCGGTCATCGAGCTGAGCGATGAACCTCTAATGGTGCAGTCTGGCTCCTACGTCGCCTCTTCTGAAGGAGTCAACATCGACACCAAATGGAGTGGAGCGCGGACCTTCTTCGCCCGAGAGGGTCTCATCATGCTCAAGTGCAGTGGCTCCGGCACACTGGTGCTTTCCAGTTATGGGGCCATCCACGAGATGCCGCTGGCTGAGGGCGAAAGCCACACCGTAGACACGGGCCACCTGGTGGCCTTCACGGAAGGTATGGGCTTCAAAGTCAGGGCCGTGGGCGGCATGAAGTCCACCCTGTTCAGCGGCGAGGGTCTGGTCGTCGATCTCACCGGCCCCGGCAAGGTCCTGATGCAGACGCGGAGCGACGACGCCTTCCTCTCCTGGCTCATCCCTAGACTGCCCAAAGACCACCACAAATAGTCAAGAGCCCCAGTGCCAATCAGTCGGCCTGGGGTTCTTCCATACCATCCGGTGAGCGCCGCCCTTCGGTTCTTTGACGCAGGCGACCCTACCTTCCTCTTCGTCTCCGGGGCTCGGCTCCGCCGCACCCATTATGTTGTCCACACACTGTCCACAGCGTGCGGCGGCCATCCACATGGGGGACGAACCCTCGCTGCCGCCGGATTTGTAATCCGGCGGACCAGGGCGGGATTACAAATCCCGCCTCAGCAAGAACGCACCAGCTATCAACTCTCCAACGGCTGTCCACCACCTGCTTGCCACGAACTTTCGGGACAGCCCCCGGCTGTGCCATCCACATGCGGGGCGAGCCGGGGGACTCTCCACCACCCCGCCAGCCTCAGTACTCGATCATGGTGAAGACATCGTAGTCCTTTAGCTTCTCCACGCCCTTCAAGAAGGTTAGTTCTATGAGGAAGGCGATACTCACCACCTCGCCGCCCAGCCTCTCCACCAGGCGGGCCGTCGCCGCGGCGGAACCTCCTGTGGCGATGAGATCGTCAACGATCAGCACCTTCTGTCCCGGCTGGATGGCATCGCGGTGCATCTCCACCGAGTCGGTACCGTACTCGAGTTCGTACTCCTCCCGCACCGTCTCCGCGGGCAGCTTTCCCTCTTTGCGCACGGGCACGAACCCGGCCCCCAGCTTGTAGGCGATGGGCGCCCCGAAGATATAGCCCCTGGCCTCCACCGCTACCACCAAGTCTATCTCCTGCCCGGCATAGTGATCCGCTAAGCGATCGATCACCTCCCTGAAGGCCTGTGGCTCCTTGATCAGTGTAGTGATGTCCTTGAAGAGTATCCCCTCCTTGGGAAAATCAGGCACATCCCGAATCATCTTTGCCAGATCCATTCTTCACCTCTCTCCACCTGCTTCATTCGACGAGCGGCATTCTATCAGATGCGTTACTATCCCGCAAATGGCGCAGAGCTTTCCATAAGGTTCCTTAAAGTTCTATCTCTTTCCACCGACCAGCCTGAGGAGCCGCATACCACAAGTAGTAGCCCATCCATCGATAGCCCACCCCACATATAGTAGCCTCTCCCTTCCAGGCTCGCGCGGTTGTCGTCCCTCCAGCCGCTTCGAACGGCGACCTCCCGTTGCACGATCTCACCTCCTCGATTACAATGCCTGGCGTTCCTGAACAAGGCGAATGAGGCCCGTTGTCGCACCTGACAGCACCGGCCGGCTGGTGGCGCGTTGTTTCGCGTGAGCTCCCCTCTGTGCGCCCAGGGTTAGACGGCCGGTGGGTTCTGCCTTGTGCCTCGGGACACCATCGGCATGGGCTGATGACGGCAGCGATCTTCGGCTCCCACCGAACGTATGCCGCGCACACCGCGTCTAGCCCCTACAGCAATCATGAGCACGCAGCACTAGGATCACGGCAGGCGAACCGCCTTCCGTGCCATAGTGGGCCACGAGCCCTCGACTCCTCTCCGGGAGATGTTCGCCGCAGTGACCGAGCAATGACGAAGCGGGGCGACCAGGATCCAGACCTCTATCTCTATGTTGGAACGCGCTCAGTGGTTGCTGAATGACTCCACCGCTGGGTCGCACCAAAGGATAGCAGCAAGGACGACTTGGAGGAAGCATGGACCTCAAGGGAGTGTGGGAGGCAGTCAAAGGCGAACTCCAACTGCAAATGACCAAAGCCACCTACGACACCTGGATCAGCAATACCTTCCCCATCGCCTACGAGGACGGCACCTTTTTCATCGGCGTTCACAACACCTACGCCAAAGAGTGGCTCGAGAACCGCTTGCAGACTATCATCAAGAGAACCCTCATTGGTCTCACCAACCAGACGGCTGAAGTCAAGTTCGTGGTCAGACCCAGACCCCAGCAGCACGAAGAGCCCTTGATTGTTGGTCCCCTTCTGGAAGGGGACCATAAGGGGTCAGCTGATTCCCAGTCCCACTCTCCACCACCGATGCTGGTCCCGCATTATACCTTCGATACGTTCATTGTCGGGGGCAGCAATCGCTTGCCCCACGCCGCAGCTCTATCTGTCACCGAACACCCCGGCGAGAGCTTCAATCCCCTCTTCATCCACGGCGGTGTCGGCCTGGGCAAGACCCACCTGCTCCACGCTGTCGGCAATCTCGCGGTCAGTCGTAACTCCCGCGTCCTCTATGTGTCCTCGGAAACCTTTACCAATGACCTCATCAATTCCATCCGCAACCAATCCACGGATGACTTCCGTGCCAAATACCGCCAGGTGGATGTCCTTCTCGTGGATGACATACAGTTCATCGCCGGCAAGGAAAGCACCCAGGAAGAGTTCTTCCACACCTTCAACAGCCTCCACACATCCAAACGCCAGATCGTCATCTCCAGCGACCGTCCCCCGCAAGCTATTCCCACGCTGGAGGAACGCCTTAGCTCGCGGTTCGAGGCAGGACTCATCGCCGATATCCAGCCCCCTGACCTGGAGACTCGCATCGCCATTCTCCGCTTCAAGACAGAACGGCAGGCTCTGGAAGTCCCTGACGAGGTGATAGACCTCATGGCCCGCAAGTTCCAGCACAACATCCGCGAACTCGAGGGTGCGCTCAACCGTGTCGTGGCCTACGCACGGATGTCGTTCTCCCCGATCACCTCGGCCCTGGCCACCGCCGCCCTCGCAGACACCGTATCTCCCCAACAGGCCCTCTCCATCGAGGAGATCATCGACGGGGTGGCTCGCTTCTACCACTTTGAACCCGACGACCTCACGGGAGCACGCCGCACCAAGGACCTCGCTCTCGCCCGCCAGGTGGCCATGTACCTCGCCCGCGAGGAGACCAGTAGTTCTCTCGTTCACATAGGAATGGCCCTCGGCAACCGCGACCATACCACCGTGATGCACGGTCACGACAAGATCGAGCGGGAGATCGAAGAGGATGACAAACTCCGGCGGGAGGTCCTGGCTATAAAGACAGCTCTCTACAACACCCAGTCCGCGTAGCGCCGCTCATGTGGATAACTGCCCCAGCGATGTGGACAACTGTGCTCGCGTGGGGATAACTCTGCGCAACGTGGGCCAGGGTTTCGTTGCCGGCAACACCAAACCCCCTTTCTCTCGGCTCAGTTGGCACAATCCCTGCACATACCCACATCGAGGTTGCTTGCGCCATGAAGGGCTTGGGCCAGTTGCCCACAGTCCGTCCGGAGCTGCGAAGAACCGCGCCACCGCCGCCGTCACCTAGCTGTAGCGTGCTATGGAGCATTCCCATACCGCAGGTTGGGGCCAGCCTGTCCGTGTGCTGCCACTTATCCAACAATCCACACTCCTACTAGTACTACTATCTTCTAGTTATTGCAGAGAACTTGTCTGTTGTGTATCACATAAGTATAGTATATTGTGAATCGGCTACATGGTTTGTGCTCTGCTAGTTGTTGCTTGCGGTAAGGTGATGAAAAGCAGCGATCTTGCACCCATTGTTCAACTGGCGTTGGGGGAAGATATCGGCAGTGGTGATGTGACAACTATGTCGATCCTTGCTGCGACGGTACGGCTCAGTGGCAGGATACTGAGCAAGGAGGAGGGAGTAGTAGCTGGACTCGATGTGGCAAGGAGCGTGTTTCGCGCAGTCGATGAAGAGACGCTGTTCACTCTCCAGGTAGATGATGGCGACTTGGTTGGCAATGGTACGACGTTAGCCACGGTCGCAGGCCCAGGTGCAGCCATCCTTAGTGCAGAGAGGGTAGCCCTCAATTTCCTGCAGCGGATGTCGGGGATAGCTACCATGACCCGCCGTTTCGTTAAGGCCGTCGAGGGGACGAAAGCGGTGATCCTCGACACCCGCAAGACGGCGCCGGGGCTGCGGGCTCTGGACAAGCTGGCGGTGAAACTCGGTGGCGGACAGAATCACCGCTTTGGGCTATATGACATGGTGTTGATAAAGGACAATCACATCGCGGCAGCAGGAAGCATCGCAGAGGCGGTGAGAAGAGCGCGGCCTACAGCTGACGACAAGAGACAGGCCGTCGAGGTGGAGGTGACTTCTCTGGTTCAGTTCAGAGAGGCCCTCGCTGCCGAGCCCGACCGCATCATGCTAGACAACATGAGTCTGGGCGACATGGCTGAGGCTGTGGCCTTGGCGGGGGATGTGGTGGAACTCGAGGCGTCGGGCAACGTGACGCTGGATAACGTGGCTCAGATCGCGGCCACAGGTGTGGATTTCATCTCTGTCGGGGCCCTCACTCACTCTGTGCGTGCGTTGGACATTAGTCTCGAGATCACTGGTAGTTTGTGATCTGTTCGTTGGCCGCGGGCCATCGTGCAGCGCGATCAGGAGGTGCATTGAGCATGGCCTTGACGAATGACCTGGACCGAGCACCGGAAGAAGTGCTCGAGCGTATTGAAGAGACCAGGCGCAGGTTGGGGAAGGCCGCCGTTATCCTGGGACATCACTATCAGAGGGACGATGTGATCCGCTTCGCGGACCACAGGGGAGATTCGCTGGAGCTGTCGCGCGTTGCTGCCTCGTCGCGCGATGCCGCTTACATCGTCTTCTGCGGAGTCGATTTCATGGCTGAATCGGCTGCTCTCCTCTGCGATGCGCGGCAGCGTGTCTTCATCCCCTCCCACGAAGCCAGATGTCCGATGGCCGCCATGGCGGACAGGATGGGAGCAGAGCAAGCCTGGGATCGGTTGACGCAGGTTTGGGGTCCGGATGTCATTCCGGTCACGTATCAGAACTCCAGCGCGGAGATCAAGTCATTCTGCGGAGAGTTGGGCGGCGCTGTCTGTACGTCCTCCAATGCCAGGGCCGTCTTCCAGTGGGGACTGAGCCAGAAGGGACACGTGTTGTTCTTCCCGGATGAACACCTGGGGCGCAACACCGCTTTGTCGCTGGGAATCGCAGCGGAGGAGATAGCTGTCTGGGATCCTGAGGAGTCTTCCGGTAGCCAGCTCGGACTGCGCGACGCCAGTGTTGTGGTCTGGAAGGGATACTGCCGCGTGCACACCCGCTTCACTGTGGCTCACGTGCAAGAGGCGCGGGAGAGGTATCGGGACGCAAGAATAGTGGTGCACCCCGAGTGTACGGCCGAGGTCGTTGCCAGATCCGATGTGGCTGGCTCCACCAGCCAAATCGTCAGAGTCGTCGAGGAGGCACCGGCTGGGGCCACCCTTGTCATCGGCACAGAGAAGAACCTGGTCAGCAGGCTGGCTACCGAGCATCCCGATAAGACAGTCGTGCCTCTCGCACCGTCACTGTGCGGTGCCATGAGCCTGGTCAACCCTCAGAACCTGCTGTCGGTGCTGGAGGCCATCCTGGAGAAGCGTGTGGACGACGCTGTGCGTGTCCCTCCCGAGACGGTTCGAGGGGCTACCCTGGCTCTGGATAGGATGCTGGCGGTGGTGTGAAATGGTGACGGCTGGCAGCACCATGCGTACGGATGTCCTTGTCATCGGCTGCGGTATCGCCGGCTCGACGGCGGCGCTGCGTCTGTCGCAAGAAGAGTCTCTGCACGTGACTGTCATAACCGGTGCAGATGACCCCCAGGAGACGGCCACGTTCTACGCGCAGGGAGGTATCATCTATCGTGGCCTCGATGATTCCGCAAAGCTGCTGGCGGAGGACATCATCAGGGCGGGGGACGGGCTGAGCAACCCTGACGCCGTGTCCATTCTGTGTGAGGAGGGACCGCCGCTACTGCGCCACATGCTGATCGAAGAGCTCCATGTTCCCTTCGACGCCGGGCCCTCGGGCGAGTGGCATCTGACGCTGGAAGGGGCGCAGTCCACTGCCCGCATTCTGCACGTCGCCGACGCCACCGGGAAGGCCATTGAGGAGAGACTGGTTTCGGCATTGCTGAGTCGCCCCAATGTTGAGTTGCTGGCCAGACACACGGCGGTGGACTTGCTGACCCCGGCCCACCACTCACGGGATCGACGCGCGGTGTACGAGCCGTTGTCCTGCTGCGGCGCTTACGTCTTGGACCAGCAGAGCGGGAGAGTGGTCACGTGCCTGGCTGGGACCACCATCGTGGCCACCGGCGGCCTGGGCCAGATCTTCCTGCATACCACCAACCCCGGCTCATCGCGAGGTGATGGCCTGGCGATGGCGCATCGTGCCGGAGCCCGAGTCATCAATGCCGAGTACGTGCAGTTTCATCCCACAGCGTTCTATGATCGCTACGCTCCACGCTTTCTGATCTCCGAGGCGGTCCGTGGCGAGGGGGCTCGTCTGGTGACGGAAGCGGGGGAGCCCT
>Ga0315274_10014234_pt1 | contig 11286 bp, 20 predicted proteins | sample YL17G02_20_MG_FD_203700 | JGI IMG/M metagenome (GOLD analysis project Ga0315274, IMG submission 203700) | Sediment microbial communities from Yellowstone Lake, YNP, Wyoming, USA - YL17G02_20 | ecosystem: Environmental > Aquatic > Freshwater > Lake > Sediment | place: USA: Wyoming | collected...
ACACACACACACACTTTTACCTGAGGGTGGCATCCTAGGGTGTAGCACGGTGGGTGATAAGGTATGTCATGGAATTAAGTCCCCGAGCAGGAAGAAGGAGCTGCCCGGGAACGCCAACGTAATTATTCTTCTTCTGAAGCCACAGACTTCGCTTCAGCCGCGTCGTGATTAGACCCATTTAGGTGTCCAGCCACAACTCCAGTCATCGCACCTACGCAAGTGTAGGCTATCGCTGTGTTGCCCATGAGAAGTCCAGAAATTCCAAACGCAGCTAGGATTATCTCAGCGGCCAGTACGAGAATTGTGTTGTCTTTCATTTAAATCACTACTCCATAGTAGATATTGTATAGTGATAATACAATCGATGAACCGGAATCACTTAAGAATAGACCAAAGCAACATGTAGCATATGGAATTGGATGTGTAGAATGAGTTGCACTCAACGTCCAGCCGCCTGCTCCATTATCTGTATAAAGTTTTGTGGTTCCATTCTCAACTGTGACTTTCCAGTTCTGTAAAACATTTGGCGCAACTGCTGGAGTAACTGTGGTTGTCTCACCTAAAACATTGTCCCAAGTATAGAATTTAACTTGGCCTGAACCACAAGTTGCATCTCTGTATACCCTCCATGTAGCAATCCAAGGAGCTACGTATGTATTTCCATTCTCTGAGAATGAGAAGTAATCTGAAGTTCCTGCATTAATTCCACATGCTCTTACTATTGAAGTGCGTACTCCCATTGCTTTAATATATGCACAACGCCATCCATTTGTCGATGTCGCGGATGACCAAGCGTCTCCAGCATATAAATAATTCTCGCCGCCTCCCATTTCTGTAAAGTAGGGCGCTGCTGTAAGTCCATATTGACAAGATGTATGCTCAAACTTGGAATTTACATTTGGAATTTGTGTTACAATAGCAGTTGGAGTTCCGTGTGTATGGTCTGCTCTAGCAAAGTCACTTCTTGTTCCAACTGCAGATGCTTGTCCTAGCGTTTGCTCCGTTACTACTGTGGTTGCAGCACCACTCGTAACGAATGGAACAGTTCCATGTGAATGGTCTTGTCTTGCAAAGTTATTGCTAGTTCCGAGAACTACAGATTGTCCATATGTTATTCCAGATACGACTGTAGTTGCTGGTCCCGACGTTTGCACAACAAAGTCTACGGTTCCGTGGCTGTGGTCTTCACGCGCAAAGTTCATTGACGTTCCAATTATAACATTCTGTCCGTATACTTTGCCGCTTACGACTGTTGTTGCAGCACCAGATGTTGGTGCAGGCATGGTTGGACTTCCGTGAGTATGGTCTTCTCTAGCGTACGTTGTTAATGCACCAACTGCTGGAGCTATGCCCCAAGTAGTCTCGTTTGTTACGGTTGTTGCAGCAGTTTGAATTGGAGCTGCTGGCGTACCATGAGTGTGGTCTCCTCTTGAATAAGTTGAAGCAGTACCGGCTGTAGATGCTTGACCAAATGCAGTCTCGGTTACGACTGTTGTAGATGCACCGCTAGTTGTAAATGGAACTGTACCGTGGCTGTGGTCTTGACGTGCCCATTGATTCGATACACCAAGAACTACAGGTTGACCATATGTTATTCCACTCACTACTGCGCCTGCAGACCAATATGGAACTGTACCATGTGAATGGTCAGCTCTGGCAAAGTTATTACTGGTTCCAAGAACTACAGGCAATCCATAAATTACTCCGGAAACGACTGTTGCCGCAGCACCACTAGTCGTAAATGGTGGAGTTCCGTGACTGTGGTCTTGTCTTGCAAAGTTATCGCTGACTCCAAGAACTACTACTTGACCATAAGTAACTCCGCTAACAACTGATAAAGCACCGGAAGCACCCGGTGGTGTTGGTGGAGTACCATGAGTATGGTCGCCTCTGCTATATTCTAATGATATACCGGGAGTATCCGCTTGACCAAATGTTTCTTCTGTTACTACTGTATTAGATGGTGTGCCCGTACCACCACCTCCTCCAGTTGTTGCCGGTTTTATTTCCATTTAACATATCTCCACTTTAGTCCTACCTTCCATATGCTGATTTACATAAGCTGTATAAGCGCCTTCAATATTAACTGCATTTGCTGCGTTTCCAAATGTCGATATTGTCCTTGAGAATATCTTGCCACTTACTGATTCCGGAGAACAATCTTCTGCATAAATTATTAATTGCTCGCCCGGTTGTAATGTGAATCTCTCACGTCCTTCCAGAGTTATTATAACATAATCCCCGGCTGCTGTATTGTTATTGCGGAGATATAGACTTCGCAATGGCGCAACCAATACAGTAATCTCTTCTGGCGTTGCAGAAGTAGGTACTAGAATAACCGGGAATAGCATTCTATTCACCCTGAGTAGAAGATTCTCATTACGGTCTGAATATCATACAGATTTAAAGAGGCAAGCGCGGCCCTTCCTGCTGTTATTTGAATGCCATAAGTTACGCCCCATTCATCTACTGTAGCTGATACATCTATATTTCCTAATATAGTAGCACCGTTATTTTCTCCGTAAGATACTCCAGCTATTGGAGCAGGACAATTCATTGTCAAGTTGGTTAGATTTATGCAAGTTGCCAATGCTCCAGCACCTTTCTGAATTTGAACATTCTGGTTGCCATTTAAACTATTTGTAGTAATTCCGTCATTTGATAGTTTCCTGTAAACCACATCAACATATACATTCTGTATGGTTGTGCCCGGTGGTAATGGGTCTGCAGGAAGTGCTATTGGAGGCAGATTTATTGTAGCTGGTACATTCGATATTGTAGCTTGTGCTTGAACTTTCGATGCAGCAACTACAACTCCGCCTTGTGGTGCAACAACGATATATGGAGTACTCAATGGATATATTTCCATTTAGCTCACCACCACATTGGTACGAGGACTGAAGTGCTGGTTTGTATAACAAGTATAATTGCATTGTATTATAACTGGATTTAATGTATTGCCAAGTGTAGTTATGCTTCGAGAGAATATCTTTCCGTGAACTGCCTCAGCAGATGTATCCTCTGCACGTAGGGTGAATACTTCGCCCGGACCAACTGTGAATATCTCGCCGCCTTCAAAGCTGACAATCACATATTCGCCAGCAACCGCATTCATATTGCGGAAGAATAAACTCCGTATTGGAGATAATATCTCCGTTACTCGAGCTGCGGTCGCACTTGTAGGCACTACTACTACCGGAAACGCTGGCATTTAAATCACCTTTTCTACAACTGGCTTTGCTCTTAAATATACATATCCTAATAGACATCCTGCTGTTATCATAATTGCGATTGCTGCAAACATTAAGCCGCCACTTCCACCGCCTGAAGTTGTCTTTGCATAAACATTAACCCAAGCTCCGCCTGCGGTTTCATCATAATATCCATTTATTACAGTGGCTTTGTATTGGTCTCGCAATGATTCATAAGTAGGCCGGATTGTAGTGATTGTATGGAGTTGTCTTGGTTCAGGGTCTGCTTCATTGTATAGTTTCTGAAATCCATACCAATGTACTTTACCGTCCTTGGTATAATCTCCATAATCACCGGGATTGATAGCACCACCAAATAAATAATCTGGATTCTCAGTTGGCTGATTTGGTTGTGGTCCCGGTTCTATTGGTGTATTCTGGACGATAGTAGGACCGTACTTAGATGGCGGAAATCCTGAATTATTACTGCGAACCAATAGATAATAAGTTGCATCTGGCAGATTTGCAACCATGAATGCTTTGCCTGCGTCTCGAGCATCTTCGCGGTTTCCATAATTATAACCAGATTGCGAACTTAATATATTGTAGTTGACATCTGTATAAATTTCATATCTCCACAATACTTCGCCTGATTCTCCAGAACCGCCTGATTGAGAACCTTGTCCACCTGACGTTCCACCGCCTTCACCCATCGCCATTAGTTTGTCCTCCTGAATGCCATATATCCAAATATCAATAACGATATTACGGAAACTGCTATTCCAATCTCTGATATTAATTTATAATCAGCTTGTGCTTTAAGCGCAGCTTCTCTGTCTTTCTTTGCTTGCTCTTCTGCTTTCTTTGCTAATTCATCTGCTTTAATTCCTTGTTCTGTAGATAGCCATGCTCCATAAGCAGAAGTCCCTGCCATTATTACAACAGCTAATCCTCCTACCCATGCCATTATGCCACCGCCGGAGTCTTCTTTAGAAATTTGTCAAGCCATCCACGAGTATATGCAAAGTATAAACTCACTCCAATACCGATAAGAACACTCCCGATAATAACTGGAGTCCAATCAAATGGTACTGGTGGAGGCGGATTATCGTCAACATCGCCTGTATGAACTTCGCTTGTTGCACTGCCAGTTGTATCTTGTGCTGTACCAGATGGGTCATATGCAACACTTCGAGTTACTTCTAAAGTTATATTATTATCATCTGTACTCGTCTCTATCAATACGATGTCGTAATAGCCAACTACTTCTGCTGCATTTTTAATTTTCTCTTGAACTTTAAATGCAGCTAGCATATTAGCATCTGTAGTTACTCCTTTTACAAGTATATATTTAATTATTGATGGCTGTGGTTCCATTTCATAATGACCACCACCAAACTGCGCAGTCTTCCAAACTTGAACTTGTTTATCGTCTGTTCTTGTTATTGCTACAATCTCGTTTGAGTCTGCTGCAACTCGTATTCCATCTTTATCGTGCTTTGCAATTGCAGAAGAATCGTCTCGCATCTCTGCTTTATTAATTAAGAAGAACTTCGTCATTTCTTCGCCTTCCCAATGCGATTCCAAATTATAAACAGGACTACTAATACTATAATCGAAACTATTCCGTAGATTAACCAGCCTGCTGATTCTTCAGAAATGCCAAGTGTTTTAGCAATGTCTTTAACTATCCATTGTGCAAGCGCTTTGCCTACAACATAAATAACTCCGATTGCAGCAATTCCAGTGGCTGCTACAACAATAGGCTTGGACGTTATCGTCCACATTATACCGTCAAAGAATCGGCCTTTATAATTTGTTTTAGGAACTTCTGGAGTTTTAGGAACTTCAACTGGTTTAGGAACTTCAACATGAGGCACTTCAACTGGTTTCGGTGCTTCAACTTTAACTTCTACTTTCGCTTCCGCTGGTTTAGGTGCTTCTACGATAACCTTTGCTTCTCCGGTTTGCGGCATTCTTCATCCTCCATTTAGAGCTGGATGAATAGGGGGTAAAAAACCCCCCTATCCGATTATCTATGGCTAAAAATTCCTTTTACTGCGCCACTCATACCGAGTGGAGGCGCTGGCTGGTTAGCAGATATAACGCGGGTTGGCTGAGGTAGTGTTACTGCTCCACCAGTTGTCGCTGCAGGCGCTGACTGAGATGGAGTTATTCCCATACCAGTGCTAGCGATTACACCGCTCTGATAGATATATACTATCTGCGATGGCGCTATTGTTGCAGTCGCTCCATTCGTAACTGATACCTGATACGAGGCATCATTTGCGCATGGCGTGTGTCGATAGGGCAGATACGAGCTGTGGATGTGGCCGTATATTCTGCGACCCATTGTCTGTCTGATTTGCATTGCAGTGTCATCATTCAAGTAATCGTCTGCAAGTGTAACCAGAAGTGTGCTTAGTGGATGCACTATATTTGCGGCTGCGGTTTTGTCTGTGATTATCGCAGTTATGATTCCACCCACAATGGCGAAGCTTGGTACGATTGGAGGAAGTGGCTGTGTTACCTGTCCAGCTGCTCCAATCACACCGGCTGCTCCAAGGTCCTGCTTTCTGTAGGCCCAGTATGTCTTTGGCTGACCAAGCGATACTGACATTCTCAGAACGCCAGTATAGCCTAATAGGTCATCTGTAGAGCACATCTGTACAAGCGTACCGAATGTGAACGTAAAGGTACAAATCTCTCCGGCATCTATGCCGAATGGAAGTGTAACTTCCCATCCATCGAATCCGCCTACGGAACCGGCAGTTGTCTGCATCTGACCGGGAGTGTTGCCCGCGATAGCTGCAGTTGTAACCGCTGCATTCTGGAATGCAGTTGGACCAAAGGTACTTCTCTGGATTGCACCAAGTGATACACCATCTAGGTCACCAATTGTACCGCGTACGTTGGAGTTTATCTGAAGTCTCTGTATTGCTCTTCGTAGACCAACGGCTTCCATGTCACAAGTGTATGCGTCTGTGACTCCACGTATGCCGATGGTGACTTCATCGCATGGACCTACAACGACCATTTGGTCAGTAGAACCGACTGCGTAGGTGATGGTTTTCTGCACTTTTCTCTGTCTCTTCGAATAAAATGCGTCAGGCATTTAAATCACATCCCCACATCGTGCGCGATTTCCTCTACAACTCCGCCAAGGCCGATACCGAGCAGAATAGACCATTGAAGGCCATCCTCTTTTCTCCACTTGGTTAATGCCCCTAGAGCAACTACGCCCCAGAGTGCGAGGCCAAGAGCCTTGCCTGCATATTCAATCCATGCTCCACCGCCGGATAGAACGGAATTTAAAAACTCGGTTATCCGGGAACTGGCTTTAACCACGGTCCTAGAAACTACGAAACCGATTCCGATTCCACCGAAGATGGCCGCATATTCGACCATTCCTTTTGGATTCATCGAGTTTCCTCACACGTTGATACGTCGGTTAGTTTATATAGTTGATGAGGTATAACGATATACACAGAGGTATAAATATGGATAGTCGTATTGGTAAACACTTTCTCAAAGCACTCGGTATCGACATGAATTATATCGAGGAATCCACAAAGCAGTTCGCCCACTTGCATGAGATGATAATCGAGTTGTTCCCTGAGATTCACAAGCCCATTCACGAACATTGTGACAAGACAACTGACCCTAAGTTGCCTAAAGAATATCGAGAACTTGCAGTCAACGGTGGTTGCGTTTATAATGTAGTATCGTTTTTATACGTAGACAAATTTGGACAAGAACAATTTACTAAAAAACAGAAAGCATTCATGGAGGCGAGCAAAGATGGTACAAAGTAAAGAAGAGATTGCTGCTTATCATAGAGAATATAATAAAAAGAAACGAGAAGAGAAAGCCAAAGCAGTTAAAATTCCGAGACCTGAAGGTACTCCGACAACAGCAGGTGGCATAGTAAAAGTTGTATCAACAACAGCACCTACAATTGAAGAATCTAAAAAGAAATTACTAGATTCATTTCTCGGTGGATTAGCCGAGAAACCAAACACTTCGACTGGAACTGGGCCAGCTTCAGGTTCACCAACCCCTGTTGGCGCTTCTCCTTCGCCAACCACACCTGCGGCTGGCCCCGCGAGGCCGGTAACACTAGTAATACCGCCACATATCTTCGTTATGATATCGAAGACATTGAACCGATTAGTAGACTCGAATATCTATCCATGCGATGAGGATACGGCCATGATGCTGGCTGAATCACTGGGCGCTTGTATGGCAGGTAGTAAACCAATGAGTCCGTGGATGTCGTTTGCACTTGCGTGCTTTATCGCATATGGATTGCCGACAGTTTTAAACATAGATGTAGTTATGAAGAAATTTAAAAAAGGTGAGAAAGATGGAAAACCCAAAGCCGGATTCCTCGGTGGAATCTTCGGTCCCAGAGAGCCCTCCAAACCCGCAGAACCCAAAGCCCCAAGAATCGAAGTCGTCGAGCGACCCGAACTCGAACCCACAAGACTCGAACCAGTCAGAGCAGAAGGACTCACAAAGTCCAGAGATGCCTTCACCGGGACACTTGAGCATATGCGGTCTACCGAGGAGCGGCAAGACGACCCTAGCCCTCTTGATATTCCAGATGCTATCGGCAAGAAACGAGGGGGCGCTCTTTTTTAATGTACAAGCAGAATCATACTTCAATAAATATCCGAAGCTAGATAAAGTAGATGTTGGAGGATTAATAAATGGCACAAATAAAATCCAAGTCGTTGAATGTGGTCCTTGGGAAGTTGGACAACAACTCCTTGAAATCTACAATGCACAAAGGGCTTCCCCTACGCTTACGCCTATATCAATATTTGTTGACGAAGCGCACCTTATCTGTGGAAGAGGCAACTTTAATTTCCCAGATGGCGCCTTCGATAAGGAATCTATTGCAGCAGTTTTATGCACGACAGGTTTGCGCTGGAATTTACGAATGGTTTGGATTACTCAGCGCCCGCAATTCTGCGATTCTGGAATCTTTAGAACTGCGCGCTATCATATATTCTTCACTGTTGGAGAAGGCGACATCACTTACTTTGAAAGAAACAATATTACTTTCACGAATCCTGAGTGGCACGATTGGGTGATGGTGAGAACGTGACGTTAAAAAAAATCTGCGTCACATTGGACGCAGAAGCAATAACTCTATGCAAAGAACAATCCATCAATCTCTCGGCACTATTACGCCGCTTACTGCGCGATGAGCTTCGGCAAAGAGGCTTGATAGTTCTTCGCCCGTGATTCCAGCTTTTGTCGTTAGCACTTCAACAACCCACGCGTACTCTCCAATTCTTTGCATAAAGTCGCAGGTTGTGCAATCCCGTTTCTTTCTCTTGATATCTATTTTCTGTCCTCTTACATTCGCTAGTTTGTCCACCTTCATTAACTCCACCTCGTTGAATTATCCTTGAGAGCTCGAATATACACTGCTTCAGTTCTTGCTCCATCTTTATAGGACGTTTTCTCTACAATAACGGCTGTCTCATCTTGTGATATAGTTATCGCATAGTTGACGTCCTCGTATGTGAAATTGGTCAGGTGAATCATAATCACTTCTCCACCTTCATTCCATCTATAATACTCTTCATAAACTTGCTAACGAACTCGCGTTGCTGCTCTTTGTCTCTCGCATTTTCTCGTATTATAGTACGAGCAGTAACTGCTGCTTCGAAATCTTCTGCATATTGTAATTCTAGTTTCCTCAATCTAACATCTTGGTCTTCTATCATTTTAAGCAATAATAGTGCCTTCTCAGTTGGTCCGGTATGTAAACAACCAATACAAACATCTGGTGTACCTTGCTCACATTCTTTACACCAGCTTCGATTTGGAGGTGGGGATAATCCGCTATCTCCAACATAATCAGCATGTCTCTGCTGTCTCTTCTTGCGTTCAACTTCATGGGCTCTTCCTTCGTCTAATATCTTCTTTATCTCTTTATCCATTTCCACACTCTCCTCAATTTCTTTGCTAGTCTTACGTCCAACTTACGTTTCTTATTTCCTTTAGAATCCCATAGGATATTCCAGTTCTCTCCATGATGGCCTTCTGTGGGATGGTCTAAACGAGATAGGTTCCAAAGCTCTCTACGGCAATCGCTACCGAGGATAGCTTGCAGAGCTACCATTCTATAGCCTTTACACCGCTTCACAGGCTCCGTAAACTCCATCTCTACGTGCCAACCTTTACCACTAGCAGAACGCCAAGAATCAATCCAAATGGGCTTCAGTCCCCATATCTTCATCATCTTACACGTCTTGTGGCGTCTTACTATGGCTGCTTGCGTCCAACGGTCATAATCCAGCTTTAAAATCACTTCTTCACCTTCTTATAATAAGTTCTGCGATATGAATGACCTTTCCTATAATCTTTAAAAATTATAGAACGGTTGGAGAAGCTCGGAGATACACCACCTTTCTTCCATTTATATTGGTCTGCATCTTTTAAATCTGCTCTTGTCCAAGTACCCTTACGCTGCCATCTAATATGCTCACTGTACGACTCTACATTTTTTAACAAGATATGAGTGGTCTTCGGGGTCAATGGATGCTCTATCTGCCACCCCATCCACCATCCTATTGCCATTCTTGCTCTTAGCTCCTGCGCTTTGTTTGGTCTTTGGTTTGGGAACACAACTTCCACTTTTGGTGCTGGCGATTCTCCCGTCAGTTCCATTACTTCCAGAGCCGTCAACTCGTAATACGTAACTCGCACAACTCGCTCCCACGCCCGCAGATGGCGGTTGTACACGTACTTTCTCTTCAAATTCCGAGGCAAAATCGCATATCTCCGTCTTCCGGACTTTGTGTCCAGTCGGTATTTTTTTACCATAATTATCACACTCGAATATAAACTTCGATTCATTTAATTTAATTGATAGTGGTGGCCTCATTTTACCATCTCGTATCTTGTGGAATGATAGCTCATTTGCAGGCTTACCACTTAATCCAATATGTGTTACTGCACAATCTCTGAAGTCAGTCGCTCCCTTTGAATCATTACCTTCATTGTCACTAAATTCGCTCGGTTTACGTAAATGATGCATTAATGCACCAGTTGCTCCTATTGCTCTCAATGCTGACCGGAACTCTCTAATAAAATACGTTGCTACTTTCGGCTGACAATAATCTGCACATACATATCTCAAACAATCTACAATTATAAATTTAGCGTCTCCAAATAATAATGGTAAATCTTTATATGAATCGAACGATAAGCCCGTATCTGATACAGTCTCAAGTTTAAAATTAGTAGTAGTATGTGGAAAACAAAGCGATGCTTTATATCTTTCTTCATACGTTCCTTCAAAGCCAAGATATAACGATTTCGTTGGTGTAGTGTGAAATCCCATCCAGTCTGTTCCTGTTGCAACTGCTAGTCCCATTTGGAACGCTAATATAGATTTGCCAGCTCCAGAAGGACCGTCAATTAAAATATAATCTCCCGGATTCTGTTTCAACAAACATTCAATTGTATAATCTCGTTTCGCTCGTCCATCAACCAGCTTCTTAAATTCATCTATTGTGCATTTCATTCCTCTTCCTCCTGAGCTTGTTTTAATTCGTCAACCAAATCCTCAAGTACTTCCTTTGCTGTTAATATATTACCGTAACCTCTCATCCGTAGAATCTCATTTTTAATTCGACGTTTTACAATTGGATGCTTCAGATTTATAATTCCATCTTCTGCTAATCTTTTAATGCTCGCTAAAAAATCGTCTTCTTCAATTTGTATATGTTCCTTAATGCGCTCTTCATTATTAGTATAGCAGTCGATGCAGTACCAACATTTTATAATTTTTCTGTGGTTCGGGTTGCCGAACATATCAGTATCGAAATTATTCCGCCAAACCATATCGTTCACATCTTCCTCTTTACCGCACATTGTACAAGTATACCGACGACCCATTACTGTTTTAACCATGTTGTTCACCCCGGATTATTAAGGGATTGCCGGGGCTGTATAAACCGACAATCCCGACATCTTCTATTACAGCCGTAGGTACATAGGCTTATGCCTATTTAATACCCACCGTGCTACACCCTATGATGCCACCCTCAGGTAAAAGTGTGTGTGTGTGTGT
>Ga0315274_10014235_pt1 | contig 11284 bp, 7 predicted proteins | sample YL17G02_20_MG_FD_203700 | JGI IMG/M metagenome (GOLD analysis project Ga0315274, IMG submission 203700) | Sediment microbial communities from Yellowstone Lake, YNP, Wyoming, USA - YL17G02_20 | ecosystem: Environmental > Aquatic > Freshwater > Lake > Sediment | place: USA: Wyoming | collected...
AGCACGTCTTTCTTGAAGTGGCTGAGCGAATCGATGATGTTCGGAGGCAACAGGTGCAGGCTGTCCGGGAGGTTCGCCAGCCGCTTTACGGCGTTGAGGATCAATGCCGATGCTGCATGCATCAACGACGAGTTTCTGCCTGTCACAATTGTTCCGTCGGGCAGCTCAATCGCCGCACCGACGAAGATCCCATCACTTCCCATCCCTGTTTTCTCGGCCTCAGCTGCTGCTTCACGCGCTGCCACGACAGGACGTCGGTCCTCGGGCTTTGCGCCGAGCTCTTTCATGAGTAGCTCCGCACGCTGCACAGTTTCTTTGTCGGCAACACCCACGGCGTACTCGCAGGTGTAGCGAAAGTAGCGGCGAATAACTTCCTGGATGGCAGCCGTCCGAACGGCACCGTCATCGACAATTCCGAGTCTCGCTCGATTGACTCCCATGTCCGTCGGTGACCTGTAGAACGAAGGTGCGCACGTGATCTTTTCGATGATTCGCTTGAGGAGTGGGAACGCCTCGACATCGCGGTTATAGTTGACCGCCTTCTCATCATAGGCTTCGAGGTGAAACGAGTCTATGACATTGAAGTCTTTGATATCCGCAGTCGCTGCCTCGTAGGCGATATTGACCGGGTGCTTCAGAGGAAGATTCCAGATAGGAAAGGTCTCGAACTTTGCATACCCTGCGTGAATGCCGCGGCGGTACTCGTGATAGAGCTGGGAGAGGCAGGTTGCCAGCTTTCCGCTGAGTGGACCGGGTCCTGTTACAACGACGATCGGTTTGGTCGTTTGGAGATACTCATTCACACCATACCCCTCGTCACTCACCACGAGATCAACGTCGGTAGGATAGCCTTTGGTGTAGCGATGGCTGTAAACACGGAAACCGCGCCGCTCCAATCTGTTCTTGAACAGAGCTGCCGAAGGTTCATTTTCATAGCGCGTGATGACTACCGCCGTCACGCAGATCCCCCATTCGGCGAGATCATCGATAAGCTTCAGCGCGTCTGCATCGTAGGTAATGCCAAAGTCAGCCCGCATCTTCTTCCGCTCAATGTCGCCCGCGTAGATACAAAGCACGAATTCGGACTTATCTCGAAGCTGTTGGAGCAGACGCATCTTGACATTCGGATCAAAGCCCGGCAACACTCTGGCTGCATGGTAATCGTAGATCAGCTTTCCGCCGAATTCCAGATAGAGCTTGTTGTCGAACCTGCCCACTCTTTCGAGGATCGCGGCGGTTTGCTCTGAGAGGTATCGTTCGTTGTCAAAGCCGATCTTGGCAGGCATAGAACCTCCCCGGTGTCTTGGTAGTCCAGATGACTCTCATGTCACTTCAGGAGCTCCACGTGCGAAATCATATAGACGGCAAACGAGGCTAGCCAGTGTTCCCCCTCATAGTGCCCGCTGGCGAGGTGAGCCAATGCGCTCTCAGCATGCTGCACTGCAGACTTCGCCAGCACTGTTCGTAACAGATCTCCGGCCGGAAGGCTTGAAGCGATCCCGAGCATGCACCAAGCACGACTGAGGTTCAGGCCGTCGAGATGAACGATCTTCGGATCGCTTCGATCACTGACAATCGCAGGCCGGAGGAGATTGCTCGACTCGCCGACGTCGATGTTCGGGAGAAAATTCTTCAACCATGCACTGTATTTCGGTGGCGCCAGGACTCTTCGCATGAGATCGGCCTCCATCAAGCACGGGGAGAAGAAGTCCTCGCCCCCCGGCTCCCAGGAACAAGGACAGTTCTTGTCAGCCGCATAGTACGCTATGGCTCGCTCCACAAGCACCTTCTCGAGCTCCGCATTTCCGATTGACCGCGCATAGTCCAGGGCAAACGTCACACCAAACGCCGTGTTGGGGTGCACACCAGTTCGAATGGGATAGGTCTGCCGCGGCAGGAAATCAAGGTAGCGCTGGACAATCGCCTGTACGAGCCGTGCAAGATTCTTGGACCATTCTTGTCCGTCGGCGTCCTTCCAAGTCTGGACCTCTTCTGCCAACTTCAGCAGCCACGCCCATCCGTACGTGCGCTCGAATGATTTGCGACCGGGTTGATCGAGATATTGAACTTCGACCTTGACGTTTTCTGAACTGAGATTGCTGCGAAGCGCAGAACGAATCTCTGAGGCCTCAGGGAGATCTGGGAAGAGCCGCAGGAGGCGGACGAGCATCCAGTGTCCGTGAACGGCAGAATGCCAGTCGAAGCAACCATAGAACGCCGGATGAAGTGCTCGAGGACCCTGCACATCCTTCCCGTTGTTCATCACATGTTCCGGCTTATTTGGATATTCTCTGCTGATACAGTTGAGCGCGATCCGTGCGAAATTGGAGGCAGCTTCGCGAGTCAATCGCAGCCTGTCTAGTTCATTCTCGACGCCAGATCTTGCGCTCTGGAGATCCTGTGACACTGCAAGGCGTAATATCAACAACATCACAACGGCTAACCATCCGAGCAAACGTATCGTATTCATAGCTTCCCTCGTGCTCCCTCATTGTTGAAAGAGTTACGAGGACAAAACGTGAAACCGAAGGATCCGCTTCGAAATGACAGATCGACAAGAAGGGCAAAGAGACAACGCATGATCGGTGAGTTTGGCGCGGGATTGTTCGATGCCAAGCTAGTGGAGTTTCTTTTGAAAGGCAACCATTTTGACTCGAGACCACCTGAAGAAACCTCATTGTGGAGATGAGAACCACCCCACCTCTCTGCGGCATTTCAATCTTCTTGAGTGTACATTTAACCGTTTTCAGCGTGAGTCGTATCATCTATGAAGAACGACTTCAAAGTCAACGCGCAGGATTCAGCGGAACAGCCAAACCTGGACATCATTCTCAAGGCCAAGAAGGGTGATCTCGGAGCATTTGACAGGCTCGTTCGACAGTACCAATCCTTTGTCTTCTCGCTCGCAGTCCGATTTCTCTGCGACGATGACGAGGCTCAAGACATTGTGCAGGAATCATTTGTGAGAGTCTGGAAACACTTTGATCGATACGATCCGGCGCAGAAGTTCACCACCTGGCTCTACAAGATTGCGACGAACCTTTGCCTCGACCGACTCCGAGCTGTGAAAAGGAAGAATTTGATCTTTTCGTCGAACAAGCTCGGCAGTGAGATCCAGACAATCCCCGATAAGCGCGACCTGGAGCAGATCCACTCCAGATGATCGAAGGTGTTCCAGAGGAATTGCTTGCGACCCGGGCGATGGTACTCGACAACAAGCCCTCGGACTGTGGCATTGGGCGAACCACGCAATTCTCTCACATCCATCGTTCGGAACCGAATCCCGAACAGTGCATAGCCGTCCTCCGACATTCTCAGTTCGTGAGCCCCGGTCTCGAGCTCATTTGAGCCTCTGTAGCCGTTGGTGATCCCACCGAGTTTGTCAAATTCATAGAAATGCGACGGTGATCCATCGACGGAAGAGCAGGCAAGGCTGAGAGACAACGCATGTTCGGCGAGTTCGGTGCGACTTGCTGCGCGGTTAAGCAGCTGACATTCCTCTGAAAGGCAACCGTTTTTCCACCGTATTCGCACCTCCGAGAAGTAGTCAAACTTCCCGGTCACTTCCGTCTATAAGACTTGAGCTCGTTGTTTCTTTGGAGCCAATTGACTACTGTATACTCGAAGCTACATTCAGGCAGGGGAAACGACACGAGAGTGTGAGGAGGATGGAAAGCAATGTCGAAGAATAGATTTACCGTGCTGGTGATTACGTTGGTCGCTCTCCTCTGTGCCGCCTGTTCTAGTGGCAGATTGGAATCTGTTCACGTGCAAGGCTCCGAAGAAAAAGTATGCTCCACATTCGCCGTAATGCCGTTCTACTATCCAAGTTTCTACCCTTATTCTCTAGACCGATTGAGAGAGTCCTTTCTCAACGCCTTCGCAGCTCGAGGTTTAGATAGGGACTATTGGGAGAGAAATTGGGGCAAATTGGACACGATGAATATCTCGCTCGTGAACCTAAACGAAGAACAAGCTGATACTGTCGCTAAACTCTTGGAGGTTGATCTTCTTATCACTGGCGAGATGCGAAGCAACGTGAAGATTCGACGCACGTGGAGCACGAGAATCATCCCAAACACGATGCTTGTGAAGGCTTATCATGCAAAATCTGGCAGGTTTGTGCTCCGAGAAGCACCAAATGATATCACCTACTGGGGGCTTATGCCTGACGTGAAAGACCTCGACAAGCAAGCGAAGGATCTCGTTGACCGACTCGTCAACATGGGATATTTGAAATAGGTCCACTGTCGGTCACTTTGATTCCTTACCAAATGAGGGAACGTCGATTTGCCAACAATTTCTAGCCGACGTTGCGAAAAGTTTTCGGCCGCACTCCAAACTCCAACGACTTCACACTGGTAGTTCGTCACTTTGGCTATTGCATGGCACTATTCTAGTGTCTCCCGATGGCCAAGGGCATTCAACCGGTAGAAGAGGCCATTCTCCCATAGAAGAGCTTCACCTTCGGAGTTACCGGACATTCCGGTCTCAATCGCAAAGACACGATTGCGATGGAGTGGGGTAAGCTTTTCCACAATGGTGTGTCCGACTGCTACCGCTCTTGCGCTGTAAAAGTCAAGGATAGATTTCACTTGCTCTTCCGTTGCTTTGGGAATGCCTTGCCAATCCATAATGTATCCACGATACCAGATAGGGCCCTCATATCCGTATAGCATTTTCAAATCGTCATCAAACTGGATGGTGTAGTCCCGGGCATCGATGGAATTCCGAATCTTCTCATTGATCATCTGAACCGTATAGCCCCGTTTGCAGACTTCCGGAGAGACGCCGGCATGGACAAAGAGGATATCATTAATCTTTACGATGACGTTTTTCGATCTGAGCCAACGTCCGAATTCCGTCTCGGGTCCATACAGATCCCTGATCGATATTTTCAACTCCTTCGAGACACTTTCATATTTCTTGTTGACATATCGAATATCCCCTCTCATCACCATAATATCATGGTTACCCAGAAGGTAATGAATCCTGCCCCCCTTTGTTTGTGCCTCTTTTTCCAGTTCGTGGATGAACCAGAGAATTTCGGTCACTTTCGCGCCGCGGTCAAACATGTCGCCGGTGACAACCAGATGCCCATTTCCCCAATTCCATTGAAGCCGGTCATCGATAATCCCGATTGCTTTCAGTAGTTTTGTCATCTTGTCGAATTGTCCATGAATATCGCTGATCGCACAAATTTTCGTTACACCACTGAAGGTCTCGGGTGCAAGCATGGGTGAAGCCACGGCAATGGAAATGGGTTTTTCTGAATCACCAAATCGCCACGGAATTCGAACTGAATCTTGAACGTCATATACTTGGGTCTGTTTTTTACCCTCCCATACAAATTGTACAGTTGCACGATTACCTTTCCAGAAAATATAGGGCCCGTCATAAATTTTTGCGGAATCTTCTTTAACTTGTCCCTGCGACCGATCTTCCTCTTCAATTAAGTAGCTACCTTCAAATTGAGAAACAGCAGATATCAAGAAAAACGCAGCAATCGCAATGGCCAGCAATGTCGAGATTCCAATCTTCTTTTTCATTCTCTAACCTTTCGCGGTCTGGGTTCCGATATCGATGGCCTGGTTGAAGGTGAGGGTCGGCAGAACGTCTCTCAGCGTTTTCCCGTCGACACATTCCATGACGATAGACGTTTCAAAGCTTCGCATCTATCCCTCTTTTCGCTGAAGTCCTTCGTGTGTCGCCAGGACGTGAGTGCTGATGGAACGGCGGGTTATGAAGTTCCTTTTCCAACCGGCACGATCGCGAGCGGTTGTTCTTCCGCCAGCATCCCGAGGACCTTCTTCACTTCATCATCCTTGAAAGCGCCGACCATGGTGGTGCCAAGGTCCAGCGCAAGAGCCTGCAAACACACATTCTCGACGGCGTGACCAACCTCGATGTGGACATACCGCGCTGCTCGCTCGCCATACTTCACTTCAGTGCGGCTGTAGACCGCCCCAACGACGAAAACGCATGGTGAACTCTGAATCCACTTCTGACCGACAGCCGCTGCAGCCAACTCGCTCCTCCTATCTCCCGCTCCAACCTCGAACAGTTGATGGGTTTGTGGCTTGTACTTGTACACCCCGGGCTTGAGGCCGTCGACGTTGCCCACGACGATGTACACTTCAAGCGGGTACAGAGCACCGGCAGAGGGAGCTGTTCTCTTTCCTCCTTGCCACGGTCCCCAAGCCCAGTTCGGCGGCGCGTCCATCTTCAGGGTAATTCCTTGCGCTGCCCAGACAAGCTGGGAGAGCATGGCCAGGCTGATCGACTCGTCTTTGAATGCCCGCACCGATCTTCTGGTCAGGAGTGCCTTCTCGACAGAGCACGGACTGTCGAAGCGCGGTGCAGGAAGTTGAATTGCCTGTGGCTCGCGCCGGCCTGTGTCCTTGTTGCCGTCCTGAGAGAGAACGGCATACGGTGCGAATGCAGCCAGCACTGCCAGCAGAGTAGTGGGAAGATTACTCACGGAGATGTTCCTTTATCTGATTGCACACATTGCGGAATGTTGAAGAGGTCCGCTCGGTTTGAAAGTATGTTCTTGAAAGTAGACAATCACAACGAATGGAAACCGCCACCTCTTGTCAAGGTTCTCCATCACCCTGCCGGAGGCACGGTCAAAAAGTGTCATGAACCGCCAAAACGCAAAGCACGCCAAGTGAGACTATCTATTTCTCTTGGCGCGCCTGGCGGTTAATGTTGATTCACTGCCTTTTCGACTGAGTTTCTAGAATGACAATCCTTCAGTGAATATCCAGATTCGTCACCGTCGCTTCCTTCGCTCACCGGAGAGCGTCATGGCGGTTTTTTCAGCAAAAACTATCTATTCCAATCCGGATTCTTGACCTTTTCGACCAAAGGTGTTGGGAAGTACTTCCAACCGTAAGAGATGTGAAAACTATCGAACCTCCTTTGATCGATAAGGCGCAATCCTCTCACGAACAGTTCCTTATCTCGTTCCTCATAAATGCCTACCTGGGCCGACGTCGGAGACTTCAAGACGACCGTCGTACCTGCAGCCAACGCCTTCACGGTATGGGACGCCCGGACATCATTGATCACAGCAAGTGGATCTCCGGCCATGGAGCCACGCACCATCAGTTCAGCTTTCATCAAGCTGACCTCTTGCCAATCGATCAATGGAATGGGAGTGGAGGCTGTTGTGCTTGTACCTATGTACATTCGTTGTTCAAGCATCGTGGTCGTTCTATAGTTTCTGTATTTGATTCTGTTTGCCTCTGTCGCTTCCGCTGTAACGTATCCCTGGAATCTCGCGTCTACACGCCATTGTATGCGTAGCTCGTCCGACGCCTGCGCTCGATAGGCGTTTTCGGCTGCAGAGGGAACCGGTATGTACGTCGCAAGAAGCGGAGCATCTCCTTTGGCAAGACCTAGATTGAGATATGTCGGCGCACTTGTATAGTCGTTCAGGAAGAAGTAGCACCGGGCGATAAGGGAATTGATGATCTTGATGTTAAGAGCGACGGTCGTATATTTCAACGCTTCCTTGTATCTATTGACTGCATCGGCGTACAATACACTCGTAGGCATGAATCTGCTAACGTTGACTGTCGCGCCACCGGTGTTTTCGTCTTTTCCCCAGTAGGTGCCAAGCAGATATCGTGCATAGGCTCCCCAGAAATAGGCTGCGTAGAGAGCATCGTTCTTGACCTGGTCAGACAACGTCACATTGTTGACGCGGTAGATCAAGGTATCAGCCAATACTCTCGTCTGCTGAACGTCATAGTAGCTACCGTTCGTTTCACCGTTTAGATCGTTGAGTACCGTCTCCTCAAGTTGCCTGAATCCGGCGTATGTGGCACCAGCAAGTTTTTGATCCCAGATCAATGCGTCTGAGAGACCATCAGACATCAGCAATACGTAGTCAAGAGATTGATATCCCTGGTTGATTAAGCCAATCCTCAAGAGGGGGATTTGACTTGGCGTATTGAGTTCTGCGTCCACGACTCTATCAATAAAAGGATCGACGTTGTTGACGTAGTCCTCGCAGGCTGGCAGAACAAGTAACAGAAATACGAGCAAGAATTTTGTTCTTTTCATGGCATTGTCCCTTTTCGTTAGAAGCCAAACCTTATCCAGAATCTCATATTACGAGGTTGGGGAAGCGTGTTGTAGTCTTCTCCAAGAAAATCCGATCTTCCACCTTCAGAACTGGCTTCGAAGCCCAGATCGTATTTTGACCATCGATAGACATTTCTTATAGAGACGCCCACATTGAGACCCGCGAGGTATGTATTCGGCAGGTATTCATTCATCAAAGCTGTCAAATCATAGCTCAAGCTGAACTCTCTGAACACGAAGAAGCTCGCATCCTGGACAAAATTGCCATTTGCGCCTCTATCATATTGTATGTACTGCCCAGCCGCATCAATATACTCCTGAGTGCCTGGTGTTAGAGCAGTGATAGCAGCATCTCTTGGAAGCATATTGCTGGCACTGATGAGTCCGAGCTTCAGTGCCAAGTCTCTCTGCGGCAAGTACGTGTTGTAATTGATCAATCTATTGATAGAATTGGCGTAGATTTTGTTGTTCAGAGCCCAGTCTCCCATGGCATAGAGAGTAAAGTTCTTGAGAAATCGGAAATTGATAGACACCGAGCCAGAATGATCAGGTACCGGATTTCCAAGGTCCACCCTGTCAGTTGACAGATTTACGCCAATGTATTTTTTGGTAGTGGCATCGAATTTCGGCGACAGGGCAACGTAGGTGAAGAACTGATGTTTTGGCAGACCTGGCCTGATCACTTCCGTACCGTTCGTGATCTCGTCTGTCTCTCCCAGGTTTTTGACTTCATTCTTCTGATAGTTCCAGATGAATGACAGGTTCAAATCATAGTCAGCAGATCTGATGGGATTGATCTGCAACTGAGACTCGAATCCCCAAGACTCGATAGAGCCAATGTTTACCGGATAGGAAAACCGGTAGAGCCCACTCGAAGGAGCAGTGGTACTAGCCACGATTGAGTTCGTGGCATTCTGGCGGTAGTGAGTCAATTCGAGAGAAAACATCTTGAGAAACTCTACATCAATGCCAAATTCCCATTCTTTTATTCTCTCCGGTTCGATGGCGCTGTTTCCTTTCGAACTGATATTGACCCCCGTACCAACAGCTCCAGTAGGTGCATTCCAGGTCAATGGTATCGCGTCAGCCAGACTTGGAAGTTGACCGGTTTCACCGTACGCGACCCTTAGCTTAAACAAACCGAAGATGTCGGAAGGCAGGATGTCATACTTATCGAGGCGGACCGACAAACTCCCTTTGGGATACGTAATAGCTGGCGCGTCAACACCGATGACGCTGGCGTAATCCCTTCTTACCGCCAATGTCCAGAAATACGTGTCGTTGTAGGAGAATTCGTTGTTCCAGTAGATGCCTGCCGACCTTGTATTGCTTCTGCTTTCACTTGCTATGGCTTGTTGAGTAGCTGACTGGATGGTTTGAATGTCCTCATTTGGGTAATACATTCCCCCGGAGGATTGACGCAGATAGCTTCTATCAAGGACCTGCGTACCCACAATGGATGTCAGATTGACATCGAAGAAGTTCAGAGAGTATCTCGCATTGAGATCATGTGTGAACTGCTTCACGAATCTACGAGACAGGTTCTTCTCACCAGTCGAGTTGCCGCTATACTTGTAGCCGTAGGGTCGCAAGCTCGTTCCGTCCCACGTTGTAACCTCAAGTCCGCTTCCAACATTGATTTCAAAATTCCGAATCGGTCTCCAAATTACGCTGGCAGATCCGAGGAACTGGTTGGACTCGTTCTTGCTGGTATAAGCCGCAATAGCAGCGCTGTCGCAATTGTTCCACCGGTTTTGGTACACAAACGCATTTGAGTTCCACGAGTATATGTTGTTATCCATTTGTGGAAGATACATCTCGCTCCACGTAAAACCTGTGGATACTTTTAGATTGAGCTTTTCACTTGGGAGAGCGCTGATGTTTGCTCTAAAGGAGTTCTTCTCCAGATGGTTCTGGAAAGGTATCAGACCTTCTTCATATCTATTCGAAAAAGAAGCATAGTATTTGTAGATGCCCGTTCCTCCTGCAGCGCTCAATTGATGCTCCCTCAACATACCTGGTTGATCAAGGATGTTGTTATAGGCAGCGGCGTTCAAGTACTTGCTCTCGTCGTAGCTATAGTACTTCTGATTCGTTCCGTAACCGAACGTGTATTCAATGTTCGTCTTGCCTTGCTGCGTCAGTTTCCCCGACTTCGTCGTGATGAGAACGACACCGTTCGAGCCGCCTGTTCCATACATCGCTGCTGCTGCAGGTCCTTTGAGAATTTCGACATTGTCAATATCGTTGGGATTGAGGTTTGAGAGGTTGCTGACCGTTTGCCCTCCCACAGACGTGAGCGCGAATTCAGAATTGTCCAACCTCGCTCCGTCAATATAGATAACGGGCTGTTCATCTCCATTGAGGCCACCGCCGCCGCGCACAAAGAACCTCCACCCGGCACCGACATTTCCCGAAGGGATCGTCACATTGACGCCGGAAACCTTGCCGGTAAACATCTGGCCCAGTCCCTGGTAATTGACTTTTGACGTGAGGTCTGCTACAGGTATTCTTGCAACAGCCACTTCTGCAACTGACCTAGAAGTTTTGGATGCAATACCGGTGACTACTACTTCTTCGGTCTGGAAAATGTCTTCTTCAAGTGCAAAGTCAACGGTTACGACACCGGGCTTCAGCGTAATTCTCTCACTCTTTTCTTTATATCCAACCACTTTCGCCGCCAGGACGGCCCGTTCTCCCTTTGCCTTCTCCTCAGGAACGGTAAAGCTATAGGCTCCTGTCGCATCAGCTGACACTCCCAAGCCGAGTGCTCTTATATAAACATTTGCACCAGGTAGCCCGTCGCCCGTTTTGCCGTCTGTAACCTTACCACGCACAGTTGTTGGCTGCTCCTGAGGTTCCTTCGGCGACAAGACGAGCAGTCCGGACTCGGTAACCGTGTAACCGAGATCTGTGTCGCGAAGAACTTCCTCGATAACCCGAGCCAACGGAGCGTTTGCGATTGTCAGTGTTACTCTCTTATCTGCCGGGACAAGGTTTTGTGTGAACAGCACGCGCAGGTTCCCCTGAAATGCAATTTCCTTCAGCGCCTGCACAAATGGCACGTCTCGCAGCTCCACGGAAACAACCTTTGAGAGCGCATTGGACGCAAGTGTTCTTTCCGCCTTGAGCTCCTTACCGACGCTCGCCTTGACTTCCTGCCACCCGCCGCTTTGAGCGAAGAGGGTGG
>Ga0315274_10014236_pt1 | contig 11284 bp, 21 predicted proteins | sample YL17G02_20_MG_FD_203700 | JGI IMG/M metagenome (GOLD analysis project Ga0315274, IMG submission 203700) | Sediment microbial communities from Yellowstone Lake, YNP, Wyoming, USA - YL17G02_20 | ecosystem: Environmental > Aquatic > Freshwater > Lake > Sediment | place: USA: Wyoming | collected...
ATGATTAGCAGGAAGAGTACAGTACCACAAATCACCATCAGGAGCGTAAACAAAAGAACGACACCTTGAGCGAAAGTTGTTCTGATGAACGCACTCACACTTAGATTCAATATTCATGAGGCACTATACGATCTGCATAAAGTTGAGCGTCCTGAGGAACAGTGTTATGCCACGTCAAATAGTTGCATTGAAAAGCGCCGCAAGCGACGTGGTTACCTTCATGGAGCTTAGCGCGGGTACATACCCAAAAGCGCTTAGATACCATATCATGAACTCCGACCCCACATTGATGGGATCTATCATTAATACCAGATGTTTCATTACAATACTTACAACCAATCATATAGTACCTTTACATTACGAATGCGTATACCGTGATAAAACCTTTTTAAGTCTACGCTGAACTGACCTACCTAAAAGAGTTCGATGCCATATATAGAGATTGTGCATGTTGGTGCTGCATGCTATATGATTTCCTCTATGACCAGGAGCTAAAGTGCAAGTCCACCCAAAACCTGCACCAATATCGGTAGAGCGCGCACCGCAGTTTGGTATTGGATGATTCTGACCATAATGACATTGTTCTGACATAAGCTATCCTTGAAAGTATACAGTATACGCCTAATATATAAATGGTACCGGAGGCGGGAGTCGAACCCGCATGTCTTTCGACAGGGGTTTTTAAGACCCCAGCGTTTTCCGTTTCGCCACTCCGGCGTCTCTCTTCGCTAAACGATCTTTAGCGTCTTCAAGGGCCAGATCGCGGCGGGTATATATTGTTGGAAGATCATTCATTGTAAGACCACCCATAAACTGTATATGGAGATTCCAAATAGATGACTTAAACAAGATATCTTCAAGGACACTATCTCTATATTTTGGTGAGGTAACAACCCAGAATTCATCACTAGGAGTAATCTTCACGTGTCTCTCCTTAATTATCCCGAATCAGTTCTTGACTAGCTATTTGTTTAATGATAGGCTCCATAGCTACACGAAGGATATTACCGATCTCGAACATCTTCTTCGGAGGAACGTCGATAGGATCGATCTTGAGAGTCATACAGCAGCGACCGCAAAGAGCAACAACGTTTGTCATATCAACAACAGGCCGAAAGATATCTCTAACGAGATGAAGGATATCTTTACACTTCTCTTTAGTCATTATATGGATAGGAGGCTCTTTAGGTGCAATATCTTTGAAAGGATCAGTACCCACCATCTCGTTCTTCTTCATGTTGACGACTACTTTGAGATAGTACTCTTGAGAGCGTATACCAGTTACACAACAAACAAAGCATTTGGGTTTGAATATGTTTTCGTAATAATGAGCCTGATAGTCTGCGTTGGCTTTTTGACGATTCTGTTGAAAGATAGTCTTACGTTGCTTAGAAGCATCAAAGGATTCTTTCTTGGCGATGACACCTTCGTGCTCCTTGCAAGCACGTTTATCGTTGCCGATGAAATAGGTTTGCGCTTTATTGACTGTCTTGTTACAAATGGAACAAGTAACTTGTTTAAAAGGCATATCTCCCCCTATTTATGAAGATTGCTTGACTCTTAAATAGGCACCCACTCATTTCTCCTTTTTTGGCAAGATACGCCAACCGTTGATCACTTCAAGATCTCTAAACATACCAAGGGAGCGAACTGGAATGTCTTCATCTAAAAGATCGATTGCATCAAACGCCCTCATTAACGCATTATAAAGCTCTTCCTGAGATAGATCTCGCAAGAGAGTAATTGTTTTCTGCTCAAGATCGATCTTAAAGCCCCATACATCCTCTCCGCGTTGCAGGTAGAAATCGCGTTTAATTGTAACATATTTAGAGTAAAGCTCTTGATACTTAATTGACAACTTGTAGTAAGATACGCGTGAAACAAAAGGTAACAAGTTCAAAAACCACTTCATAGCTTGTGCCCTCTCAAAGAAATTTTTGATGTATGAGGAGGCTTCACAGGCGGATGCATGACATCTCTTATGCGGCCTTTTACCGCACCTACTCCGATGTTAATCACAGGATACGGAGCAATCCTCTCAGGTATTCCTGAGCTCCTCATACATCAATTTTTCCGCAACCGCCCTGGTCAGCCGCTCGCTACCCATCCACGTTTATCTCCTAATTGAAGTGGTTTTCGGCTTGCGCCTCCCACCGCAAAGGAGCTTACGGGCCACAGCCTCGTCCGCTGTAGGCGGTTGCGTGATATTAGAAATATAAACGATCCTTAACGGATATTGGACGTACGGAGCCCCTATCTCCAGGAGGGAGACATTGAGCAAAAGGAAACTTTCCACGATGGCGTACACGAACTTCAACTGTGGCACCTATGGGAATGCCTGTAATCAGCGCGCTAGTCACGTGTAAAGGAACAACGTCATTATAGTACACTTCTTGAGTATCTACATTAACTACCGCGAGGGCGTCTCTTCCATGGAGAGGGGAAACATAAATGTCGCCCCTCTTAACTGCCTCTGATGTAAGAACCGTAACGCCAAATAAACACCTGATAAAGCCACGTCTCTCCATAAGAAACTCCAAATCGCGACCGTCTCCAATCAGAGGAACTAAAAGTACGTAGAAATCCCACTTGCGTACGCGTACTAAGACTAATAGCTCCTCTAATTGGAGACAAGGGCCAGTCTTCGTTGAGCACCGCTAGCCACGAACGTGATAATCTTTTCCAGGTATACCTGGCGGTTCTCCAATATTACCACGTCCGTCTCCAAATATTAAAAGTGCTCCAATCAGCAGCCTGAGACTCGAGCGCTCTGGCGTGCAACAGCCAGCCGAGATCCTTTCGGATCTAGGAAGTTGTCTTCAGGATTTTAGGTACTTACTAACGCATCGCGAAGTAATCCGGATGTGGAAGTTTTCCCTTCAACTTTCATCATTTCGCATTAAGCTTTGAGGGCAACCTTGCGGTTGCTGTTAGTTTTGAGCAGTGAGCTTTAAGCATTGAAGCTGTCACGAACCGCCGAAGCGGTCATGTGATCAAGCATCACATAGTATGTCGCCCTCTAGCGCTTGCTACACTGACGAAGCACCTAATTATCAAAGAACTCAACTCTTTCCCAAACGGGGCTCTACGTCAGTTTTAATTAACCCACGTCTGACAAGTGGTATCATGCATATACTATCGTAGGGGGAAATACTCACCACTGAAATAAGCAGCAGTGAGCAGGCTTCCGCTCCTCGCGACTCTTCGCAGGTCTTTCCCCATGCACTTGCCGGAAGAGCCGACAGTCTACATGGCAAGCGTACAGTCGACGAGTTTACACCACCCTCGCCGTAGTATTGTCTACGGTTCAGACGCTCGCGATGGCGCCCTAGAGCCCCGTTTGAGAAAGAGCAGTTACTAAACGACCGTTTAACATCTGATGAAGAACCGACCGTGCAAGCTTCTTAGAACGATAATCTCCTTTATCACAGCCACGCACTGAACATACCGAACAGTAGTCTTTCTTACAAAGACTACAGTAATGTGTTCGAGCGCACTTGTGCGGAGGCCATTTCGCTTTCTTCTCCATTTTACTTCGCCTCGGGAACCTCCAAGAGTTCCACTTTGGCGTTGGCGATCTGCAGAGCGCTATCGATTGCCGACGACAGTTCCATGAGCTCCGTCAGCTTCGACTCACGCTCCTGGAGGTCGTAATTATAGACGACCTGAGCGTTCAACTTCTGATCGCTGCTCCGCGACCTCAGCTGAGCGATTTCCTGTTGTGCCTGCACGTCGCTCAAGGCCGAATAGACGGCGACCTTCAGCTTCAGGAGAGTGCGTTTGTGTAAGATCAGGCTGTGGATACTGTGCTCCTGCTTCCCGATCTTGACCATCGTCATCATATTGGTGTAGTCTATCTGTCGCTTGATCTTTTCGTGGTAAGCGATCAGATCATTGGCGGCTTGAATGGCCGCTTTGATCTGCTTGGTTTCTTCTCCCGGTTTGCCGAAGGCGTCATCTCTGAACGACGGCCTCGCGGCGTAGCGCTGGATGATGCCCAACTGTTGACTGAGTTTCTTCTCCGTCAACTTCAGAGCATTCATGGCCTCGATGAGCTTCATAAAACCCTTTCTCGCCTTTAAGGCGTTAAAAAAGCCCTGGAGGTACTGCTCTATCGATGGCGTCTTTAGCCTCTCTCAAGCCGCAACCAGTACGTTCTCTGATAAAACGCATAGCTTGCACATTCTTACCTATCCTGCAAAGGTCACGCTCAACCACAGTAAGAATAATATCTCCTGGTTGTATTGCTACGGGTAAAGGTGTATCTTCAGGTGTATGTTGCCCAGTAGCAATATTGATGGTAGAACCGCCAGGAGTAATGAGTACACCAATCTCAAGACAGTAACGAAGGCGTCCATGAATACCACCAAGAGCATCGCGAAAGATTTCAGCTCTTAGTGGATAAAGAGGATCTGTAGTGACATAATTAGTCTTGTTTGCATGCAAGGTGTCAATAAGATTTAAGATCTGTATATGAATTTCATGCGCGCCTGGAATAGCGTAAGGGGTAGGAGGCGCACTAAAATGAAAGATACTATGACGGTAAAGACGAAAAGCAGGTGTTACTTTAGAAGCAAACTCGCTCGCTTGTGATATCAAGAGTAGTTGGATTGAGTGCACTTCCAAGACAGTAAGGGCTTTAGGTATGGGCTTCGCCACGGGCTTCTCCTTCACCCATAATTATATACTATAGTAAAAGCCATGTACAACGGGAAAAAGGACCAAACTAAGGACTATCAGCCAGGTGTAGCTGCCATCCTGCAAATTCAGGTATCTTAGCAACTAAACACATAATGTGAACAACAGCTTCATCTTCCCAAGGGAGCTCAACACAAAGATCTCCAGGTTGAACATTCCATTCTTTAAGTGGTTCAGGAGAAGGCCACATGGGTGTTAAGAAGATAGTTGCACCTAAACCATCAAGAATAGGCTTCTTACATATAAAGCATACACCATCTTTAGCGGGGATTGTTGTCAATAAAGATAACATACCTATACCTGAGCACGAAGATCCATAACAACACGAGGTTTATCGGGATCTGTAAACTGGACACCTGAAGAATCAAAAACCTCGCGACCGAATAAAGGAACAACATCCCAGCCTATGGTAGCAATCCCTTCACGGCAACGTTTGCCTGAAGGACGAGCTAAATGAATAGCAATCTGATTGGGTACTGTCTTTGGAAGATCTTCGAAAGAATCACCTACACGAACTTCAATTCCACACCATGGACAGTATGCAGTACATCCGCCCCCGCCATAAGATTCTATATATGGAACAGGATATTGAAGCAGAAGAATGTCCTTCGCTTGCAGCAACATCATTCCTCCACATCCAATGATAAGTTGCGCACATCGAAAAGAACTTCTTTCTCCATATGATCATCCTTAAGATGAAGGCGAACGGCACGCGTTATAAAGCTTGCGATGAAGAACCCAACGTCGATCACCGCGCGCGCCGTGCAAGGAAGTTCAACGCCTTCCTCATCAGGGTGAATAGTCTTTTCATAGAACTGAATATGATCGGGGATTACAGGATTCACGGTATAAAGACGTAATACTTGACCACCAATTCTTCCATCGATGAAGAGACGCACGGCAGGATTAAAACGTACTTTCTGCCAAATGATACTACGCGATGACATCTTATCTACAGCGGAGATAACGATGCCGCGGAAGAAATCACGTGGTGTTTCTTCCGTAATGCGCAATGGACGTGTTTCAACTGATGTATCGGTCAATCTCTCAACGATTTCACGTAACGCGAGGGTTTTCTGCGTGCCGAGATCTCGTTGACCGAATATCTGATTCGGTTGGTTGTGTTCTTCAACTTTATCGAAGTCGACAACGGTGATTTTCTGCATCCCGAGCTTAGCGAGAAGAAGCGCTGTAGGTCCACCAATGCCTCCCGCACCAATGATAAATACAGGAAGCTCTTCAGCAATACGAGGATCGAAGATATCCTGCTGACGGAGATACTTCCTGTAGTCCTTTAAGACGATCTGATCCATATCACCCCCTAGATTTCGTTAAACATCTTATGGAGATCGGACGCATCAATCTCTTTGGTTTCGTCCTTCTTCGGGTCACCATTTATGGGTGTAAGAGGTACACTTACGGGCGTCTCAGTAGATTTCTTCTCAATATATGGAGGATATTCAAACAATGGTGGAGTAGGTGGAGTACCTTTCGCATACACAGGAATAACCTCCTTAGGAACGATTTTGGACATGCGCCAGCTTCTGGGATTATTGGGATCCCTGACAAGTTCGTAGTTCCCACCAAGGGGAATTTTACTGGTAAGTTCGATAGTGGCTCGAGCGTTGGCTTCAGCGAAGGTGACCCATCGATGTTGTGTATTGTCCCAGTATCCATCTTTGGCGTAAGGAGATTGCCAGGGAGAGGAGACAATAGGAGGAAAGGGACGCACCAGACGTGCAACATCTGCTTTACACTGAGCAACAAATTTTCCACTGAGTTCAGAAGGAACTAGCTCCAGATTCTCTATGGTTGTTTGAACAGGTTCAAATATATCAAGACGTGCATGAACTTCTCTTTTACGGTTAGTGCAAATCGCGACTACCCAAGGTGTACGAATACCTAACCGTTCAATAGTATCGGTATCCGTGGTAGACATAAAGACATTAAAGTCCGGATGAGTATGCCACCAACAACGAAGTCTTGCAGAGAAAGTGGTATCGCCTTCTTTGATTTTCTGCGTGATCAGTTCAGCGATATGAGCTTGATCCAACGCAACGGAACCAGGGCCGCTGAACTGTCTGATGAGATGAAGATCGTCGATATAGAAATCACCTTTAAAGACTTCTACTTCTCCAAGGCCGCTAACTTCGTCCTTCACAATATCGGTGTAAGCCAGCATCTTTCTCCAAGCCTTCATGTCGATGTACACCACAGGCTTTCTAGCCATCGTCATCTCCTCAAAATCAGAACGGAATGGTTGTATCGGTAACAGGAATATTGTTATTCATAGGATCAGGTGGCGCAACGAAGACAACAGGTTTATCTTTTTCTGGTGGCTTTTCTTCTACGGGTGCCGGTTGTGTAGGGTCCGCGGCACCCTCCTTACTTTTTTCCTGCTTCTCTTTCTTCGCCGCTGATCTCTTTTCACGAACTTTTTCCGCAGCAGCTTTCTTCACCTGGACATCATGCTGCCAACGGGCCTTCAAAGCCTCATAAGTACGGTTGTACTGACCACCATCGCCGAGGTTGTTGAAGGTCTTCAAGAACTCGACGATAAAGAGAATTACGGAACCGTAATCTCTAGCCGCAAGTAGCGATGAAAGAGCGGCCGCGCCCGTCCCCCAGCATGTATGGTTTAAACCGAATACGTGAGGATGGTGCGCTATATCTCCAGTGTCTTTCGTGATTGGATTGGGTGTAGATAACGATATGGTATCCGTGGAAGTATTGATGATGATACGCCAAGGACCAAGTGGTACATCTATACACTTGATCATCCCGGTATTTACGACGATTTGACTTGTGAAGACTCTAACTGAGTTGACCTCGGGAATATTCAGTACATTACGCCACGATTTCAAAGCCATACTGACGTCGTCTTTAAGCTCAAGGACGTGCATCGAGTCTTTTAAGGACAGAAGTTCCTTCTCGAAACGAAGGAGGTCCTTAAGAGCGGTAGAGTGTTTTGTTTGACGATCGATAAGTTGCTCCGTAAGAACTCGCTTTCTTGCTTCGCGCGACTCCTCGAAAGTCTTAAGATAAAGCTTCTCCGCTTCCGCGAAGAGCTCTTCCTTTGATTTTCCTTTGAAGTCTCCAAGATGCTCCATAGCATCCTTGATAAGGATAGGCATTATTGTCTGAACAAAACGAGAAGTCCTCTCCGAGTTCCAGTTGCGATCTATGTTCATTAAGAGATAAATCTGTTGAGGTGCAATAATGGCGTAAAGAGAACCGTCATCACAGCGATGGCAGAAGTATTTATTTTCCGCGTCAGGCGGCTCGTCGATACAAATATCTACACCGTAATTCATCCCTAAGATCTGCACTCCTTTCGCGTTATTTCCTGGAATGGTAGCTAAATCGTCGGGTACAGAAGCAAGATGGACATAAACAGTATTCTTGACAAGAGCTTTCTTCTTCAAGAGAGGATAAGTCTCATACTTCCCTGAGTAGATGACGATATTAAGACCGGGGATGTTCAAACCAAGCCAGTAAGGAATATAAGGATAAGGATTCTGCCACTGACCTTTCCGATGAGGATCCTCGGAGTAGGTAAGAGAAGCAATATTACCGGGAGACGCATACAAGCGATTGGGTTTGGAGACAATAGCCAAGTGGAATTTCTCACAAACCTTCGCGATATGATCAGGGTGAATAAAGATAGCTTGACGCCCATCTTCGGTGGCTCTCATAGCCCCGACGACCTTGTCTTCCGTCATCAGCTGTGTGAGTATGTCATTATTTATAGAAGTACATTCGATCCATTTAGGCCCTTCAGGTACAGGAGGAACAGCTGGCGTTGCAGGAACATCAGTTAGTGCCAAACAGCACCGTGCTATATGATGTTGTTCGCAATAATATTTAAGATCTGTTTTGCACTTATATAACGCAGGCCTTCCACAACCAGTATTACATGGATGCATTCGCGCTCTCCTAAATGAAGGAGGAGGGAGAGCTTTAATACTCTCCCTCCCCCTCTCAACACCCCCATGTTATCCGCCGACCACCTTCGGCACGAGGGTGATGATGTCGTCGGCCTGCAGGACGTAAGTGCCGGCCTTCTCCTCGTTGTTCACCCGAAGCTCGTGCTTCTTCGGGTCGAGGTTCGTGATCTTCCCCTCGATCGCCTGCTTGAGCGTGGTGCCGCTCGCGAGCTCGAGGGGGACGCTCACGTCTCCCATGCAGGCCATCTGCACACGGATCTTTCCCGTGGGCACGGGGGTCGGCTTCGCCCCCTTCTTCGTGGTGCGCCGCGCCTTCTTCTTTTCCGCCATTGGAGGATCTCCTAAAAAAGGGTTGTTAAAAACGCCAGTCACCTGGCGACATGCTCAAGTATTCTTCCAGTGATCGGGTATCCTATCGCACTCGTTCACTCTTGCATCATCTACCAGCGCCATGACCAAGGTATCTAAGGCGCTTTTGACGTCAAGATAGAGTTCTTCATCCATAAAGCGGATCATATGCCCGATCGTTTTAAGACCAGGGATCATACGACGAGTCTCTTTGTACTGATCGCGAATATCCTCATGAGGCTCATCGTCAATATGTCCACGAAGAATATCATCAAGATCACGACGTAAACGTCTGATGGCTTCCTTACGCTTCATAGATCACCTTACGGATAAGAGGCTCCTCTCTATGACGAATAATACGTCTGTTCTTCTTCTTAGGCATCCCGGTCCGACAACAAGGACACTTATCTCCACCAACGCTCGGAGTGCCTTTACCTCTGCGGAATGGCGGTTTCACGGAGCCTCCGAAGATAAGGAAGCAAGAGGAGCCATGGAGTGATCTCCTCTAGGAGGTCAAGCCGCCGAGTCCTCTTATTATATTGACGCCGCGTTATTATACCTTTGTCGACTAAATCTTCTAGCCGATCATATTGCTTATATATTCTATTATCAGTACGATCGTACGCGGCCTCGAAACTACGGGACATTGCCGGGGGTAACAAATGACGATCTAACCACAAAAAGTCGAGATTTTTCTTGGCCGCTTTAAGAGCGTTCGCGCGGGTGACCTTCGCCCCTTTAGGGAAGAGACGAAGAAAATGTCTTAGCTCTTCTGGACACGCATCCCGCAACATCTCCTTGGTGATAAGACGCATACCGCCTCCAAAATATGCCTCGAGCCTGGAGGGGAGTGCTATCCGGCTCCCTTCCAAGCTCTCGGCTGTCGCTAGGTGTCCGAGGTACTGTTCCCTCGCGTCATCGCATCATTTATATACCGCGAGCAGATCCGCGGTGGGCCTGTGGAAATATTTCTAATAGTCCATACCATGATCGTGGTCGTCTAGACCGTCAGTGACCATCTTCTTTCTGGAATTAAGACACGCGTTGCAAATCGAGGAGCGATTCCCTTTCCTGAGCTTCTTGCCGCAAATGACGCAATCGAATCTTCCCTGCTTGTCAGGACAACCCCCTCCATCTCCATAAGGAACAGGACCGTGGCCGCAAGCAGGAAAATCTTCGCAACGCGGCATAACTTACTCCTTAAAGGTCTTCTTAACATCATACACAACCGTAGCGTACATCGAGGCAACCTTACGCATACCTGATGCCTCCGCTACGAGCATATCCGCCAAATGTTGAAAATGTTTATCAGGAGAGATACGTAGAATGAAAGCCGTACTACGCACTGTACGGGCGTGTTGTAAAGCTAGACGTCTTGCTGATGTCATTCCGCTAATATAAGTGTTTGCAAGCAAGACACTCATCTGTGACCACCCAAAAAATCTTTCCAGAATTAACAAATGTACCTAATGGTTCACCTGTTTAGTACCTGATAGTATAATTAGATACTTTTCCGTTGGAAAAAGTAACATACGCTATATTACCGATAGCATAATACCACACTTCATTACCACCTGCACTGATAGACTTTGAAGTGGCATATCCACGGGAAGCTTCCACGTCGGTACGATACATCCCCAAAGAGACCCTATTCATACGTATGTCCTGAGCTCTCTCTTTGTGGCCGAACATCTCGTTGAGTTGAATAGACTCCTTTTGATGAGGAAAACAACTGGCGAGAAGAGCTACTAAGACGATGAGGAAGCGTTTCATGTTATAAACTCCTTAATACTATGTACCCTTAAGACATATCATACCACAACATAATGTCGTTCTTAGCTTTTTGGGGTAATGCGTCCCATATCTTCTCCGATATCATGTCCGCTTCTACAGAAGAAATGGGATGATTAAAAACGATTGACGTCATAACAATATCGTTGAGGAGAAGATCTTTACGTTTCTCTATGGAGAGATGATCCCATAGTTGTTTTGACGCAGACTCAATATCTAAAGTCACCTATTATCCCCCAAACGCCTTCGCGAAGACGTTAAAAGCTTCCACGAACCCCTCTTTCTGTGATAAGATCAAGAGTTCATGGAAGATTTTAGCCTCTTCCGTGGAGATATCTGGTGCGTACTCACCTGTTGCGCACAGCTCTCCCTCGTCTTCGATAAGATAGGCAATAGCCTCTCCTAGGTTTTTAATGGTCATTAGCTACCTCCTGTGGAAGAAAGCGAGCGTAGGGCGCAAAATAACCAATATCATCACCATAAGGACGGTTCGCGCAATT
>Ga0315274_10014239_pt1 | contig 11282 bp, 13 predicted proteins | sample YL17G02_20_MG_FD_203700 | JGI IMG/M metagenome (GOLD analysis project Ga0315274, IMG submission 203700) | Sediment microbial communities from Yellowstone Lake, YNP, Wyoming, USA - YL17G02_20 | ecosystem: Environmental > Aquatic > Freshwater > Lake > Sediment | place: USA: Wyoming | collected...
TATCTCAAAGTGATGCGCCACGATAAGGAACCGGAGAACGACGAACAGAAAAAGGAATGATGAAGTATTACGCGCGCGACACAAGACAAAGACTGGAGTTCAGCTAGGTCAACCATATAATCACGGGTAACAATCAGGTGGAAGTGAGGATAAGACTATTGTATGTTAGATGAGGCTTATGTAAACCCCATTTTTAATTACGGATCCCCTTGCGAACATGGGAAGCGTGCATTATACTTTAGCTGAGATTTTTCAGAAAAATATTTTTTGAATATCGAGTCCGATATACGAATTAATCTCCATTGAAGCCCCAGAGTCAGGACACTGCAAACCATAGCGATTCAACCACACCGTCCTAATCCCACAGCGCATTGCCGGTAAAACATCATGATCCCACGAATTACCCACATACAAGGTTTCAAACGGCTCAACACCGGCTCTTTTTAGCGCTTCTTCAAAGATAACACTACTCGGTTTACTATGACCGACCTCCTCCGATATAATCAGATAATCAATAAGGTCCCCAAGCTGACATACCCTAATCTTCTCTTGTTGTTCACGTACCAGACCATTAGTGATTACCCCTGTCTTCACATGGTCCCTAAGCAACTTGAGTAATTCCTTACTCCCTGGCACAGATCGGCGATTCATCTTGTATTCGCGGTCATATAGATTTGCATAACTTCTTACTTCATCCGGTGATACTCGTACGCCATGCATAATACATAGGTTTCCTATTCTATCTACTAAGCTGTCTTCCACGGTGACCTTGTGTTCGAGTACCTTTTGATAGCTTGAATTTAATATTGTTTCATGTTCGCATTCGAGCTGTCTTATAGGTACGGTCTTTAACTCGTTGATTTTTTCTTGTAGAGCTTTTAGGCCGCAGAGGCGGGAGTGTTTGTGGTCGAAGAGTGTGTCATCTAGATCAAAGAAAACGGCTTTGATCAAGTCGCAACTCCCTCGGTGTACAAATAGTTCATAATAGGACATCGGGTAATAAAAACTATGGAAAGCGTGCACGCATAGCACAAAGAAGCGTTTGGTTTATGCTGAGGCTTACCCCAGCGCGAGGAAGACGAGCAGGACCGAGACGATTCCCGTGAGGTATATGCCGTCGAATGTGCCAGCGCCGCCGATGCTCACAACAGGGGCGCCGACGCCACGGACGCGGCTGAGGTTGAGCAGATCCGCACCGATGAGAGTGCCCAGCGTTCCACCTATGTAGGCGACCTGCGCCGGGGAGTGGAGCGGGCTTATGAAGTCGACAAGAATGGTCGCCAAAGCCGTCACCAACGGGGGAACCAACGCCGGCGTCGCCACGCCGAGTCCCCCGATGACACTCGCCGACCTATTCACGAGGACCGTGACGACAACCAACACGGCGGCGATGGCGATGTACTCGTCGACAACATTCCCCCCGGCCTGGATGAGGGGCATGCCGAGCAGGTAACCCGAGACGATCATCGGCAGTATGGCGCCCCCCGCGTTGATCATTATATGCGTCCTCGTCACCCCCACCCTCACGCTCGGCACCTGCCACCTCACCCCGAAGGCGCTCACCTCCCTCACCCCCACGATCGGCACCCTGCTCTCAAGCGTCGTCACCGGGAAGTTCAGGAAGCTGCCGAAGAGACTCACGAAGAGGAAGGCTCCCACCCACTGCGCCGGGATTCCCAGAACCGAGACAAGCAGATCCCCCATCAAGAGGAAGACGATCGAAACAACGCCGACCAACGCGAGCAACAGCATGAACAGGTAGAGCACGCTGACCGGACGGAAGACCCGCCCACCCTCGTAGCCCAACTGGATCAAGGAGAACCCGGAGTCAGAGCCTGAATAGTGTTTCGGCGTTCCTCGTCGTAGCCGCCTCGACGTCCACGACGGGGAGCCCCTTCAGCTCCGACAGGTGTCGAAGCGTCAACTGCACGTCGGCTGGCTCCGAGGACCTGCTCATGCTCTTCACCCAGACCGGTGAGTCGGTCTCGACGAGGATGCGATCCAGCGGCGCCTTCGCCATGGCCGCCCTCAGCTCCGGGCTCCCCTCCAATGCGGGGGTGCAGGAGACGCAGTAACCGGCATCCAAGACGCCTTCGAGGACGTTGAGGGGGCCGCTGTACCAGTGGAAGACGCCCCTGCGGGGGCCGTGCTGCACGGCTAGGCTGAGGCAGTCCCCCCAGGCGCCCCTGCTGTGGATCGAGACCGGTAAGTCGAACTCCCTCGCGAGTTGGAGCTGCCTGACGTAGAACTCGGTCTGCCTCTCCCTCTGGGCCTTGTCCTTCCTGACCAGCTTGTGCCAGTAGTCGAGGCCAATCTCCCCCACGGCCACGCATCGACCCGAGTTTGCCCGAATGATGCCGAGGGCGGATTCCAGGTCCTGGTCGAAGAACTCGGTGGGGTGTATGCCTAGGGCGGCGTGGACGAACCCCCCGTGGCTCTGTTGAAGCTTTAGCGTGCCCTCGCACGTGGGGATCGTGGCGCTCACCGCAATTATCCCCGACAAGCCTGCGGCCTTGGCCCTCTCAACGGCTGCGTCGCCGTCGGGTAGATCCGCCAAGTGGGCGTGGGTGTCGATCGGCCCCATCCGCTTCGCCTACTCTCCGAAGGCCCAGGAGACCATGCGTCTCCATAGCTCCGTGTAGCCCTCCCACTCCGCGAACTCTTTCGGGCACCAGTGGGGACCGATGTCGCTCGCCCACGCCACGGCCCTGCCCTCGCCGTGCTCGCCGGCGACCAGAAGCGGGTCAGAACCAACCTCAGCCAGCACCTTCGCCCCCTTCTTAGCCTTGAACCTGTTATAGCCGAGGAGGTGGGGCCACGTGGCGGGGAGCCCCCTCGTTATAGGGTGCGCAGTCGCCGTCTTCTTGGGCTCGGTCCCCTCGGGGCACTCGACGCGGTCGTCGTAAGGCTGCAGTTCGACGGGGAGTGCATCCTCTACGGGGGAGCCGTGGTACCTCGCCACACCGTTGATGCCCTGGTAGCTCAGGTACCCACCCGCCATGATGAGGCCGCCGCCGCGGCGCACATATTCCTCTATTAACCTGAGCCTGTTCGGCGTCCTCTCACCGCCGAGCCACGTCCGGGGGTGGAGGAGGAAGGTGTCCGCCCCGATGTCGCTGATGATTATGGCCGAGTAATCCTTCAGGCCCTCCATATCCAGGGGGAAGCCCGCCTGCGCCTCGTGCCCCGGCATGTGAACCCAGTCCCCCCAGCCCTCCATCGCCCTCCTGAAGTAAGCGACGCCCGTGTCGTATCCGCCGCTGACGAAGTGGTCGAACCCCTTGTAGTGGGTCGTAACCTGGACCCACGACTCGCCGACGAGAAGAACCTTACCCAAGCTCTGCACCTGACGAGAAGATGCCTTGACGGGATAAAAAACCGAGGCTAAAACGGCTATCTGTGATTAAAAACGGGGCCTGTTGGGCTAGTCCCTGATGCCCTCTAGGACACTGATGGCGTTCCAGATGCGGGTCCGACTATACATGGGCATATTCGGGTCCTGGCTGATGTCCTCAAGCAGCGAGATCGCGTTCGCCGCCCTCGCCGCGATGCTGATGCTCCCGTCCATTAGCATGTCCGACGACTGCTTCGCGGCCCGGCGGATGTTCCTCGGGGTCGTGTTGTCATCGGCGATCATGTTCAGGACGCTCTGAGCCTGCTGAAGCTTCTTTGCATACTCTTCTTTACTAGACACAATCAACACCTCTGCTAGACACCACGAGGCGTCTTGAATTGGCTCAATAGAGTCGGAGAGCGGTTAAAAAACCTTCCACTTTCCTACTTGTCGTGCCCGTCCAGATAGGCGGGGAGGTCCGCTACGCTCGGGAGTATGACCTCGGGCCTGTTGACCTCCCACGCCCTGTCGGGTCGGGGGCCGGTCGCCACGCCGATGAAGTGGCACTTCGCGTTCACGGCGCACGTCGCGTCGATGTGGTGATCGCCCACGAGGAAGAGCTCGTCGAGTCTCAGCCTCATCAGCTTCGCGGCGTGTATCATCGCCTCGGCGTAGGGCTTGGGCTGCGGCGTCTCACCCCTGCCGAGGATGAGCTCAAAGTCCCCGATCATCCCCGTCTTCTCCAGGGCCTTGACGGCGTACTCGTGGTGGCTGCGCGTGAGGACGGCGAGCCGGTAGCCCATCTTCCTGAGCCTGTGGACGGCCTCCCTCGCCCCGTCGACGGCGGTGAGTGTGTCGACGGCCTCAAGCTCCCCCTGATCCATGAGGCGGGTCATATCATCCCTCAGCCTCTGGCGCTCCGCCTCCGGCTTCCCCTGCTCCGCCCAGTACTCCTCGGCGTGTTCGAGGACGACCACGGTAGTCATCTGGGGCGTCAGGACCCCCTTCGGGGCGCCGTGCCCCTCGATGACCCTGATCATGTTATTCTTCATCTTTACGAAGTCCACCTCGGAGTTGACGAGGGTGCCGTCGAGGTCGAAGACTATGCCCTTGTACCTGCCCAAGCCGATCCCCGAAGCATACGGAGTAACCAACTTAACCTTTACCCCGGCGGTGGTGAGCCCTATAACCCCCGGGGATCACATCAAATGGGGATAAGCGGTGAAGGTGTCGTGCAGGGACTGCAAGTGGGCGAAGAAGATAGACCCCGAGACACGCCTCTCCCTCAGCCAGGAGAACAAGGAGATACTCAACAGCCTCCTCCGCTCCCGCTACAGGATCACCGAGTTCCTCTACTGCGCGAAGCAGGGCTGGCTCGAGTCGGCGATCGCCAAGAAGGAGTGCGAGGACTGGGAGTGGATCGAAGAGTAGGCGCTAGTTCGCCTGCCTCTTCTTCTTCCCGAAGCTGAAGCTCATGAACCGCGCGGTTATGATCCTCTCCGTGGAGAATATCTTCGCGGCGATCCATAGCACCAGGACCGTGAAGACGCTGATGTATAGGATGCTCCTCATCATCAACCAGTAGTTGCCCAGGAAGGCGGCCTTCGTCGCCAGCATCGTGTGGGTGTAGGGGATCGCCAGCATGATCCACTGGATCGCAGGCGGCAGCATCTCGATGTCGCTGAACATGAGTATCATCGCCGGGATTATGAGGGGGACGATGAGCACCCCCGTGAGGCTCTGGGCGCTCCGGACGCTGTCCGTGAAGACGGCGAGGCTTATGGCGAGGGCGAGCGCCGAGACGAGGGTCACGAACATGACTATGCCGAGCAGGGCGTACCCGATGGGCTGGATGCCTATCCCCACCCCCGTGAGGTCGATGCTCGTAAGCTGCGGGGCGAAGCTGAATGCCGAGCTGGTGTAGTAGCCAAACCCGATCATATAGCTGATTGAGCCCGCCACGGCGATGACGACGGAGCCTGCCAGCTTACCGCTCAGGATCGTGAGCCTCCCCACCGGCAGCGTCATGAGGGTCTCAAGCGTCTTCTGCTCCTTCTCCAGGGCGATGCTTGTCGCCGCCATCTGGATGGCGAAGATGACCATCATCATCACCATGATCGGGAGCATTATGCTCTGGCTCAGGATCACGCTCGTGATCTGGCTCGGGGCGACCTCTATGACGTTCCCCTTGATTATCGAGGCGTAGCTTATCGAGAGGGGGCTACGGATCGCCTCAGAGTCGCCCAGGTTACCTGTGGCAACCATCAACTGCTTGATCATGGCGAGGGAGTAATAGTAGTTGTAGACGCTGACGAGGCTCCCCGCCACCTCGACCCCCGACGCCTCCGCGATATTCAGGTTCTTCAGGTTCCCGTATATCTTAACGTGGCCCTTCAGCCCGTCGGTGATGTTCTGCGAGTACCCGTTCGGAACATACACCATCGCGACGGAGTTCGAATCCTTGAACTTGACGAGGGCGTCCTGGAGACCCGTGGCCTGGATGTTCGTGATCGTGTTATTCGTGGTTATGTACTGCACAAAGATGCCGGCTACCTGACCATTGTCATCGCTGTAGACGGAGAACTGGGCACCCCGGATGGCTGTCTGGACTGACTGTTGGCTGATCTGGAGACCCTGCCCCATGAGGGGGTATAGGAGAAGCGGGAGTAGGACCACGCCAAAGAGTATCTTCGGGTCCCGAATTAACTCCTTTATCTCCTTGTAGACTATGCTCGTGAAGCTACCCAAGCTGGGTCGCCTCCATGAATGCCTGTTCGAGGTTTACGGCGTTGTACCTCACCTTCAGCTCCTCGGGTGTTCCCTCTGAGATGATGTTTCCCTCGTTTATGAGGGCGACCTTGTGGCAGAGGTACTCCACCTCGAGCATGTTATGGCTCGATACGAGGATGGTGACCCCCATATTCTCGGCGTAGTCCTTTATCATGCCCCTGACGTGGTAGGCCTGGATGACGTCGAGGCCGGAGGTCGGCTCGTCCAATATGGCGAGCTTTGGCTTGATCATGAGGGCCCTCGCTATCAGGAGCCTCCTCTTCATCCCCCTGCTGTAGCCGTTGACCCTGTCCTTGAGGCGGTCACCGAGGCCGCTGATGTCCTTTCCCGCCTGGACCATCTCCTCGACCGCGCTCCTCTCACGGGCGTAGAAACCCGCCATGAAGCGCAGATACTCCTCGCCACTCAGGTACTGGTACGCGCCGGCGTCCTCGGGGAGATAACTGAGTATCTCACGTATCTTGCCTGCTTCCTTGACCACGTCGTGTCCGAAGACCTCGGCGACGCCCGAGGTGGGGCTTATCAGGGTTCCGAGGACCCTGAGCGTCGTGGTCTTCCCAGCGCCGTTGGGGCCTATCAACCCGAAAATCTCACTCTCCTCCACACTGAAGGTTGTCCCCTTCAGGGCTTCGAAGTCGCCGAAGCTCTTCCTGAGATCGCGTACATCGATGGCGAGTCCCATTCCTTTCTCCTCTTGAAGCCCTGAGTTGAAGATGCTGATTTAAGCTTTATCAAATAAATTTACGGCATTTAACTCGTTTTTTTATAGAAATATGTAGAACATAAAAAAACGGTAAAATCCATATTATCGAACCGGATTTTTACTCGATAAATTCACTATAAATAGCGGTCTTTTTCGTCCTCGTAGAAATTCGGGGCCGACACCTATTCGCCATATATGTTCGGGTTACACCGATAGTGCTCATAATTAGCATGTTGAACCTGGGCTGGGGCCCCTCTTCTAGCCACCCTCAAGCGGGGGTGCGGCGCAGCACCTTGCCCGCTCTCCCGCCGTTGTGTCTTCCCTTATCGACTGTGACCACGCCGTTCACTATGACGTATTCTATGCCCTTCGGGTGCTGTATGGGGTTCTTGAATGTGGCCGTGTCCTTGATCTTGTCGGGGTCGAAGACCGTGACGTCCGCGGCGAGGCCGGTTCGTAGTATGCCTCGGTCTGTGAGGCCGTGTGTCTGGGCGGTGTAGCTGGTCATCTTCCTGACGGCGTCCTCGAGGCGTAGGACTCCTTCCCTGACGTAGTGGCCGGCGACGCGGGGGAAGCTCCCGTATGCCCGGGGATGGGGCTTGCCGAGGACGATGCCGTCGGTGCAGACCATCCCGAGGGGGCTCCTCATGATGGTCCTGACGTCGTCCTCGTTCATGGTGAATGTGGCCATGGTGGCCGCGTTCTCCTCCTCAAGCACGAGGTCGAGGACCGTCTCGGCGGGCGACTTGTCGAGTTCAGCGGCTATCTGTGAGACGTACTTGCCCTCGAAGCGCTTGTTTCGGCTGGTCTGGACGTTCGTTATTAGTATCTTGTCCCACTCGTGGGGGCTTCCCTCGTCGCCCCTGCTGCCGCCTAAGTACGCGGTGAGCTTCTTCCTCATATCCTCATCCTGTAGCCTCTTGAGGAGGCTGTCGACGCCTCCCTCGTGTGCCCACGGTGGGAGGAGGCTTCCGAGGAATGTGCTCCCCGCCGTGTAGGGGTACTGGTCGAAGGTGACGTCGATCCCCTGTTTTCTTGCTTCCTCGACCCGGGCGAGTGCCTGCGGTGATTTTCCCCAGTTCGCCCTGCCGTTGGACTTGAAGTGGCTTATGTGTACGGAGACGCCGGAGCCTCGCCCGACGGACACGACCTCGTCGATGGAGTCGAGGAGTTTATCCCCCTCGTTTCTCATGTGGACGACGAAGACCCCGCGGTGGGCGGCGGTCACCTTGCAGAGTTCCGTGAGCTCCGCGGTGTCTGAGTAGACGCATGGCGGGTAGATGAGGCCGGTGCTGAGGCCTATCGCGCCCTCGCGGAGTGACTCGTCGAGGAGCCTCTTCATCTTGTCGAGTTCTGCCGTTGTGGGTTTTCTGTTCTCCATGCCCATGGCTGCGAGGCGTATGTTACCGTGGCCGACGAGCGAGGCGACGTTGACCGAGGGCCTCGCGGCGGCGAGCCTGGCGAGGTATTCGCCGAGGCTCCTCCAGTCCCATTCGATGTCCGGGTTTCCGTTGAGGCCGGAGAGGTAGCGGCGCCACATCTCTAGGTTGGCGTCGGTGAGTGGGGCCTCGCCGAGCCCGTCCTGCCCGACTATCTCGGTTGTGATGCCCTGCATTATCTTGATGCGTGCCTCGGGCTCGGAGATGAGGACGATGTCGCCGTGGCTGTGTGCGTCTATGAAACCGGGGGAGACAATTAGACCCGACGCGTCGATGGTTTCGCGTGCCTTCTCCTCCACTCTCCCCACGGCGGAGATGATGCCCTTCGTGACTGCTACGTCAGCCAGGAACCATGGGTTTCCCGAGCCGTCGATCACCCTGCCGCCCTTGATCATTAGGTCGTACATTGGACTATTCTTCGGGGGTCGATGCTTAAACGGTTTAGGGGCGCAGGCCGGTTAGCCTCTTCTGGGCTTCCTCTTCAGCTCCGTCCCACAGATCGGGCAGACGTTGTCCTCCTGTGGGGAGTCGAATCTTTTCCTGCAGCCGGGGCAGTAGATCGACCACTCGAATACCTTCTTTATGCCACGCGTGGCCTGTGAGACGAATCGGAGCCCGAGGCGGGAGGCCATGTTCTGGACCGAGTAGTCGTCGGAGACGATTGTCGGTGCTTCACCCCCAGTCTTGAGCTGGAGGCCGAGGGCGAGGAGCTGCTTGTCGGTCTGGGAGAGCTTGTGCGCCTCACCAGAGGCTCTAGCCTTCGCCTCGATCTCCTTGACCCACTTTTCCTCTGGCTGGGTCTCCTTGAGCTTCCCCGAGGTCTGTGCCCCCTCATACCTCATCCTACCCAACTCCTCCCTGATCTCACTCAGCACCTCGGGGACGGTGTAGTAGTCCTCGTCCGGGCTCAGGTTGTAGCCCTGTATGAAGGCGGAGGTGTCGAGGATGACTCTTCTCAGTGCCTTCACCTCACTGCGCCTGTATGTGGGTGAGCCTGCTCCTGAGCCTCTCGTAGAATGGCTTGAACCTGATGAAGCGGGTCTTGTGTACCGAGACTTCGATCTCTATGGTGGATAGTGCCTTTAGGCCTGTGTAGACCTTGCCATCGACGATGGCGAGGGCATCCGCCCTCGGTTTCCTCAGCTCCACGGTCACCTTAGATCCTACTGGGAGGGTTATGCTTCGGAAGTAGCTGTAGGGGTTTATGGCTGTGAGTATCATGGCGTCGACGCCGGGGGCGAGTATGGAGCCGCCCGCGGAGAGGTTGTAGGCCGTGGACCCCGTCGGGGTCGCGACTATGATGCCGTCCGCCTGTATCTCTGTCAGTTGCTCGCCGTCGATGAGTAGCCTGCAGAGTATCATCTTGGAGGGGAGGCTGGAGGATATCAGTACCTCGTTCAGGGCGTCGGGGAAGTCCTCATCCATTTCGGGGCAGCGGCTCTTGAGCTTGAGGCAGCTCTCCAGCTCGTACTTTCCCTCTACTGCCCTGTCTATGGCGGGCTCTATCTCGTCCTTCAGGACCTCGCAGAGGAAGCCCCTCCGCCCCATGTTGACCCCCAGAAGAGGCGTCTCTGGCACCTTGAGGCCCATCGCCGTGCGGAGGATGGTGCCGTCGCCGCCCACGGCGACGACGAAGTCCGCCTCGATGTCTGTGAGGTCGACCGTCTCCGAGTTTGCCTCCAGTGCCATCGCTGTCTCCGTCTCGACGAGGACCTCGACTCCCCTGTCCTTGAGGAGTTCTATGACCCTGCGGGTCACCGGGAAGACGGCATCAATGTCGGTTCTGGAGACGACGCCGACCCTCATGGCATTTCAACTGAGAAGACTCCCGGCGGTGATTTAAAGACTCACCGGCGTGTCCAGCCGTGCTCACCGATGAGGGGGACGTAGGCGACCTGCATGAGCGTCCGCCGGATCAGCTCCCCCCCGCGCCCCTTCTCCAGGAGGACGAGGTCCTGCCCATATAGTGTCGCCTCCCCTATTGGGGCGATCATCCTCCCAAGTGGACGGAGCTGCTCGATGAGGGGCGGGGGGAAGTCGGGACTCGCCGCCGTGATGCTGATGGCATCGTAGGGGGCGCCCTCGGGATACCCGAGTGTGCCGTCGCCGAGGATCAGCTTCACATCCCCGTAGCCCGTCCTCTTTAGGTTCTCCGAGGCGAACTCGTAGGTCGCCTCATTGATCTCTATGGCGACGACAAGCCCCTTGTCGCCGACCAGCTCGCGGGCGAGGGCGGCGCCGTAGCCCGAGCCGGCACCCACTTCGAGGAACCTATCCCCCTCCCCGAGCCTCAGGGGCTCGTATGTGACGGGGTACATGTAGGGGGCGGAGATGGTCTGGCGCCCGTCCCCGGGGATGGGGCTAGGTGAGTCGAGGTAGGCATAATCCCTCAGCGCCGAGGCCATGAACTCCTCACGTGGGACCCTGAGCATCGCCTCGGCGACGCGCTCCGAGGTCACGTAGCCGCCAACCCTGTACCGGGCCACCATGGCCCTCCGCTGCCGAGTGAAGTCCCACATCTACCTCATGGATAGTTGGGAAAAAGAAGATAAAAAGTGTTTAGACGATGACGCCGGCGGCGCGCAGCTCGTCGAGCTTCTCCTGCGTGTAGCCGAGGAGACCCTTGAGTACCTCGTCGTTGTGTTCACCGAGGATGGGCGCGGGCATCTTGATCGTGGCGGGCGTCTTGCTGTACTTGACGGGGTGCTGGGGGACGACGAACTTCCCTGCGAGCTTGTGGTCGAGGGTGACGATCGTGTTCCTCGCCTTTACGTGTGGGTCCTCGATCATGTCGGGGATGTGGTGCACCGGTGCGCAGGGGACGGAGTTGGACGCGAGTACCGTGATGGCGTCGGCGGCCGTCTGGCCCTCGACCCACTTCGTGAAGACATTGCTACCCTCCTCTATCTCCTCGACGCCTATCGTCCTCTTGACCCTGTCCTCCATGTTCTGGTCGGCGGCGACGTAGATGTGCTTCCCGTCCTTCGCCTTGAAGATGCCCCAGGCGCCGATGCCC
>Ga0315274_10014243_pt1 | contig 11280 bp, 12 predicted proteins | sample YL17G02_20_MG_FD_203700 | JGI IMG/M metagenome (GOLD analysis project Ga0315274, IMG submission 203700) | Sediment microbial communities from Yellowstone Lake, YNP, Wyoming, USA - YL17G02_20 | ecosystem: Environmental > Aquatic > Freshwater > Lake > Sediment | place: USA: Wyoming | collected...
TTGCTTTAACTCAGCTCTAATTTCGCCATAGTCCCTAAAACTCTGTGCGGTCCGGATCGCCTCGTCCAAGCTAAGGGCATCTTCTAGTTCTTCCAATCGCTGCAAGAATCGCTGATACTCCCTGATATCCAGGAGAACTGCTGTCTTCTTGCCTCTTTCGTCCGTAAGGTACTTAGCCTTTGCCATTTTTTCCCTTCAGAATTATACCACAGGCCTCCTACATTCACTAACCCAACAAGGATTTCCTTCACAGGGAGACACGAGGCTGGAGACTAGAGACCAGGGGCTAGGGATTAGGGGCTAGGGGTTAGTTGATAGTTGATAGTTAGATAGAGGCTGGAGGCTGGGGATTAGGGGACAAACCCAAATGACAAAGCTCAAATGTCAAACAAAGCTCAAAATCCAAATGACAATTGGCCCCCCTCACTCTAACTCTCTCCCGCCAGGGGAGAGAGAATTATAAGGGGAGATTGCCACGTCCTTGTGCTGAAGGACTCGCAGTGACAGAAAGGCGGGGCTCCTTTCATAACTCCCCCGCCTGCCAAAGAACTTGTTCGGCGGGCAGGCCTGACCCCTCTTACCTTAAGAGGGGAACTGGCTGCCTCGCACTACAGTGGTGTTTGGAATTGGGGCGTCGGATTGCCGCGTTGCGTTCGGCTCCTCGCAATGACAAAGGGAAGGGGATCCTTTCGTAACTCCCCCGCCTGCCAAAGAACTTGTTCGGCGGGCAGGGCTGGCCCCTCTGATCCTTTCACTTCGCTCAGGACAGGCCTTAAGAGGGGGAGTGGTGCTTTAGAGAGATAACTCGTTAAATACTGCTCCCGTTATGCGCTGCCGCAACTGCCCGCAGGCGGCATCAATATCCGGACCCCGTTGAACCCGCTGAGTAACCTGGATGCCTGCACCGCTCAGGACTTCGCGGAAAGCGCGGATGCCTTTCGGCGACGGGCCGTGGAAGCCGAGTCCATGGATGGAGTTGTACGGAATCAAGTTCACATGGCAGTTCAGCCCGTGTAGTAAACGCGTCAATTCACGCGCTTCTGCGATTCTATCGTTGACTCCACCAAGCAAGCAATATTCGAATGTCACCCGGCGGCCGGTTTGCTCCACGTACTCGTGGCAGGCATCTATAATCTCAGCGATACTCCACTTGACCATGTTAGGGATGAGATGCCGGCGCAGGCCATCTGTAGGGGCGTGGAGAGACACAGCCAAGGTGATCTGCAATTTTTCCTGCGCCAACCTACGGATACCGGGAACAAAGCCGACGGTACTCAGCGTCAGATGCCTCATGGCAATACCCAATTCCCTGTTCAGCAACTGTATCGCCTTCACAGTTGCCGCATAGTTAAGTAGCGGCTCTCCCATACCCATGAAGGTGATATGGTCAATACGGCAGCTACGCTTATCAATTTGCGATGAGTGATTTGGCGCTTCTTCCTGCACTGCCAGTGCCTGACCCACAATCTCTCCCGCCGTGAGGTTACGGGTATAGCCACTCAGTCCAGTGGCGCAAAGGATGCAGCCCACGGGGCAGCCTACCTGTGTAGACAGACAACAACTGAAACGGTCTGCGTAGGGCAAGCCTACGGTTTCCACTCTCGCACCATCACGCATCACCACCAACAGCTTCGCTGTTTTATCCCGGCTGCGCTGCACAGTGACTACCCGGGGGCGACCGACCTCATATTTCTTCTTCATTTGCACGCAGAGTCTATCGGGCAGATTGGTCATCTCTTCGAACGTGCGTGCCCCACGCCGGTAGACCCACTCTGCCAGCTGGTTGCCTCGATACGCTGGTTCGCCCTCTTCCTGCACCAGCGCACGCAGTTCTTCTGTGTTTAATCCCAGGAGTGCAATTAGCATGGCCTACCTATAACCCTACACATTGTCCTCAAGTAATTATCTCAAAGGACGCGGAGGCAAACAAGCATGCTGAAGGCGTCATGCGCTACATGGTACGGAAGATAGGCAAAGATAAGGCGTGCAGGGAATCAATGCAAGTTAACAAAAAACCAGAAGGTGTAATCAGATCATATGTTTCTATTCTCCTCAGCTGAAGCTGTTGATCACAGAGTACTAAAGGAAGTACAATTTACTACGACTGACACGCGTTCGATAATGAGTCGAAAGACAAGCTAAAGGAGCGGGGAAATGACAAAAGCACTGGTATTATATCATTCACAGGAATTTGGCAACACGGCGGAAATGGCACAGGCAATCGCTGACGGTTTAAGGGAGGGGGGATGCACGGTAGATCTGTTTAATACAAATGATGGTAGATTCGATGTCACCAAGTTTCCACAGTATGATTGTGTGGCTTTCGGCTCGCCGGACTATTACAGTTATATTGCTGGCGGACTCAAGATGTTCATGGATGACCACTATATCTTTGATGTACATAAGAAACTGAAGGGATTAAGGAACAAACCCTTTGTTGTTTTCTATTCACATGGTGGTGGTGGTAACGTAAAGGATATTATGCCGCGAATTTTCAGTCGCATAGGCACACTGGTTGGTGACCCGGTGGGCTGTATGGGCAGACCGGATAAGACCGTTCTGGCGAGATGTAGGGCATCAGGCAGAGAATTGGCGAAGGCCGTCCTCTAATGGTCAGCGATTGTCGTACCTTCGAGAATCATCATCATTGAACTTTCCATCGTGTTGTGACCCAGTAATCACGGACGCCATGCTTTCAAGATTTGCTCCCTTGTTCCAGTTCCAGGTTCCAACTTCTACCGTTCTGTGGTTCTACCCTAAAACTGTAGCTAGAGAAAGCTAGCAGCCGAAATTTGGAATCACCGTAGAACTACGTGAGGTAGAAGGAGGTAGAACTGGCTATAGAGGTAGAAATAGAACTGAGATAACCGTGCCACAACCTCGAGACCGACCTTGAAACTCGCCCCGAGAGAACCGGAAACCGACCCCGAAACACCTGGAAACTAACCTGGGAACTTGGAGGAAGTTCACCTGGCAACCAAACCGGAAACTGGAACCAAAGTTGACTCGAGTGGATAGCTATCCGGATATTTGTGGAAACTTGTCCGGGTATTTATGAAAACTCAAAAGGGGTCTATGAAGTGGATCTTGAAGACCCAATTTGGCTTATTGTTACTCTATTATAGGCCAATATCCTATCTTAGAAATTTGTGCGTTTGGTATTATGATGAACGAGAAACCTGGACACTGAGAGCTCAATGCGTTTGGGTTTGGGCTTAAGGTCTAATTCCCCCTTCTTTCTTTTTTTCTTGCTTCTCGCTCCGTCTTTTCCACCTCCCCTATTCTGCTTTCTTCCCTTTCAGCCTCTTTTTTCTCTTCTACTCTAGCTTCTTTCCTTTCCTCTGTTGCCAGCTCTTCTCTTTTATCTTGTTTCTCAGCTTCCATTTTCTCTTCTCTTCCCATCTTTCCTCTTTCTTTTTTGCTTGCTTCTCGCCTCACCTTTTCCAGCTCCACTGTTCTCGATTCATCGCTTTCAGCTCTTTGTCTCTCTTTGCTTCTCGCTTCTCTTCTCACGTTTTCTCCCAGTTCCACCAATTTCTCACTGTAGAACTTGGAAGCTACGTTTATTATGTCTTCGGCTCTTCCGCTCATAAATTTCTGATTTTCAATTCTTCTCCCAAGGGAAGCAGCCCGGTCGGTGAGTCCTTCCTTCTCTACCTTTTCTTTTTCTTGCTCTGTCGCGTGTATGGTCTTCGACGCGAGGTTCTGGATAACTTTGATGTATCTTTCCCTTTCCCCCGGGTTTTGAGCGGCCTCGAAAATGGCCTTATCCACTGCCGGTCTGAAGTTCCCGCTTTTTTCTGCCTCCTCGGTGAGGATATCGAGATCCTCTTTGGATATGGCCGCTAACGGATTCATATACATATACATACTGAGAAAATCATATAATTTTGCATCATCTGCGCACAACTCCTTCAACAAACTTTCCTCTTTCTTCTCCTCTTTCTTCTCCTCTTTCTTTTTCCACATAATTCAGCCTCCCTCTTCTGTTGTTCTTACCTGCCTAATCATATGCTGATCGCGATTCGCCATATCAACTCGTAGTGAACTGACTTCGTTCCTCCTTGGTCTCGATAACGATGATATGTCTCGTAGATCCGATTGTCAAGCCTACTTAAAGGGTTGTTGAGTCGGGTCCCCCCGAGGAAGAGAGCAAGATAGGCTGAACAGAAACTGTGGCGCCCTATAGCTTATCGGATATTGCCTTGCTCTCACAGTTGGTGGTCTATGTTGACCGATGACACAATCTGACGAAATGTGACCCAACAATCTGTCATATTGTTACCTAGCATTCTCTCCCGTTCGAAAGCCGACCATTATCTGCCTCTGCGGCTCGATAAGCACGTTCAGGAAACTGGTAGACAGTAGTCAGTAATCAGGAGTCAGTAGGAGCAACCCGGGTAGTAAACTAAGTTCAAATGACAAAATCCAAATGACAAAGCTATTCGGGAACTGGAGTTTCGGGTTTGGCCGAGGGGATTGCCACGTCGCCTTCGGCTCCTCGCAATGACAAACAGAAGTGATCTGTTTCCGCGAGCCCTGTTCCGAGCGTAGTTGCCGAATATCGAACCGCATGCTCAGAGATTGTCGGGCCTGCCGATTGCCTTCGATGAATTTTCCCTTCAGGTTGACGCCGTTTCCTCACCGCCTACCGGCAGAGAACGCAGGCGAATCCGCGTATCCTCAAGAACCACAATGCTGCCCTCTTCTAAGCTTCTCCGGAGGCTTGCCAGATTGGCTAAGAGAAAAGCTACCTGATTATCAGGGCGCCTTGACGAACGACGAAACAGAACTACAGAGGGTTTTGAGTCCTGGCGCAAAGCCAGCAATGTACCGAAATCAGTGTCTGCCGAAATGAGAATGCGCCCGTCGTCGCGCGCCCGTTCCAGAACCTCGCTATCAGTTGCAGTCTGCATATCATAGTCCCGGACATGAACAGCATCGTGACCCACTTCAAGTAGTCCAGCAGCAACTAGCGGCGACAGGGCATTATCCACCAGAAACTTCATGGCGCTACTACCGGCAGCTCCCGCTCTTTTACCGCTTCGGCAGCATAGCGCAACGCTTCACGAATATCCTCTTTTTTGAGGTCCGGGTAGGCTCGAAGGATTTGAGCTTCGCTCATCCCTTCAGCCACCATGCCCACCACGGCCGCCACAGGAATGCGCAACCCCCTGACGCAGGGGACGCCACCCATCTGCTCGGGGTTAACAGTAATCCGCTCAAATTTCATCTTGCTTGCCTCCGCTGTCTATCATAAGCGAAATCTGCCAAACATACAACTCGCATTGCCTCGTTACCACGGAAGTCAATCAGGTTTAGAGCGACGCGTTCTGGCCGCGACCTGAAGTACCGGAGGAGGGCAAACCCTGGACAAAAGTAAAAGATCAAAGATTAAACATCAAAATGACAGGTCAAAAGGCAAAAACTGCGTAAGCCCAAATGGCAAAGCTCAAATGTCAAATGAATGCCAAAATCCAAATGACAAATAAGGGCCAAAGCCCAAATGACAAAGCGGAATGAAGAGGTTTTCTCGTCTCCCTCGCCCTGGTCGCCGTACGACTTCGACAGGCGGATCCGCTTCGCGCCAGGGACAGAATTGCACGACCTTAAAAGGTCGCACTACAGTGGTGTCTGGAATTTAGCCGAGGAGATTGCCGCGTCGCCTGCGGCTCCTCGCAATGACCAAAGGAAAGGGGCTCGCAATGACACGGGAGGCGGGGTTCCTTTCATAACTCCCTCGCCTGCCATAGCTGTGCGGCGGGCAGGCCTAGCCCTTCTGATCCCTTCGGCAAGCTCAGGGCAGGCACTTCGGCTTTGGTCAGGACAGGCCTTAACCAGGGGACCTGCACGGCACGAGGCTAAAGCCTCGTACTACATTGATCCTCATGTTTGGAATAGCGTCAAGACAACGTATGATAGCTCAGAGTCGGGCGAAGCCAGAATAGAAGCTGGATCTAGTCAGCTGACGCAACGTCTCCGTTTAAGCAACGGGCTCTCTCACCGCCACAGTTAGAGACTCGACACCAGACTCTCGGGGGATCGCCTCGTTGCACGCCTGACAGGATTCCAGGTAGAGCTCTATGGCTTCCTTGGCCATGGAAATGGCTTCTTCTTTGGTCTCACCCTGCGTGTAGCAGCCAGGGAGTGCCGGGACCTCCACCGAATAACCCCCTTCGTCTTCCGGAACAAGAATTACTGTATACCTTAACATCGTATCTACTAGAGAATGTCCTCCAATTCTTCCTTTGAGATCTCAGCTCTTTTCAATATGCTGGAAAGAGTGCCCGGTTTGACCGGACTTGTATGAATGGGGACGACTATTTTTGTCCCTGGCCTACCATCTTTTCTCATGATTGTGTGACTTCCGTGACTCCTATCAATATACCAACCTTTCTTCTGAAGGGCTTTGACAAGCTTGTTTCCTCTAACCTGTGGTAGCTTAGCCACCTTTACTTGGTCTGACCTTGGTTCAATTATATCACAAAGGTAACTAACCCTCCCTATCCCTGTCCCCGTCTGCTGGGTATCGGCTTTCGAGGATCAGACACCTCACTTCTGCTCTAAATCTTTGATAAGGTCGTCAACCGAATCGAAGGTCTCAACGCGCCCGGCCTTGATATCCTCGGCAGCTTCCCGCTCACCCTTCTGCCATCGCCTGGTCCAGAAGTAAGCCTGGCTTTTGTCTATCAGTTTCTTCGGCATTAGCACGGCTCTCTCTTCTTCAACTTTTATTTCTACTATGTCGCCTTCCTCTATTCCCAATTGCTCACGCACCGATGCCGGCAAAGTAATCTGTCCGTGTCTGGTAACCTTGGTCGTTGGCATCTTCATCACCTCCTACGGTCGCTCCAGTGTTTCATCGTGACGCCCGATATTGCGCAGCATAATCGTGTGTCCCTCAAACTCGAAAGTCATTCTCAGTGAACGGCTCACTCTGGCTTCCCAGATGTTTTCAGTTCCCTGCATTTTCTTCACCCTGAGTGCAGGATACCTCAAGTCCATGGCTAGATTCTTTAGCGCCTTCCAGCCCAATTCTCTTTCCTCTTCGGTCAATTCCTGCCAGGCCCTCTTAAATCGAGCTGTACGGGTGATCTTCACTGCTGTCCTCGTCTACAGTTACTATAATACTATATTACTACCAACCACGCATGTCAAGTGACAGAGAATCGGTCAATGACGCCAGGATAATCGGGAGGCGCAGATTCTTGGTCCTGGTGCTACGCAAAATGGCGAAGAGTCATCCAATAATGCTGACTTCTGTACAGCTAGACCGAGATTTACCTGATGGACAAGAGGAATCCTGCAACGTAGAATATTGATAGTATTAGCGTTTCCCCTCTTGATAGCCTGGAAAGATGAACTGGAGGTAGTGTTTTGTCAGCAGGAACACCCCGGATGTATAGAGAACTGGCTTCGTGGTGGCACCTCCTATCACCGCCTGAGGATTATGCGGAAGAAGCTGCCCTTTATCGCGAAGCTACCATCAGTAACTGCAGGGCACAACCGAGAACGCTCCTGGAACTGGGCAGTGGAGGCGGCAACAACGCCTCACACCTCAAAGCCACCTTCAAGATGACTCTGGTTGATCTATCTCCCGGAATGCTGGCGGTCAGCCGTTCTCTGAACCCTGAGTGCGAACATATCGAGGGAGACATGCGCAGTGTCAGGCTTAGCCGGGAGTTTGATGCCGTGTTCATACAAGATGCCATCGCGTACATGAGGACTGAAGACGACTTGGGCCGGGCAATTCAGACAGCGTTTATACATTGTAGGCCCGGTGGTGTTGCCCTGTTTTCCCCCGACTACACGCGCGACGGCTTTCGCCCGACGACCAGCCACGGCGGCCATGACGGTGAGGGAAGAGGCATGCGCTACCTGGAATGGAGCTACGACCCCGACCCGGCGGATACAACCTATACTACTGACTTCGCTTTTCTGTTGCGGGACGGCGAGAGAGTACGCTGTGAATATGACCGTCATATTCTCGGTCTGTTCGGGCATGAGGACTGGCTGCGACTCATCAGAGACGCCGGTTTTGGTGTCAGAGTGATACCGTTCGCACATAGCCAAATAGAGCCGGGGACAACCTTCATTTTCCTGGGTACTAAGCCGGAAAGATGCGGTGAGAGAGTGGGACCTTATGCCTGACGGTGTCGCTCCATGATCACGGGAGGACAGCCAATTCGTTCCCGCGGCACTGCAGTCGGCGAAGGGATTCGAACGGCGACCATCAGATGGAGAGATGAGTCTACCGGTGGACGAGTCCGGCATCCAACAGGTATTCAGGTAAGGGAGCAACGCTCTTGCTGCTAGCGCTCACACTGCGCTGCGGACGCACGCCATGAGCCGATGCAGAGAACCGGGCGTCAATCAGAAGAGAACGGAATCGGGCAGACATGTAGTTGCCCCGATTTCGTGCGGGTCTGTTTCATAACTGCCCTAACCCCTCTGATCCCTTCGGCAAGCTCAGGGCAGGCACTTCGGCTTTGCTCAGGACATGCCTTAAGAGGGGAATCATTAACGCCGGGCAGAACCCCGAATTTCGTAGTGCGACCCTTCAGGGTCGTGCGGCACGAGGCTAACCCGCCTGCCGAAGTCGTACGGCGGGCAGGAGCCTCGCACTACATTGATGCCCAAGTCAAAGAACACCGGCAAAACAGGGTATAATGGCGGAAGAGGAGGGGAGTGAAATGAAGGAAAAGGCGTTTAGAAAATACCTGGAAGGGCGCAAAATAAGTGCGACAATAATAGAATCCTCAGTGGAGGCCGTGAAGGGATTCGAGAGGTATCTGAGGAAGAGGAAGACTACGCTCAAATCCGCCGGCCTGGACGTGCTCAAGGACTATATTGCCCTGCTCATAGAAGAAGAGAAGAACTCGAAGGACAGGCTGGTCGCCATCGCCCGCTATTGCTATCTTGCCAGGAGAAATGACCTGTACATCTACTTCACCGGACTTCTCGGTGCGTCAGACGTGTTGCCCGCAATCGGCGAGAGATTGGCGACGATCGCCGGAAAGGCCGCCCGTGGGAGGGTCTTTGATGACCTGGAGATGCCGCCTCTGGGTTCGCCGCAGGACAGCTACCCGAGGCTGACCAGAACGGTCCTGGATAGGATGGAAGCCGAGCTGCCGGCCCGGACGTGCCGGGACATTCTCACCTGGAACTACCACAACATCCCCATTGAGGCGTTCAAGGAGAGCAAGGAACGTTTTGAGAAGGCGGCCAGCATCGACGAGTATCTCAAGGGCGAACATAGGAGGCTTATCAAGGAGCTGGAGGACTGCATGAGGGAAGGACGACCGTGGTACGAGCAGGAGATCACTCCCGAAGTCGTGGAGTTCGTGAGGGGCAATCAAGAGATATGCACCGGGCTCAGACAGGGCGACAAGGTCTATTTGACCAAAATACCCTATGCCCCCAAACAATTCCTGAAAGAAAAAGACCCTGCCATGAGGAAGTACTATGCGTGCCATTGCCAGCTTGTCAGGACGGCTTTGCGCGACGGCAAGCCCCGGATACCGGCCACCTTCTGCTATTGCAGCGCCGGCTATGAGAAACTCCATTTCGACGCAATCTTTGACGAACCCGTGGAAGTCGAACTGCTTGAAACACCACTGAAAGGCGACGCAAGATGCCGTTTCGCCGTCAAAATCCCGAAAAGCAAGATGAAATAGGTGGCTGACAAGGGGATTTTCGGGCACGAGGCCTGAACAAACCCAAATGTCAAAATCCAAGGGACAAATCAGAAGGCAAGGCCTGGACAAGCTCAAATGACAAAGCCCAAATGCCAAATGAATGTCAAAATCCAAATGTCTGAATGCCAAGACTGCTAGATACCAGATACTAGATACTAGATATCAGACATTAGATACTAGAAGGTCGGATTACGCCGTGAGATTGCCGCGTCGCCTTCGGCTCCTCGCAATGACACGGAGCGTTGCTGCTCACGTTGAGGATTTGACAGAGAATGCAGTTTATGATGACCTTGTAGCATAATCACGATGAGAGGCCATCCGAAGGGGTTGATACCTAGGTAATGCCTCTTTCTTTATTTCTGAGCCCCGGTATTACAATGGGTTATCAGCCTGCAAGCGCAAATATGGAGCTACATAGCTATCAAGCATTTGTTGTAGCTCCTTAAGTACATCGTCAAAGGGTAGTAGCGTAACAACCTGCTGGCTAAGATCCTTCTCCCAGTACCCCTTGATGGCGGCTGGACTCTCAGGGAGAAAATCTGCCGCAGTCGTGACCCTCAGCCCCTTATGCTTGAGTTTCTTCGCAAGTACCGTTCCCAGTAGCTCTAAGTCCATCCGGGAGCGCTGTTCTTTTAGAAGCCTCCACACATCGTAATAGTCTCTTGATTTACCCCGTTCTACCAGACTGCGCATCTTCTCGGCCATTAATTCCTCCAGGGGATACACCCGGACTGATCGGTCCTCATCGGGGAAGGGCGCAGACAATACCTTTCGGGACTGGGGTTCCAGGCATAATGGTTCATCGAAACTTAAATCCATATAGATCATAGCCGGGTAGGCCAGGGAACTGACAAACTGAATTCGGACACGGGCATAGCCATCTGGCTTATGAAGCATCCTGGTGGTAAGTAAGATGCGAGACGACTGTTCCACCTGACGATACCACGTGTCAAGGATTTGTCTTAACTCTTCCTTTGTCATATTGCGTGTCACGGTGAAATCCAAATCCTCTGAATAGCGCCAGTCTGGGAAATAGGTCTTGCGCAGGGCAGTGCCTCCCTTGAATGCGAAGAGCCCGTTCAGTTCAGGCAACTGCGATAGAGACTTAAGTACTTCTGTAAGGACATAGTCCTTTTCCAATACACCCAAAGCCACCTTCTGGCGGTTTGCCAGCCGGTGCAGATCAGACCGGGACAGGATCACGGTTCCCTCCACTGAAGGAGTTCATTCTCCGGAACGTTTACCAGGACTTTCCAGCGTTCGACATAGCGGCCCTCAGGACCCGCCAGATTATCGAGGGAGGTGTAGCTGTTACTGATATTGTCACGCAGAAGAGAGACGGCTTCCTCTGTGCCAACATCGAGCGTTTCCAGCAGATAGCCCAGGCGCTGGACTACCGCTCTGTTTCCGTTCCTACGCGCATATTCAGCCATCCTGGCAAAGTCAAGCTCATCACGGCCATAGGACAGCGCTTTGGCTACCTCCGTCACGCCACCACAATAGTCCAGGCGGTTAAGGCAGTCCACGATTGTCTTCTCTCGCTCTGAGATATTGACCCGATAGCCGTCCAGTGTGATTTCTG
>Ga0315274_10014244_pt1 | contig 11280 bp, 11 predicted proteins | sample YL17G02_20_MG_FD_203700 | JGI IMG/M metagenome (GOLD analysis project Ga0315274, IMG submission 203700) | Sediment microbial communities from Yellowstone Lake, YNP, Wyoming, USA - YL17G02_20 | ecosystem: Environmental > Aquatic > Freshwater > Lake > Sediment | place: USA: Wyoming | collected...
AAAATAGTGTTCCATATTCCTGCTCCTAAGACTGTGAATAATGTAAATCTCGAAAGATTCATCTTTCCTACACCTGCAGGAATTGAGATAACATGCCTTATTCCTGGAACAAACCTGCAGAAAAATATGGTTCTTCCGCCATATCTTTTAAACCATGAATTTGCTTTTTCTAAATGCTCTCCATCAAGGAAAAAATATCTTCCAACTCTTTCTATAAAATATTTTCCCCCTTTAAAGCCCATATAATATGAAATAAAAGAGCCTGTTATGCTTCCCAAAACACTTGCAATTAATGCAAAAGCAAAAGACATTTTTCCAGAAGCAACTAAAAATCCTGCAAAAGGCATCACTAGCTCAGAAGGAAGAGGAAACATTGTGCTTTCAAGCATCATTAAAACAAAAATTCCAGGATATCCAATAGCATAAATCACTTGGGTTACATAATTTACAATTGCTTCTATCATGCTAAATAATCCTCAGATTTTTTGCATACCGAAAATTCTATTTTCTTCATTTTTCCTCTTTTCATTTAAATAACTTTTCCAAATTTAATATGTTGCTTTTTAAATTTTAAATTATTTGCAAACTTAATCATTCCCTTATTCTTTACATTACAACTCATTTCTGCATATTTAATATCTTTTGATTTCAACCAATTTAAAAATCCATTAGTCATGAACTTTGCGATTCCTTTTCCCCTGAATTTTGGCAAAACTATAATAGAATTTAAGTCCCCTTTCTTTTTCCACCCTTTTTCATTACTGCCTATTTTTTCAATTAAGCCATAAATATATCCGGCAAATTCTCCATCAAATTCAATAAATCTAAAGAAAGTATCTTTCTGTTTAAGTAGGTCTTCAAACTCCTTTTTCAAGTTCCTTTTTTTAGGATTGACATCCTGAAGCAATGTTCCATAGGGCTTGTGATGTTCAAAGAATTTATTTTCAAGATTAACATAGGTTTCAAATTCTTGTTTTTTAGGTTTTCTAAGTTTCATTTTCCTCTTTAAAATAAAATGCCTCAGACCAGACTTGAACTGGCGACCCTCGGCTCATGAGACCGATGCTCTACCACTGAGCTACTGAGGCATGAAATATTAAGGAAATAATGCTTTATAAGATTTATGAGAGATAGCATATGTGATGAAATATAAATTTATTAATAATATATTAATTTTTTTGGAGATATTTCTTTTTGGGATTATTTCTTCTTATTTAATTCTATTTTTATCTTTTCAGCAACGCTTTCTGCTTCTCCATCAAGATATTTTCCAGCAGGCCAGTCAAATTTCAAGCCGTCATTCTTAAATCTTGGCATTATATGAAAATGGGCATGAGGAACAAACTGGCCTGATTCTTTACCATTATTTAATCCAAGATTAAAAGCAGGAGCATTCACAGATTTTGTTGCTGCTTTTGATACTTTTTTTATCATCTTAATGAGTTCGCATAAAATATCTTCCGGAATCTCTTCGAGAAACTCATAATGTTTTTTTGGAAGAACAAGGGTATGGCCCTTATTTACTGGATTGATATCAAGAAAGCAAAAGACCTTGTCATTCTCATAAATCTTTGTGCATGGCACTTTTCCCGCGATTATCTTGCAAAAAACACAGTCTTTCATTCTCTTTTTTATCCTTTAGTATTTTTAAAGTTTTTTAATGATCAATATGGACTCGCCGGGAGTTGAACCCGGACCACAGCCATGCCATGGCCGCATTCTACCATTGAACTACGAGCCCGTGATAATCAAAGCAGAGGTAATTTTATAAATGTTTTTGAGCTGTTAATAATGTAGTAAGGACATCTTTTAAGGACTTTGCTGCGTCATAGCAAAGAATAAATGAAACTTATTGCCAACAAAATGAAACAAATAATCATAAAGCACAAAAACAAGAGCATAAGGGTAGATTATGCAGAAACTTTTTTTGACAAGGCAAGAGGATTGATGTTTGCGATGCCGCCCAAAGACAAAGGGCTTCTGATAGATTGCAAGGAAGAAAGCAGGATTGGAAGTACAATACACATGCTTTTTGTATTTTTTCCCCTTGATATTTTATGGCTAAACAAAAAAAAGCAAATAGTTTACATAAAAACAGTATTCCCCTTCACCCCTCTTGCTATTCCAAAAAAGCCTGCAAAATATGTGCTTGAACTTCCTAAGGGTTATAAAATCAGATTTAAAATTAATGATAAATTAAAATTTTAAAATGAAAAAATCCTATAATTTTTGCCTTTTAAAATCCGAGGATATTTAAGATGATTAAACTGATTGTTTTTGATCTGTGGGACACTTTGGCTTACAAGGACACTTTTATCCGTTCTACTCTTCAGATATTCAAGAAAATTAAGATTCTTATTCCTTATGATAAATTTGTTAAAATTTATGAGCAATCTGTGCAGACAAAAAAATGGGGGTCAAAATATGATGCTTACAAAAATTTATGCAAAAATCTTGGTATAGAAACAAGTGATAGAAACATAAAACTAATAATGTTTATAAGAGACAGGGCAGAGGCAAAAACAAAATTGTTTCCACACACATTATCAATGCTTAAACAATTGAAAAAACAAGGATATAAGATTGGGCTTATCTCAAATACAAGCACTTTTTCAATAGAGCCCTTGAAAAAGACAAAACTACTAGATTATATTGATTATCCTTTGTTCAGCTTTGATGTTGGAATAATCAAGCCTAATCCAAAAATTTTTAAAATCCTTCTGAAAAAATCAAAATGTAAGCCAGAAGAAGCAATAATGATAGGAGATACTTTTGAAGATGACATTCTGCCTGCGAAAAATATAGGGATGAACACCATACTTTTTAAAAATTATAAAAACTTACAGAAAAAACTATCAGAATTTTCAATAAAACTCAACCCCTGAGTTTTCTTCTGTTAATGGTTTTGCTTTTGTCTCTTCTTTCTTTTTTTCACTGTCACCTTTTTCTTTGTCTTTTTCCTTGCTCTCTTTGTAAACATTAGTTTTGTCTTCTGGGCTTTCAATTATAGAAGCAAGATGTTCATCAATACTGAATTCTTTTTCAACCTTTAATTTTGGTAGTTTAAACAAAGAGATATTATCTATTATTGTTCTCAAAACTTTCAATTTTGTCTCTGTTCTTGCCTTTTTCTTGTCTTCATCTCCTATGCTTGAGCTTTTATTATCACTAATAATCAAAATTCCTACTGCCCTCATTCCAAGATCTTTTGCTCTCGACAAGCAAGAAGACAGCTCCATTTCAACTGTTGATGGCCCGATTTTCTTGTATTCTTCATTTTCATGGCGCAGCTGAAATGTAACAGAAGGAACTGAAATATTAATCCCGTGAGTAAATTCAATATAATTCTTTTTGAATAATTTCTCTATTGTGTTTTTCAGATCTTCATCAGCAAAGGATTGTTCTCTTGAAAGCTTTAAGGCATCATAAATTCCTTCAAAATGATAAGATTTATGCGGAATAACTATCTCCCCAACCTCCAGGTTCTTGAAGCCGCCATAAGCGCTTCCAACAAAAATAATATTTCTGCAGCCGCCATCATGCATTTCTGTAAGAACATCAACCATTGCAGGAGCGCCATAAACATTAAAGACTATTGGCCAGCTTTCCTTGTTTTTCCTTATAAGACAGGCATGATAAACTGCATCTTTCTCAGAAATTTTGCCTTCAGAAAATTTGACAACTTTTTCCTGAAAATTAGGGCTGCATGTTCCTGCAACAACTATGCCTACCTCTCCAAATTGGTCATAACCAAACAAACTTTTTGCCCACTTGCCCATTTTTATCAGTAATATCTCTCTTCTTTTATTTAATTATCTTTTGATATATCAAGAGGAACTGAAACAAGTGACATGTTTCAGCTATCTTTTGCTTTGCTGAGATATTATCAACTATTTGAAAAAGTTAGTTAATCAACTTGCCTGCTTTCTCAAAGTCAATCTCTTTATTTAATAACTTCCTTAAAATATCCTTTAAATCTGAAATTTTTACACGAATTTGCTTTGTACTATCTCTTTCTCTGATTGTGATATCATTATTACTTAAGGAATCAAAATCTATTGTTATGCAGTAAGGAGTTCCAATTTCATCCTGTCTTGCATATCTCCTTCCTACTGAGCCAGATTTGTCATAAAAAGTATCAAACCACGAGTCTTTCAATGTTTTTTCAATATTTTTGGAAACTTTAAGAATATCCTCTTTGTTTACAAGAGGCAGTATTGCGCAATGATAAGGCGCAATTGCTGAATTCAATGAAAAATACAATCCTTCTTTGCCTTCCTTTAATGAGGTGTCTAAAATAGCAAACATTGTTCTATCTATGCCTGCAGAAATTTCCCATATATGTGGAATGACTTTTCTTCCATCTTCATAAACATATTCTAAGTTTGTCTTGGAGTTCTGCATATGTCCCTTTAAGTCATAATCTGTTCTGTAATTGTTAGCAATCAATTCCAGCCACCCCAAGCTTGTCTCAACCTCAAAATCAAATGTAGATAATGAATAAAAAGCCCTTTCATCTTTATCAACTTCTCTGAATCGTAACTTGTTCAAAGGAATCCCCATTTTATTCCATACTTGCTGTGTCCTTGCCAGGAAGTATGCAATCAATTTTCCAGGAACAATTTTTTTCTTTGCTAACTCTTCAACAGAGAATTCTTCAACTTCCTCTTTGCCAAGGCGCAAGATTCTTACTTTATAATCTTTAATTTCATCAAAATTCTCTATTTCATTTATTTTTTCAAAATCAAAAAAGATTTCTGCTTCCATCTGCGAAAATTCTATTGACCTTGTAATGCTTTGTCTTGGGGAAATTTCATTTCTAAATGCCCCTCCTGCCTGTGCAATCCCTTGCGGAAGTTTTAACCTCATTGTTTTTGTCATTCTTGCAAAATTCAAAAAAATAGATTGGCATGCCTCTGGCCTCAAAAAGGTTCTGAATTCTCCTTGTCTTCCAACAAGTGTTTCAACCATCATGTTAAATTTTGAAACTTTGCTTAACTCTCCATTGCATTTTGGGCATCTCACATTATTTTTTTGTATCAATTCATCAAGTTTCTCTGTAGGAGAGGATTCAGGAACATTCTTGTTTATTTTCTCAGAGATTAATCTGTCAGCCCTTTCAAACTTTTTGCATTTTAAGCATTGAACAATAGGGTCTGCAAATGATTTTAAATGTCCAGAGCCTTCAAAAACAGAAGCTGGAAGTATCTGCGAGCCATGAATCTCTAACATATTTTCTTTTTGAACAAGTTCATGTCTCCAAAAACCAACTATTTTTCTTCTTATTGCCTGGCCTACAGGGCCAAAATCCCAAAAACCAGAAGGTGAGTTAGGATAAATCTCTGCTGCCGGGTAAAAAATGCTCTTTCTTGATGCTATTTCCAGTATTTTCTCATAGCTACTTCTTGTATCTTTAGCCTCTTTTACATTTTCCTCTTTTATCTCTTTCTTATCTTCCTGCTTTTTTTCCTTATTCATAGATTCTTTTTCTCTTGTCATGTTATTAAACTTTTCTTCTGCCTCTTTTTTTGTCTTGCCAAGATAGGCAACAGTAATTGCCTTTACTTTTTTATTTTCCCTTTTGCTTTCTCTTAGATAATAATATTCCTTGTTATTAATTTTTTTCTTGACAATGAACATAATACATTAGGCACTACGAAGAAGTTTTTAAATTTTTTGATAGTGCTTATCAGATAGCATTCCCTATTATTAATATCACAAAAATTCCTGCTGTATTCAGGATATAAGAAATTATTGAGAATGTTCTTGTTGAAATTGTTGTTGCTGATGCCAAGACCACTACCCCTATTTCATCAGGAAGCGGAGAAGCTATGATAAAACCTGCAAGCACGAGGATTATAGCCTTTTTTATTGTATTTGGGATAATATGGTTTATGCCCTTGACTATCTTGCTTTTTGATAAATATCCCACCTCTTCTGCAAAAGATAATTTAATAAATTTGAAAATAAGCAAATCCCCTACAAGAGCGCCTAATCCTGCAATTAATCCTGCAAGAATAATGTTTTGCTCCTTTGCAACTATAAGCAGAACTGCTGTGGCTGGAGTGGCAGTAAAACCATATGCAAAGAAAATACCTGCGATAAATGTTCCTAAATAACCAAAAGATAAAAGAAACTCTTTGAAGATGGAGATTTCTCTCCCGTTGAAAATAAGATAAGCAATTAAAAAAGTTAAAAGCAATAAGATGAATTTAGGATATCTTATTTTTTTTAAAAGATTCATTGTTTAAATAGTTAAAGGATTTATTTAAATTTATGCTGTATAGAACTCTTAATGAAGTTTTAACTGTTTTTTCCTTATATTCCTAATTATTGCCTGTGCTCTTCTTATGAAAATATCTAAATTCTTTTTCGTGTATTTAGAGGGAAAGAAAATCAAGAATTCATCTCCAGCGCTTTCATTTAATCTATGTCCAAGAATGTCTGCTGCTCTTTCTCTGTGATGCCTTATATTTCCCAATATCTCCCTACCTATAATCTCTAATCTCTTGTCAACTTCTGCATAGCCTATTTTTTCATTCCAGTCATGCAGATCATCCAAATCAAAAAGCATGTAATATCCCTGGCTTATTTGTATCCTTTTTAGCTTCTCTAATTTCAAAAAAAAGCCTGTTTTGTTTAATAATCCTGTAACTGGATCGTGCAATGAAAAATCCTCAAGCATTTTTCTTTGCTCATCAGTAAGTGTTTTTGAAAATTGTATATAACTCTCTATTTTTTTCTTGAATCTTTCTGGAATTTTGCTCCTTAAACTTTTTCCCTGATAAATTTCAATATTATACTCTTTTTTTCCTTTAATTTTTTTAGCCTTTGCAACTGCCTGAACAGCTTCTTCAAAACTTTTTCCAATTCCGCAAGAAACATCAATAATATTTTTTGATTTCATTATCCTAAGAAAAAACAATGCTATTTAAAAGTTTTGTATGGGTTTATTCTCAATTTTCACTTGGCAATATTGTGATTATCACTTATAATCTTGCTTAGTTTTTCTAATAATATCTGTAATTCTCTCTTATTCTCAACTTTTTCTAATTCGGGCTTGAATAATCTGCCTGGATAAATTCTTTCTAAAAATAACATTGCTTGATATTTAATTTTCTCAAAACTTAATTTAAATTGCTCAGCCAATGCCAAATATTCCTCTAATGCTTTTAATTTTTCTTCTTTGCTGGGCATAGAGTATCTTCCATTCTTATTGTAATCATTAATATTCCTGAAAATAAAGGGATTTCCAATAGCCCCCCTACCGATCATAACATAATCACACCCGGTTTCTTTTTTTATTCTTAAATAGTCCCCCACAAATTTAACATCACCATTTCCAGTAACAGGAATATTAACAGATTCTTTTACTTTTCTTATCCAGTTCCAATCTGCTTTTCCAACATATTCTTGTTCCTGTGTTCTTGCATGTATTGTAATCATTGCTGCTCCGGCTTCTTCGCATTTTTTAGCAACTTCTATTACATTAATTCTCTTTTCATCAATTCCAATTCTAATTTTACAACTAACCGGAATGTTTACATTAGCCACAACATTTTGCACTATCTGCCTTATTTTTCCAGGAAATTCCAATAAAGCGCTTCCTGTTCCCTGCTGAACCAGTTTGTAATAAGGGCAACCAAAATTCAAGTCAATAATATCTGCATAATTCTCAGCAATTTTGGCTGCTTTAATGAAATTCTCCATATTTCTTCCATAAAGCTGGGCGCATCTTGGTTTTTGCTCTTCTGCCAGCTGTTTTAATTCTAAAATTGCTTGTGAATCATTTCTAGAAAGATCATTTGCTGAAATCATTTCTGTTACTGTTAAGCCGCAGCCATATTTTTTGCAAAGAGTCCTAAAAGCAGGATCAGTAATCTCAGCCATAGGGGCCAAGATAGTGTCTGAGCTTAGTTTTGGAAAAACAGCTTTTATTTTTTTAGTCATTTTTATTATTTTGATTATTATCTTTTTTCCAGGAAAAATTAAAGAATAGCCATGCTAAAAACAGCAATATGCCTGAAATCAAGAAAGGAATTTTAAGCCCAAATACAGCCAGTAAACCATAAAACAATGGTGCAAGGTCAAAACCAAGGTCTTTGCCGCTTGCAAATATGCCCATGAATTCACCCTTTCTTCCTTTTGGAAGATATTCTGAAACATAAACCTCACTTGCAACCCATGCCATGTTAGCGCATAGTGTTATAAAAAATGCAAGAACCAAAAGCAAGAGGAAATTCTGTGTAAAATAAAAAATAACCAGTAAAATTATTGAAAAAATAAGACCTAAATTTATCATGATTTTCCTGTTTTTTATAGAATTAGAAAGTCTGCCCCATATAAGGTCAAACATAGCAATAGGAAGCATAAATGAGAATGCTAGAAGTGCTCCATTAAGAAGATTTCTATTTTCATGGAAAAACAGCAAAGGAGCCCCTATTAGAGTTGTCATAAACCACAGCCCGCAGATAAACATGTTAAATAAAAGAGAAAGCTCTTTTTTGTCCATTTTTAATAAATCTTTTAATCCTTTTCTTATTATGCCATCTTTTACAATAACATCTTCCATACCATTAATTGTGTTCTCTCTTGCTTTTCCTTCTACAACAAATAAAAGAGGAAGAGTGAAAAGAGAGATTATTGCAGCAGAGACTATTGCTGCATTAATGCTAAAAAGGGTAACTATAAAATAGCCAAGCAGGGGTGCAGAGGCATATGCAAGATCATGCAGAAAATACATTATTCCATAAGCCGAACCTCTATAATTTTTCGGAAATTTAGAGAAAACATACGTGTCTGAAGGAACAGTCATCATTACATAGCTTAAGCCCCATATAAAAATTCCAAAAGTCATTGTCAAGAAATTAGACGAAACTGCAAAAATCAATGCTCCTATAAAACTTAAAACAACCCCTATTCTGAGAGTTTTTTTTACGCCTATTCTGTCTGTTAGGTCACCTACTGCAAAGTCAAGAAAAGATGATGCAAGCCATGCAAGAGTCACAAGAAAACCAAAAAATGGAAGATTTTCAAGAATAACATCATATTTAATAGGAATCATGAAATCTATAAGGGCAATATTCAGCATAAAAGGAAGTATGCTAAAAGAAAAAATTAATGCTTTTCTGCTTAGTTTACTGTTTGATTTAGAATACATCGTTATTCTCTTCTATCTTTTAAGCGCGGAGGAGGACTTGCACCCCCGAAAAGTCGCTCTGCAGGCGACCGCAGTAGCTGCTGTGCCATCCGCGCATGTTTCTTTGAGTGAAAAATTATTTAAATACCTTTTGATACAGTTTATTAAGAGAATATAGTTAATGTTTATCTTGCTGGCAAACTGACATCTGTTTGCCTCAAATATATGCAATTAATTTATCAACAAAAACAAAAAAAGAGAAACATGGCAAAAACATTGATAGAACTTGATGAGGTATGGAAGATTTATGATCTCGGAGCTACAAGAGTAGAAGCTCTTAGAGGCTTGAATTTAAAAATTAATGAGCATGAATTTGTTGCTATTATGGGTCCTAGTGGCTCGGGAAAAAGCACTGCAATGAACATGATTGGCTGTTTGGATGTTCCTACTAAAGGAGCAATTTATCTTGAAGGCAAGAACATAGCGCATCTTACTGAAAGCGATTTAGCACAAATAAGAGGAAAAAAAATAGGGTTTGTTTTTCAGATGTTTAATTTAATCCCTACCTTGACAGCAATTGAAAATGTTATGCTTCCAATGTTATTTCAAGGAGTTTCTAAGGAAATTAGAGAAAAGCGCGCACTTGAACTTATGAAAATGACAAGAATAGATCACAGGGCAAATCACAGGCCTTTTGAGCTGTCAGGCGGAGAGCAGCAGAGAGTTGCTATTGCAAGAGCGCTTGCAAATGACCCTGAAATAATACTTGCAGATGAGCCAACAGGAAATCTTGACAGCAAGACAGGAAAAGAGATAATGGATTTATTCACTCATCTGCATAAGGAAAAAGAGCATCATAAGACAATGATAATTATAACACACGATGAAAACATTGCAAGGCATGCTCAGCGCATTGTCAAGTTAAAAGACGGAAGAGTGGCTGATGGATTTCATTAATAGTTAATAATGTTCATTGGATATTCTCATTCCTTGACCTCAGAAAAATTACATTAATAACTTTCTATAAAAAAGATTTATATATGCTGAATTCTTAAAAAATATAAGGAAAAAAGGTGAAAATGCCTAATTATCAATTTAACAAAAAGAGCGAGGCAAAAAGCAGGACATTTATTGCATTAATATTAATGTCATTTGCAGCAATTTTTCTTTTCAGCTTTGCAACAGCACCCTCATGGACACAGAATTCAAACAGATCATTTAACAACAGGACTGCAAACTTTTCCTTAGGGCAGATGTATATAAAGTTTGTAAACACGACAATAAATGGAACAGGGATTTTCCTGGATGTCACTCCTAATCCCCCTGAATATCCTACAGATGGTCTGATTGCTCTATGGAAAATGGATGAAGGAACAGGGACTTCTGTAAATGACGAATCACCTAATAACAATGACGGAACATTTGCGGGTGGACTTGGTTGGGTAGGAGGTAAATATGGAACTGCTGTAGCTGGTGTTGATTCAGCATCTCATGATGATTATATTAATTTTGCAACAACTAATTTTCCTGGTGGTGACCCTAATTTAACATTTACAACTTGGATAAAGCCAAACAGCAGTGCAACATTCAATGCCTATTTATTTCTTTATGGCACAGTAAACACTAACCAATGGTTTGCTATGTCTACAAATACCTCTAATTATTTTCAATTTGGTTTTTTTGCTGATGATTGGATGACACCTTATCAGCTTAAGAATGATGTTTGGCAACACATTGCTTTTACTTATGCAACAGATACAAAAATAGGGACACTGTATGTTAATGGACAATTTTATTCCAGCAATGTTTATTCAAATGTACATAATATTAATGCTGGGGGAAATAAACATTTTTTCTTGGGTGCTGATGGAGGATCTTTTATGTTTTTAGGTGCAATGGACAATGTCGCACTCTGGAACAGAAGTTTGGGCGCATCAGAAATCAACAATATTTACACAGCAACAAAAGGTTATTATCAATCTGAAGTCAAGGATTTACAATCTTCTATGGTGCTTGGAAATTTTTCATGGACAGGACAGAATTTACTTCTTAAATACAGAAGAAACATGAGTATATCAAACATAGCTGGAAATCTCGCAAATTATTCACAGAAGATAAAAATAAACTTAACAGATGCATAT
>Ga0315274_10014246_pt1 | contig 11279 bp, 13 predicted proteins | sample YL17G02_20_MG_FD_203700 | JGI IMG/M metagenome (GOLD analysis project Ga0315274, IMG submission 203700) | Sediment microbial communities from Yellowstone Lake, YNP, Wyoming, USA - YL17G02_20 | ecosystem: Environmental > Aquatic > Freshwater > Lake > Sediment | place: USA: Wyoming | collected...
TTATTCAACGATTGGGTCAGACGGAGCCCCTCGCCTTCGGCCACCCTCTCGAGGTCGCAGTCTCCCCAGACGGCCAGCACGCCTATTTCGGCGGCGTTGACTTCGAAATCATCGTCGTTATGGATTTGGAGAATGGTTCCACGCGCTATATCGAGGGTGGCCTCGACCCGTTCAACTTAGCTCTCACCAAAGATGGTCGACTGCTTTACGTAAGTAATATGAGTAGCGATGACATTACGGTTATTAATACTCAAACCGAAAAGGTTGTGGACAGAATTCCTATCCAGATTGGAGAAGACTAGCATACGAAATTATTTTAAAACATTCGTTTGTGTTCCTAAAATAGGTTCTAACATCGTCCCATAGCCTAGGCAGGACCAAGTTAACGACTAATGACCAAAAACCAATAACAAATAGCCATTGGTTATCCGCTTTAGGCTATCAGTTCAGAAATCGCCAAAGAGGCGATTTTTTGGTAAAATGAACGAAAGTCAACCTTTTTAATTTAAAATTATATCCAAAAATATGATAAAAATAATTTCTGGAAAAGATATTTTAAAAATTTTATTGGGCTTTGTTATTATCCACGCTATTTTTGATATTTATTGTACTATCAGTAATTATTTACCACCTATCCCTTCTTCACCCTTTGGATTACCTGAGTTTAAGTTTACTATGTTAATGAATTATTTGTTATTAATATTATGTTTAATTATAACTGGCATTCTTGCCCATTATTTATTTTTAAGAAAGGGAAGTGAGAGAATTAATCAGAAAGATATTTTTAAAATGTTAATTGGAACCCTTGTTATAGGGGTTTTACTTGGTAATGCAATTGGAAGTAGGCTTTTAATGGGGATTAGTTTAGTTTTAATTTTGATTTTCGTATATCTAAGCTTTTTGCGAAAGTAAATGAAACCTAATAGCTAAGAATTGGTAACTATCGAGATATTTTAAAATCGCCAAAGAGGCGGTTTTTTGGTAAAATAATATAATCATGTTAGAAAAAGGACTAAGTGAAAAACAAGTTGTAGAGTTAAGAGAGAAATTTGGCGGAAACACGATCCCATTAAAAAAGGAAACTGTTTGGTTTTCGATTTTATTATCTCAGTTTAAGAGCCCCTTAATTTATATTTTGATTATTATCGGGTTTATTTCCCTGTTTTTTAAAGAATACTTTGATGTGATTTTAATTTGGTCTGTAATAATACTTAATACCCTGATGGGTTTTTCCCAAGAATACCATGTTGAAAAAACCCTAGCCTCTCTTAAAAAACTTTTAAAGCCAAAAGCTATAGTTATCAGAGAAGGCAGAAGGAAAGAAATTGAATCAAAAGAATTGGTGCCTGGTGATTTAGTTATTTTGACTTCTGGAGATAAAGTTCCGGCTGATGGAAAAATAACCGAAGGAGTCAATTTATTAATAAATGAGGCAATTTTAACCGGCGAGGAGGAGGCGGTAACGAAAACAACAAAAGAAGAAAACAGCCTCGTTTTTATGGGCACGGCAGTGATTTCTGGCAGAGGAATTATGGAAGTTTTAAATATCGGGGGAAAAACAGCAATTGGGAAAATTGAGCAAAACTTAGCCAGCATAAAAGAAATGAAAACGCCGACTCAATTAAGGCTCGATGAATTTTCAAAAAGTCTGGGAAAGATTATTTTAATCGTTTGCATAGTTATTTTTTTATTAGGATTGCTCTACCGAGCAGATGTTTGGGAAATGTTTAGGTTTGCCGTTATTTTAGCGGTGGCGGCAATACCCGAGGGTTTGCCGATAGCGATAACCATAATTCTAGCCCTTGGGATGAAGAGAATATTAAAAAGAAATGGGCTGGTTAAAAAGTTAATTTCAATTGAAACCCTGGGTTCAACTTCAGTTATTTGTACGGATAAAACTGGAACCCTAACCGAAGGGAAAATGAAAGTCGTGAAAACAGATTTTTTAGACGAGGAAAAAGCGTTGCTCGCTTTAAGTTTGAATAATGAACAAAGCAGTGGTTTAGAGGTTGCTATTTGGGATTATATAAAAGACGAAAAAAGACTCAATCCTCAAGAAACTTTTGATAAAACGAAAAGAATTTATGAAGAACCATTCGATAGTGAAAGGAAATATTCGATGACTATAAACGAGGTTAAGAATGAAGAAGTCGCCTTTTTGAAGGGAGCTCCGGAAATTATTCTCTCATTCTGTCTGGTTTCTGACGAAGAGAAAAATAAAATTTTAAGGGAAATTGAAAAATGGGCGGATGACGGATTGAGAATATTAGGAGTAGCTTTTAAGGAGAAGGGAAATTTAAAGGAGAAAAAAGAATTTTCTTGGCTTGGTTTAGTTGGCATTGTTGATCCGATCAGAAAAGACGTGAAAGAAGCAATCTTAAGCGCTCAAGAAGCTGGCATAAAAATTAAAATAGTGACCGGCGATTATCGAAAAACAGCCGAAAGGGTAGCAACCAATCTCGGATTTAAATTAGAGCCCAAAAATGTTTTAGAAGGTCAGGAGTTAGAAATTATTTCAGAGGAAGAACTTAAAAGGAAAATAGACGACATAATTGTATTCAGTAGAGTTGCTCCCCATCAAAAGCAAAAAATAGTAAAAGTTCTTCAGGAGAAGGGAGAGATAGTGGCGATGACTGGTGATGGGGTAAACGATGCCCTCGCTTTAAAGAAAGCCGATATTGGTGTTGCCGTAGGAAGCGCTTCCGAGGTAGCCAAGGAAGTCGCAGATTTAATTTTGCTAGACAATAATTTCAAGACAATTATTGCGGCCGTGGAAGAAGGCAGATTAATTTTTTCTAACATCAAAAAAGTCGTAAGTTACGTTCTTTCCAATTCTTTTGTTGAGATCTTTTTGATTTTCGGTTCCATAATTTTAAAACTGCCCTATCCTCTTACAATAGTCCAAATTTTATGGCTTCACCTTATTTGCGATGGACCACCCGATATTATATTGGGCTTTGAGCCTAAAGAAAAAGATCTTATGAAAGAAAGGCCTGAAAATCTTCAAAGGGAGAGCATTCTTTCTAACCCAATGAAACTTTTAATCTTGGGGATCAGCTTTATCGTCGGATCCCTCTGTTTATTTATCTTCTGGTATGTTCTGAAAAAAACAGGAGATCTAATTTTTGTCCGCACCCTTATTTTTGCAGCAGTCGCCGTGGTTGATTTGATTTATATTTTCTCTTTTAAGAATTTAAAAAAATCTATCTTCAAAACCGAGAATTTTTTCCAAAATAAACTCTTATTTTTAGGCGTGCTTTATGGGTTTTTACTTACTTTCGCCGCCATTTATTTGCCTGTTTTGAACCGAATTTTAGGCACCCAACCCCTCGAGCCAATTCACTGGCTATTAGTTTTAAGTATTGCCTTAACTGCCACCTTTTGGGCTGAGTTAGTTAAAATTATATATAATCAAAAATAAGGGCTTAATAATAAATAGCAGGCATAAAGCTAAAATTACATTTTTTATCTCACCCTAAGATCATTGTAACAACTCTTTTATCTGCGCCAATATAAACTCAGGCGATTTGATTTCATCTATCTATCTCATGGTTCGAAAATCGTCCCAGAAGGGGAGCATTTCAGGACAAACGGACGCAAAGCCGTCCGTTTTATGTTTATTTTGCCCTATTTTTGACTGTTCTAAAGTATTATTTAGCATACCATTTTAATAAAAATTCGAACTTTTACCTTTGTCTCTTGACAGGAAATCCCGATAAAATTATTATTAGATAATACTAATGTAAAAAGTTTTTCCCTGAGTGAGAGGATTTTTGGTCTGATCACGAAGACAAAAGAATGAAAAAGAGAAAATTTTTGAAAGAGTAATTTAAGCCATTAAAAAGTAAAGTAAAAATTTTATCAAACGTTTTTAATCCCATCTCAATTAATCATATGAAATATTTACAAAACATAGTTTATATTGGTCAAGATTTTTTAAAGATAGAATTCCCACCAAGAAATGAAAGGGTTAGGTATGAGTTTTTAGATCAGTTTATGAAAGCAAAGCCTATTTATGAAAATATTGCTCTGAAATATAAAGATCCGGATGAGACAAAACTTTATATAAGAACCAAAATTAGAGAAATGAATTTTAATATTTTGCAGGGAGAATTAGATTATTGGGATGTTCAATTTGGAAAAGGCCCTATGTTTAAACAGGTAGACTCTAAGGTAATTGTTTTGAGTTTCAAAGGGGGAAAAGTCCATGGGCTTTCCAGGATAGTCGGATTGATTGTGGCAGTCATCGGCGTATTTTTAGGCATTGGCGTGCCGTTAGCGTTATTTTCTCAAGGAATTTTGAGCGGTCCATTCAGCATTGGAATTGGACTTTTTGTATTTAGTTGCTTTGTTTCTTTGGGAAAGTGGATAGGAAAGCCTCTGACATTATGGATAAAAGGAACCGGAGTTGCCCACAGGCTGAAAGGACAAAGCATAGTCAGCGACCAATATTTTCAGCTTTCTGCAGATTGTGGCTTTCGAGGAATGGGTAAAATGGGTATTCTTAGAGATAATTTTGACAAAATCTTTAAAGCAATTATAGAATTTTTAGGAAAAGTTGAAGAGGAAGAAAAATAAAAACTAGGGTTGCTTGGCCCGGCCAAGCAACCCGGGCAACAAGCAACCCGGGCACTGACCGCCATCGTCCGCCGAAGTTCAGCAACGTAGGTGGGCAAAGAGGCGGTTTTTTGGTAGGATGGAAGAAGATAATTGTTTAACAAAAATATGAAAAAAATAAAAATAGCTCAATTAGCCCCACTCTGGATTCCTGTGCCGCCAAGAACTTACGGCGGCATTGAATTAATGTTATCTTTGCTTACTGAAGAATTAGTAGCGAGAGATTATGATATTACGCTTTTTGCTTCGGGCGATTCAAAAACCTCGGCAGAATTAATTTCTTTAACAGAAAAAGCGATTTGGTTGCAAAAAGGTTTGCGTAGCCCGCACGCCTATATTAATGCTGCTCTCGAAAAAATTTACCATTATCGAAAGCAGTTTGATTTATTCCATAATCATTTTGATTTTTTTATGTTTCCGCTTTGTCTCTCAGAAACAATACCGATTTTAACGACGCTTCATCGGCCAATAGATTCGGTGGCCGCTCAAGCCTACCGGGCTTATAATAAAATAAACTTTTGCGCTGTTTCTGAAGATCAGCGGCAGAGTGCCGAGGAAAATGGTATTTCAACGGTAGGGGTTGTTTATAATGGGATTGCCCCCGAAAAATATATATTTAAAGAAACGGCCGGTGATTATTTCATGTATCTTAGCAGAATCAATAAAGAAAAAGGAATCCTAGACGCTATTGGCGCTGCCAGGGATGCCGGGGTAAAGCTTTTGGTCGCAGGAAATATCGTTGGCGGCGATGAATGGAATTATTTTCTCCATGAAGTTCAGCCATTGCTTAATGAAGATAATATCAACTTTATCGGTCAGCTTGATTTTAACGAAAAAGTAAGATTACTCGGTGGCGCGAAAGCCTTGCTTTTTCCAATTGACAGACGAGAGCCTTTTGGTTTGGTTATGATTGAAGCCATGGCTTGCGGCACGCCGGTAATTGCTTATCGGCGCGGTTCGGTGCCAGAAGTAATTAAAGATAAAAAAACCGGCTTTATTGTTGATAACAAAGATGAAATGGTTGAAGCGATTAAAAAAATTGACATTATTAAGCGAAAAGATTGCCGTGTTCGTGTTGAGCAAAATTTCACTTTAAAGCAAATGGTGGATAAATATGAGGAAATTTACAAAAAACTGATTTAATTCATTGGTATGAAAAAATTACGCATTGCTCAAATTGCCCCTCTTTGGATAACGATTCCACCCTTAAAATATGGCGGAATCGAAAGAATTGTCGCTATGCTTTGTGATGGGTTAAGCGATAAAGGACACGAAGTAACGCTTTTTGCCTCACCCGGTTCAACGGCTAAAGGGAAATTAATCTCGGTTTTTGAAAAGCCCCTTCTTGATGCCAATATAGCCTGGTCAAATCCAATCTGGAACTTGCGCAATCTTTCTTTGGCTATAGAAATGGCAAATGAGGGTAAGTTTGATATTATTCATTCTCATCTTGATCTTTGGGCGCTGTTTTTTCATAATCTGACAAAAACGCCGGTAATCCATACGATGCACAATCCGCTTTATAGGACAAACGCTGACGCGAATAAAGACGATCGCTTACGCCTTTTTATGGAAGAGGCAAAAAGAACAAACATCACTTTTATCAGCCAGTCGGCCAAAGACCAGGCGATGCTGGAATTCCCGGAAAATCGGTCAAGAATTATTTATAATGGAATAGATTTATCGCATTTTAAATTCAATAAAAAAGGCGGTGATCATTTTGTCTGGATTGCTCGGATGAATAAACATAAGGGAGTGGAAAATGCGATTGCAGCAGCCGAAAAATTAGGCGTCAGGTTGCTTTTAGCCGGTCGTATTGACCCAACTCAGACAGAATATTTTGATACGTATATCAAGCCGCATCTTAATGAAAAGATTAAATACGTCGGCGAATTAACAGAAAAACAATTATCTGATTTTTATGGTCCAGCTAAAGCTTGTTTATATCCGATAGAATGGGAAGAACCCTTTGGATTGGTAGTGGCAGAATCAATGGCTTGTGGCACGCCCGTGATTGCTTATCGCAGGGGTTCGATGCCCGAGTTGATTGAAGATGGCAAAACCGGATTCGTTATTGACAGCAATATAGATTTGCTGGTTGAGGCGATGAAAAAAGTTGACCAGATTAATCGAGTTTTGGTCCGGCAGCAAGTTGAAGAAAAGTTCAGCAAGGAAAGAATGGTTAAAAATTATGAGGAAGCTTATTATAAATTGTTATCATGAAGAAACTTAAAATTGCCACAATGGTTACCGGGCACTTCACCACTCCTCCGCCAAAAGGAATAGTTTACGCTCCTATGAATATTGCGGTTGAGGTGAGCGAAGGCTTGGTTAAAAAGGGCCATAAAGTTGATTTTTATGGTCCCGAGGGAACAAAGATTAATGTAACCAAGGTTGTTTCGGCTGGACTGAAAGCGCTAAACCAGCCGGAAGGTGAAACAATTACTAAGGGGCAAAATGTCGGTAATGCAGAAGTCAATAAGATTTTTAATCTTTGGGACCAATTTTTAATCGCTAAAATGTTTGCCGAACCAGAAAAAGGTAAATATGATTTGCTTCATATTCACCCAGCTGACAGGGCCCTACCTTTAGCCCTGTCTCATCCAGAAACCCCGGTTTTTTATACGCTTCATGACCCAATTTATTCTTGGAAGGCAGAGGTATTTTCTATGTTTGCCAGCCCAAATCAGCATTATATTTCTATCAGCGACAGCCAGCGCAAACCAGCGCCAAATTTAAATTATGCGGCTACCATTTATAACGGTATTGATTTAGACGCCTTTCCATTTTCCGAAAGCCATGATGATTACTTGCTTTTTACTGGTCGTCTTCAGCCGGAAAAGGGTCTGGCCGAGGCTGTCCAAATTGCAAGAATGACCGGCGAAAAATTATTGATCATTGGCCCGCCGGTGACCGGAGAATATTGGGATAAAAAAATCGCTCCTTATCTCGGAGATAAAATTCAATATCTTGGTTTTGTGCCGCGGGAAGAACTTTTCAAGTACTATCAAAAAGCTAAGGCCACTTTAGTACCAATTCAATGGGAAGAACCATTTGGTTTAGTGCTAACCGAATCAATGGCTTGCGGCACGCCCGTTATCGCTTTTGAAAGGGGGTCTGTTCCCGAAATTGTCGTGGAAGGAAAAACAGGCTTCATAATTAAAGACAATAATTTGGAAGCCATGGCTGGCGCAGTAAAAAAGATTGATGAAATTAAAAGAATTGATTGTCGGAGGCATGTCGAGCAAAATTTCAGCATTCAACGCATGGTGGACCATTACGAAGAAGTTTTTTTAGAAATCATTTCTTGAATTTAATTAAAATAAAATAAAAATGTCTGCAATAAAAAATCTTAAAAAAGCAAAGTTTCCATCAGAATTGCGATATGATATCGTTTCTAAGGATTGGATTTTGATTGCTACAGGTCGTGCTCGTCGTCCAGAAAGCTTTAAACATGAAACAAGAACAAGAAAGGAAGCACCAAAAAAAGATTGTCCTTTTTGTAATATAGAAACACAAGAAAAACCAACTCTAATTTTTATTAATGGTAAAAAATATCCTGTTGGAAAAGAAATTCCGAAAAATTGGACAGTAATTACTATTCCAAATAAATTCCCAGCTTTTGCTCAATCTAATTCTCTAAACGAAAAAACTGAAGGACCATACAAATCGATAGATGGAGTGGGTTTTCATGAAATAATAGTTACTAAAGATCATAGAAAGCAAATGGCTCAATTTTCAGTTGACCAGATTAAGGAAGTAATTGATGTATATCATGAAAGATATTTGGAATTAATGAACGAAAAATTCGTTCACTATATTTCTATTTTTCATAATCACGGGCCAGAAGCCGGTGCTTCTATTTTTCATCCCCATTCCCAACTTATTACTTTACCCGTGATTGACCCCGATCTTCAATCAAGTCTTACAGGTTCCCAAAATTTTTTACAAAAACAGCAAAAATGTGTTCATTGTACAATGTTAGAATGGGAGAAAAAAGAAAGAAAAAGAATTATATTTGAAAACGAAGATTTTTTAGTTTTAGTTCCATTTGCTTCAAGGGTAGCTTTTGAAACCAGAATTTATCCGAAAGAACATCATGCTTATTTTGAAAGAATAACAGAACCTCAAAAACATAACTTAGCTCAGGCATTTAAAGTAGCTTTAGATAAGCTATATAAAGGATTGGGTAATCCTCCTTATAATTTCTTTTTACACACTGCTCCCTGTGACGGAAAAAACTATGACCATTATCATTGGCATTGGGAAATACTGCCTAAAACAGCAATTTGGGCAGGATTTGAATTGGGCGCAGGTATTGAGATTTCAACAATTGAGCCAGAAAAAGCGGCCGAATATTTAAGAAAAATTTCTATTTAATCCTAATTCTTTCAGGGCTTCGAAAATCGTCCCATCTGGGAAGCCAGGTGGTTTTTAGCCGCCCGTTAGGCGGCCTGCCCCGTACACAACTTTGTTGTTGTACGGGGTTTTAAGCTCATTTCCATCGTTTTTCCGCTTTTTAGCCGGCGTCTTCCAGAAGTTTTTCTAGCCAGGTTTTTCTTTGCCCGCGAAATGCTATATAATGAAGCCAGTATCTTAATCCTTTCACGGAAAGGAGGTGAAATATGATTAAGATTCCCAATTCATGCGGTTGGGAAGGAGCTTTAAATGTTCTGACTTACTTTGAATCAGAACTGCGGTCAAAGTTTGACCAAACAGCACTTGTCTGGTCAACAACCGGGGGGTTTGCAATAATATGCAAGCCATACAAGAAAGGGATTGGTTTGTTGTTGCAGCTGGTAGCAGACCAAGATTTGGTGGAGCTGAGGATAAAAAAGCTTCGCCAAAACATTCTTGATCCAGATTTCTCTGATAGAATTTTGGCGGTTTCAGAGGAAATCGTTCAAAGACTCCTGACTAACCACTGTCCAAAGCTCGGTTTGACCTTATCGGTTCATTACAGCCGAGCTTTTCTTTTTAACACGATTAAAGGTTGCTTAACCCGGTTAAACAATTAGCTTTTTGTTTACATTGAGCTTGTCGAAGTGGTATGCTAAAACAATAAAAATTAAAATATAAAACTATGACTGACGCAAGTATTTTTCAAATTTTGGGGTTGACCTATTTGGCTATTGGCCTGGGAATGTTGACTAGCCCCCGTTTTTATAAGGAGATGTTGAGTAAAATGATCGATAACGAGGCAATACTTTTTATGACGGGGTTGTTGGTCTTTGTTATTGGTTATTTTTTGGTTGCCTATCACAATATTTGGAGCGGAGGCCCAACAATAATTATAACGATTTTTGGCTGGTTATCGCTCTTAAAGGGACTGATGATGGTAGTTATCCCAGAAAAATCTATCAAGCTCTATAATCTCATAAAGATATCCGGGGGACAGTTAAGTGTTTACGGGGTAATTGTTTTTGTTCTGGGGATTATTTTTGCTTATCTCGGTTATTTTGTTTTGTAAGTAAAAATTGTTTTACTTGGCTAATAAATTTATTACTTTTATGTCTCCCTCAAAGGTTAAATTATTCTTAGGGATAATGTGGCTTGTTTCGGGAGCGTTAAAATTTTTATCAATAATTGCCGAGGAAATTACCGGTAAAGCGATGATCAGTGCTTCTTTTCAGGTTTTTGCCAAAATGTGCGTTTTGCCTTTTTACACAGATATTATCATTACTTATTTCATACCTGCAGCTGCTTCCTTCATGTTCTTAGCCGGTTTATCTGAAGTTATCGTTGGTTCTCTAATTCTTAGATCAAGGAATCTGGTAAAAGTAGGTTTAGCCCTGGGAATAGGTATGAATATCGTTTTTGCGCCTCTGGGTGGGATATACACCATAATCATTAATATTCCCTTAATCATCGCTCAAGCTTGGCTTTGGAAAAGAGTCTAACAGGGCAGGCTAAATTAATCACATTAACAAAAACATACATGGCGGCAAAAAGAGAAACAGGCATCGGCAAGCATAAAAAATCGCATTCTCATAAAACTAAAAAGCGCCTGGAAATAAAGTGGCGTATGCTCGCAGCCAGAGCAGACAAAAGAAAGTATAACAACTAATACATAAACATATGGGAGATTTTAGAAAAGGCGGTGAGAAACGTTTCGGCGGCTATGGGGGAGGATTTAACAGACGAGATGGCGGCCGAGGTGGATTTGGCGGGGGTAGAGATCGTGGCCCGGTCACTATGCATCAAGCGATTTGCGACCAATGCGGAAAGCCATGTGAGGTACCTTTTAGGCCAACTAGTGGTAAGCCGGTGTATTGCAACGCTTGTTTTGGAGGTAAAAAAGAATTTGGAAATAACAGAGGCGGGGATAGATTCCCGCAAAAGAATTACGATAGTCACAAGCCGGATTTCGGCAGTAATATTAGCAGGGGAAATAATGACGAAGTGAAGAAGCAGTTAGAAATATTGAATGTCAAAATGGACCGGCTTATTAAGGCAGTGGAAGCTTTGGTTCCAACCGTTAAAGCTAAAAAATCGGTTAAAAAGGTTTCCAAATAGCCAATAATATACTTTTGCCTAGTTGCTTGAGTTGCTTGGCTTAGCTAAGCAACCAACGTTGTCCGTTCCTCGTGCCAAGTGGTTTTTAGCCGTCCGCCAGGCGGCCTGCCCCGTACACACCTTTGTTGTACGGGGTTTTGTGTTTG
>Ga0315274_10014247_pt1 | contig 11279 bp, 7 predicted proteins | sample YL17G02_20_MG_FD_203700 | JGI IMG/M metagenome (GOLD analysis project Ga0315274, IMG submission 203700) | Sediment microbial communities from Yellowstone Lake, YNP, Wyoming, USA - YL17G02_20 | ecosystem: Environmental > Aquatic > Freshwater > Lake > Sediment | place: USA: Wyoming | collected...
ACAGCAATCGATATTCTTTAGTGAGGAAGGTGCTCATCGATTATTATAAAATGGGTCTCGGAGAAAGGGTTGAGGAGATCGGAGAGGTGTTGGGTGAAGAGCTTCTACGACCCACGAAGATCTATGTTAAGACGATTCTCAACCTCGCCAGAGACTTCAACATCGGAGGGATTGCCCATATCACCGGCGGAGGTATCACAGGAAATCTCCCGAGGATCATTTCAAAGGGTTGTAAGGCTATCATCCATAAAGGAACTTGGGAAATTCCTCCCATCTTTTCCTTTTTGAAAGGGAAGGGGAATATTTCCGAAGACGAAATGCTACGAACCTTCAACAATGGGATTGGGATGATTCTCATCGTCAAGGCGAAAGAGAATGAGGAGGTCTTGGAAAGGCTTAACTCCTTGGGCGAAAAGGCCTTTGTCATTGGAGAGATCGTGAAAGCGGAGAAGGAGGAAGAGCCTATCGAGTTTGTCTGATTTACCCCGTTGGATAGTAAACATCCTACGGGGTTTATTATTTTTCTCATTCCCTCCTACCCGATCCTTCTGATCATCCCTCTTGTTTTCGCTATGCGCAAAATGCTTAATGTCTTTTATTCAGCGGTGAGACATCGATGAAGTGGCAAGGCGATGAGTATGACGTGATTATATTGGGCTCTGGCCTGGGAGGCTTGATTGCAGGGACCTATTTATCGAAGGAGCATCACCGCGTCTTGGTTTTAAAAGAGAATCAGCATCATCCCTCCTGCGAAGAAAAAGGGTATCGGTTTGTCCCCTTTTCAAACTTTTCAGAAAAGCGTATCAAAGTTGCCCTTTTAAAAAGGGTTTCTAAGGAGTTGGATTTTCCTTTATTCATCAGTGATCGTGGGGAGACCTGGCAGGGTGAAACGAAGTTAAAAAAACCGAAACAGAAGGTTACTTTTCAAGTGATCCTTCCCAGAGCGAGGATCAACCTTTTTTGCCAGCGATCCATGCTTGAAATGGAATTGGAAAGGGAATTTCCGAAAGAGATTGCTCAAATCGAAAATTTCTATAACGAAATGGAGGAACTTCAGGATCTTTTAAAGAAGGAGAAAGCCAAAGAAGGGCCAGGATCGGTCTTTCCCATTCAACCTCGGTCTCTGATCAAGAGGTGGTGGCCGTTCAAAGGCCTCTCAAAGGGAAGAATGGATGAGAGGTTCGCTTCATTTTCGAGGGAGTTTAGAGAATTCATCCAACTGCAATTGATCTCCTGGGGGAATCTTTATTCAGATCAATTTCCTATCTCATTAGCGAATTACATTTTATTCCATGATGGAAAAGATGAATGGGAATTAGAAATAGATTTAGAAAGTCTGAAAGAGAAGGTCCTTGAAAAATATTTTCAATCCGGGGGAAAGATTGAAGAGATTGAAGGGTTGGAGAGGCTGGAAAGGGAATGGAGAAAGGGAGTTACCCTCTCATTAAAAGGGCACAGGAGAGCATCTCGGTCTAAATTTATTATTTTTAATTCTCCTCTCCACCGGCTTTCAACCTTACTGGGTAAAAAAGGAAGGCTGCTATCGAAGTGGGGAGAGAGGATTCCACCCCGATATGTGCTTATTCCTCTCTTTTTAGGAATTCGTGAGAAGGTGGTGCCAGTCGGTATGAGAGACCTTCTCGTCTCCATCTTAGATCTAAACAAATCTTATGAAGGAGGGAATCTCCTCTTTCTCAACCTCAGCCAAAAGGGAGACGAGACAGAGGCACCCGATGGAAGACGAGCCCTCACCGTTGAAAGCCTAATGATCCCTAAAAAGTGGGATCCGGATTCATTCGTTGAGCATCAGAAAGGAGTGATGAAACATTTATACCATCTCTTCCCATTTCTTGAGGAACATATCGAGTTTATGGATTGGGATTGGGCGAATGAGCAATTTCCATGCTGGTCTTATCCCCATTTCTTTTATGAGACCCCTTCCGATTTCCAATGGAGAGAAGGAGTGGTTCCTAACCGAATATTAAAAAACTTCTACTTCATTGGAAAAGAGAACTTTCCCTACCTGGGCATGGAAGGAGAAGTCCTCAGCGGATTGATGGTAGCCCAACAGATTTTAGAAAAATATTCCTAAAGGCTCCACTCGATAACCCGCATTGATCTTTTGACTCAGGAATGGGATTATCAGGTTAAGAAGTTTATATCCGAACTTCCTTAGGGTAATAGATAAACGAGAAGGAATATCTGGTAAAGAATAACTAAAAAGCAGATTGAACTGAGGACTGCGATAATCTTTTTCCCCACTTTGAAGTAAATGTGGAGGCATAAGATAATCAAAGCAACAGAGACAATTGCAAATTTCCAGATCCAAAATCGCTCTTCACTAATCCCCATGACGGAGAGGATAATGGGATTTAACCTCAATCCCTTTTGATATACAATCGTATTCGTGAGGAATACATCAAGGATATTTAGACACAAAATCGAAATGAAGAAGAAAAATAATTTTAAACTGTAGCGGTCGGTATACCCACCTTTCTCTCGATCTGATTTTCTTCGAAACCCTCGCCTCCGACCAAAAAAGGTGTACCAGCTCAGCCTAGGGGTTGGTTTTTTTCTACGGTCTGGAAGAATCCGCTTCTCGATTTCGGTCAATGGAGAACACCTTATAATTCTCATAATAGATTTGGAAGCAACTTTATTACCAATTTAATTAAATCTGGAGAAATAAAGATAAGTCATTGAAAATTTATATAATTTTATTTTTAATGCCTATCTTTTTATTAAAATCGTTTGTCATAAATTGAACAAAAATGTCCATTCAATGCTTATCAAAGTTTAATTGGAATAAATGGGGTGAAGGGGAGAGGGAAGGAAAAGTAGGATTTGCCATTCTTATGAATCGAACGTATAATCTTTGTGAGTTTACATAAGGTTAAAGGGATCCTGGTGTCAATATGACGATCTACCGGTTAAAGCTAAATTGGATCATCGGAAGTTTATTTATCCTGACCTTCGCTTTTCTTCTTATTCTGCGCCTTGGCATTTTGGAGAAAGTTGAAGCTGAGCATAAAGGTGGTCCTATTTTCAATGCACAGACCAAAACGGATCGAGAAACCTGGATGAATATTTTTCAACAGGGAGAAAAGATTGGCTATGCCCACCGGCAATTTTATAAAACAGTTAAAGGGTATAGAATCTTTGAATCGGTCTTCATGCAGATTAACATCATGGGGATGTTACAGGACATCAGGTTCAAGACAGAAGGGAATTTCCATCATGATATGACCCTCTCCTCCTTCGATTTTGAACTGCAATCGAGCCTTTTCCGTTTCAAGACCCGAGGGGTTCTTAAAGGCAAAATCCTTACACTTTTTACCGGAAAACCGGGTTCTGAGCAGAAGATCGACCTCCCACTTGAAAAAGAGCCATATCTTTTCGTGGGCATACTTGAAGCGTTGATTCATGAAGATTTAAAGCCGGGAGATAGCAGAACCTTCCATGTTTTTGACCCGACCACTATGGCCCGGCGGCCTGTCAAGGTCGTCGTGTTAACTGAAGAGACGATCCCGATTATGGGACGTCAGGAGAAGGCGAAAAAAGTATCTGTTCATTTCATGGGCGTTCCTCAGTTTGCCTGGATTGGAGAAGATGGGACTGTTTTAAAAGAAGAGGGATCTTTGGGGATCAGACTGGAACAGGTCACGAAAGACGAGGCCTTGAATAAGATGACACTTTCGCAGGGTCCAGACCTTGCAGAGATTGTCTCTATCCCTGCGAATAAGATCCTTCATGATGTCGGTCAACTTAAAGAATTAAAGATCAAAATAGATGGAATAGAGGATGTCGATAAGACCCGACCACGGGGGGAGATTTTCGTAAATGGTGGTCGGCAGTCACTTAAAGACAATATATTGACAATTCGGAAAGAACCGGTTTCAGATCCTCCATTTTCCATAAAGAGAGAAAAGGTGTTTGTAGATGGAAAGACATACTTGGAGTCGACCCCCTTTATCCAGTCTGACCACCCAGAGATTCAGGCCAAAGCGAGGGAGATTGTTTCACCAGGTGATCCAGCTTTCGTAAAAGCTAAGAAGTTAGTGACATGGGTCAACGAAAACATTCAAAAAAGGCCTGTCCTCTCTGTTCCCAATGCCCTTGAAACGCTTCAAAATCGGGTTGGTGATTGCAATGAACACGCTGTCCTTTTAGCAGCGCTGGCAAGGGCTTCAGGTATCCCGGCACAAGTCGAGACAGGGCTTGTCTATCAAAAGGGACGATTCTACTATCATGCATGGAACGTTCTTTATCTTGGCGCATGGATCACTGCCGATTCTGTCATGGGACAATTCCCTGCCGATGTGGCGCATATCCGTCTTGTGCGCGGTACTGAAAGGCAGATCGATCTGATTCGCATGATCGGCAGGGTGAGTTTGGAAATCCTGTCACCCTCCTAATAACAAAAAATGTCAAATTTCAAAATCCAAATTTCAAATCAATGTCAAAGTTATAAAGTGTAACTCAACCCTTTAGGGTTGAGTGGGATCAAGGTTAAACTCAAGGCTAAAGCCTTGAGTTACAATATTTGGGCTTTGTCATTTGGAATTACTCTGTAGGCGGCGATAAAATGATTGAATTAAAGAATCTGACAAAGCGATTTGGTGATATTGTGGCCGTCAATCGACTTAATCTTTCTGTATCAGAGGGGGAGATATTCGGATTCATCGGTCCCAATGGTGCTGGTAAGACCACCACACTCCGGATGATGGGCGGAGTCATTGCGCCTACAGAAGGGTCTGTGATGATCGATGGGATTGATATGGCGGATGATCCGGAAAATGCCAAGAAAAGAATCGGTTTCATACCGGACAGGCCCTTTTTATATGAAAAACTTACAGGAATGGAATTCTTGAGGTTTACGGCAGACCTGTATGGAATCGAAGACGGTCTGTTTTATGAAAGATCGGAAAAGATTTTAAGACAGTTTTCCCTTTATCATTGGGCCGATGAATTGATCGAATCTTATTCCCACGGTATGAAACAGCGATTGATCATATCCGCAGCCATTCTTCATGATCCAAAGGTGATCGTTGTCGATGAACCCATGGTAGGACTTGATCCCGCAGGAATCCGGATGGTCAAAGACCTTTTTCGGAGTCTTGCAAAGAAGGGGACGACCATATTCATGTCGACCCATACCTTGGCAGTGGCAGAGGATATCTGCGGCCGCATTGGCATCATACACAAGGGGTTCTTAATCGCTACAGGAACGATCGAAGAACTGAGGCTGAGAGCTCAGGTTCAGGAGGGAGACCTCGAAGAGGTATTTTTGATTCTCACAGAGGGATAACCTGAGCGCTGCATGGAATCACCAGACAGGTATGCCTCCAAAGCTTTATCAAGCGGTCGTAATAGATTTCTTATGGCCAAGGCTTATCATCATAACGGGAAATCAGTAATGCGTTTTGAACTTAGGTGCCAGATACCGGAAAAGGTGCCGCTATAAAGCTTTCTCGGCACACCTGTCAGGTTCTTAGTAATTTTTCTTTACAAGTGTGACGGGGAACCCGTCCTATGAGAGAAATCCTGACACTTTTAAAACCACGTTTCTTGTCGTTTAAAAACCGCGGTATTTCAGGAAAACTGAAAGGCCGAAGACTGAGATTCTTTCTTTTTGGTACGATTGGTCTTGCTTTTTGGGGAGGCATTTTTTCTATCTTTTACCGGGTCCTGACCTATTTTCAGGGTCTGGAGGGGTTTGGTGATATTATTGCCTACAAGCTCCTTTCTATGGCATTAATCACCTTTTTCTCGCTCCTTATTTTCAGTGGTATCCTGACATCCCTTTCTAAATTATATCTGAGCAGAGACTTATCTCTCGTTCACTCCATGCCTGTCTCGAGGGAAAAGATTTTTCTCAGCCGATGGATTGAAAGCACGATCGACAGTTCATGGATGGTTCTGATCTACAGCCTTCCTTTTTTTCTGCCCTATGGCATCGTTTACAAGGCAGGGGCCTTTTATTATGCGATGCTGGGTACCAATCTTTTGCCTTTTTGCTTGATTGCATCGAGCCTCAGTGCTCTCATTGTCATGGTGGCTGCGGTTTTGCTACCGGCGGGTCGTATTAGAACTGTCTTCATCTTCTTGGGGCTTTTCATGTTTCTCCTTCTCCTCATCTCTTTTCGTTTGATGAGACCGGAGAGGTTCGCCCATCCAGAGTCTTTTATGACAGTCATGATTTACCTCAAGAACTTGGAGACAACCCATTCGCCTTTTCTTCCCACGACATGGTTTTTTGATAGTTTGCGGGCTGCTCTTTCGGGCACAATGGGAAGTGTTTTATTCAATTCAGCCCTTTCCTGGAGTTGTGCCATTACCATGATCTTTATAGCGACTTGGATTTCAGGTGCGTTCTATTTTAAAGGTTTATCCAAAGTGCAGACCGTGCCCGTAAGGTTTTTTTCATCCTTTGGTTTCAAGAAAAAAAAGTATGGATTCTTCTTGAAATTTCTTTCAAGGCCTGCCAGGGCTTTTGCCGTCAAAGAGGTAAAGACTTTTCTTCGCGACCAGACCCAATGGTCACAAGTCTTTCTTGTGGTGGCCCTGATAGTGATCTACCTCTACAATTTTTCTGTTCTGCCTATGGAAAAAGGGGCGATCAAGGTAGGATATCTCCAGAATCTTGTCTCTTTCTTAAATATGGGACTGGCGGCTTTTGTCCTGAGCGCTGTGTCGGCTCGTTTTGTCTTTCCTGCTGTGAGTATTGAGGGAGATGCCTTCTGGATCGTAAAATCATCACCGGTATCGATTCGGACTTTTCTATGGATCAAGTTTTTTGTCTACTTTCTTCCCTTTCTTCTTCTGTCCGAGTTATTGATTGTAGTGACAAATATCCTTCTTCATGTGACACCTTTCATGATGGCCATTTCTATCGTCACAATTTTTCTCATGGTTCCCGGCATTATTTCCATGGGAATTGGTCTCGGTGCAATCTACCCGGATTTTCAGTCTGAGAACCCGGCGCAGTCTGTGACCAGCTTTGGCGGTCTGATCTATATGACCTTATGCATTGGTTTTATTGCTTCCGTAATTGTCCTTGAGGCCGGCCCTGTCTATAACATTTTTATGACAGTTATTCGTGGAGTCAGTCTCACAGGCTTCCAATGGCTATGGCTTGTGGGTTCATTTTCTGTTGTTCTTATCCTTTGCTTGATGGCTATCGTGATACCGATGCGATTAGGGGAACAGAGAATCTCTCGATATGAATTGGGCCATTATGAGATTTCTGAAAAAGTCCAGAAATCTCTATAACCAAGAGAGCGTATGGTAGTTTTTCAGGGCTCTCTTTATAACATCGGTTAAAATTACCCTCCTTCGCAGAAAGCCACGGGCTTTAAGACCGTGGATGAATGCGAGGGAGGTACCCCTCGAAGCTCATGAGGAGCGTAGTGGGGTATGCTTCGGAGGGTTCCGCCCTTCGAAGCATGTGGAGGAGCCATGGGCTTTAGCCCGTGAGGCTCCACTTCGTCCCTTCAACTCCATCCCATAACCCTTAGGGAGGTAAAAATACCTTAAAATTCCTGGAATTAGCAATGCCTACTTTTTAGGCAAAAAGGTGGAGATAGCCTCCTTCAAGACTCAGAGAACACAATTCCACAACAAATCAACATTTATTGTGGATTAGGGTGCAACATCTCATTGAAATAAAAATATTTTTGGAAGAAATTTTAATCTTAGAGGTTATAGACGGGATAGAACGAATATCTGGTAAATAATAGTTAAAAGGTATATTAAACTAAGGGCAATGATAACATGTTTGACGTGTCTAAATTTGCTGTGAAGGCATAAGAGAGTCAGAGAGAAAGAGACAATTGCAAATTTCCAGATCCAAAATCCATCTCCATGAATATTCATGACAGACTCGACAATGGGATTAAACTCCCACCCCTTATGATCTAAAATTATCATTGTGAACACCACATCAAGGATATTCAGACCTATAATCAAAATGAGGAAAAAAAATAATTTTGAGCTGTAGCGGTCGACATATCCACCCTTCTCTTGGTCCGATTTTCTTTGAAACTCTCGCCTCCGACCAAAAGAAGTATACCAGCTCAGGGCAGGGGTTTGTTCTTTTCTACGATCTTGAAGAGTCCGCTTCTCGATTTCGGTCGGCTCTTGATCAAAGGCCATCAATTTTCCATTATCTGTAATAGTGATTTTTCACAAAGTTATATAAGCAATTTCTTTGCCAATTTAATTAAATTTCATGAATTAAAAATAAGTTATTGAACTTAAAAAAAATAATTTTTAATGCCCAAATTTTTTTAAAGATTTGGTTACATTTAAGGTTACAATAAAATGATATAAAATGTCAATAAACAGCGATTCACGTCATTTAGCAATAATTGTCAATTGTTAAAGATAATTTTCACAAAGCCACTTTTAAATTGACAAGAAACAATTATTATGATTGTTTTCTTATTACATAATCTATAAGGAAACAATCTTAATCCCGATAAAGCCAAACCTTTCGTGAGGGGGGGACGGAAAGCGGCGGGTCTTTTAGGGGAAAGACGGCCGAGCTGCCGAAGGACAAACCTTTAGTAGTTCGGTCTTTTTTATTTTGAGTGAAAGGATGTGATGTCCTATGAGATGACGAATGAAGAATAGCATTAGATATTTTCTATAATTTGCTCTAACCCGAAGGAAAAACTAAGCCAATTATATAAAGATAAAGAAAGGAGGCATGAACATGAAAGGCTTGAAGAACAAAATGGCGGTTGGCGTCCGGATCGTTGTTATTCTAACGGTAATCTTATTCGGTACATCTATCGTTGCATCCGCTCAATCCTTAGGGGAGTTCGGGGTAATAGAGGCCCGCGGCGGGCACTTCATACTGTCTCACGATTCCCAAGACATTGTGAGCCTCACTGTAACCCCCCGCATTAGTGGGAAACTTCTGTTATTCGCAGGGGCAGCTATACTGGGAATGCAAATGACTGATGCACACGACGCCTCAGCAGCAGCTGTCGTGCAACTTGACATAACCCAGGCAACGAATTCGGAGCCGCCCGTCCCAACGGGCAGCGGCACAGTTAACGCCTTAAGTATTGGTGCTACCCCCACCGGTGCAGCATTCCTGGGTGTACCCGTCGCTTTTATGCATGTAGCGCACGTCACCTCCTACGCCACATATACGTTCCATTTAACGGCGGCGACGTTACCGCCATCGGCAGGTTTCTGTACCGTAGACGCGGGTAGTTTGAGGGCGATATTGCTGCCAGCAGAGGCAGCTATGATTAATGTTAATTGTAACACTGGCTCCCTTCAGACTGCTATCAATGGGGCTAAATCAGGGGATATCATTTCGGTGACCGGTACCTGTAATGAGAATATAAATATTTGGGAGACGAAAGAAAGGGTTACTATAGTTGGTCTTACTACTATAGACCCTCTTGGAAACGAAACAAAAGCAACAATCAAGGGTTTAAATGCGGCCGCGTCTACCATCAGTATAATGGGGCAAGGAATTACTGTAAAAGGGTTTATCATTAAAGGAGGTGATAATGGGATATTTGTTGGCAGGGGCGGCACTGCAACAATAGACGATAATACTATCCAAAATACTGGCACTAACGGTATCGTCGTAAATATGAATAGCTTTGCGAGAATTATCAACAACAAGATAAGGGACAACCCAAGTAATGGGATCCACGTCTCCGAAGATTCGTCTGCCCGTATAGGATTTTTAAGTGGTAATGATACGAATGCTTCGCCAAACATCATTGAGAATAATGATGAAAATGGAATTCTTGTGACCCGCACTTCTAACACTCGCATTGTGGGGAACACAATTAGGAATAACACGAATAATGGTGTTTCGGTTGCAAAGGTTTCTCAAGCCGATATCTCTGGCAACACTATTGATGGTAATGGGGAGAATGGGATATTGGTGACCCAGAATTCCGGCGTCAACTTAGGAAATGATACAGGAACCACTATTTTTGACTTGCCCAACACAACCAATTTCAATAATGGGGACAAAGGGCTTAGGTGCAGCATCGGAGGATATGCGGATGGGCATTTAGGAACTCTTAAAGGTGTAGGTAAGCATGATGAGACAGATTTCACTAAGGGCTGTATTGACAGCTTGATTCCATGATTTAACTTTCTCCCTACCAAAGGGAGTTGATAAAGGGCGAGGCATTTTATATCTCGCCCTTTTAATTACTCAGGGCAGGCTTGGAAAACAGCTTGGGGGTCACCCATAAAAAGGCACCTGTCAAGAAAAAATAACTTTCCATCAAAAAACTGAGTTTTTTCAGGGTGACATTCCGCCGCCAGGTTGGTTTCTGTTTCTTCTGACACCTTCTCCCCATCCACTATTTCATTCCCTATTTCTTCTCCTTCTTCTCCTTTTTTTCCAATTCTTTCTTGATCCCTTCTACTTTCTCCCTGAACTCCCGGGTGACGGCATTCGATTGGGTGTGATCGGTGATAATATGCGGGGTCATTAAAAGGATTAATTCTGTCTTTCCAGTTGTATATTCCTGGGTCCCAAAAAGGCCTCCGAGGATAGGGATCCGGCTCAAAAGAGGAATGCCTGTCTTTCTTACATTTTTCGAATCCTCGATTAATCCTCCAATGACGATCATCTGGCTCTCTAATACCGAGAGAACGGTCTTCGCTGTCTTTTTCTTGAAAACAGGAATGTTGGAAAGGGTTCCCAGTGCGGTGGAATCCACTTTGCTGTCCTCAATGGCAATCTCCAGGGTCACCAGTCCTCCGTCACTGATTCGGGGGGTAACGGTAAGGATAATGCCGACATCTTTATACTCGATCGTTCCCTCGATCACGCCTGCAGTTCCGGTAACCGCTGTCGTACCCGAATAGGTGGAGGTGAGGATGGGTTGGGATGTTCCGATTTGAATCTTTGCCTCCTTATTGTTCGAGGCAAGGATATTTGGGGAGGAAATCACATTCAGCCGGCCACGCGTCGCCGCAGCTTTGATTGCAGCAGAAATCCTCCCTCCGAGTTCCACAATGGAGTACCGAATACCATAGGCAGTGAGTGCTTGACTAAATGGATCGGCAGGGGGTCTCGCACCCACAACGATCTCTTGAGCTTTTTCTTCAGTTACCCCATGTGTAAGAAACCTTGACCACTCTATTCCGAACTGGGTCGAATCATCAAGAGTGATTTCTGCGAGCATGACCTCGATCAATACCTGTTTGGGATAGAGGTCAAGTTTCTTAATCGTTTCGAGGATAATCTTATAATCTCTTTGAAAAGCCCGGATGACCAATGCATTGTT
>Ga0315274_10014248_pt1 | contig 11279 bp, 9 predicted proteins | sample YL17G02_20_MG_FD_203700 | JGI IMG/M metagenome (GOLD analysis project Ga0315274, IMG submission 203700) | Sediment microbial communities from Yellowstone Lake, YNP, Wyoming, USA - YL17G02_20 | ecosystem: Environmental > Aquatic > Freshwater > Lake > Sediment | place: USA: Wyoming | collected...
CCTCCTGGAACGGGTGGGGCATCAGTTGTTTGGACTACGAACGGGTTATTCGTCTGACCAGACAAGTGATATCGAGCAGTGCATAAAAGACGGCATCAACCGCGTCTACGATGCTCACGACTGGAGCTTCTTCCGGCCGGTGGAGACGATTACCACAGTCAATGGAACCACCTCTTACGCACTCCCTATTGCCTACGAGAGCATCGAAAGTGAACTGGACTGGGCAGAAGGGGACAGCGACTACTACCCACCCGTGCAAGAGCGGCACGACTACGAGATCCGCAAACGGATTGCGGACGACGACGAACACGGCCGCCCGGCGTACTTCTCCGTGCAGACTGTGGAGTTCGATCCGCTGGTAGGCAGTCGCAGGCAATTGGTGCTCTACCCTACCCCGGACGCGGTGTACGTGCTGAATGCCAGGATGACGCTCAGGCGCACGATGATCGACGTGACGAACCAGTACCCCATCGGTGGCGAGCAACTGAGCCAGTTGATGCTGGAAGCCTGTCTCTCTGCGGCTGAAATGAACTACGACGATGCCCCTGGGATTCACAGCAAGCTCTTTGCCGAGTTGCTGCCCGTAGCAATTGCCTCAGATCAACGTGCCAGCACTCCCAAGACACTCGGTGGCGATGCACCGGCTGGGGAGCATACCGACATTACATCACGTTCCGTTCTGTGCGGCGTGGTAACTTTCGACGGAACGATCATGTAGGAGAGTCCCCATGTTAGAGCGCTTCTCAGTTACGATCCCAACTGTGTCTCTCACTGACGCGATTGCCACCACCGAAGAGATTAAGTTCGGAAATTACACGGGCGGATTCGTGCTCCTGAAGAATGCAGCGTCCCCTGCTGGTGCTGCGGCTGTGACCAGCCTTACGTGGTGGATCGCAGAGAAGGCTGGAGGAACCTTTCATCCAGCTTACGATGAGGACGGTACGGCCATCGTCCAGACCGTAGCTCATACGCGGGCCTGTGCCATTCCTGCCGCGATCTTTGGGGCCGTGGCTGCTAAGATCGTCGTCAATGCTGCCGGTACGGTGGCAATCACTTTGAAAGCGTAGTGTTTCCTCTTGACCCACGTTGGGTCATGTTCCTCTGTGAGTGCAAACGCATTCACTGTTCCTCACTGAAAGGAGCCCCCCGAAATGGCTACTTCTGCAAACATCAGACACGTACTCTACAAGTCTCCAACAACGATTGCTGATCCTGGCTATAGCGCCACGGAGGAGCTTCGTACCATCACCATCGACAAGGACGGTGGTGTGTGTCCGGTCGTAACGACGGGGACTGGAGATACCCGTACACTCCGCACTCCTACTAAGGCGGGGATCAATGGTGCGGTTGTACTCAAAACGGACGGCGGAAACCTGACGCTGACCGTAACTGGAGGGTACAACTCCGACGGCGACACGTCCATTACGTTCAACGACGCTGGAGACTACGTGAAGTTCTTCAGCATCGAGTACGGCGGTTCGTATTACTGGCGTATTGCACATCAGGAGGGAACGAACGCAGACATGGTCGGACAGGACATCATGTCTCCCTCTACAGTGATTGCTGCGACGATTGAGCAATACGACAGTTCTGTTCGTCGAGTTGGCAATCTCCTCAAAACTGAGATCCTCATCGACCTGACTGGTGCCGCTTCTACGACAACCGACAAGGACATCATCGGTGCGGCGGGTGCGTGTCATTTCGGGCAGATCACGACTGCCGTCAACGGGACGATCATTGCCGGGTCCATGGCTTGTCTGGAGGTTCCTGCAACGGGTGCAGATGACATCGACCTGTACATGGCATCCATTGGAACTGGTGCGTATGACGCGGACGGTTCCGGTCTTACCAACGCCGCTTCCTTGATCACCAAGGGTGGAGCGTGGACTCTTCAGGCTCCAGGACTTGGTACGCTGATGACCGCCAAGGTGACTGCCGACTACTACTTGTACTTGCTGAATGGTGAAGGAGGAACCGTAGGAACATACTCGGCAGGAAAGTTCCTAATCGAACTGTGGGGCATTCCTTCCTAGACCTACTGTGTGGGGCGCTATCCACGTACATGTGGGTAGCGCCATTTCCTTGGAGAACACGAAGTGCCACGTAAGACGATCCAACTACGGTGGCCTGCTGGGGTGAATCGCCGGGGTCCGGTGGTAGATACTCCCGCTGGGAATGCGTGGCCGAGTCCCTGGGCGCATAACGTGCGGCTAGAAGACGATCTTACCAGCCGTCTGCGGGGCGGTTCGTTCATCGGGCAAGACGCCAGCACGGTCGACGTTTCTCGCTACGTGTATCTGGTCACCGAGAATGGCGACAACATCGTTACGGAGAACGGCGACCCGATCGTCTTGGGACCACAGTACGGCGTAGCGACTGGGCACGATCGGGTGTGGGTGGCTCCGGGAACGGGTGCTCCAGCCAGTGGCACTGCTGACTGTCTGTACCGGGACCGTCTCTTCCGAGTGAGCGATAACATCATCATGTGCAGTCGCCAAGGAGATTACACCGACTGGGACTACGGCGGGGAACTTGAAGACACCGGGCGAGCGATGGTGTTTCAGTTGTCGGAAGCGACGGAAGTTGGCGGCGACGTGATCGCTTTGGTGCCGCACAAGGATGCGTACTTGCTGTGCTTCACTGAGAATGAGACGTGGATTCTCTCCGGTGACCCGACGACTGGCACACTGCGGAACGTGTCTCGGGAAGTCGGAATCATTGCACCTCGGGCATGGTGCAAGAACCACGATACGGTGTACTTCCTGTCTGCCAGAGGGTTGTACTCGGTTGGTGCGGACGGAGGCGGTCTGAAGCCTGTTTCCGAGGACAAGATTCCCGAGGATCTCGTTGACCTGGACGATAGCGACTGTGTGTTGGAGTATTTCCACGATGACCGCTGCGTGTACATCCATTTGACGATAAGTCCTTCTTGGTTGTACGACACGGCGCGGGATGCTTTCTGGACGTTCGACAATACTACCCATAATAGCCACGTCCTCTTCGGACCATTCCCACTCGGGAACCAAGACGCCTACGGACGGATACTGAATATCCAAGGGAACATCGCTGCCGACTCGGATGACGTGACCTGGGCTCTGGTAACCGGGGCGACTGCTGAAGAAGCGGCCGACAATGGGCGACTGGCGATTGAAGCGGCATTGGCTGGGACATCGTACAGTACCTACGTTGCTGCGACGGGATCATGGGTGGCTGGCAGGAACCACATGGCGTATCCGCGAACGATGGCACTGTGGTGTTGTGTGTGGCTTAGCTGCGCCGGCGATTGGGCTTTCGAGACAGCGAGTTTGACTGCCACGGCAAGTGGCGACTGGAGATAATCATGCCTGACAAATTGATGAGTGCAATGAACGTGGATAGCTCCATCGCCGGGACTGAAAGGCTGTTGGCCCAAGGCGCTGATGGCAGCGTGATCCTCGTTTCGGCGATCTCTGCCTACGTCATCGACGATCTGATTGCATCCACTGCCGCGACACCCACGACTGGCGACTATCTTCTCGGGTTCAGGGGAACGGACGAGAAGACGATGACGCTGGACAACGTGGCGGCCTACACCGTGGCGTATGCCTGGTCAGCCGCCTCCACCGCTTCCCCGGCGCTGACCGCAGATTCCCTGCTGATTAACCGGGGTGGAACAGTCTATGACGTGACCATCGACGACGTGAAGACGTTTGCCCTGACTGGCGTGCAGGCCACGGTGTTGAACCTGTCGGGGCTGGGTGCTGCCACGCTGGCCAATACGGACCTGCTGGCCATCTGCCAGACGACGACGGCGAAGAAGGCCACTATCGCTTCCCTGGAAACGCTGCTGTGGACCGACTATGCGACGTATGTGGCGGCCCGCGATGCAGCGACACTCGGAGACACTGACTTATTCTATTGCATCCAAGGTGGTGTACCAAAGAAGATTGCCGCGTCTGGTCTGGCAACTTACATGGTTCCCGAAGTGATTGCGGACGCGACCTTGGCGGGCGCTGTACTCGACACGCTGGACACGTACTTAGCGGCCCTGAGTGCCGTGGGCACGCTGGCCAATGCGGATCTGCTGTACTGCACGCAAGGCGGGACGGCGAAGAAGCTCGATCTGCTCTCCCTGTCGAACTTCACGACCGCGGCGGCCCTCCAGATGCCCTGGAAGCCGATCTCGACGGACAAGTACACGGCCACCCCCTCGTCCACGTCCGTCATCACCATGAGTGACACGAGCGACTTCAAGTTGGGTGCGCCAGCCAAGTACACCTACGGGGCCATCACCTACTACGGGATCGTGACCGCCCTGTCGGCCAACACGTCCATCACCGTGTCGGGTGCGCCGTTGGTGGTCGCCTCACCACTCTCGGCCCTTTACGTGGGCCTACCATCCCTGGTCACGCAGATGGACTTCCTGGTCCCTGGGGTCTTTGCGGGTTCGGTACGGGACATCCTAGTGGCCATAAATTCCCAGTACGCCCAGTGGAAGCAAGCGGCGGCCTACCTGTGCCAGTTTGCCGTGACGCAGGGGACGGCCGACACAGGTGCCAATCAAGCCAAGATCAACTGCAAGATCGGTGGCAGTGCGGTCTTCACAGGTGACAGCAACAAGGGACTCGCACTGTCTGCGACGCCGGGCACCTGGAACGACGCTTCGATCATCGAAGTGAACACGACCAACTACTCTGTGGCGCGGGGCGATGCCATCGAGGTAAGCGTGACCTACGAAGGCAGCAACAAGAACGCCGAGGATCTATCCGTAACCATGCTATTCGTGTCGGAGTAAGCCATGACAGTCCCGAATATGATTCCGGCCTCGGGCGTAGCCAACAACGTGCGGCCGTCGACAGCTCTGACTCCCTACACGCCGGCTTGGTGGCAGTTGTCGACCATTGAAGATATTCCTGAGTCGTCTGTGGGTTGGCTCGTGGCCCAAGGTTGGAATATTACCGATGCCGAACAACCAGTAGCGGATGGTCAGACGTTCTACACGCTCAAACGACAGGGCATGCAGTCCTGGATCATCTTGCAGACGCTGCTGTCTGAATACGTTGCACGGTACAACGAGGCGAATGTCGCGAATGTCGTGCGTTATGAGAACATCCTAACGTGGTGGGGCTCGCTGGTGAACGCCACGCGAGAACAGTTGGACGTGCTGGGTGACGTGAGTGACGCGCACGTAGTCGTGTACTTCGCGAAGTTGGACGAGCTGGTCACGGACGCCAAATCTGAGATGGACTTGGCCTTGGCGTCGGCCACGGCTGCCGGTGCCATTGTGGCGGCCCAACTGGCGGATTACCTACTCAAACTCGCCACGCTAGAAGGCATCTACGCCACCCACGAGGCCGATGCGGAAGCACTGCTTGTCAACCTGGGCGTAGCAAAACTAGCACTAATCAACGAGAAGTGGGACAGTGCCTTAGCAAATAGCCTCCAGGACTTGACTAACCGAGGTTTGTACTCGTCCGCCATCGTAACCGCCATCACAGCCAGCATCACACGGAAACGGGCAGAAGACATTACCAACATGCAAGACCAGTTGGCACGGGAGAAACTGGAGAACGAGCACAAGCTATACGCCCAAGAGATGGACATGCTAGGCATGGTTATGGACGGGAAACTGAAGAACGCTTCCACCCAGTTCCAGTACGGCCAGTACCTCGTGGAAGTGCGGAGCAAGTGTGCCCTGACTGTCATGGAAGCCCGCATGAAACGGATTCAAGGCTCCATGGAAGTCCGCGACAGGGAAGACAGACTCATGGCCTACCAGTTGGACGAGCGAAACAAGCTCATGGTCGGCATGTTCGGATTTATGGAACGACGCAGCGACGATGGGCCGCGTATTGAGGACATGACCCGCTTGATCTGCGGACTAGGCGATTCTGGGGGCGGCTGGGTCACGCCGTAAGGAGTCGCCATGTACCTCAAACGCAAAGTCGTCGCCCCTTTCTTTCGGATACCGAATCCCAGTAACCCGATCACGGGCCATGCGGAGTATCTCCACCCACCCTTGAAGCCCTACGTCCGTTTCAAACTGACTGAAGCTTTGGCCACCTCGGACGAGATAGTTAAGGGCGAGATCACCGACAAGGGCCAGTGGGGACCGAATCCGATCTTCCATGATTCCAATGTCATCATCTACGTCCACAATCAGTTGGCCGAAGACGACCAGACGTACCTGTTCTCCGGGTCGATCGGCGACGTGGGCATTGCGTTGCATGACTACGCGAATCACTGGCGGATTATCACGCTGGGTCCGCCGGTGGGACTGGTAGAACTCTGTGCCCAGGAGGCTGCCACGCGCAACGAGCCCTACCATTGCCTGTTGGGTATGTGGAATCCGGCTACGAATCTCTGGTGCTACGACAGTGCGCCGACCGTCCACGCCATCGACCATCGTATCGGTCCCCCCACAGCAGACACGGGGATGAAGGGTCTGTACCAGCGGATGTCTTCGAGCGTCTCAGGTCACAACGGCGTGATCTACCTGTGTGTGTCGCTCGACTGCGAAGTGCCTCCCGAGGGGTGTAATCTCTGCGAGGGGGCTTAAATGGGCGATAGAAGGTGTTGCTGCGTCGGAGAGTGCATCGTCCTGGATGACGACTTCGATCGGGCTCCATCAACGTCTCTCGGTTCTAACTGGCACGAAGAGGCTGGCGACTGGGAAACAATCGGCTATCCACCCAACGGTTGGCTGCACGAGAAGGCAGGAACCACGCCGGGCGAGGAAGGCACCGCGGACGCGAAGGTGATGTGTACGCTGCCGACGATCCGGGGTGGTGAACTGCAGGTGCAAGTCTCGATTGTGGACCCGGTAATTGGCGACGTGTTCTACATCTACTTGGGCTGCACGACGTACCACGGGGCAGGTGGGGAATGGGTGCGGTTCACGTACACGGACACCGACGAGTGGCTGGTGGAACTGTCGACAGGCGAGTCTAAGACGCAGATGTTTCATCCGCCGGATCCGCTGTCGACGACGACGCCTGTCGTGGCCTGTCTGGACTCGGATGGGTTCCTGATGGGTGCGATTGCCAGCAGTGGTGATGAATACCCCTGGAACGACGGGGATGCGACTGCCGAAGGACGCTATGCGGGCTTGGGCCACGACAACGCGGATACCGGTGCGACGTTCGACGACTTTGTGCTGACTTCCCTGCGAACGACTACCGAAGACTGTGTGAACTGCTTCTGCCACTGTGGATCTCTGTCTGCCAGGAACAACATCCAGAAGACGCTCCTGCTGACGATTTGCGATGCAACGGATCGTGCGTTGTGCCTGAACACACTGTCGGTGAACCTGACGTGGGAGTGGAACAGTGGCGTTCAGCGGTGGGTCAGCGAAGTGCTGCGTGTCTACAGCCAGACCGATGGGTCAAGTGCCTACTCAGAATTCAAGTGGTACCTGGGGTGCATCAGTTTGAACTGGTTCCCAGGCTACAAGGACTGCTGTCAAGGAAACGATGGAGGTTGCGACGGAGTTCATCATCCAATTGCCACTTCCGAATGTACAGCATTGAAATTGAGGTTTGGTCCGTTTGTGCTGAGCGTTGTGGAGGGGTGCTACGCCTGCTGGGACGAAAATGATCCAGACATGGCAGCCATCCCGCCTGCCGCATACCCTCCCCAGGCAGGCGAATACTACATCGAGATCACGGAGGCTGCCCCATGACCGGCTGCGTGTGCGAGGGGCCTGGATACTGTCAGCGACATGGCGTTCAGAAGAACGACGGGTGGTGGCGACTGTGCCGTGGCAAGCCCAAGTATTTCGCAGCGTGGGAAGCGCATCGCGGCCCAGGCCAGACGCAGGAAGGCCAAGTGGCCTTCATTAGGAAACCACCCGGTCCCGGCACGCTGTTGTGCAAGATGTTGGGCTGTGGTGTATTCCACCATCAGGCTAAGTTGAACGAATGGGGACCGGACGGCTGCGAACAGCACCTGGAACAGATCGTTGAGTGGATCCACGAACCGAGTAAGAACGTCAGCATCAGCGACGAAGCAGCGCGGCGGCTGATCGGGCTGGCCATTTCCAAAGCCAGAGCAAACCTGGAAAGGTGACGATATGAGCATCAAACTCAAGTACGATCCGGTCGGTTCATCCGCGATGGCCGCGTATGACAGTGGGTTAGGCGCGGGCAAAGAACGCCGTGACGTGCGACAGCAGACGTTCGACCTGATGGAAGATCGCAACAACCTGATAGGCGGCAAGCGTGGTGGAGGGTTTGGCGGTATGCCGGCGGGCGTGGCTGCCAACCCAATCGCTGCCAAGGCTTGGAACGAGGCGAATAACGGCATTCGGATGATCGAAAACGGGAGGACTTTCGACACGAATATCCCATCCACCGCAATCGCACATGGCAGGCTCGCCGATAGAAAAAGGCAAATTGAAGAGGCGAATCCAGATCCCAAGCCGGCGGAAGCCCGCGCGAAGCAAATGTTCCTTGGAGATGCCATGGGAAACCCAGTTGCTGCGGGAACACCCGGAGCGATAAATTGGTGGGATCCTGGCGATGGGAAAATGCCGACCCCGATGGCGGCACCCAAGCCCAAGGACGAGGCTGGGAAAGTTATTCTCGACATGAAGGTGAAGGCGATCCGAGATAATAGCGAGATTCCAAACGATGGAGATCCCATCGATCCGGCTGTGGGGTACGTCCCCACTAAGGAAGATCGCATCCGCAAACTCTACGAAGAAGCTGGTGCCGCAGCGCCGGTCGCCCCCGGTGCTGCACCAGTCGCCGGTGCCGCGCCGCCAGTAGCCGGTGGTGGGACAGCAATCAATGATGCTCGCCCGTTGCCTGAGGGTTTTGACGCACAAACATGGATTAACGAAACAGAGGCAAACATTGATATCCCGTTCCCAAATGAGATTCAGCGACAAGCCACTAAAGATAGACTGGCGGAATATCCAGAATACGCAGGATTAGACCTGAGCAAGCGAACGGATCGAGAGCTGGCTCAGTTGGGAATTGATCACTGGAAAAGGCGCATCGCAGCTCAACCGGCGGCTGGCGGTGCTGCGCCGGCTCCTGGTGCTCCAGCTGCCGCCACTGGCATGGGTGCCAATCCCACGCCAGAGAATACCGACCCGTCACCCAGGGAAGGAGAAACGCCGCTACAATCCGCTGCACACTATCAGCAGTGGGCGGACCAACTGCGAAAAGGTAGGAGACCAATCAGGCCAGCGGCTCGCGGTGGATTCCTGGCGGATTTCATGCGACGACATCCCACATGGGATCCTACGAAAGTCACCGACCTTCAGATCATGGACGAACTGGTCTGGGCGTATATGAATGTCGCGAGGAAGGCGGTGTCCGGTTACGGGGAAGATTCACCAGAAGGCAATCCTGCCGCGATGATTGGCAGTGGTTCCACACCGCTGCCAACTGCTGCGCCGCCTCCAGCAGCCGGCGGTACAGGTGCCGCACCTGCTGCACAGCCACCAATGCGCAACAGCGGAAAAGCAGTCGAGCAAGACAATCGTCCTCAATCCGTGATAGTGGCTGATAAATATCTGCGGAGGATGCGTGGAATGTATGGCCAAAACATCCCACCAGAGGAAGCCCAAGCATTTCAAAACGCTATGAGTGTGCTCGAAGCATACGAATCCCAACTGTAACGGAACATGCCATGAGCGAAATCCTCGATTGGGCCAATAGCGTCAAGCTTGCCGGTAACACCGGAGGCGGTGCCGCTGTTGCTGATCCTCCTGTTGAGAACACTCCACCTGTTCCCGAGGACGACATTCTAACTTGGGCCAAGTCGGTGAAAGCTCCTCCGGTAAAGAGGAAGTTCAACACCGTGTCCAGCGCGATTGGACCGCCGGTTCAGTTTGAGGTATTCGACGAGCCTAAGACGATCGAAGAGGCGTTGATCGCCAACGCCGCTGGAAGTGGCCAGTCTCGGCAGTTCGCAGGAGCGGAGTATTTTGGCGAACGACTACCGTTCATTGGAGGTGCGCAGAAGGCCGGCAAGCTTGGCTTGGTACTGTTAGCCGCACAGCATGTGGAAGCGGGAGCCCCGGAACAAGGTGATTACGATATCCTTGCCGAATACCTGAACGCTGGTGAACGAGAAGGGCAGAAGGGAGTCCTGCGTCGGATCGCCGACATGGCGACTGCGATTCCAGGTTTCGGTATCGAGTTTATGGCTACCACTGGAGGTTACGCAGCAGGGAAGAAAGTCACCACAGAAGCCATTGAAAAGACTGTCGGGAAGCTCATCGGCAAACGGGCTGGAGCGATAGCGACCGGCATTGCCGCGCGGGGCGTGGGGGTATTGGGACAAACGGCACTCAACCCGCAGTTGGTTGCGAGCAGCGTGGTTGGACGCTTGGTGGGGCAGCACCAGCTCGCCCAGGATGCTTCTGGCGCGTTGACGATGGAACTGGCAGAAGACCCCGAGGCGTTCGGCATGTCGCTGCTGAAGGGCACTGAGGACGCTGCGATTGAACTGGGTTCAGAGCGGGCAGGACGACTGATCGGCGATGCTGGCAAGGGGTTGGGCTGGTTGGCGAGCAAGGTGCCGGGGAGTGCCTCGGTACTGGAGAAGCTGACGGCATTGAAAGCTGCCACGATTTCCAAGTGGCTTGGTACTGGAAAAACAGCGGCGGCTTTCTCCAAGAAGCTCAAGGAAGCTGGCTGGAACGGCGTCATTGGAGAGATGTACGAAGAGGAACTGGGAAAAGAAGCCCGCGGAGTGGCTGGAATTGAGCCATACAAAGTATCTTCTCTGAAGGAACTCGGAATACAGGCTGCGTCGTTCCTGGTGATTCCAGGTGCCCAAGCGGCGGTAGCGGCGATCACTCCTGGACAACCACCCACTGTTCCACCCGCCACAGCCGCCCAGGTGCCTCCAGGCAGCGTTCCGCCCCCTGTGGATCCCCTGGCTGACTTGCAGGCCATTCGTGCCAAAGGCTTCGTATCCACAGAAGACGGCAAGTCGCTGGGCCTGACCGAAGAGGAACTGACGAACCGCAAGACGCGACTGAAGGCGGTAGACGACCGCATCAAACAACTCGCACAGGAGACACAAGATGCCCCAGAAGTACCTAAAAATAAAGGCGTCGTTGAAGAAGCAGGGCAAGTCGGACCAGGAGGCCAAGTCGATAGCGGCGGCGGTGTACGTGAAGGGGGGCAAGTCGAAGTACCAGAGGTCCCAGCGGTCGAAGTCCCAGCACAAGCGGAAGTACCCATAGCCAAGCCGACTTCCGCCGACCGTTTCTTTGGCCCCATGACCGATGCGGAATTGCAGTCGGACGCGCAGGAATTCGGAGTCAAGGGTAGCAACCG
>Ga0315274_10014249_pt1 | contig 11278 bp, 17 predicted proteins | sample YL17G02_20_MG_FD_203700 | JGI IMG/M metagenome (GOLD analysis project Ga0315274, IMG submission 203700) | Sediment microbial communities from Yellowstone Lake, YNP, Wyoming, USA - YL17G02_20 | ecosystem: Environmental > Aquatic > Freshwater > Lake > Sediment | place: USA: Wyoming | collected...
TCAAAAGAATGGAGGAAATAAAAATGGCAAACGTAGGATATAGTAAGAAAGTCATGGAGCATTTTATGAACCCGCGAAACGTCGGTGTGATAGAAAGTCCTGACGGCTACGGTAAGGTAGGAAACCCTGTCTGTGGTGATGTCATGGAAATCTTCATCAAAGTAAAAGATGAGCGAATCACTGATATTAAGTTCCGGACGTTCGGGTGCGGCTCAGCCATTGCCACAAGCAGCATGGTGACCGAGCTTGCGAAAGGAAAACATGTGGATGACGCAGTCAAGATCACCCGTGGTGATGTGGCAAACGAGCTTGATGGTCTGCCAGCGCAAAAAATGCATTGCTCGAATCTGGCTGCTGATGCGTTGCATGAGGCGATTAAGGATTATAAAAGTAAGAAACAAAAGAAGTAGAATGGAGGTAATAGGATATGGTGAAATTAAAGGAAATCTATAAATGTAATATCTGTGGAAATATCGTAGAGGTCGTCCACGCAGGCATCGGTGAGTTGGTGTGTTGTGGGCAACCCATGGAGTTGCTTACCGAGAAATTACAGGATGCGGGAAACGAAAAGCATGTTCCCGTGATCGAAAAAACAGCGACGGGCGTCAAAGTAAAAGTAGGGTCTATACCCCATCCGATGGAGGAGAAACACTATATTGAATGGATTGAACTCCATGCCGATGAAACTGTGTACCGGAAGTTTTTAAAGCCTGCAGAAAAACCGGAAGCAGAGTTTTGTGTCACCGCAAAGAAACTGTCGGCACGAGATTACTGTAATATACATGGATTGTGGAAGTCGAAATAATCAATCGTACTATAAGCCAGTTGAATCGGTCCAGGGGTTCAAATCCCTTCCCATGCACTTATTTACCAGTTAAATTAATATAGGCATATAATATTCTTTTTCTGATAGTATGACTACTATTGAGAGGAAGAAAAGAGGGAGACAGAAAACAAAAACTGAGACCTCGAAAGAACGCTGTATTTGGGTCTACTTACCATCACACGAGATGTTACAGCAATGGACGGATTTTAAGGACAAAGCACAGATGTCCTTCTCCAAATTCATCATCGAACACGTCAACAACTCATTAAAGCAAGAGCAGAACAAAGAAGGATATTCATCACGAGCAGAGTTGCTCGATGATATGAAGAAACTCCAGGAAGAAAATAAGGAACTCTATAAAAAAATTAAAATGTATGAAAGTCTTGTAATGCGACTTGAAGAAGAAAACAGAGAGTATCGGGCGAAACCGTTTTTTGAGGAGAATTACACCGGCAATAGAGAATATGAAAAAGAACTATCCGCCTTGTTCGTCACACGTTTAGAGGTGCGGAAGGAGGATGTCTATGAACATCTTGGTGTCAATCTCCAAGACACAGAAAAGGTGAAGGGGATTAAGAAACAAATCGAAACTCTGGAGCGTTATGGATTGCTCAAAGACATTGGGGGGAAATGGCGGTGGAAAGGGTAACTGATGAACGGTTAATCGAGTTGTTCAATGAGGATTGCCATACCAGAGATTTGAGTAGCCATACGATTGAGAGTTACATTTCAACATTGAAAATATTTTCCAAATACTTGAAGAAGAAAGGATACTCGCTTTTGACGGTCGATAAGGAAATCTTGAAGGATTATCTCGCACATCTGAGAAAAACGGAGATTGACCCAAAGACAATCGCAAATCGTTTCTCGACGTTTTCAACGCTCTATGACTATGCAGTCTACGAGGATTTCGTAGAGAAAAATATCGTGAAGGACATCCGGAAACGATTTCTTAAACAATATAAAGAAAAAGACAATGGACATCAGAGGAAATTGATAACCGTGGCACAGATGGCCCATTTCATTGACATCATTTTGGACATACGAGATAAGGCTATTGCTATCCTTCTTGCAAAAACAGGTATCAGACGACGGGAATTAGTTGCTATCGACCTGGATGACATCAAATGGGAGAATTTGAGTATTATACTGAAACCGACCCATAAACGCAGTAATCGCATTGTCTTTTTTGACCCAGAATGTGCACTTATCCTAAAGCAATGGATACAGAAACGTGAACATTGTGCTAACCCTGAAAATAAAGCATTATTCATCACCTATACCGATAGGAAAGGTAGATTGAAGAGAAGTGGTGTTGAAAATATGTATGTGAAATGGGCTTACATTGCAGGCTTACATGACCCCAAATCGGATAGGTTAGAGGACCATTTCACTTGTCATTGTGCAAGACATTGGATGACAACGCATCTATGCAGGGCAGGGATGCCACGAGAATATGTCAAATGGCTACGAGGTGATGCTCTCACAGACGCCATAGACATCTATAATCACATCGACCCTGAAGATGTTAGGAAGAGTTATCTGGCATGTATCCCAAAATTAGGAATTCATTGAAATAAAAAACAGATAAAATTACCTTTAAACACAGTAGAAAATATAGGGGTGAAGAAATGATTGAAATTAACAAAATCTATTGCGATGACTGTATCACATTGATGAAACCATCAATATCGTTTATAGCAACAACGTAATCGCCGGTCTGAATACCAAACATGCTTATCTCTCCTCAAAAATAATGTATTATTTGAAAACTTATCAATATTTCGTATAATAATCGTCCCATTAACAGAATATCGAATTTCCCTGGTTTTTTCTATCCGTTATCAAACAATAACGATTTTCTAACAGCATTTATGGTAGCGACGCTCACATGGTGAACTCTGTGATACTTCCCTGTATAGGTCACTTGTTTGCGGATATAGGAATAACTTCGTCCCTGCTTCAATAGAGCAGCGATACGTTGCTTAACAGCATCAGGTAGAGCAGGTCTACCTACCTTTCCTTTCTGCAATGCTCGTTGGTATCTGATGCTTTCTTTGACACGCTCGCTCTTTCTGGTGCTTTCTTGTTCTGCAAGCCAGCCGACGATACCAATCATAAAGTCTTTGAAGGTTTGTCCGAGCGAGCCAGGCAGGTTGACGCTTTCAACCCATTGCTCCCTTACTGAATGAAGTTGAACACCATATGAGCCAAGATAATCAATCGTGGCCTTCAACTCACGTGGCCCACGCCTGCACCAACGGTCCAATGACCAAACGACGATGTGGCGAATACTTCTCTGTCGAACCGATGCAAGAACCTTTTCATATTGAGGTCTTTTCACGTTCTTATAAGCGGATTTCGCATGGTCAGAATAGATATTGGTAATGTTCCAACCATGTTCAGTGCAATATTCAATGCATGGTCGTCGTTGTGATTCTTCCATTTGCTCACAACTTGATACTCGAATATAAATCGCTGCTGAATTGCTACTCATTTTCCTTTACTCTTTCGTTTTTTCTTCCACCATTGATTATGAGCGAGCCAATTTACAAAGATTTCAGTTTCGTTCTTAATTCCTCTGTAAAATCCTTTGTGCTCGATTTCCTTTCCACAACAGATGATGTCGTTTAGGATTTCTTCGACTTTCCAATTTGGTATGGTTCTTTTTCTCTTTAGAAACATAATATATGTTTTTTTACTATCTTGAAATATTTCAAGATTTTTTCCTTCATATATATCATGGGTGCTCATTTTTTTCATCTCCTTGGCTTTGATTGGTTTATCCATCTTCTATAAAATTCAATGGCTTCTTTGGTTTCAGTCTGAACGTCATCCATCCTTTTCCAAATCCTATCACAATAAGACTGGACATCAAGTAGATTTTCTGTGACCCTCTCGACCATTGATTTGGAAATGATTTTCACAAAATCCCCATTCACCCATTTATGAAATTCATTATGGGTGTTTTCTTTGAAATCCAAGAATAACTCACGGTTCTCAGACCTCATTTTCTCAGACAAGACTTTTTTGAAATCCTCGATTTCTCGCAACTTTTCTATCAACTCATCGTAAATACCTATTTTCTCCTCAATCTTTCTGAATTTCAATTCAAGAACAATTTCCTTTTCATTCAGAACCTTCAATCGTTCTTGAAATTCAGACATCTTCATCTGCATATAACCTTGCTTCATGGCTTACCGACCCCCTTTCTTTTTCGTTTTCCTATTAGCCTGTTTGTCCTGGACCTGGTTGTGTTCCTCGTTTTCCTGATTTTCTTCGACCCGAGAGTTGAACAAAGGTGGTAGTTTCTTCTGCTCTCGTGACTTGTCAATCTCCTTACATATTTCAGAAAAACCAGGATTACCAGGAAAACTATCTTGAATCCCGTCTTCCGAGACGCCAATAATACGGCGGAAGACGTCCTTCTCAGGAAGACCTCTGTCGATGACCTGATTTGTCAATGAAATCTTGAGGACATCCTTGTAAACAGTCCCCGACTTTGTCTTGACATAGTTTTCAACAATCAATCCTTTTTCCTTGAACAATTCCAGATGGTCGTAAATCCAACTCTTCGTGTGTCTATGGTATTTACTTACGATTTCATTTATTGTAAGTGGGCCACCTGCTGCAGTAAGAACCTTGACAAATTCTTCTTCATCCCTATTCAAGCCACCACCCTTTGCATCATTCAGATGAACGAAGACGAACCTGCCATATTCGTAATCCTCCAGCGTGGCAATCAATCGCCCTTGCTCATCTTTTTTCCGCTGATGTTGATGAAGAACCGCTGATGCTCTGATGTAATCAATCAGTTTGTGAACCTGTGTCCTCATCACCAGGTTATCAGAAAGATACTCCTCGAGAAAATGAGCGTAAGGAAAAATTACCTCGTAGGATTGTAAACCATACCAAAGTGCCTGACGTAGAGGATGATTGATAACTTTCTTCTTTCCTCCCTCGAACTCAGATAATGCATCTTTAACGACGTGTTTGGTTAATTCTTTTGATGTATCCAAGCGAAGAGCATCCCATCGGCGTTCTCCTTCATAGTTAATAGATGCGTTCATGCTCGTGACGATGATTACCGGTTTTCCCTTCACTTCTATCTCTATTAATTGCTGGTCTTTCACTGTAGAACCGATATTCTGACCAGATGCTAACACCTTGAATGTCTGACCTTGCAGCAATTCTGGTTCGGGGTCTTCAAGATAGAGAACTTTACCATCCCAGGTGTAATTATTTAGTTTATTTGTTCCCCAATATGCGATTGCTCTTTCGGATAAGTGATTTCTATGGATATACTCATTTTGAGGAACAACAACGGCCAGGATTTTTTTCATAAGAACATCTTTACCTGCACCGGTGGCATCGCTGAGGAGAAGGTTGCTACTTGTAGGTTTTGCTCCTATCAACTTTCTTTGCATCAGTTTATTTACTATACACAATATTGCATCTTCGCATCCTTGAACACCTTCCGCTTGGACCCCTTTAATGATGTTCCATAATAGCCATGGGTCCTTCAGATGTCTTATGTCCCATTCATTCGTCGTCTTTTTTTCTTGTGCCCTGCTCGCTTTCTTATCCATGATTAACCCCTCTTTTTCGATTTGTCGTAAGTTCGTTCCAGCACGTGGAAGTCTTCATCCCCTTCGAGGAAAAAACCCATTTGGCCTTTGGTTTCCTGGTATCCAATGAACCATCGGTCGTCCTCAACTTGAAATAATGTCGTTACTACCGCTTTGACTTCATTGTTGAGCAAAATGATGTCACCGACTTTGACCATGTGTCATCACTTCCCCTCGGCAGGTTCATCCTGTTCTTTCTTCGATGATGCAGTAACTCTACGTATCCGGTAGACACCCCCAAAGTGGATGATGCCGACCCGACCACCGACATATTCATTGAGGTCTATGTCTGCGAAGGCGGATTGAGGAACTTCAACCCGTCGGTTGAACGCAAGGTCGAAAATTATTTTCCCGTCCACAATAGTGATATTCTTACAATCACCTATGACTTCGGTGTTGTCTTTCAGCATTATTTTATTCCCTCCTTGACCTCTAATGACTTCTTTTCTGCTTTAGAAAGGTATGAGAGGCGTGCCAATTCCTTTCTCACGGACAGTCGTACGAAATCGCTTACATCTTGTCCTCTGTTCTTCGATACCTCTTTTAACAAGGAGGCATCCGACAGAGGAAATCTTACAGAAATGATTATATTCGTGTGTTTCATGGTATTTCCCTGAAAGACATGAATGCGATGGGGTACCTTCATTGGAATCCGACAAATATTGAGGGTACCCAACAGAATACAGAGAGGAAACGAATATGAGTCAAAATTCAATAGAGAATATCAAAACAATATTACATGTTGCAAATGGTAAACCTCTCTTGACAAGTGAAATTCATAATAAATTATGTTTAGAATACAAATACGAAGGTAGCATTGAAACAGTACGTAGAAATCTAAAATTCATGGAAAAGATAGGAATTGTAAGTTCAGTTCTTCATTCTGAAGAAAAGAAAAATGCGTGGATAATTCGGGAGAATGGTAAAAGTCAGAGTGGATTGAAATCAGACGAGCGTTCAGACATAAAAGAAGCAAGAATAAGACATTCGGATTACATTAAAAATTACATTATCAGTCATTGGCTTGAACAACTGCCAACGAAAAACGATTTGATACTCCTATGGTCTGAAGATATTTTCCCCGTCGAAAAGGATGAGATGTTCCCGGACTTTAGAAATCATATAAAAACCGAATATGGAAATCCATTCGATGAATTGGAAAAATTCAAACAGGTCTTGCATCAATTTCTCTCTAAAAAACAAGAACTACTTGACACAATATTTGATATTTATTTAAAAACAAAAAATGAGTATTTCGATGAAGTATTTGGCTGGTATCAGAACGCAAATGTGATAGGGGATTTTATCATTGAGCGTGCTATAAGTAAACGGGATATGGACTTCCGTTCAATTTTCGTTGATGATTTTATGTCTCGTGTTGAAGAAAAAAACAAGGAATATTTCTATTATCTAATGAATTATCCGAAGGAAATGGTTGCAACGATTGGTGTAGGATTAAAATTAAGAAAGAAGCAGTTCAAAGAAAAAATGGACACAGTAGTAAAAAAATCATTGGAAAAGTCTGAGAAATCTGAACGTATACAAAAAGAAATCACTGTTCTCTGCGAACTTCAGGAAAAACTGGTTTACCACATAGAAAATATGCGAAAATCCCTCAAAAAACACCTTGCATTAGGTATGCTTCCAAACGATTGAATATTACATATGATGGACCTTTTTGATGGCCCTGGTGGAGTCTCATTTTTTCATAGGTGATGAGAAAATGAGATATATCATACTTTTCCTTCTGTAAATGGAAATCTCCTTCACTCTTATATTGGCAATTTCAAATCTTTCGTGATGATTTCAGTCATTTCACTATAATAACGGTCATTGTATGCATCTGACCACGGACAATCCCATTCGATATGCAGCGAATACTTCCATTCGAGATATGCTAATTTTCTCAAACCTGCTTTTGTAATCTCATATTGATGTTTTGTTCTTTTTTTAGTAGTTTTTGATGTCTCATCAAAGAATCCATCGGTAGCATTTAGTGGTTCCTCAGAAATTTTTTTGATAGCACGATTATGCAATAGATTTGAAATGGCTGTGATGACTTGTGGTTTAGTCATATGTCCGCACTCCTCAAAAAGTTGCTCAATGGTCTGTGGTCCGTTATACAACCTTCTCAAGACATCGTAACGCCTTAAAAAAGTCGGAGTGATTTTTCTTTTGTCCCCCATTCACTCCATGTTATAACATAGTGTATTTTCAATGTATCGCCCTGATAAATAAAAAAAATCTTTTAAGTCGTGAGATTTTGAGACTTTTTATAATTCAGAATAAATATTAATACCTCTTTTTCCATATATGAAAAGTGGAGGTAAATGATTATGGCAAAAAACTTTGAACTGCCCACTGGTTTTTACTTCTGTAATAGCGAACCAGAAAAACAGTTAATTTGTGCATCAACTGACGAAATTGGGGATTTTTTAACCACTAAAAAGAAAACTATCAGCCCTTAAAAAACAAGAACATATGCCTTCCTTTCCTCCAATTAAAATTGGTGACATATGTTCCTGCTTTTTAGGAGATAAAGGAGGAATAAATATAGAAAAAAAACCAAAAAAAGGTCTAACTGTTTGGGTCTACAATCCACCTAAACATTTAACTGCCCAACAAGAGAAAATCCGAGGACTTTCCCAAGTCTCGAAAATTTGCTTACGAAATGACCAAAGCACCGACAAAAACAGTTTACTAAAATGCATGGCCCGAGAAATAAAAGTCAATTTGTCGGCTCCTTAAAACATGGGTGGGAGACTTATCGTGAGGGCGAGAGTTTTTCCCCCCCCTATTTTCTTTTAAACTATGATAACCGGAAATATTTACAAAAAAGGTGAGGAATACTATCTTCTCTGGGATTTCACGACCATGGATGAGCAGAGGCTTCTTCGACGACTGCTGAAAGGCAGCGACACTCGGGTTGGCTACCGCATCACTCATTTTTTAACAAAAGTCAATAATCGACAGCAGACGGGTCAGATGACAATTGACCGTTGGGGGGTATAAATCCATACAGACAAAGGTTTAAATAAGCAAGGATTGTTCTTTTCTATAGGGGCAGGAAAAAGATGAAACAGTATCTTCTAATGAGAAAAGGTTTGGCTGTTGGAATCATTTTCTTATTCATTGGTGTGACTGTTGCACCAAGCATCAACTTCACTGTTGCCAAAGCATCCAATGATAACGACCTTGTAGAAGTCACCACTCAAGCCTGCGGTATCAAAGGATATGGAAATACTACGGTGAAACTCACCAGGGAACAATACCAGAACCTGGAACAGTATCTGGTTGAATTCAGAGCCAAGTTGAATCAGACAACAACAAGGGAAGAAGCAGTTCCTATCTTCAAGGAAGCAGTGGTGGAGTTGGACAAGTATGGGTTGTTGCCGAAGGGGCTGAGTGTAGAACAAGCACAGAAATTGATATTGGGTAGATTTCATAAATCTAATGCTGGTCCAATGAGTTCTACATGGTGTCTTGTAGCAGGTTCGACATCAAATACCATTATATGGACACCCCTGACAATAGGGTTAGGAATGATAGTTGTTATACCACTTCTTATGTTGGATATACTCGAAATATTAGCTGAGAGTTATCCCTTCTTGTTTTTCTTATATCTACCTGCTGCGGTATGTATATTTCCTCTCATTGCAATCACGTTTTTAAGTTATTATTTTCCTGGGGCATTAACCAGCATTATCACATTAGGCCAGGTTATAAAAATAGGTAAATGGCAGTATATATCTTCTGATGGTTGGGTCAAAACAATTGGTCTTACATCCAATTATTGGACTGGCGAATTTTATGGACAATTTAAAAGCATTCCTGGAATTGCCTGTGAACGTTATCCAGGTATCATTGGTTTTACCGGGATTAAGCTTTGTCGAAGAACGATAACAGAAGATGCTCTATATTTTGGTTCAGCTCTTTCTGTTGATATTGATTATAACCATCCTTAATTAAACAACCATCATTCAGAATAGATAAAGACTCTGTTTATCGGCTTCAATCAATTGATAAAAAGAGAACCTATGAAATTGAAGTCTTTTACAGGAGTAATTATTATCCCTTGCTGAGAATTTAACCGGTAATTAGGCGTTCAAATCCCTTCCCCTGCATAATTTTGTTCAAAAAAAGATTTAAATAACATAGTTATATTACATGTCATGTATTAGCATAGCATAAGAGGTATAGTGATGACAAAGAAGTTTATGACCGTGGGAATCGTTCTTTTATTTATTGGAACCTGTATCATTCCAGGAATTGCACAAAAAATAGAAAAATCATATGAACAATCATCTGAAAGTAACTGGTTATATGTCGGTGGAACTGGACCAGGAAATTATTCAACCATCCAAGCGGCTATTTATGCTTCTAAGGATGGTGATACCATCTTTGTTTTCGATGATAAATCTCCTTATGTTGAGAGTATTGTTATTGATAAATCTATTCAATTACTTGGTGAGAATAAAAAAACTACAGTAATCAATGGGAATAGTGCTTCCATTATCGTTCAAATATTGAATTGTTCAGATGTTACTATTCAGGGTTTCACAATAAGGAATGCGCATAAAACTTTAATTCTCTTGGACTCTTGCATTGATTGCCTCATCACAGACAATATCTTACGCGGTTCTGGACAATGTGGCTTTTCCATAACCTATGGCGGCAACAATACAATTGCTAACAATACCATCATTTGTGTGTCCTTAAATACAATTTGGAGGTCTCAAGGCAATATTGTGATAGGAAATAGTATTTCGTTTGTATTTCAAGGATTATGTGCCTGTTCAGGCACAAAGATATATTCGAATAAGATTAGATTCATAGGGTTAAATGGTCTTGAACCTTCTGGTTTCTGTGATATACGTGGGAATACCATTGCATTCTGCAGGTTACATGGAATCGAAATAGGAGGTGGCACCAACATCACACTTCAGTTCAATACATTTATAGGAAATACAAATGCAATTCTCCTGTTTGGCGACCAAGTGAATGTTACTTCGAATAATTTCATATTAAATATTCACAACGTTTTGATTAATTCTGTGGGTCAGTATTATTTCGATGGGAATTTTTGGAATCGACCGATGAGTCATCCAAAAGTCATTATCGGCTTGAAAAAGGTAGTTATACGTGAACCTGGAACAAACGGTATATGGGACCCAGGATTAACTATTTTATTTCCAAAATTACTATTTGATTTACATCCTGCACAAGAACCCTATGACATCCTAGGAATGACCTGAAAAACCTATGAAATTGTAGGTTTTTACAGGAGTAATTATTATCCCCTGTTCAGAATTTAACCGGTAATTTAGGGTTCAAATCCCTTCCCCTGCATATCCATTGGAACAAACTAAATATGATAATATTATTGATAGTATAAAAGATATTATGAGGAATTAAAATGAAGAATGATGAATGTACTATCTATATCATAACTAAAAATGGTGCAAAACAGAGTTTCCGTAAAGGGAAAGACGGTTGGATACAAACCAGTTCAAAAGGTATTGTTCGCTGTTGTACTGCAGAACAAGTATTATCTCATCTCTTACCGCCCTTAGCATTTGGACATGTTACTCTTAAAGTTGAGCCTGACAGTAAGGAAGAAAAACAATAAACGACAAGAGAACGCATGAAATTGTAGGTTTTTATAGAAGTAATTAGTATCCCTCATTTTGAATAATACCGGTAATCATGTGATGGCAGTAGAACTCTTTTTCTAGAAAAATAATCATAAAGTGCTTATTGCCATTATAAGCACTTATGTGAGGTGATAATGAAATATGGAAAAACTCTACGCAGGATTAGATAT
>Ga0315274_10014250_pt1 | contig 11277 bp, 8 predicted proteins | sample YL17G02_20_MG_FD_203700 | JGI IMG/M metagenome (GOLD analysis project Ga0315274, IMG submission 203700) | Sediment microbial communities from Yellowstone Lake, YNP, Wyoming, USA - YL17G02_20 | ecosystem: Environmental > Aquatic > Freshwater > Lake > Sediment | place: USA: Wyoming | collected...
AAAATTTTTCCTCTTCTCTTACGGCTATCTCTTCCATCTCTTTTAATTTCAAACTTTCTCGTGGTATGTCTCTAAAACTTCTTTACAATGATCCAAGTGTTGTCATTCCCGCCCCGTTCTACAACGGGGTAAACTCCAGCGGGAATCCAGACTGCCTCCGGCCCAGAAGGGCCTCTGGCCCAGAGGGAAAACACTGGATTCCGGGCTTCGTCGTGAGCTCAGCCGAACGATCAAGTCCGGAATGACAAAATGTGTAAACCCCGTTAGAAGAGCTTCGCCCTTCTAACGGGACGGCTCACACGGGGCATTAATCCCCGTGTTCGCTTCAAAAGGAAATTATCTTCATCCCTGCTGCAAGCAGCGGGGCTTTCTAACGGGGTAAAGCTTTTTCTGAGACAGTACACTACTTTCCACTTTATACTTTCAGCGAGGCCCCCAATAGGATCCGTTCGACTAAGTCTTCAAATGCAATCCCTACATAATTGGCAGCTTTCGGAAGGAGACTCGTCTCTGTCATTCCTGGCATGGTGTTCACATCGATCACAAATGAATCGTCATTCTCATCTGTCATCAAATCCACTCGGGCACAACCAGAACAACCCAGTGTTTGAAAGGCCTTGAGGCTTATTTCCTGGGCATAGAGATACTTTTCTCTCGGAATCCGGGCAGGGATAATATATTGGGTCTCCCCTTTCGTATATTTAGAGTGGTAATCGTAAAAACCACTCTTGGGAACGATCTCAATGACTGGCAGGGGAATGTCTTCGAGAATGCCAACGGTGATCTCCTTACCTTTCATAAATTTCTCTACCAATATCTCTTCGTCATATTTCCCTGCCTCTTTTAACGCAGGAACCAGTTCTTCTTTTGTCCTAACAATCGAGATTCCAATCGTGGAACCCTCTCTTGCTGGTTTGACCACAAGCGGAAGGGACAATGAAATATTTCTAAGTGGATCTTTTCCGATCTCCTGTCGTTGAACAACCTCGAAGGGAGGGGTTGGTATTTTTTCACAAAGAAAGATTTTCTTGGCCATGATCTTATGAAGAGCCAAAGCGCTCGCCAGAACACCTGACCCCGTATAAGGTATCCTCATTAATTCCAGCATCCCCTGGATGGTCCCATCCTCTCCGAACCTTCCATGGAGGGCTATAAAGGCACATTCGATTTTCTTCTTGATCAATGTTTCGGCAACGTCCTGATCTACATCGATGGGGCAAGCGGTATATCCCTTTTCGGTAAGAGCTTTCAGGATAGCCTTTCCAGTCTTCAGAGAGATTTCTCTCTCCCGGGAGAGGCCACCCATCATCACTCCTATCTTCTTTTTCTTAAGAGATTGATCCTTCATCTATTAATATTCTCAAAATAGTAAAGACATCCATTTGTAAAATCCCTCCTCCCCTCCCCTGCCTACCGGCAGGCAGGCTTTTCCTAAGGGAGGAATTACCCCTCTTTGGCAAAGAGGGGCGAGGGGAGATTTTCCGATGCCTGCGTCAATTCAATTTTGTATCTACCGCAATGACTCCGTAGTTCTCATTCCGCATTATGCTTCCCCCACCACCCTTACCTCCCTTTCGAGGGAGATGCCTTTCTCTTCATAGATCTTCCTTTCCACGCATTCCATTAAATTGATCACATCTTGGGCCGTACTCTTTCCAAGATTGATGATGAAATTGGCATGGCGATCCGAAACCATCGCCTGTCCTATCCTGAACCCCTTCAGTCCTGATTCCTCGATCCATCTTCCTGCAGGACCTTCTGCAGGATTTTTGAAAATGGAGCCAGCGCTGGGATAATCCAAAGGTTGAGTTCTTTTTCTCATCTCAGAATAAGATTTCACCCGCTCAAGAATCTCTTCTTTTTTTCCCTTTTTCAGCTGAAACCGTCCTTTGAGGATGATCCAAGAAGGTGGAATAGCCAATCTCCGATAATAAAATTTCAACTTCTGCCGAGGCTTCTCCATTACTTCGCCCTCTTCATTCATCAAGGCGGTAGAAAGAAGGATGTCCTTCAATTCCACACCCCATGCGCCGGCATTCATTGCCAACCCACCCCCCACTGTTCCTGGAATGCCGAAGAAGGGCTCGAGCCCTGTGAGGCTCTTCTGAATTGAGAATTGGACCAACCGTTGAAGAGAAAGACCCGCTTCAGCTTCAACCACATCCTCATCGAACTGAACCTTTTTCATTCCTTGAGTCAGACTAACCACCCATCCGCGGATCCCTTTATCCCGCACCACCAGGTTCGTACCTTTTCCCAAGATCAAAATGGGGATCTTTTTCTTCTTAGCGTACCGGACCACCTTCTTCAGCTCCACCACATCCTTTGGAAAGAGAAGGCTGTCCGCAGGACCGCCCACTTTGATCGAGGTGAACTTCCTCATCGGTGCATCGAAAAGGACCCTCCCTTTAATCAGACCCATCGCTTCTCTCTTATAGTCCCTTTGTATCATTCTATTGCGGAATGTAGATTGCGCCTGCCTGCCGGTAGGCAGGGAGTGCGGAATTAAAATTCCGAAATCCGCATTCCGAAATCCGAATTTCACAGTCGATTCACCAACTCATCAGCCACCTGCCAGATATCCCCTGCTCCCAAAGTGATCACCAAATCCCCCGGGACAATGATGCGAAGGAGATGGTCGACAATCTCCTTCTTATTTTGTAAATAGGTGACATTTTTATGGCCGTATTCCCGAAGGCCTTCGAAGAGCGATTTCGCCTCCACTCCTTCGATTCGATCCTCTCCTGCTGGGTAGATATCGGTGAGAATGAGGACATCAGCATCGTAAAAAGCAGTTAAAAAATCTTGGAAAAGGGCTTTTGTCCGGGAGTAACGGTGAGGTTGGAAAACCACCACGATTCTTCTCTTCCAACCGCTCCTCGCCGCCCTCAGTGTGGCCATGATCTCTATAGGATGATGACCATAGTCGTCCACAATAAGGATCTCTTTCTTCTCCCCTTTGATCTGGAACCGTCTTTGAATCCCGCTAAAGTCACGGAGGGTTTCCTGAATGATTCGGAAAGGAATATCCAGTTCAAAGGCTGTCGCAACAGTAGCTAAGGCATTGTAAACATTATGGAGCCCTGGCATCTGAAGCTTCAGCCTGCCGATCTCCTGGTTTTTGTGAAGTATGTCAAAACTGGTGGAAAGACCTTCGAATTTGATCTCCTTCGCTTGAAAATCAGCCTGAGATGTTAATCCATAAGTGGTGAATCGTTTTTTCAGCCTTGGGATGAGGTTCTGGATATTGGGATGATCGAGACAGAGCACGGCCAATCCGAAAAAGGGAATCTTATTTAAGAAACTGAGAAAGGTCTCTTTGATCTCATCGATCCCCGGATAGTAATCGAGATGTTCTGGGTCGATATTGGTCACCACTGCAATGGTGGGCATCAGTTTCACAAAAGAGCCATCGCTTTCGTCAGCTTCGGCCACTAAGAAATCCCCCTGGCCAAGTCTGGCATTGCTTCCGATGCTGTTCAGCCTCCCTCCGATCACCACAGTTGGGTCAAGCCCGCCAGCACCGAGGACTGTTGCAATGAGGGAGGTGGTCGTCGTCTTTCCGTGGGTTCCCGCAATAGCGATCCCAACCTTCATCCGCATCAGCTCTGCAAGCATCTCTGCCCGCGGAATCACTGGAATAAGCCTCTGCTCAGCCACTTCCACCTCAGGGTTACCATGGCGAATCGCGGAGGAGATAACCACCACATCTGCCTCCTTCACATTCTCCTTTCGATGGCCATAGGAGATCTCGCATCCTAAGGTTTGGAGCCTTCGGGTTACTTCTGTTTCCTTGATATCTGAGCCGCTGATGTGGTAGCCCAGGTTGAGCAGCACTTCGGCAATCCCACTCATGCCGATCCCACCGATGCCCACAAAATGAATATGCTGAATCTTCCCTTTTCGATACATCTTGAAATTTCTCCCCCTCACCCTTCCCCTCTCCCACCAGGGGAGAGGGAAGCCATTAAGAAATCCACCTATAATCCCCTCCCCCTTGACGGGGGAGGGTTGGGGTGGGGGTGAAGCTACCTTCCAACGAGCTTATAACAATGCTCCACAATCTCTTGTGCCGCCCTCGGTTTGCCTACCTGATGGATTTGTTCTTCCATCCGGGTCCGTTCCTCTGGATGATCATAAAGATGGAGAATGGTCTGGGCGAGCGATGGTCCATTCAATTCCTCGTCCCGTATCATTCGCGCTGCGCCAAGATTCACCAATTTCTGTGCGTTGATCAATTGGTGGTTATGGGCCGCATGGGGATAAGGAATAAGGATGGCCGCCTTCCCACAGATTGCCAGTTCAGCAACGGTGCTTGCCCCGGATCTGCAGACAACCAGATCAGAAAGTTGATAATAAGTTGCCATATCTTCAAAAAAAGGCCTGACCACTGCATCAAAACCTTTCTCCTGATAACCTTTCGAAACCCAATCCTCATCCTCTCTCCCTGTTTGATGAAAAAACCTCAGAAAGGACTTCATCTCTTGGAAGTGGTCCAGAGCCTCTATCATCACCTTATTGATCCGATGGGCTCCTGCACTCCCCCCGAAGATGAGGAGAGTAAATCGATACCCTTTTCTCTCCTCGATCCCTTTAACATCGACACCTGGACGAAAAATCTCTTTCCTGATCGGGTTCCCTGTCACAATGGTCCTCTCGTCAGGAAAGTACTTTTTGGTTTCTTCGAAGGAGACAAAGATCCGTTGACTGAACCACTTTAAGATGCAATTGGTCATCCCCGGTATAACATTCTGCTCATGGATTGCTCTCTTCATCCCTAAAAGGGAGGCGGCCATGAGAGTCGGTCCGGAGGCATATCCTCCTACACCCAATACCAGTTGAGGTTGAAAGTTCTTCAAGATCGAGTAAGCCTCTGTCATGGCCATTGGAATAGACCAGATGGCTTTCACCTTTCCAAGAAGAGACCTCCCTTTGAGGGGCATCGCTTTGATCGTTCTCAGAGGAAATTTCCCTCCTGCCAATACCTTGGCTTCAATCCCTCTCTCTGTTCCAATAAATAGAATCTCGTTCCCCATCTCCCTTTCAATGAACGCTTCTGCGATCGCTATCCCCGGGAAAAGGTGACCTCCTGTACCACCACCGGCAATCACAAATCTCATCTCCGTTCCATATGGGTCGAGAGGTGAAGAAGAATCCCCACCCCGGCTAAATTTGTAACTAATGACGTCCCCCCATAACTGACCAGGGGAAGGGTTAACCCTTTCGTGGGAAGAAGTCCCAAGACCATCCCCATATTGATCACCCCCTGTAGAGAGATCATCAGAGTGATTCCCAGTGCCAAATAGGCACCAAACCGATCCTCAAGGGAGAGCCCGATCTGGATTCCCCTCAAGGTCAGAATCAAAAAGAGGAGCACAACAATCATCGCGCCAACCAATCCCAACTCCTCTCCGATGATAGAAAAGATGAAATCTGTATGGGGAGCTGGAAGAAAGAAGAGTTTCTGTCTTCCCTCCCCCAATCCTAATCCAAAGAGGCCTCCTGAACCAAAGGCGAGGAAGGATTGAATGATCTGGAAACTGGTGCCAGTAGGGTCCTCCCAAGGTCGGATAAAACTGATCAGCCTTTTATACCGGTACCCTCCATTCATCAAGAAATAATAGGCAACCGGAGCGGCAAGTAAAAAAGCACCGAAAACATAAATCAGCCTAGCACCACTGACGAAGAGAAGGAGAAAGACTACCGCGGTGAGAAAGAGGGCTGCTCCAAAATCGGGCTCTTTCACCACCAGGGCGATGACAACACCGGAGAGGAGGATAGTAGGAAGGAACCCAAATGAGAAGCTCCGAATCTTCTCCTCTTTCTTAGTCAAAAAGTAGGCTAAAAAGATGATCAAACCTAACTTGGCCAATTCCGAGGGCTGGAAGGAGAAGAACTGGATATTCAACCAACGCATCGATCCGCCTGCCCGATGCCCAATACCCGGAATCAGTACGGCAATCAAGGAAAGGATGGAAAGGATAAGGATGGGATAAGCAAATCGTTTCAGAACCTCGTAAGGGAAAAACATCATGAGGATCATTAGGACGAAACCAATCCCTGCATAAAGGGCTTGCCTCTTTAAAAAGTAGTAAGGATCCTGGAAACGGTCTCCGGCCAGGATCGCACTGGTGCTGTAGACCATCACAATCCCAATGCCCATTAGGGCGAGGGCTACAATCAACAGGATATAATCAAATTTTCTCTTCCCCTTCATCGTCTCGACTTACCCGGAATAGCGGGAATCAAAAAAGTTTGTTAATTCCAAAGTTCAAAATCCCTGCCTACCGGTAGGCAGGCAAATGTCAAATCAATGACAAATGACTGTAACTCAAGGCTTCAGCCTTGATCCAGATCAACCCTAAAGGGTTGAGTTACGCTTTGAACTTCATTTGAACTTTGAACTTTTACATTTGGCATTAATTCTTGTTTAATCTAAATACTGCCTCCTTAAAAACCTTTCCTCTCTCTTTATAATCTTTGAACATATCAAAACTCGAACAGGCCGGTGAAAGGAGAACCACTTCTCCCTTATTCGCCGATTGATAAGCGAGTGTCACTGCCTCTTTCATGTTTTTTACCATGGCCGTATCCGTCAATCTTCCAAGTTCCCGACCCATTCTCCCTTGAGCCTCTCCAATAAGGATCAACTGCTTGACTCGACTCCGTATCAATTCTCTGAGAGGGGTCAAGTCCCCTTTCTTATCCTTTCCTCCTGCGATCAAGACGATGGGTTCTGAAAAACTCTGGAGAGATTTGACCACTGAACCCACATTAGTCCCTTTCGAGTCATTGTAGAAACGGACTCCTTCGATCTCACGCACAAATTCAAGACGATGTTCAAGGCCCTCAAAACGACTCAGGACGGCCTCGATCGCTTTTTTGGAACATCCGAAGATTCTGGCCGTGGTAAGGGCAGCCATCATATTCTCTACATTGTGGATCCCCTTCAAGGAAGCCCTCGCTAAAGAATAATCCTCCTCTTTCTTGCCAAGCCTGAGGACGATGTTTTGATTATTGGAAAAGGCGCCTTCCTCAAGTCTTTCTTCCAGGCTGAAAAAGACCTTCTTCGCCTTGACCGTTGTTCCATATTCCATCACGATGGGATCATCTCTGTTGAGGATAGCCACGTCCCCAGAATTCTGATTCGTGAAGATCCTGATCTTTGCCTCAATATAGTCTTCATAGCGAGGGTAACGATCCAGATGATCCTCAGTGATGTTGAGGAGAACGGAAACTCGGGGCCGAAAGTCTTCTATCGCCTCTAATTGAAAACTGGAGATCTCAACCACCAAAACCTCCCACCGATCTCCCCCATCTGCAAATAGGACCAAAGGGTCACCTACATTCCCTCCCACTCCCACCCTTTTCCCTTCTTCTTTCAGCATCTCACCAATCAGCAAGGTTGTTGTTGTCTTTCCATTCGTCCCTGTTACAGCAATGATGGGAATGTGAATGAAATGGTAAGCCAGTTCGACCTCACTGATCACACGAATCCCTTTCTTCAATGCCTTTTGGATCGGTTCGATGCTTAGGTCCACTCCTGGGCTCACCACAATGAGATCCGGTTTGAGAAAAGTCTCTACTCGATGCCCACCCCATTCCATTGGGATGCCCATTCCTTCCAACTCCTGAATCGCTTCCTTCATCTCCTCCTTTGCCTTCATCTCTGTTGTGCTTACGATCGAACCCTTGGTTTTAAGAAATTTTACAGTTGCTAATCCAGTTCGAGCCAAGCCCACCACCAAAACCTTTTTGCCAGAAAGATCCATCTCTTTTGCCATATATCTTGTAACTCAAGGCTTCAGCCTTGATCCTAACTCAACCCTAAAGGGTTGAGTTACAGAACTTTTCCCCAAGGAGCTATTACCTCAACTTCAGTGTGCTGATCGCGACCAATCCAAGAATAATAGCAATGATCCAGAATCGGACAATGATCTTCGGTTCCGCCCAACCTTTCAATTCAAAATGGTGATGAATGGGTGCCATTCGGAAGACCCTTTTTTTACGCAACTGATAAGAGATCACCTGGATGATGACCGATAAGACCTCTATCACAAAGATCCCGCCCACAATGACAAGGAGGATCTCCTGTTTGGTAATCACAGCGATCGTTCCCAATGCCGCTCCCAAGGACAGAGAACCAACATCGCCCATAAAGATCTGAGCCGGATAGGTATTAAACCAGAGAAAGCCCAGACCCGAACCAACCAAGGCCCCACACAAAACTGTTAATTCGCCGCTGCCTTTGACAAAGGGGATCTGGAGATAACTGGCGAATCGGTAGTTTCCTGCAAGATAACAGAAGAGCATAAAGGTTCCGCTTGCGATGAGCACGGGCCCAATGGCCAATCCATCCAGCCCATCGGTCAGGTTGACAGCGTTGGCAGAACCAACAATCACAAGCATGGCAAAGAGGACATACCCTCCATCTCCCAGATCTGGCATCACCTTTTTAAAGAATGGAAAGATTAACCTCGAGTCGTGATCGAAGGCGTAAAAAAGGATCAGGCTGGTAACCAAACCCAAAACCACTTGGATGGGAAATTTGTATCGAGCCTTAATGCCGATGCCCTTTTTATCCAAGAGCTTTTTATAATCATCCAAAAACCCAAGGATCCCAAATCCCAACGTCGTTAATAAAACGACCCAGATATATCGATTGGTCAGGTCAGACCAGAAGAGGGTCGGGATGAGGACTGCGGCGAGGATCATGCTTCCTCCCATCGTTGGGGTCCCATTCTTCATCATGTGTCGGGCTGGAACATCCTCCCTCACCACCTGTTGAATCTGAAAAGCCCTCAACTTTTTGATCAGCCAGGGTCCGATGATGAAACTGATGAGAAGAGCAGTCAAAATCGCATAGATCGTCCTGAAGGTGATATACCGAAAGACATTGAGAAAGGAGAAATACTCATGAAGAGGATAGAGAAGATCATAAAGCATCCCTTTAAGCCCTCCTCTCGATCAAGCCCTCGACGACCTTCTCCATCGCCATCCTCCTTGAACCCTTGACTAAAATCCAATCCCCATCCTGGGCCACCTCTTTTAAAATTGAGGTGGCCTCTGAATGGCTCTCTACGACTCTTGTTCTTTTCGGTTCGAATCCATGACGAATGGCCGATTCAACAACGAGAGGGGCCTTTTCCCCCATGGTGATAAGAAGATCGATCGAAAGATCTTCGACCTTCTCTCCTAACTGCCGATGGGCTTCCTCTGTAAAATCTCCTAATTCCATCATATCGCCCAGCACGGCAATGGCCCTACCCTTTCCCTTCATCTCTGCCAGCGTCTCTAAGGCCAGTTCCATAGATCTTGGATTGGCATTATAGGAATCATTGATCAGGGTCTTTCCGCCTTCGAGGTGGATAATCTCCATCCTCATGTGAAAGGGCTGAAAATCTTCAATTGCCTCTTTGGATTTCTTCACCTCGATCCCGAAGAGGCTCGCTACAGCAATCGCACATAGAGCATTGGGAACGAAATGCCTTCCCAATAAAGGGAGGGCAACCTCTATCTCTTCTCCTTCTAAGATTAGTTTGAAAGAGGTGCCTTTTGTCCCTCTGAGCTGAATCTCCTTGGCCATCACATCTGCAGATTTCTCAACCCCATAGGTTATCTTTTGGCCAGGAAACTCACTGGCCAGATCGATCACATGGGGATCATTTTGATTTACCAAAATCGTTCCGTCCCTTCGCATCCTCCGGAAGAGCTCTCCTTTCTCCTCCTTCACCCTTTCCAAACTTCCCATCCCTTCGAGATGAACTCTTTGGATATTGGTAATCAATCCTACATCGGGCTCTGCAATCTCAGTCAGCCTTCGGATCTCACCCGGTACATTCATCCCCATCTCAAGAATGACGACCCTCTCCTTCTCCGTGAGGTTCAGGAGGGTGAGTGGGAGTCCAATGAGATTGTTCAAATTTTCCCTCGTTTTGAGAATGGGGAATGTGGTTTCAAGACAGACAGAGATCATTTCCTTCGTGGTCGTTTTTCCGTTGCTTCCGGTTAATGCCACAACAGGGGTGCGGTATTTTCGTCTCCTCTCACGAGCAAGGTCTCCTAAGGCCCTCAGGGTGTCCTTCACAACAATCACCGTTTTGGGTCGATAACCATTCCACCGAATATCTCCAGCCTTATCCTCCTCAATGACCACACCTCCTACCTTTTTCTCCAGAGCTTTTAAGGCAAAATGGTGTCCATCGAAGTGAGGGCCTTTCAGGGCTATGAAGAGTTCTCCTTCACTTATCATTCTTGAATCCGTGGAGATTCCTTGAAAGAAGGCTTTCTCCTCTCCTTGAAGGATTTTTCCTCCTGTGGCCCTCAACACCTCTTCAATGGTAAGGATCACTCTTCCTCCAGGGCCTTCTTAGCCTCAATATGGTCATCCAAAGGGAATTTCTGCTTTCCGATGATCTGATAATCCTCATGCCCCTTGCCGGCGATGAGAACAGTATCCAAGGATTGAGCCAGCCGAATTGCCATCCGAATGGCTTCTCTTCTGTCCGAAACCTTCAGATATCCTTTCTTTGACCTCCATGACGCGATTTCATCTCGATGCCACTCAAATAAGGAAAGGGATTTGAACCCCATTTCTACCTCATTCATGATCGTTAAAGGGTCTTCTGTCCTGGGATTGTCCGATGTGAGAATACTGAGATCACTATACGTTGCCGCTACTTTTCCCATCAAAGGTCGCTTCGTCCGATCCCGATCTCCCCCACAACCGAAGACCGTGATCATCTTCCCATTGCCCTGAGGCGAACTTCTCAAGACATTTTTCAATCCCAACAGAACCCGCTCCAGGGCATCGTGGGTATGAGCATAGTCCACAATGACATGAAGCCCTCTCCGATTTCCTATCTTCTCAAATCTTCCTAAAACCCCTTCTAACGATTCAACTCCATTCTTTATCGTCTCCACAGGAATATCCATGGCTATTCCTGTAGCTACAGCAGCCAGGATATTGTAAACATTGAATTCACCGATCAACTGTGAATGGATAGAGAATTCACCTCTCGGGGTTTTAATCCGGCACGAAAGGCCTTCAAAGGTAGACGTCACCTGATCCGCAGAGATATCACAGGAAGGATTAAGTCCGTAACGGATAACAGGAAGGTCTATCCCCTTAACAATCTCCTCTCCTCTGGGATCATCATGATTCGTAATTGCAAACCGTCTGGTCTTACGGCTCTTCATCAAAGATTCCGAGAAGAGCTTCCTTTTGCTCTCAAAGTAATGGTTCAGAGTCTTATGATAATCGAGATGCTCTGCCGT
>Ga0315274_10014251_pt1 | contig 11277 bp, 8 predicted proteins | sample YL17G02_20_MG_FD_203700 | JGI IMG/M metagenome (GOLD analysis project Ga0315274, IMG submission 203700) | Sediment microbial communities from Yellowstone Lake, YNP, Wyoming, USA - YL17G02_20 | ecosystem: Environmental > Aquatic > Freshwater > Lake > Sediment | place: USA: Wyoming | collected...
CTCCGGCGGCAGCGGCGGGTTCATAGACCGCTACGGGTATCCCTTCGTTCGCGGCCGGCTCTTTGAGGCCATCGAGCCGGATACCGGTCAATACGACGATGTGGTTCCCATCTTCTGGGCGACCGGGGCGGCGTTTGTGACGCGCAAGTCGGCGTTCGTGGAGGCCGGCGGCCTCGATGCGGACTTCTTTATGCACATGGAAGAGCTGGATCTCTGCTGGCGCTACTGGCTCATGGGGCATACCGTGAAGGTCGCTCCGCGCGGCATTGTATTCCACTGGGCGGGAGCGGCGCTTTCGGCGGGGCGCTTCCACAAGATGTATTTCAATCATCGCAACGGGCTGGTGATGATGCTCAAGAACTACGGCCTGAAGAGCCTGTTGCGCAATCTTCCCGGGCGGCTGGCACTCGACTGGATCACCGTTGTCACCTCGCTTTTCCGGGGAGAAGCGAAGCGTTCGGGAGCGGTGCTGGCCGCGCACGCCTATGTGCTGGGCCGTTTGCCGTCCATCTGGGCGAAGAGACGGCGGGTTCAAGGGCTGCGCAAGGTCGCCGATCGAGAGTTGGCCCGTGTGATCTATCCCTGCAGCATTGTCTGGCGGCACTTCATCCGCAAGCGAAGCACCTATACACAACTGGCGGCGGAATGGTAAGATTCGACGCTCACCGGCGGTGCGCCACGGCCGTGTTCGTGGTCGCGTTCATCGTCTATGCTTTCAGCATGGCGGACTCCGTCTCGTTCTGGGATTGCGGGGAGTTCACGGCTTGCGCTTACACGCTGGCCGTGCCGCATCCGCCCGGATCGCCGCTCTTCTTGCTGCTGGGGCGCATATTCTCCCTGCTGCCGATCTCGTCGGACATCGCGGTTCGGGTGACGTACATGTCGGTGTTGTCGAGCGCCTTCGCCGTTCTGTTCGCGTACCTCATCATCGTGCGCCTGATCCGCATGATCCGCGGCGTCGAGACGAGCGTGCGCGACAAGATCGTGGCTTACGGCGGCGGCGTGGTGGGTGCGCTGTCGCTGGCGTGGTCGTACTCCATGTGGTTCAACTCGGTGGAGTCGGAAGTCTACGCCATGAGCCAGTTCTTTACCCACATCGTGGTCTGGCTCATTCTGGTGTGGTACGAGAAGGCCGATGAACCGGGCAACGAGCGCTGGCTGCTGCTCATCGGTTACATGATGGGGTTGTCCACCGGCGTTCACCTGCTGAACGTCCTGACGCTGCCGGCCATCGCGCTGGTCATGTATTTCCGCCGGCGCAAGTTCGCGATCGGCTCGTTTGTCGCCATGATGGCCATGACCGGGCTGGTGTTTGTGATGATTTATCCCGGCGTGGTCAAGTGGCTGCCGCTGAGCGCCAGCAAGATCGGGATGGCGGCGCCGCTGGTCATCACCGTCGGCGTGATGCTCGTTTTCTGGTGGGCGGCGCGCAGGCGGCACGGCATCATCGGGGTGCTGATGGCCGGACTGTTCCTGGTGATCGTGGGCTACTCCGCCTACGCGATGATCTACGTCCGCTCGGGATTGAACACGGGGATTGACGAGAACGATCCGGACACTCCGGCGCGCTTTTTCTCGTATCTGAACCGCGAGCAGTACGGCGAGCGGCCGATCATGCCGCGGGTGTGGAACAACGATCCCGAGTACCGCAGCGTCAGCGATTTCTTCTGGCGGTATCAGGTGGACAAGATGTTCAACCGCTACCTGTTCTGGCAGTTCATCGGCCGCGAGGGCGCGCCGCAGCACGAGTTTCAGGATGCGGGTGTCAGTCCCAAGTACTCGATCCTTTCGCTCTTCAGCGACGAACCAGCCGGTGCCATGCGTTTTCTGGCGGTGATCACCTGTATTCCTTTCATTCTGGGGCTGCTGGGCTTCGCCTATCAGTTCGCCAAGGATTTCCGCGGCTGGCTGGTGGTGTTCGCGGTCTTCTTTGCGACCGGCTACGCGGTTATTCTCTATCTCAATCAGGACAATCCGCAGCCGCGCGAGCGGGATTACTCCTACGTGGGCGCGTTTTTCGCCTTTGCGCTGTGGATCGGTCTGGGGGCGGCGGCCGCGATCGAGTGGATCGGCAAGAAGATGAAAGACGAGCGGCCGGCGCGCTCCGCTGCCTTGGGCATGGCGGCGCTGCTCCTGCTGCTCAGCCCGGTCATGCTTCTGGCCCGCAATTACTCCCTGAACGACCGCAGCGGGAATCGCGTGGCCTGGGACTACAGCTACAACATGCTGACGTCCTGCGCCAAGGACGGGATTCTCTTCACCAACGGGGACAACGACACGTTTCCGGTGTGGTACATGCAGGAGGTGGAACGCGTCCGCCGGGACGTGCGCATCGCTAACTTGAGCCTGCTGAACACGGGGTGGTACATCAAGCAACTCAAGAATCGCGATCCCAAGGTTCCCATCTCCTTCAGCGACGCCTATGTTGACCGCTATCTCGACCAGCACGACCGGGCGGCGATGATGGCGCGTTACTGGCCGCCGGAGAAGCAGAAGGTGGAGATGAACACGCCCGAGGGCAAGATGGCCTGGACCGTGCCCGCGGCCATGTACGTTCCGACCCGCGACAACGAGAGCCGTCAGAACAACTTTCTGCGCGTGCAGGACGTGATGATTCTGGACATCATGCGCACCAACTGGGACCCGGCCCACACGCCGGTGCCCAAGCCGATCTATTTCGCGGTGACGGTGGCCAATTCGAACATGGTCGGACTGCGGGATCACCTGACCTTTGAGGGGCTCGTGTTCCGTGTCAGTCCCAAGGAGCGACAGCCGGTGGACTCGGAAATGCTCCGCCACAACTTGCTGGAGACTTTCGACGGACATTTCCGGGGCATCAATGATCCGGGTGTGCACTTCGACGACAACGTCGAGAAGCTGCTGCAGAACTACCGTTCGGGCTTTTTGCAGCTCGCGTACTATTACTCGATGCAGCCGGACACCGATCCCAACGCGGGTTCCCAGTATGAGAGCGTGGCGGAACGGATCGCTAACTTCGACCGCTTGTCCAACCGGCAGAAGGCGCTGACCGTGATGATGAAGCTCGATCAGCTCGTTCCCGAGTCGGTGCGGCCCATCTCGAGTCCCGATCTGATCCTGCAGATTGCGAAAATGTACAATGACATGGGGCGGCCCGACGAGATGTCGCGGCGGCTTGAGATGTTGACGGCGCGAAAGGACCTGCGGCTGGAGACGTGGGCGCGGGTCGCGGGTTTCTTGTCAACCTACGGCAAGAACGAGCCTCGCGCGAAGCAGGTTATCGAACAGGCCTTGGGTTCCGCTCCAACCGCCGAGCAGTGCTACGCGGCGGGCCGCGAGCTGTTCGGCGTGGGCAGCTACTCGCTGGCCGCGCAGTGTTTCGAAAAGGCGCTGGCTCTCAACCCGAACGACGGCCAGTCCATCGGAGCCCTCATGCAGGCCTGCGAGTACTCCGGCGACAAAGTTAGAGGCATTGCCGTCCTGCAGGAGTGGGTGAACCGGCACCCGTCCGACCGCGGCGCCAAACAGCGGCTCGATCAGATGATGGCCGCCGACACGGGCGCACCGCGCTCGCTCAACTGAGATTCTTACCACTGATTCGTTCTGCGGATAACTCTTTTTTCACGGAGGCTTTGACCATGCACCGTTTCATTGGAACCATTGGAGTGTGCGCAGCCTTGATCCTGATTCTGGGTTCCAGCTCGGCACTGGCATTCGACAGCCCGCTGAAGTACGGCGTGGAGGTGCGCGGCGGATTCGGAGTCTATGACATGAGCGATATCCGCACGGGTATCGAGACCATGGAGGCCACGTTGACCAGCGAGGGAATCCCGAACGCGCTGAATCAGAGTGAGGTGGGTCCCGCCGCGGGGCTGAGCTTTCTCTATTGTCCGTCCAAGCACACGATGTGGGAAGTGGGCTACAACGCCTTGTTGGAAGTGACCAACTCCGTGGACGCGGCCGACACCGCTTCCGGCGAAATCCTCATGCACGCGGGCGAGTTCTTCCTCAAGGGTTATCTGGTGGCGACGCCGGCCGACTATGTTCATTTGAACTTCGGCGCGGGATTGGCATACTACAACGCCAACTTGCAGATTCAGGACAACTACCGCCAGCGCTACAACTACGACGCGACCGGGCGGGCGTTCGGTCTGGTCGCTTCGGCGGGAGTCGAACTCCTGCCGCTGCCTCGTTTCGGAATCGTGCTGCAGGGCGGGGCGCGGGTGGCCAACACCCAAAGCTACTCGTGGGAAGAGTCACCCGGCACGCGCGGCAATCTGCGGATTATCGGCGGCGGGCAGACCGCGCGCACGATGGAGGTGAACTTGTCGGGCGTGTACGGCCTGTTGGGACTGCGCTTCTACTTCGATAAGGTCACACGGCCGGTGGATTATTCGCGCTGAGTCGTCCGCGTTGCGGGGAGTTGCGATCCCCCTTTTTCGGTGTGTGTGAACGGACCATCACTGTTCGTCGCCGACAGTGATGGTCTTTTTCCTGTATCCCGCGCCACGTTGTTAGCACCTTTCCAAGAGGCCCGGCGATGCCCAGGATTCTGATTTTGATGGGTTCTTCGTCCGACCGGGAGTACTTTGCGGGCGCCGAGCGCTTGTCGGAGTTCTTCGGTCTGGAGATGGAGATGGCCGTGCTTTCGGCGCATCGCGATGCGGAGCGCTTGCGGCTGCGGCTGGAAGAGACGGCGCGCGATGGGACGGAGGTGATTATCGCCGCCGCCGGCATGGCCGCTCATCTGGCCGGCGCGTGCGCGGCCGGGACCGTGCTTCCGGTCATCGGCGTTCCGCTGCCGGGTTCGGCGCTGAACGGGCTGGACGCGCTTCTCGCCACTGTGCAAATGCCCTCGGGTGTGCCGGTGGCCACGGTAGCCGTGGGCAAAGCCGGCGCCGAGAACGCCATCGTTCTGGCGGCGCGCATTCTGGCGCTGAAGTATCCTTCCATCGCCGACCGGCTGCGCGAGTTCAAGGCGAAAGGAGCGCGCCTGTGAAGGGCCTGATCGTTATCCCCACCTATGACGAGCGCGCCACCATAGACGTGATCCTCGATGCCATCCTCGAGCAGGATCTCGGGCTGGATGTGCTCATCGTGGACGACAACTCGCCCGACGGCACGGCGCAGCGGGTGAAGACGCGCTCGGCGAGCGACTCGCGCATCAAGCTCATCGAGCGTTCGGGCAAAATGGGTCTCGGCACGGCTTACGTCGCGGGCTTCAGGTACGCGATTGCCAACGGCTACGAGATCGTCTTCGAGATGGACGCGGATTTCTCGCATGATCCGGGTGTCTTGCCGCGCTTCCTCGAGAAGATTCAGGATTACGACTTCGTTCTCGGATCCCGCTACGTCAACGGGATCTCGGTGGTGAACTGGCCGCTGCGGCGGCTGCTGCTCAGCTACTTCGCGTCGTTCTACACCCGCTTCGTGACCGGCATGCCCATTCATGACCCGACCGGCGGGTTCAAGTGCTTCCGCATCGAAGTGCTGAAGGCCATTGACCTCGAGCGCATTCGCTCGGGCGGCTACAGCTTCCAGATCGAAATGAACTTCAAGGCGTGGAAGAAGGGCTTTCGCTACGTGGAAATCCCCATCATCTTCGTGGACCGGCGAGTGGGGAGCTCGAAGATGTCCAAGGCCATCGTCCGCGAGGCGGTGTTCATGGTGTGGAAGCTCCGTTGGCAGGCCATTTTCGGCAGGCTGTAGATGGACGTGGAACCGTGCGTCAGCGTCATCGTGGTGACGTACGAGTCGCGGGACTTCATCACCGCATGTCTGGACAGCGTATGTCGCGCTGGTGCGGAGTGGATCGCTGAGTGCTGGGTGGTGGACAACGCGTCGCGTGACGGCACGGCGGATGTGGTCCGGCAGGCATTTCCGCGGGTTCGCGTGATCCCCAATCCGGAGAACGCAGGTTTCGGACGGGCGGTGAACGCGGCGGCCAAGCAGGCCTGCGGCGAGTTCTTGCTCATTCTAAACCCCGATACGGTGGTGGAGCCCGGTGCGGTTGCCGAACTGGTGATCTTCCTGCAGCATCGGCTGCAGGCGGGAGCATGCGGTCCCAAAGTGACCGGTCTTGACGGCGGTTTCCGCCACGATTGCCGGCGCGGGTTCCCGACTCCCATGAATGCGTTCGGGTATTTCTCGGGTTTGGATCGTCTGTTTCCGCAGAGCAGGACCTTGGGCGGATATCACCGCCGCTGGCTTTCACCCGACGTCGAAGTGACGACCGATTGCCTTTCGGGGTCGTGCCTGCTCGTGCGCCGCAGCGCTTTTCAATCCGTCGGGGGGTTCGACGAGGACTACTTTCTTTTTGGCGAAGACATTGACCTGTGCTGGAAGTTGCGGCGGGCGGGAATGGAAGTCTGGTTTGTGCCGGCCGCACGTGCGATTCACGCCAAGGGAGCGAGCATGCGCCTTGCCCCCGCCATGGCCCGGCGTGAATTCTACCGTTCCATGCGGCTGTTTGTGGACAAACGGTTGAGATCTTGCTATCCGCGGGCCATCGTGTCCGTCGTGAAGACGGGCGTCCGTTTGGCCGAGTGGCTGAGCGGCCGCTACCGCCGTTCGACGGCGGACGAGGCGAGCCGGACAGACCGCGGACCGAAATGAGGGAAGAGGGAATGGCAAAACAAACCGCTGAAGCCAAGGCCGAGAATTCGCAGGAGCGGATCTCCGGTGCAACCCGCAGCTCGTTTGCCGACTCCTATGTTATGGACTTCGAGAGGCCTATCGTGGAGATGGAGCGCCGGATTGCCGAGATGCGCGCCTTGGCCGAGACGTCGGGAATGAAGTCCCTGTCGGTCGAGATTGACCGCATGGAGAAGAAGGCCGAGCACCTGCGTGGGGAGGTCTACCACAGCCTTTCCGCCTGGCAGAAGGTGCAGATCGCGCGCCATCCCCGGCGGCCCTTCACCTTGGATTATGTTCAGCGCATGTGCGATTCCTGGCTCGAGTTGCACGGCGACCGCGGCTTCGCTGATGACCACGCCATCGTGGCCGGCATGGCCGAAATCGGCGGCGAGAAAGTCATGCTCATGGGCCATCAGAAAGGCCGCGGCACCAAAGAGAATCTCTATCGCAATTTCGGCATGGCCAGCCCCGAAGGCTATCGCAAGGCGCTGCGCCTCATGAAACTGGCCGCCAAGTTCCGCCGGCCGGTGGTCACTCTCGTTGACACACCGGGCGCCTATCCCGGCTTGGGCGCCGAGGAGCGCGGGCAGGCCGAAGCCATCGCGCGCAATATTTATGAAATGGCCCGTCTCCCCACGCCCATCATCACCGTGATCATCGGTGAAGGCGGCTCCGGGGGAGCGCTGGCGATTGCGGTGGCCGACGACGTGCTCATGCTCGAGTATTCCATCTATTCGGTGATCTCGCCCGAGGGGTGCGCGTCCATTCTCTATCGGGACGCGGCGCAGGCTCCGCAGGCGGCGGAAGCGCTGAAGCTCACCGCGCCCGATCTGGTGGAGCTCAAGCTGGTGGACGGGATCATTCCCGAGCCGCGAGGCGGGGCGCATCGGGATCCCGATGGAAGCGCGCAGCGCGTGAAGGAGGCGATTCTCGCGAGCCTTGCGCGCCTTATTCCATTGAGCACGGAAGAACTTCTCGCGCAGCGTCATGCCAAGTATGAGCGCATGGGCTTCTGGCTGGAAAGCTGACGTGGCGGCGCTCGAGGACAGCGCGCCGGTGCGCGTTCGCTACGCCGAAACCGACGCCATGGGCTGGGTCTATTATGCGAATTACTTCAGCTATTTCGAGGTTGGCCGCACCGAGCTCATCCGCGGGGCGTGGAAGCCGTATCGCGAACTCGAGCGCGAAGGTCTGTGGCTTCCCGTGGTCGAGAGCGGGTGCCGCTACTTGCGCGGGGCGCGCTACGACGATTTGTTGCGTATCCAGACGCGCCTGACGATTCCTTCTCCGGCGCGTCTGCGATTCGATTATCGTGTGATCCGCGAGCCGGACGAAGAACTTCTGGCGGAGGGCTACACCATACACTGCTTCGCCACGCCGGACGGCAAACCGCAGGCCGTACCGCGTGAGCTGCGAAAGTTGATTTCAGGCTGATGCGTCGCGTGCTCATTACGGGCGGCACCGGCTTCGTCGGCAGCCACGCGGTCGAGGAGTTTCTCGCAGGTCAATGGGCGGTTCGAGCTCTCGTGCGCAATCCCTCGCGGCTGACGTGGCTGGCGGGCTTGCCTGTCGAGACCGTGGTGGGCCGGCTCGATGATATGGAGTCGCTTCGGGCGGCGGTGCGCGGCTGCGATGTCGTCGTGCACTGTGCCGGCTTGACGAAGGCATTGCGCCGCGAGGATTTTTTTCGCATCAACGGCACGGCGGTGGGGGATTTTGCCGACGCCGCGAGGCAAGCGGGCGTGCGGCGATTCGTGTTGTGCTCGTCGCAGGCCGCGGCCGGTCCATCCGCCGACGGTGATCCGGTGACCGAGGATGACGACCCGCATCCGGTCTCGGCGTACGGGCGAAGCAAGCTTGAGGGTGAGCGCCTGCTGCGCGAGAACGCGGATGGAATGGAGTGGATTGTGTTGCGGCCCCCGAGCGTCATCGGCCCGCGCGACGAGCAGTTCCTGCCCCTGTTCCGTGCGGTGGTCCGATATGGAGTCTATCCGCAGTTCGGTCGCGGCACGCAGCGCTACAGCTTGATCAGCGTTCATGATCTGACGCGTGCTCTGCGTGTGGCCGCCGAGACGGAGCGCGGCCTGAATGATCTGTACTTCGTCGCCCACTCCGAGGCGCTAAGTTGGAGCGAACTCTCCGCGGTTATCGCGCGCGTGGCGGGTCGCAAAGCACGGCCGCTCCCGCTGGGCAAGACTGCACTCACCGTTCTCAGCGTGATCAGTGAAATAACCGCTCGCTGGCGCGGCAAGCCGGCCCTGCTCAGTCGTGACAAGCTCGGTGAAATCTTCGCTCCGGGCTGGGTGTGTTCGAGCGAGAAAATCCGCCGCGTCTGGGGATTCGAATGCGCCTGGTCGGCGGAGGCGACGATCCGTGACACGCTGGACGCCTATCGTCAGGCAAACTGGCTGTGACCGGCGAACCCTGAGCGGGCAAGACGCATGATTCGCCGTTTCCTGCAGACACTGGAGAGCGATCCGGAGCTGGGCCGCACCGTGCGGCATTCTGTTTTCCTGCCGCCGCGTGAGGCTTGTTGCCGCGATCTCGACCCACCGCCGCCGCCTGCCCTTGTCGAGGGATTGCAAAGCTTCGGCATCGAGCGGCTCTACGCTCATCAGACCTCGGCCGTCGAGGCCGCCCGCGCCGGAAGCAACGTGCTGGTGGTGACGCCCACCGCGAGCGGCAAGACGCTGGCCTTTTCTCTTCCGATTCTGGAGTCGCTGCTTTCGAATCCCGAAAGCAGCGCGCTGCTCTTGTTTCCGCTCAAGGCTCTGGAACAGGATCAGCGCGCCAAACTTGCCCAATGGCAGGAGAAACTGCGGGGGACGCTGCCGCTCACGGTGGAGGTTTTCGACGGCGACACGCCCCGCGCGCAGCGCGCCAAAATCAAACGCAATCCGCCGCACTTCCTCATCTCGAATCCGGACATGCTGCATCAGGGGATTCTGGCGTTTCATCCGGGATGGGAGAAGTTCTTCCGGCGGCTGAGATGGGTGGTGATTGACGAACTGCACGCCTATCGCGGCGTGTTCGGTTCCCACATCCTGCAGGTCTTCCGGCGGCTCTCGCGGCTGCTCCATTATCACGGAGCGAATCCGCAGTTTGTGTGTCTTTCGGCCACCATTGCCAACCCGCTCGAACTGGCCGAAACGCTGACGGGAAGACCGTTCACGCTGGTGCAGGAATCCGGCGCGCCGCAGGGGGGAAAACACCTCGTTTTTCTCGATACGCAGACCTCCTTGACGGGAGCGGTGGCGAAGCTGCTGATGCGGGCGATGGACGCGGGACTGCGCACGCTGGTTTTCACCAAGGCGCGCGTGACGACCGAGGTAATTCACCGCATCGTCATGGACACGCGCCCCGACCTTGCGCCGCGAGTGAGTTCGTATCGCGCCGGATTTCTGGCTGAAGAGCGCCGCGAAATCGAACGGCGCATGGCTTCCGGCGATCTTCTGGGCGTGGTCTCCACCAGCGCTCTCGAACTGGGAATTGACATCGGCGGTCTTGACGTCTGCATCATGGCCGGCTATCCGGGGAGCGTGATGTCGCTCTGGCAGCGCGCCGGACGCGTGGGGCGGCGCGGCGAGGAGAGTGCGATTTTCCTGGTGGCCGGCGCGGATGCGCTGGATCAGTATTTCCTCGCGAATCCCGATGAGCTGCTCGGCCGCTCCTTCGAAACGGCGCTCATCAATCGCTCCAATGAGGAGATTCTGCGCGGGCACCTGCCGGCGGCGGCGGCCGAGATTCCGCTCATGAAGGCCGATCCGTACATTGACGTGGACGAGCACGCGGCGATCATTCACAGCCTCGAGCACGAGGGGCTTCTGGTGCGAAGCGCGGCCGGCGAACAGTGGTTCCCCGGACCGAGCCGGCCGCACGCCCGCGTGAACCTGCGCAACGTGGGGGGAACTTTTGAAGTGTTCGCCGACGATGAGCGCAGGCCGATGGGTGAGATTTCCGGGAATGCCGTGTTTCGCGAGTGCCACGAGGGGGCTATCTATCTGCATCGTGGAGAGCAGTATCTCGTGCGGGAGCTGGATCTCGAGAAAAAGCGCGTGCGCGTGCGCCCGACCTCGGCATCGTTCTACACCATGGTGCGCTCCGACAAGCAGACGGAGATCATAGACGACCGCCAGAACAAGTCCGTTCACTCTTTCATCGTGCACACCGGGAAAGTGAAGGTCACGGAGACCTTCCACAGTTACGAACGGCGGCGCATCTACACGCAGGAGTTGTTGTCGGTCGAGCCGTTGAATCTGCCGCCGCAGAGTTATGTGACCTCGAGCGCGTGGATCGAAATCCCGGCCGCACTGGGCGAAGCCGCGGCCCGCGAAGACCTGCATTTCATGGGCGGCATTCACGCGGTGGAGCACGCGGCCATTTCGCTCATTCCGCTCTTCGCGCTGTGCGACCGCAACGATGTGGGCGGAATCAGTTTCACGCGGCACCCTCAGCTGGAAGGCGGCGCGGTCTTCTTCTACGACGGCTTTCCCGGCGGGGTGGGCATCGCCGAGCGGGTGTACGACTGCATCGCTGATCTGCTGACGCGCACGCTCGAAATCATCGAGGAGTGTCCCTGTGGAGAGGGCTGTCCCTCGTGCATTCAGTCGCCCAAGTGCGGGGCGGGAAACAAACCGCTTGACAAGAGCGCGGCCGTTTTTT
>Ga0315274_10014252_pt1 | contig 11276 bp, 11 predicted proteins | sample YL17G02_20_MG_FD_203700 | JGI IMG/M metagenome (GOLD analysis project Ga0315274, IMG submission 203700) | Sediment microbial communities from Yellowstone Lake, YNP, Wyoming, USA - YL17G02_20 | ecosystem: Environmental > Aquatic > Freshwater > Lake > Sediment | place: USA: Wyoming | collected...
CTCTGCCTTTGAACTTACCTTTCCGATGGTGGACAGCACAACGCCTGCGAGTTTTAAGACGGGTTTATCCCCTGTTGATACCGCATATTATAAAGATGGTGCGGGCGCCTGGACGACACTGGCGATAACCGATACCGCCGCAGAAATCGGCACTACCGGCATTTATGAGATAAGTCTTACCGCCGCTGAAATGAATCACGACTGGGTGAATATAAAATTCACGGCATCCGGTGCAGCGGACACTCTTATTACATTTAGAATGTTCACACATAACATTGATGATATTGTCGATATGAATAATCGAATCAATGTCGGCAGTTGGCTCGATGCGGCGGTCACTTTAAGCGCGGCCAATAAGCCCGATGTCAACATAGATGAAATCAGCGATGACACTACGGCGCCAGGGAATCTCGAATTGATGTTTGACGGCACCGGTTATGCCGGCGGAACTACCAAATTAAACGTGAATGTGGTATCGCAGGACAACATCGACTTCGGTGCCTTGCAAAAAACAAGTCTGAATGCTGCCACTCCTGCATCGGTTGTGGGTAATGTTGGAGGCAATGTTGTTGGTTCGATAGGTTCGCTTGCCGTGCAGGCACAAGAAGAAGTTGGTGAAGTAACAGACGCCATTATTAACGCCAATACAACCATCGGAACAATCAAAACCGATATAGAGACTACCGGAGTGGTTGTAAAAGACCTGACGACTGCTGCAAAGGCCTTGATTCAAACAGAGGCAGAAGATGCTGTTGTTGCAAAAAATCTTGACCATTTTACGGCAAGAACATCAAACGCCCAAGCAGGCGGAGCCAATACAATTACACTGGATACACAAGCATCATCCATGAATGATTACTATAATGGACGGACAATTTTAACAACCGCAGGAACAGGCGCCGGACAAACCAGAAGGATTGTATCATATAACGGCACAACGAAAGTTGCTACTGTAGATTCAAACTGGTCAATTCAGCCGGTTAATGGCAGTGAGTTTCTTATTCTTAACCTTTACGATGCCGAAGTGACGGCCATTAAAGCAAAAACTGACTTGATTGGAGCGAGTGTGGCCCTTGAAACAGGCGGTAATGCAGCGGCAATAAAAACAGTAACCGACAAGTTAGAAACTGCGGTAGAATTGGATGGGGCGGTATATCGCTTCACCACAAATGCCCTTGAAATGGCGCCTTCCGGCGGTGCATCTGTTGGCGCCATCGCCGATGCCGTCTGGGATGAGACTGCCGCCGAGCATGTGGCCGCCGGGACAACCGGCAAAAAACTAAACGATATATCCGGCGGCGCTCCTATAAACGTCCAGCACGATTCCACACATATTGTAAGGAATTAAGATGAGTTCTGTTGTTCTTGAAGAAAAATTTACGATTGATGGTGTGCTGACCGATGTAACATCGGTCAAATTGAGTGACCCGACCGTGACTTTCGGCGTGAAGCGTAATGATACCGGCGATACGGTTGTTAAAGATGATACGGTAATGCCGAAGGTCTCTCCCGGAGTTTATAGATATACTTTTACTGAGCCGGCTGCCGGCCTGACTTATACCTATTGGGTCGAATGGGTCTATGCCGGCGAGACCTATCACGATGAGCATACAATCGCGGGGGCTGCCGCCGCAACAGGTATTTGCACCTTGTCCGATATCAAGGACCGGATAGGTATCGTTATCACCGATCATGATGCTGCCCTCAGTCGAATTATTAACGGGATTGAGTCTCTTTTTAATAGTTATACCGGCAGGTCTTTAATTATCACTGCCGCCGATATTACTGAGTATTATACCGGTTGCGGGCCGTCACTGCAAGTTCGCCGGTTCCCGATTGTATCTCTTACCTCGATTAAGGAATCCATCTCTTATGAATTTGGCGCCGATTCTCTTTTAATAGTAAATACGGATTATCGCATTATCACCGGCGGGAAATTCGGTATCATTCAGCGTCTCTGGACGGGCTGGCTTGATGTCCCCGATTCGATTGAAGTTATTTATCGCGGGGGTTATTGTTCTGCGGATGTGGTCCCGGGCGAAGGTGAAACCGCTTTGCCATCCGATCTGCGCGAGGCGGCAATTGAACAGGCAACTTTTTTATGGAAAAGAAAGGATGATTTGGGTCTGTCGAGCGTGAGCGCTGAAGGCGGCTCCATTAACAAATTCAGTGATATGGACCTGTTGCCGCTGGTCAAGCGTATTCTCGACAAGTATCGTCTTCCTTCTTTATGAAGTCTATTATGGATATAAAAAAATGTCACGATTGCGATATTATAGAAGGTCAAATCCATGAATATGGTTGTGATATGGAAATGTGCCCCTTTTGCGGCGGCCAACTGATAGTATGTGGTTGCTCTTATAAAATACTAAACATAGATGTTTCGGAAGATTCGTATGCATTTGAAAATGGACTTACAGATGAACAAGAAATTCAATGGCTCCAAATATTAACCCAAAAAGGTAGAATACCCTATATCCGATGGCCCTGGGTTTGTGCCCGGTGTGGCAAACTTTGGCCTAAGGAATTCCACACAGATGAATGGACAAAATATATTCAAAAAGACCGGCAAAATGTAATATTATGTGAGCCTTGTTTTAATGAAATCAAGAAACTTATTGATAGTGGAAAATCGAAATAAATTATGCAAGTAATAATCGAAATGGGTCCTGATTTTCCGCAGACAGTCGCCGAACTTGGCGCTATGGGCAGTGCCGTTCTGTCCGCCTGCAATGAAGGCCTGGCCGAAGGTGCCCAGTATGCTGCGACGAATGTGGTCGAAAACTTCCTGACCGGCCAATATCTGAAAACCCGTTCCGGCCAGTTACGCACTGCCGTTCAGGGTTGGCTTGAAAAGCCGTTAGATGCCGTTGTCGGCGTCAGACCTCATTCAAAAGTCGATAGATATAAATGGCTTTTGGGTGAAGAGAATATTGGTCCGATTACAGCGAAACCTGGGCATGCTTTGACTATCCCAATCGGTGAAGCTTTAACCCCTGCAGGAGTCGCTCGATTTGCTTCTGTGAAAGATGCGGAAATAAGATTAGGTGTCGATATTTTTCGCCCGAAAGGGAAAAATGTTTTAGGTTATACACGCGGTAAAAAAGGTAAGTTTCGGCCTTTATTTGTCCTTGCCAAATCCGTTCTTGTTATGCCAACCGGCGCCCTTATTGATGGCGTTTTAGATAGTGAAGATAAAATCGTGGGACTAATTGAATCCAAAATCTCTGATGCAATCAGTCCATAGTCAGTGTTAGTCCGTGTTTTAGTCAGTGGAAGTCAGTGTTATGAATAATGACGGTGGTTTGATCTCTCAGTTAGAGCAGTGGTTTGCCGATGAGCTTGCCGCCCTTGAAATCGAAACCATTAAGGTCTTTCGGACCGCCGATATCTGGAAGTATCAGGTTGCTGCCATCAAGGGAGGTCTGGAATCTTTCGAGCGTTATGCCCCATTTGCCTTTGTTAGTTATCTATCTGCCGATGGAGCAAGGGAAGGTGATTATGACCTTCGGCAGGTCCTTGAATTTGCGATTGTTATTGGTGTAACGAGCAAGGCCGAGGGCGTCGCCCGTTTCGGTGATGCAACGCATCTTGGTATCGGCAAAATTCGTGACCTCGTTATTGCCCTTTTTGATAAGCGGCATCCGGGCGGAACTTTGAAGTGTGATGAGATTTATTATACAGGGGAGATTATTCTCGTGGATGCACCGAAGGTCTTTGCTATTCAGATGCATTTTGAAACCAGTTTTTTGACCGTTCCATAAACAATAAACAATGAACAATGAACTATTTTGAAAGGAGTCTTATAAATGGCAACTGTAAATAAGCGAATTTATCATCCACAGGCGATGGCTATAAACGGCATCGATGCCGGCGGGGCTATGACCGCAAATATTAATTGTGGCTTCGATAATATATTGCGTTCCGCCCCTGATGGTCTGCAGGTCCCTTTACGCGATCGCGAGGTCCAGTTTGTTCGCGGCACCATTGTCAGTCAGGATTGGATTGAGGCGATTGCGCTTCTTAGTGGCACACTCGGCACTTACATCTTTTACGAGCGAAAGAGCGGCATCGCCGAGGCCACTGGCTATATCAAGCATACTATTACCGCTCCCGTGATTCATCGTATCGCCCTGGCGGTAACAAAAGGCGGCTATGCAACTGTGAGTTTTGATTTTGAATGTCGTGCCGCCGACCCCACCAAGACGATTGCCGATATGTGGGCGATGACCGATTCGCAGAATGCCCCGACCTATATAGCCGCCGCTCGCGGTGGCTATCGTGTCGAATCGGCGGTCTTTGCCACTACTATTAACATTTATCACGTTACTGGCTTTAACTTTGCGATTGCATTGCCGCTTGTCAAGGAATGTAACGATGCCGATATTGGTTATACCTGTGTCGATGCATTGCTTGATGGCTTGACCGCAAATGGTTCAATCAGTTTTCAGGATGCAACAATTACGGCAACTGCCCTATTAGCACAGACTCTTGTCACTCACGCCAAAGGCACTTTAATCCTGACTTTGACTCAGGGTCAGGGTGCGGCGGATAAGGTTGTTACCGTAGCCGGTGTCGAATTCGATAATGCCGGCCAGAACTCTTCTGCGAATGCTCCGTTCACGGAATTTACCGTGAACTTTGAAGTCGCCAATGACCCGACAACGCAGTTGACCCTTGTCGGCACCAACAAGATTATCACCATTGTCTAAATACGAACTACGAAATACGAACTACGAGATACGAATTTATGGCCAAAGACGTCAATATCCATATAAAAGCTACCGGCGGCGCCGAAGCTAAACAGCAGCTCGAAGGCGTTGCTGATGCCGCACAGAAGACTGGCTCTGGCGTTCAGGATATGGGCACCAAGGCCCTTATCGGCTCCGGCTGGGTCCAGAAGGCATTGTCTTTTCTCGCTGGACCTCTGGGCTTTGCAGGCATTGCCGGCGCCGTCGCCGGCGGGGCGATTAAAATCGCCCAATTCTTCGATGATATTAAGACCCGTTCCGATGAGGCCGTTCAGCATGTCCAACAGATTCGTGCTAGTTTTGCGGAATTATTTGAGGTGATGGATGCCTATTCCGAGAAAAGCCGCCAGGCACTGACCCTCGAAACAACAGCACTATTGCAAAGAACAGCCGTTACCCAACAGATGGGCCTGCCGGTCATCACCGCTTATGCTCGCAGGTTTCAGCCATTTCTTAATAGAGGTGAAATCACCCAGCCACAATATCGGCAGGGACTCGAACAAATGCTTCGTTACGCAGGCAGGCAGGGTGCCGGTGCTGTCCCTGAAATGCTCGATATTATGGCCGGTTGGCAGCCGGCGATGGTTACGCCCGAAAAGCAGGGTGCCTTCAGCAGAATGGTCACGGAGGCCGCCCAGACCTCCGGCCTGACCAAAGAAGATATTGTCGGTGCGATGCGAATGAGTATGCCTACTATTAAGGCAATGGGTTGGACCCCTGAAGAAACCTTAATAGCAGTTGCTACTCTCGCCCAGAGCAAAAAGCCGAGACATATACCGACTACGTTGCAGGCCCTTATGGGCGGTGAAATCCCTAAAGAGCTTCAAAAACAAATCCCAAAAGAGCTTGGCGGAAAGCCTCGGGAATTATTCGCCTATGTGAAGTCCTTGCAGGGAAAAATGCCTCAACAAGGTTATCTGGACCTCTTAACCAAACTTTATGGTGCCGAGGCCGCCACAGGTGTCCTTGAATTGACTGCCGGCCCTCCCAGAGGCCTTCCTGAAGCTATTACAGAAGCCGCAGGCCCTGCAGGTGCGTCAAGAGAAGCACAACAGGAAAAAGAAAGGCAAGAAACGATGGCGGCGACTGCCGCAAAAGTAGAATCATCTGGACGATACCGCCGACTGGAAACTATTCGCGAAGAAAAAGAGATGGGCGCGCGATTGCGGGAATTGGGTCAGGCTGAACGGGAAATCGAGGAACATCCTGTTCAGCAATTCTTTAGAAATTTATCTGCTATTGGAGCAAATACCGAAAAAGAACGTGCTGCATTTGCCCGGTGGACCGAAACTTTAACTCCGGAAGAAAAACAGGTAATTTTTGAACAATATATAACTGTTCGAGGACAAGAAATCCCTCGAAAGTTTCAAAAAGTCGAAGCATATCAACGTGGGATATTTGCTAAAAGTGCTGCGCAACAAGCATTATATTGGCAATGGAAACAAATGACTGCCAAAGAAAAAATTGGAGCACTTCTGGAACATACCGAAGAACCTCCGACTCCGACCGTAATTTATAATGATAGCCATGATTTTATTGTCAATCCTGTCGTCGGTAACAAAGCCGACCTCATGGGTCCTCGAACTTCTAAAGGGATTCACTAATGGCGATAAATCTGACTACAATTTTCGGCTATGAGATTAAGGTCAATAGTCAGCCCCGCGAGGTTGACCGCCAATATACCGCTTATCCGGGCTCTCACGGCAATACCTCTATGTTTATGGGTTCAAGAGGCCATCCGCTTATCGTCTCAGGCACTATACGCGCGGCCACGCGTGCCTTGTGCGAGGCCGCCGTCCGTGCAATCGAATCATGGCAGTGGTCTCCCGCGCAGGATTATACCTGTTTTAATGTCCTTTATCCTCTTGTGGTCTGGGATAAATTTATACTCATAACCGATGGCGAGGGCAAAACCTATCATTTTACCGCCGGCAATGTTCGCTGCAACTTCATATGTTTCGGGAGGACTTTAGTATGACGTTAGCCGATGCAAGAAGTCCATCCCGTGTCGCCCAGCAGATCGTGGTTGAGGTCAAAATCGCATCCGGCTCTCCTCCTGGATATCCGGGTGCTTGGCAATCCCTGTGGGATGTCAAGGTTGATCGCATCGAAATCAATTCCGGTTCTCGCTCTTCGGTGGCGTTTATCTACTGGCCTGATGGCCGCTGGCATGAAAGGTATAATGCCTTTCACAAATTCGGGAATTTATTTCGCATTCGCACCAATGAATTAAATTCATCTCAACGATCTGTCCTGTTTCAAGGTTTTATGACCCAGCGACTTTCTTCTTTTAGCGGTGGAACAAATCTCGGTGAATCCCATGAACGTAATGCCATTGTTCTTTCTGATTATCGCTGGCTTTTATCTGTTACCAGTCCTGTCTTTGGTCAATTGATTCGTGGTCCTGATGATTATTATTTTTATGGCATGAGTAATCAGGTCGCAAAATATGATTCATATATCTGGCTTTGTGGCCGGCGGGTAATTTTCAATGCCGATGGCAAACCCGATAAAGACCCCATTCTTCTGCACTTGACCGAATACGTCTGCGAAATTCCCATCTTCATCAATTCCGATGTCGGCGAATATTGGACCGCCCGTGATATGGTTTGTTATGTTCTTTCACCTTTTTATAATAAGGCCTATGATTATCTTCCGATTTCCGATCCCGCAGAGTTGACCGGTCTCGACCATTCTGACTGGGATACGGTTCTTCACAATATTACCGTCGATGGTCTCAATATCGTTGATGCTCTTGAGCTTATTTGCCGTCATCTTGGCTGGACCTTTCGCGAAGATTATGATACTGCCGGCAATATTTCGCTCGTTTTTTACAAACCCGGCGCCGCATCATCTCACACCCGCGATGATAATAATCCTGTAATTCTGCATCAACTTCATGCCCCCGCAGTCGGCGAAACGATTACCGCTGCAGTTCTCGAAGGCCGAAAAATGCTTTGGTCTATGGCATTGGCGGAGGATATTGCTTCCCTCGTCAACAAACCCTACGGTCTCGGAGCTCCGCACCATTTTGAAATTACTGCCGAGCTGGTCCCTGCCTGGCTGGATTCGGACCTTGTCCCTGATACATCCGGCGAGAATAATGAGCATCTTTTTTTAACCGAGGCCGAAATTCAAGACCTCGAAGACCCTGAGACGGAAAGTTTTTATAAGTATTATCATGTCAAGGGTAGTTTTTTTCGCCGCGATGTCGGCCGCAAGTGGGCATTGAATGAATCCGGCAGATATTCAGCCGGCAGTTACGATAGAGGAATTCCCTTTGATTTTTCCTCTGTTATTGATGCGGTCTATATCAAAGATGCTTTTGGTAAGCGTCTTTTCGCACCTTTTAATCGCCAGTTATTGAACTGTTTAACCCGCAATAAAAGCGATTTCAATACCGCAGGAATCAAGATCGAATTTTCCTTCGATGCCGGAGCAACCTGGCAGGTCCTGCCGGCAACAATAAGCTCCCTGTCTGATGAGGCAGGTATTTATATCGAGGAACCGAACCTCGCCGAAATGCTAAATAAAAATAAGGAATCGACAATTTCCGGCGGAGACCTCGATGGTGTCAAACTAAATTACTGGACATCTCTTTGTGATGATTCGGTCAATTCCCGCAGTTTCAAAAATGGTGAGTACCGTACTCGCATCCGCGTAACGGCCTCTCTCCAGCTTGACCGGCGATTATCAGGTTATGCGACTCCGGCAGCCAGCTCAACATCTCCCTTTGACCAGAAAGAAATCTACGATTTCTCCGACCGCTACGGTCTTAATAAGCGTATGCCGTCAAGCCTTTTTAATAGTTCCGGCCTGCCGGCTTACGAGGTCGATTCGATGTTCCGGCTGATAAATCACTTAAATGCCATTAGAGATTCTAATCAACATCTTAATATAAGTGGCGTTTTTATCCTCGAGCGGTTATGGCTCGGCGATGGTGAGGGTGTCCCCGCTTTTGCCCTCGGCGATGGCATCGAGAGAGTGACCGGCCGAAATTATAATTTCCTGATTTTCTCCGGCAACTCTTATCTATATCCTGAGATTGTTCAAATTGTTTATTTCCCTGATGAGCAGAAAATGCAATTGTTGACCCGTGATTTGAGGTTCGCCTCCCATGTTCTATGATCTGATTCACGAACCACGAAATACGAGATACGAAATACGAATGACGAACAATGAGCGCCATTATCACAATTAGTTTTTATGTTCCCTCCGGCTTTTTGCCGGGTGATTACGTCAAGCTTCACGGCAACGGTGGTGAAGGTGATATTAATTGGGATATGCCTCTTATTGATTCTCCAATAGAATTATTCCCTGAGGGGAAAGGTATTTTGGGGTTTGGCCATACCCCCTTTGGCAATACTCCTTTTGGTCTCGCCTGGTCGGTTGGCATCCCCGGCTTTGGCCAGCAACCTTTTGGTGCTGTCTCATTCGGTTATGGTGCAGTTCAAATCTCTGTCATTTGGAGGGTTTATACGGAAGGTGATTATCTGTTTGGTTTTGCTTCTTACGATGCCGCCGGCAATAAACATTCCGGCTCACCTGAGGAGATTCCCGTCCCTGTTTGTATCGCCCCGCCCGCCCCCACGGGATTGGTTAGAAATAGTTATGATAAGAATACTGATATTCTCGTTTTGGATGCATTATGAATGATATCGTAACCCATTTTGCAAAATCAAAGCCGTCTGGAGTAAGGTGCGCTCGAGGAACAATATCAATAGGTAATATTCTGGGATCCGGTATGGCCGGCAGGATTTCGCAATCTCAAAAAAGAATGCAGACCTTAAATGACTTCTGGAATTCTGCCTTGCCGGCGGATTTTCTGCCCCATCTTCGGCTCGCCGGCATAAAGGATGGTTGTCTGTTGGTTGAGGTTAATTCTTCTTCCTATGGTTACGAATTATTCCTGCGATCTCATGATTTACTAAAACAGATGCGAGAGCATCATTTTCCAGTCAAGAGAATCCAGTTTGTTTTTGGAGATTCCGTCCGTTGTGGATAATACCAAAAAATTTACCTGCTTATCATTATGTTCGGGATATGGAGGGCTTGAGCTTGGACTTAAGCGAGTTGTCCCATCTTTACGAACGGTCGCTTATGTGGAGATCGAAGCATTCGCCGTGGCGAATCTGGTTAAGAAGATGGAACAGGGGCTTTTGGATGTCGCACCTGTTTGGACGGATATTAAAACCTTCAATCCAAACCCGTTTCGTCACAAAATACACATCATCACTGCCGGCTATCCTTGCCAACCATTTTCGTTCGCGGGCAAAAGGCAGGGCGAGAAAGACCCTCGACACCTTTGGCCAATTATTGCGGGAATCATTAACAAAATCAAACCGGCATGGTGTTTCCTCGAAAATGTCGCGGGACATCTTTCGAAAGGGTTCGACCAAGTTTATTGTGACCTTAAAAAAATGGGCTACGCAACTGAGGCGGGATTGTTTAGCGCAGCAGAAGTCGGTGCTCCACATTTGCGGAAAAGATTGTTTGTTCTGGCCCACTATTCAGATTGCAGATTCCAAAATGGCAAAAGCAAACAAACGGGGCAATCCGCACTTGAATTATATGCTCCGAAATTGGCCTACCCCGCAACTCAGCGAATACAAGGGGCAGAGTCAGAGGGGACAACATCAACCGACAGACCGATTGACGAATCTTGTTATATTCAATGGCCTGCCCGGCCCGGGCAATCACAATACAGATGGGAATATCCGAGGACTGTGGGCAACTCCCGCAGTGGGGGATTGCACGGGCAATCACGGCGGGGGACAGGCAAGAAGTTTACGGACAGACGTAACTCCCGCCAGACTCAATCCGAACTGGGTAGAGCAGTTAATGGGACTTCCTGTAGGGTGGACCGACTGCGATTGCTCGGTAACGGCGTTGTGCCGGTACAGGCAGAAAAAGCCTTCAGGTGTCTATATGCCAAAATCTGTAACTATTAATTAAATGCTGATTATCGTAATTAAATAATATCGTCCCTTGCGAAAGCAGTAAGGGATTTTTCGCTGGTGGGTTCGCCCCTAAGGGGGTTCCCTCGGCACAGATGTATATAAAGGAATTTTGTCGTTCCGGCTACTTGCCGGCTGGACTGATTTGGTTAAAAATCCCTCCAAATCAGCACGTGGAGTTTTTTATCTCTATCCTTTTTTGTTTGATTCTCCTTTAATATTACCCTCTTGTCTGTAGTTTATTTAACCTGTGGATACATTGTGGACAATCTTGACTTTTACAAACCTGATTTTCTTATAACCCCCATTTCACAGGCGTTTAAAAAGGTTTTGGAGGGTTGCCCTTATTTTCGTCGCGTTTTTTTGAAGATGGGATTTTTGCCATTTTGTCCCATTTAGGTTTCTTGTTTTTTGCTGCCGCCTCCCCCCTCCAAAACCCTCAATTTTGTCCCAATATCTCACTATTTCCCCTCTCTTCCCGCCTTTCCCCACACAACCGTCGTTTGTCCCATTTCAAATGTAAATTAACAGCCGCTCGCAATGATAAGCGATAACGCATCAGTCAGAT
>Ga0315274_10014256_pt1 | contig 11274 bp, 9 predicted proteins | sample YL17G02_20_MG_FD_203700 | JGI IMG/M metagenome (GOLD analysis project Ga0315274, IMG submission 203700) | Sediment microbial communities from Yellowstone Lake, YNP, Wyoming, USA - YL17G02_20 | ecosystem: Environmental > Aquatic > Freshwater > Lake > Sediment | place: USA: Wyoming | collected...
CTAAGGTATTACGCGTAGAATCTTCAAATGTCCTTATGCCGCGTTCACAGAGCACGACATTAAAATTTCCGCCAGACAAAATGTATTCTGCCGACATAAGCAACTCCTTGACCGTAGAAGACATTCCGCGTTTTAATATAACCGGACGCTTGGTAAACCCTACTTCTTTTAGGAGATTAAAATTCTGCATATTGCGTGCGCCGATCTGAAAGACATCCACATAACTGGCAACCAGCTCTACATCGCGCGGATCCATTACCTCGCTAACCGTAACTAATCCCAGCTCATCGCCTACCTTCTTTAAATATTTTAAGCCTTCCTCTCCTAACCCCTGAAAACTGTAAGGAGAAGTGCGCGGTTTAAAGGCGCCGCCGCGTAAGACTGTAGCCCCTGCCTTCTTCACTTCAATTGCTATTTCACGTAGCGTATCAACATTCTCAACTGCGCAAGGCCCGGCCATAATTACTATCTTTTTATCGCCGATTTTTATACCTTTACCCAAATCAATGACCGAGTCTTCCTTCTGGAATTCCCGCGAAACAAGTTTATAAGGTGCAAGAACCGGCATAACCTTCTCAACCCCAGGAAATACTTCCAGGGGAGTAACCCGCAACACGTCTTCAGGGCCGATAACACCGATAATGGTCCGCTCTGTCCCTTTCGAAACGTGCGGCTGAAGCCCCAATTTCTGCACCTTTTCAATAATATGTTTTATCTGTTCTTCTGTAGCGTCTGGCCTCAATACGATAATCATACTCGCCCCCTCTTAAAGGATCTTTTTTAATACTTTTATAAATCTCTCGTTCTCTTTTTCTGTACCAATAGTTACCCGGATAAAATTTTTCAGTCCGTACTGCTTCATATCCCTTACAATCACGCCGTATTTAAGCATTTCCTTAAAGACGTCCGTACAGTCTCTGCCCACATCGATAAGTATAAAATTAGTCACGCTGGGTACATAGGCTATGCCTAATTTATTGAGGCTGTCGTAGATATAGCCTTTACCTTCCGAAATTATTTTTTTTGTTTTACGCAAAAATTCTTTATCATCTAAAGCGGCGATAGCTGCTGCCTGCGCCAGGAGATTGGTATTAAAAGGCTGCCTCACCCTTTCCATATAAGAAACAAATTCCGTTCTCGCCACGGCATAACCTATCCTTAAGCCAGCCAGGCCATAGGCCTTAGAAAAAGTCTTTAAGACTATGACATTCTTATTTCTAACATACTTTAGGCTGTTAGGAAAATCATCGACATCAATAAAGGTATCGTATGCCTCATCTATCACCAGCAATAAATCTTGAGGTAGATCCCGCATAAAATCTTCTATTTCATATTTTGTCACGTAGGTACCCGTCGGATTATTGGGGTTTGCGATAAAAATTAGCTTTGTCTTCTTATCAATCTTTTTTTTCATTGACTCCAAATCGTATTTAAAATACCTCAGAGGCACTTTAATGATACGGCGTCCATTGACCTGCGCTATAATTTCATATTCCAGGAAGGTAGTATCAGCGGTTATGATATTCTCGTCAACCTCTACAAATGTTTTTATAATAATATCAATAAGCTCATCCGAACCATTGCCTAGGACAAGATTTGTTGGTTCAACGTTATAGTATCTGGCCAGCCTCCTTTTTAAGTAGAAACCTTGGGAATCCGGATAGCGATTTATATCCCGCAAACTCCTCTTAATCGCCTGTACCGCCTTGGGGCTGGGCCCCAGGGGATTCTCATTAGAGGCAAGCTTAATTACTTCCTTAAGCCCCAATTGCCTCTTAGTCTCCTCTATGGGCTTTCCAGCTATATAAGGCGTTACCGCAGTTATATTTTTTCTAACTAATTTTTCCATGTCTAACTATTCTCCAACAGGATAAGAACCCAGAACTTTTAAAAAAGCGCATTTGCTCTCCAGTTCCAGAAGCGCTTTTTTAACGCTGGGGTTATTCTGATGGCCCTCCAGATCCATATAGAAATAATACTCCCAGGCCTTTCTCTTGGAAGGCCTGGATTCGATTTTGGTAAGATTAATCTTATATTTTTTAAAGGGCATGAGCATCTCATGCAAAGCACCTACCCTATCTTTAATGAAAAACAAAATAGATGTTTTATCGTGATTGGTTTGTCCAACCACAGTTTTACCGATTACAAGGAATCTCGTAATATTGTGCGGTGAATCTTCAATGTCAGAAGCGATGACTTTTAACTTGTAAACCTTAGCAGCTAATAAAGAGGCAATGCAGGCGCTGTATTTTTCTCTTGAAGCTATTTGCGCTGCACGCGTAGTACTGGATACCTCAATCTTCTCTACAGAAGGTAAATTCTCCTCAAGCCAAATCCTGCATTGGCCGAAAACCTGCAGGATAGAATAAACGCGCTTGATTTTGTCCTTGGGATAATTCGCCAATAGATTATGCGCTACATCCAGGATTATCTGGGCACAAATCTTTAAATCAGAATCTACAAACATATCTAAAGTATGGCTCACGGCTCCCTCGATAGAATTCTCTATCGGCACTACGCCGTAATCCGCAGCATCTCTCTCCACCTCCAAGAATACATCGGCAATGCTACTACAGGCTATATACTCTACTTGCGAACCAAATCTTTTTAAGGCAGCCAGGTGAGTAAAAGTTGCCTGCGGGCCGAGATAGGCAATCCTAAGAGGCCTTTCCAAAGAAAGGCTGGAAGACATAATCTCGCGGTATATCGCCTCCAACGCATTGTAACTTAATGGGCCTTTGTTTATAATAGCCAACTTTCTCAAGATTTCTCTCTCTCGGTCTGGAGAATAAATACTCATGCCGCTCTTTCTTTTTGCCTTGGCGATATCCAGGGTAATCCTGGTACGTAAATTCAACAGCTTAGTTATTTTTTTATCCGTAGTATCTATTTGCCTACGTAGGTTTTTTAGATTCACCCCGCCCTTCCTTTCTTATCTTGTTTGTACCCCAGCTCTTCCTTTCTTTATTCAATTTGTTCTTGTTAGGAAGGGCGGGGTTCACCCAGCCCTTCCTTTAAGTCATTTATTCCGTATTTTTTAGGAAGGGCGGGGTTCATATGATCCCTCCATTGTTTCCTCGCTCTGGATTTCTATTTCTCCGGGTTCTTTTTTAATTGCCAGAGAAGAAAATTCCTCCATCTTGGGTAACTCCTCCAATGATTTTAAACCAAAATACTCTAAAAACTGCCGGGTTGTGCCGAACACATACGGCCTACCAGGAGCCTTTTTTCTTCCCGCAATACGGATGAGATATTTATCCAAAAGGTTATTCATCACACCATCGATATTCACATTCCTCAGCGACTCTATTTCAAGCTTGGTTACAGGTTGCTTATAGGCAATAATAGCCAACGTCTCCAGTGCCGGTTTTGAGAGCCTTTCGGTGTGGCGTTCTTTATACAGTTTCTTTAAAAAAGGCGCAAATGTTGGCGCGGTCATCATCTGAAAACCGCCCGCTACTTCGGCAATACGTATACCCCTATTAGCCTGTTCGTATTCTGATTTTAATTCCTCCAGCACTTTGCGAATCTCATTCGGCTCTAAGTTATCCAGAATATTTCTTGCCTGTTCAATAGTCAGCGGTTTCTCGCTGGCAAAAAGCAGGGCCTCTATTACTGACTTTACATTATCCTGGGACATCTTTATTTTGTTTTCCTTTGCTTATAGACCACATTTAACAGGTCTTCGGTTGTCTGTATATTAGGCGAAATCTCCAATGCCTTTTTTATCATGGCAGCTGCTTCTGGTTTTTTATATTCCAACTGAATGAGAACCGCCAAGGCCTCTTCTGCGATATCGCTGGTCTTTGCTTCTTTTTCCTTCTTTCTCTCATCCTTGATAAGAGCGAACTTACCCACTTTATTCTGCAGTTTCGCGATAATCTCTCTGGCCCTCTGCTCACCTATGCCGGGTAAGGACTTCAAAAAATTTATATCCGCTTCATCTATTGCCTGGGCAATTTGCGAGATAGGTTTATTTAACGCCTTTAGCGCTGCGCGCGGCCCTATGCCAGAAACGGTAATAAAAATCTCAAAGAAATCTTTTTCAATATCATTCAAAAAACCAATCAAGACCGGTGTGCCTTTGGATGATTCAACCTGAAAATAGTGGTAAGTCCTTAAAGAGATCTTACCATCGCCATCTATATTCTGATCTATCCTCTGCATAACTGCGGCAGGAATTAAGACCTCATAGCAAATACCTGAGATATCTACGATTAAATAATTTGCCCCTTTTTCAATTACCTTGCCGGAAATTCTTGAAATCATATCTTAGACCTTATAATGTAACTATGGGCAATGGCTAATGCCAGGGCATCGGTTACATCTAAATACTTAGGAAGGCTCTTTAAATTAAGTGTATTTGACACCATACGCTGCACCTGATTTTTAGAAGCCAGCCCCCTACCCACAATTGCCTTTTTTATCCGCGTGGCTGCATATTCAACCAAAGGGATATTCTTTGTGGCGCAGGCCAGGCATATCACCCCGCGCGCCTGTCCCAAGAGATATGCTGTTGTGGGATGGCGATAATGCGCGTATAACTTTTCCAAGACCAGCACATCGGGTTTAGTATCTGATATCAATTTTATCATTGCCCGGTAAATCTTATCCAAACGCTTAGGTATCATATCTTTTGCAGAAGTTGAGACTATCCCCGCCTCCAATAAAGACAAATTATTATTTCTGGCATCAATGGCACCGTATCCGGTAATGCTTAAAGCGGGATCAATCCCCAAAATGACCATTATTGCGAAGCCACCTGTTCCAGGATTTCGTCAGGTATGTCGAAATTTGCATAAACCTGTTGGACGTCGTCGTGTTCTTCCAATCCCTCAATCAACCCCAATAACTGCTTTGCATCACCGCCGGTTAATTTGATCGTGGAGGAAGGAATCATGGTAAGTTCTGCATCCTGAAACTTTATACCTTTCTCCTGGATAGCCTGTTTTACCTTCTCAAAGTCCTGCACAGAGGTAAAAATTTCATAATTTTTTTCGTCTGACTTAAAATCTTCAGCACCCGCATCCAAGGCAATAGACATCAATTCTTCTTCTTTAATCTGGCTTTTCTCGATGAGCAAATAACCTTTCTTCGTAAACATCCAGCTTACAGAGCCCGCCCCTGCCATATTGCCGCCTTTTTTGGACATAATATTGCGTAATTCTGCAGTGGTGCGGTTTTTATTATCCGTAAGAGCTTCAATCATAATTGCTACTCCTCCGTGACCATAGGCCTCATACATCACTGATTCATAAACTATCCCCGGCAATTCTCCGGTACCGCGCTTAATCGCCATCTTTACATTATCCGAAGGCATATTCACTTCTCTTGCCTTAGCTATGGCCGTGCGTAGGCTGGGGTTGGTATCAGGATTGCCTCCGCCTATGCGGGCAAGCATCGTGATTTCCTTGATAACCTTGGTATACGCCGCGCCCTTTTTGGCGTCAGCCGCCATCTTTTTACCCTTATTCGTTTTCCATTTAGAATGACCAGACATTTCAATTCCTCCTATCTGAATGTTATAAAAATAAGCGGTCGATAGCCAATAGACTATAGACCCTTCTATTTTTTTCGATTAAAAGAGGACAGGCAGAATAAGCCGGGTTCTGTATTGATACGAATATCCGCATCCTATGTGGCCATTTCTCTCGATCTCAACGTCACCGTCGAGACTCAAGCAGTTTACCCTCCCGCCCATCCTCAAAAGAAATCCTTGAGGTTTTCAAGCGGACGACTTTTATCCTACCTTCTCGGTAGGATGGGCGGGACTATTTTACCTTGCTCCACGTAGAGATTGCCGCGTTTCACTTCGAGGCCATAGGCCGAGAAGTGATCCTGAGCCCCGCCATAGGCGGGGCGAAGGATCTTCGTGTTGCAGCCTTAGCCCTTACTCGTCTCTGTGGCTCTCCCGCCAGCCTTCATAAAGATTTCTGGCGGGATCCCGCTCGTCATTCCATAGGCAGAGCGGGATAATCCGTCCTTGCAGCAATTTTAAAAAATTGCTGCAAGGAGATGGGCATTACCCACTACGTTATCCTCTGGAGCCCGGACTTTCCTCCCCGCATAAGCAGGGCGACCACCTTCTACCTGTCCTATTTATCAAAGACCTGTCTTCTTTAACTGCTTCTTTATTGCCTGTGTTGCTAATTTATCTGCACCGCGGTTATCCTGCCGTGAAATGTTATTTATGGAAACCTGTTTAAAAGCTGACATAAGACGTGAAGCCTGGTTATACAGCCCTATGATATTGGGGTTCTTTACCTTATAAACTTTCTTTATCTGCCTGTGCAAAAGCTGGCTGTCAGTATTTATCTTTACGCTTTCTACCTTAAGCATCATGGCCTCCTGCAAGGCATAAATTAGTGCGGTATATTCGGCAACATTATTTGTAGCATTACCGATATAACTGGATATATTTTTAATAGTCTGACCGTCCCTGCAAATAACCACTCCTATGCCGCTCGGACCGGGATTGCCTTTTGAAGCGCCATCAATGTAAATCTCAAGCTCCTTCATCCCGTTACAAAATTAGTATACCCCGCTAGAATTTTTCTAACGGGATTCATTTGGAATATACAATATCCTATTGCAGATTTCACAGGTAATTATCCGCTCGTACATCTTTATCATGTTTATTACCTGCGGAGGCACAAACATATTGCACCCCCCACAGGAATTATCCTTTACGCCAACTATCGCTAAGCCATCACGATTAAGCAGTATCCTTTCATACTGATTTAGTATCTTGGGTTCTATTTCTGGAATAATTTGTTTTCTCTGCGCCTCCAGCTGCGCCAGCCGGTCATCTATCTCTTTTATTCTGTCCTCGATCTTCTTCTTCTCTCCGCCAAATATATTCTCTTCTTCTTTAAGCCTTATCTTTTCCTGGTCCATTTCAGTCTTAACCTTGTCTGACTGCTCAAATAATTCTAAGATTTTATCTTCTATAATTGAGGCATCGGCTTTTGCATCCTGTATTTGTTTTAGCATCGTCTGGTATTCCTTGTTGGTTTTAAGTGTATAGAGCTGAGTCTGCAACTTTTTTGCACCCTCTTCTTTCGAGCCTAACTCTAATTCTTTCTCTTTCCTCTGCTTTTGTAAATCTAATAAATTTTTTTCAATGGTGGCCAGATGCTGTTTCTTTTCTTCAAAAGCAACTTCTAACGCCTTAATTTCCTGCGGTTTAGATTCTTTCTCGGCTCGCAGGGCATGAATCTCAGTGTCTACTGTCTGCAATCTGACTAAACTATTTATCTGTGACCTCAGGTCAATTGTCGGCAAACTTATTCTCCTTAAATTACATGGTGGGCGATAGAGGATTCGGACCTGTCGTCCTCCGCTTGCGCGTCGGACTCCCCATAGGGGCTTTGCCCCTCTGGTGGTCGCTATCGCTCCCTGTCACCCCAAAAACGTGGTGAAAATTTTTCCCCACACCCCTTTTGGTCCGAAATTTAACTGGGCGATAGAGGATTCGGACCTCCGACCTCCACAATGTGAGTGTGGCGCTCTAACCAACTGAGCCAATCGCCCTAAAATTTTTGCACAGCAAAAATTTTATCCCGAGTCCCTATCTCTTACTTGGCTAAGGAGGAGGGACAAAGTTTTCTTCTCGCTCATCTCCCTCGCTTCCGATTAATTATCTGAAAGAAGCTCGGGATTCGTCCCGCCAAGGCGGGACTCATGGGCCCAGAAGGGTTCTCCCGCTCCAGCTCTTAATAGCTACGAGCGAGATCCCGTCTCTCATCGTAAAACGATTGAGACGAGAGAACCTCCGACCAGTCGCTTACGCTCCCCAAAGGGGCGCTGCCCCTATGGCGCTCCCCCGCCGTTGGCGGGGTCGCTGTTACCCCGAAAGCGTGGGGAAATTTTTTCCCCACACCCCTTTTTGGTCGTCGGTTCGCACCGACTGTGCCAATAATCTATTTAACCTGGGCCCAGAAGGGTTCGAACCTCCGACCAAGTGATTATGAGTCACCTGCTCTGCCACTGAGCTATGGGCCCAAAAGTTAATACTATATAATACTATTTTCTATGGAATTTGGCAAGAAAAATAATAGTCTAATTCGATACTCAAAAATTAGTCACTAAATGTGCGGAGATTTTATAAGTCGAAGAAAATCAATTGAGTAAGGCGAGCGGGTGATTACGTATCAATTGGATTTGTTTTTTCGCAAATTAAAAGGTAAAATTCCCAGACTCTCTCTATATTTAGAGACTGTGCGTCTGGAGATAGTTATGCCTTCCTTTCTAAGAAGTAAGGCTATCTTCCCATCGCTTAGAGGTCCTCTTGGGTTTTCTTCTATAAGCTCTCTTATCTTATTCTTAATATTTAATACTGTAGTTGTTCTGCCAGACCCCTGTCTTACAGACCTAACGAAAAAACGCTTTAATGAATACAACTGAGTTGGGGTTTGTAGATATTTATTACAAACAGTGCGGCTTACCGTCGCCTCGCTTATTAAAAGCGCCTCCGCTGCCTCTTTCAAGGTTAATGGCTTTGCCGCGCTGTCACCCTCGTTCAGAAAATCCTTCTGTTTATCAACCAAATATCCGCATACCCGATTAATGGTGTTTTTTCTCTGCTTGACCGCATCAATAACCCATCTGGCGTGAAAAAGCTTTTTCCTGACATACTCTTTTGTGGCAGGAGCAACTTTTTTATCTTTTAATGCAATATTATATGCTGAGCTTAAAAAGAGCCGAGGCAAGTCTCTTTCGTTTATCTCAATACCGTAGCTGCCGTTGTTTTTATAAATAAAAACATCGGGGATTATCCGCACAGCCACCTCTTTGCCAAAGTTAGCTCCCGGCCTAGGGTTTAGATAGGCAATCCTTTTTTTCGCTGACTCTACTTCTTTTAGGGGAATCGAAAGCGCTTGAGCTATTTTTTCAAAATTACCTTTTTCTAAATCCTCTAAATGCCAATAAACAATTTTGTAAAGATGCGTATCGCCCTTTCCGGAGTTTAAGAGCTGGATAAGCAGAGATTCTTTCAGGTCACGGCCAGCAACCCCTGCAGGATCAAATGTTCTTATAAGATTAAGCGTGTTTCTGACTTTTTCTATGGGGGCATTTAATATACCCGGGATTTCTTTCAAATCCACTTTAAGATATCCATCATCATCAAGATTCCCGATTAAAAATTCGCCTATTCGCTTCTGCTCTTCATCCTTTGCTAAAACCTCAAGCTGCCAGTGCAGATGTTCGTAAAGGCTTTCCTTCTCGGTAATCAAGCTCTCAAAATAACTCTTCTTCTCTTCGCTTATGGATGGCCGTTCGTCTCCTGAGCCTGAAACCAACTCCTCATTATCCATCTTCTCATCAATGATCCCTGAGATTTCCTCGTCAAGCCGGCTTTCATCCTCATCTGTAGCCTCAGATACTGGATTTTCCTCTTCAAGAAGCGGATTCTCTTCCAACTCCGCCTGCAAAAAAGTTCTTAGGTCCATAATGTTAAGCTGCAGCACATGCATACTCAAAAGCATCTTGGGAGTAAGCATCATTTTCTGGACAGCTTCCGGCCTCAACTCCATGAACATTATAAGAATTCTCCGCTTTTAGCCAAATCCAAGGCAGACTCGACCTGCCTTTTAATTTCAGCCAGATCAAAGGGTTTCTCTATATACGCATAAGCTCCGAGGTCAACACTTATCCTGTGCGTTTTCTCTGTCCCAAAACCGGTTATTATTATCACCTCGATATTGTTATTCATATTTTTTATACGCCTTAATATCTGCAGGCCGTTCATGAGGCCGGGCATCTTTATATCCACGATAGCAACTTTTATATTGTTGCCTATAATGGCATTGAGCGCCTCTCTTCCATTTGATGCCAAAAACGTGTTATATCCTTTACCTTCCAAAAATTTACTTAATAAATCCTGGATTATTTTTTCATCGTCGGCAATTAGAATATCTATTTCATTGTATTTAGCTTTTTCTTTCTCCTGAAAAGTCTGCTCTTCTATAATAAACCTACTAGGCTTATAACGGGGGACAATTTCTTTCAGTTTTTTAACAAACGAAGCGATATCCGGCATCTCGATAATACTTTTTAGCTCATCTAAATCAACAAAAATATTCCCCTGATATTCTCTTGATTCTTCCACGACCGTAATTTTTTCATGGGCAGTTTTACGCAATGATTCGTCTTCTGTGATTAAGGCTTCATGCAGTTTCTCTCCGGGTCGCAGGCCGCTAAATATTATCTTAATGTCCTTTTCGGGAATAAGCCCTGACAAACTAATCATATCCTGCGCCAGGTCAAGAATCTTTATCTGCCTCCCCATCTCAAGGATAAAAATCTCACCACCCTCACCCATAAACCCTGCCTCCAGGACCAATCCTGCAGCTTCTGGTATGGTCATAAAATACCGCTTAATCTCTGGATGCGTTACAGTAACAGGGCCGCCTTTTTCTATCTGTCTCTTAAAGGTGGGGATAACGCTGCCTTCACTGCCCAAAACATTACCAAACCGTACTGCCATGAACTTTGTCTTGTCTACGCAACGCAGAGACTGCAGATAAATCTCCGCTATTCTCTTGGTAACTCCCATCACGCTTGTGGGAGAAACCACCTTATCAGTGGAAAGCATAATGAATCTCTCTACGCCGCATTTAATCGCCTCTTCTGCTAAAACCCGAGTCCCGAAGATATTATTTTTAACTGCCTCTGACGGGTTTAGCTCCATTAACGGCACATGTTTATGCGCGGCAGCATGGAAAATAATCTGCGGTTTGTGTTGAGTAAAAACCTCTCTTACTCTTTCTCTATCGCATATATCACCTACGACTGGAACCTTTTTCAAATCTTTAAAAAGCTGTTCCAGTTCCATATCTATATAAAACAGCGAATTCTCGGATTTTTCAAAAAGGATTAACTTTAAAGGAGCAAATCTTGCCACCTGTCTACACAATTCCGAACCTATTGATCCCCCTGCCCCGGTAATGAGGATGGCTTTCCCTGTTATGTAACCGGCCATTCTTTGTCTGTCTAATAAAATCTCATCTCTTTTAAGAAGATCTTCAAGCCTTACCTCTCGCAACTCCTTTACCTTAACCGTGCCATCAACCAAATCTGACATATTGGGGACTGTCCTGTATTTGGCTCCGCTTTTTATGCAGTAGTCGACAATACCACGCTTCTGTTCTGGAGTAGCGGAGGGAATGGCGATGATGATCTCCTCAACGCTTCTTTCCCTAACAATCTCCGGGATATCTGGCCCTGCCCCCAGGATCGGCACCCCGTGAATTTGTTTTCCATGTTTTTTCG
>Ga0315274_10014257_pt1 | contig 11273 bp, 9 predicted proteins | sample YL17G02_20_MG_FD_203700 | JGI IMG/M metagenome (GOLD analysis project Ga0315274, IMG submission 203700) | Sediment microbial communities from Yellowstone Lake, YNP, Wyoming, USA - YL17G02_20 | ecosystem: Environmental > Aquatic > Freshwater > Lake > Sediment | place: USA: Wyoming | collected...
CGGTTTTACCGAAGAGGGGGCTATCCTCACCGGGGGATACCCACGCGGCGGGGGCGGAGCCCCCAGGAGCGTACCAATCGTAGTAGGTACCTGTGAAAAACCCGGCGAGCAGTTGAGGGAAACCTCCCGGGGAGCGGAGGACGGGGAACCCTCATATGCTGCCCCGCGAGAGAGGGAGTAGGGGATTATCATGCAGGTTGCTGGTGGGGAGCCCGTTTCATTCCCTGACGATGACGCGCTGCTCCACCTGGCTCTTTCCCCGGAAGGTCTGACATCGGACGAAGCGGCACGTCGCTTGGAGTCCTTCGGGTACAATGAGGTGGCCCGACGGGAACGCCGGAGTGCGGTTATCGAGTTTGCCCTGCATTTTAAAAACCCCCTCATCCTGATCCTCCTCATCGCCGGCATCATCTCCATTTTTCTCGGGGAGACCGCAAATGCCGCCATCATCTTCTTTATTATCGTCGTGAGCGTCCTCATCGACTTCCTGCAGGAGCACCGCGCCAATCGGGCGGTGGAGCTCCTGAGGAAACGGATCACCACCACCACGACCCTGCTCCGGGACGGGATGAAGCGTGAGGTGGGGCTTGCCGAGGTGGTGCCGGGCGATATCGTCTCCCTCTCGGCGGGGGATCTGGTGCCTGCAGATGCTGTTGTTCTCGGGGCAAAAGACTGCTTCGTCAACCAGTCGGCGCTCACTGGTGAGCCCTTCCCGGTAGAGAAGATCCCCTATGCGCCCGGCCACAGGGGCGGGGGGCTCCACGAGTCGCCTGCCTACCTCTTCCTGGGAACCTCGGTGGTCAGCGGCACCGCCACCGCGGTGGTGGTCAGGACCGGGAGTAGCACTGTCTACGGGAAGATCGCCCGGCGGCTCACGGCGCGACCTCCCGAGACCGAATTCGAACGAGGCCTGCGCCAGTTCGGGTTCCTGATCATGCAGATTGTCTTCTTTCTCGTTGTTTTCGTCTTTCTCATTAACGCCCTTTTCAGGCATGGCGTGCTGGAATCCCTCCTTTTCGCTGTGGCCCTCGCCGTAGGAGTCACCCCGGAACTCCTTCCCATGATCCTCTCCCTCAACCTCTCCCGGGGAGCCATCTCCATGTCTGACAGGGGTGTGATCGTCAAGCACCTGCCTTCCATCCAGAACTTCGGGTCCATGGATATTCTCTGCACCGATAAGACCGGCACCCTCACCGAGAACCGGATCTCTCTCATCCTCCACATCGACCCTGATGGAGTGGAGAGCGAGAAGGTGCTCCTCTCCTCGTTCCTGAACAGCTCCTGCCAGACCGGCCTGAAAAGCCCCCTGGACGAGGCGATCCTCCAGCACAGGGAGGTGGACGTGGGGGGTTACCGGAAGATCGACGAAATCCCGTTCGATTTTACCCGGAAGCGGATCTCCGTGGTTTTCGACCATGGGGGCGAGACTCTTCTGATTACGAAGGGTGCGCCGGAGGAAATCCTCCGCATGTGCGGAAGCTCCGAGCACAGGGGCACCGCGGAGGAGCTGACGCCCGGACGCATTCGGGAGATCCTGGAGCGCTACGATGGCCTGAGCCGGCAGGGTTTCAGGGTCCTGGGTGTTGCATCCCGGCTCCTCCACGAGCGGAAGACGGTCTTCACGGCATCCGATGAAACTGACATGGTATTCCTGGGCTTCGTTGCCTTTGTCGACCCCCCCAAGGAGACTGCCCGGGAGTCCCTGCAGCTCCTGGACAGGGCCGGGGTTGCCCTGAAGATCCTCACCGGTGATAACGAGCTGGTGACCCGGAAGACCTGCGAATCCATCGGCTACGGGATCACAGGAATCGTCACCGGGACCGAGATAGCGCAGATGGACGATGACGCGCTTGGGAGGGTGGTGGAACGGGCCAACATCTTCACCCGCCTCACTCCGATCCAGAAGGACCGGGTCATCCTGGCCCTCAAGGGAAACGGCCATGTGGTGGGATACCTCGGGGACGGGATCAACGATGCCCCATCGCTGCGTACGGCAGACATCGGCATATCGGTGGACAATGCTGTGGATATCGCCAGGGAATCCGCAGACATTATCCTCCTGAAAAAGGATCTCCGCGTGCTGGAGGAGGGAGTCCGGGAGGGCCGGAGGACCTTTGGCAACACCATGAAGTACATCATGATGGGCACCAGCTCCAACTTCGGGAACATGTTCAGCGTGGCGGCGGCCTCCCTGTTCCTTCCGTTCCTGCCAATGCTCCCGATCCAGATCCTGCTCAACAACCTCCTCTACGACATCTCCCAGTCCACGATCCCTGCCGATGCTGTGGATCGGGAGTATACCGAGCGGCCCAAGCGGCTCGATATCCGGTTCATCCAGAAGTTCGTTCTCTTCTTCGGCCCCCTCAGCTCTGTCTTCGATTTCCTGACCTTTTTCATCATGCTCACGATCTTCAACGCTTCCGAACCCCTCTTCCAGACCGCCTGGTTCATCGAGTCCCTCGCAACACAGGTGGCCATCATTTTCGTGATCCGGACCCGTATGTCACCTTTCTACAGGAGCCGGCCGAGCAGGTACCTGCTGGCCAGCTGTGCTCTCGTGATCACTATGGCGGTGGCCCTCCCCTTTACCCCGCTGGGCCCGGTCTTCGGTTTTATCCCGATCCCCGCGGTTCTCCTGCTGGTGCTTGCCGCCCTTGCCGCAGGGTACCTGGCACTGGTGGAGCTCCTGAAGCAGTGGTTCTACCGGCACTACGGGATGCACCTGGAGAAGGGGTTCAATGGGATCGCAGCCGCCCGGTGACCCGTGTGCGGACCCTGTGTCCCTCCAGATCCCCCGGTATATGGTGCATCGTCTCAGCGTGGGCCTGGATCAGCCCCACCACGATCTCGTCCCTGCCGTCAGGACCCCGCCCGATTCCGACGGAGACCACGCCGGGAAGCGAGAGAAGGTCTTTCTCATGCCGTGCCTTCACTTCGCGGATTGTATCAGGCATCCACCACTCCCTGCTGTCGAAGCGCTGTTTGAGATAGTACGGATCAGAACCCTATTCCCAGTGCTGCAACCACATGCTCGATCGGATTGATCACCGTGGTGGTCTCGCTCCCGGCAAAGAGGAGGCCCACCAGGTTGTTCTCCGCGTCAAGGACCGCTGATCCGCTGTCGCCCCCGCTGCTCATCGCTCCCGCCATCAGCTGGTCCGTGAACCGGGCCGTCCGGCCCGCCCCGTAGGAGATGTCGGCAGTGACATCCACCTGCAGGATCTCGCCGGAAGTGACCGCTGTGGTCCGGCCGCTCTTTTTCACGGTGGTGCCGAGGCCGGCGGTGCCGATGGCCATTATTGGCCCCAGCTCCAGGATCTCCGGCGAGACGTCCGCCAGGTTCACCGGCCGGGCGAGGGCCGCGTCCACCATGTTCTCCGCCTCCAGGAAACGGACTGCCTGGAGCCGCGTCGTACTCCCGATGGCCTGGGCGAAGAGGTTCGCGAGGGCTGCAACCCCCCGGGCCACAGGGCAGTCGCTGGGATCCGCGGAGAGGAACTGGATGGGAACAAACTCCTGCAGGACCGCGATCCGGTCCGCGGGATCCCTCCCCCCGTCATACGTACCCGGCTGGAGGATCGGGTCGCCGATGGCGGCCGCGTTCTCGGCTGCCAGGACGTGGTTGTTGGAGAGGATCAGGGTCTCCCCGGCCTTCCGCACAAGGCACCCCAGGGTGCCGGCGGTGATGGCCGGGTGCCCGATGGAGACGCCGCCCGGGGCAGGACGCCACCGATCGGTCCTCGCCAGCAGCGCCCGGAGCGGGCCGGTCTCCACCACATCGGTCGGTATCCCCTGGATCTCCCCGGGGACCCGATCATGTGTTGCCAGGCGGGAGTCCGGCACCTTCTTTACCACCGAGCAGATGATCGAGAGTGCATCTGTTCGTCTGCCCCCGACTGTCTTGTACCCGATCCCTGCCGCCACCACATGCTCCCGTGCCAGCAGCTCCCGCCGCACCCCGGCGAGGGTGTCCCGCAGGCTGTCCATATTCCCGTTCATGTCATCTCCCTCCCATGCAGACTGCACCGTGTGGAGGTGAGTACCTGCGAGCAGTTAAACCTGCCGCGGATGGAGAGTGAAGCCCTTAAGGGGAGTTACAGCGAGGGATGCTGAAGTGGTGGAGATCGGGCGTCTCTGTGGCCTCTACGACCTGCCACAGAATACCCGGCCCGAAAAACCCGGATGGATCTGGACATCCTCATTGGGGGAGGGGGCGGGAGGGGGTAAGCCCCCCCCCGTCACCCTCCCCGAGATTGGATAGGATAATCATCCTAGCACCCTCCACTTTCCCCTCATTCCGGCTCCACTGCCATCAGGATCACCCGCCACCGCTCCACAAGGTCCGGGATCCGGAACCGTGCATTCGCCGGGCTGGTGGATGGCAGTACCATGTACCGGACCCCGCCGGGGAACCCATCCGGCCATGATGAGCGGAAGTGACGGCCAGCCGCACCGCCGTTCAGGACCACCAGCCGCACCGCAGGATGTGCCTGCAAAAATCCCGGGATATCGTTCGGCACCGGATCCCGGATCGCACCGTCCGCGCTCCCCTCCCGGGCACACGACGCAATCACATCCCAGAGGGCGATCCCCTTCTCCTGGATCGCCGCCACCCGCTGCCGGTATACCAGATTCGAATCCAGATCCAGCAGCCGGGCCATCACCACCCAGAACCGGTTCCTGGGATTTGCATAGTATTCCCCGGCTTCCAGTGACTGGGCCGAGGGGAATGAGCCCAGGATCAGCACCCGTGGATGGGGGCAGATAACCGGGGCAAGCCCGGTGGGTGGTTCGGCAGTACTCATGATGCTTCATTCGCCCGGCAAGGTATTAATCAGGAGGGGATGACGATGATGTTGGTGAACGGCATGAAGATCTGTCCTGCCATTGCGAAGCTCACCCCCGCCCAGCTCCGGAAGGTGATGGCACTGGAGTCGGAGCTGGGGGGGATCCTGGTGGCACATGACCGGATGCCGGAGGTTGCCTCTCTGTCAAAGGAGGAACTGGCATCAATCCAGGCACTGGAGAAGAAGACGGGCACCGTGCTGGTGGCGTACCGGGGCTGAGGGCGAATCATGACCGATGAGGCGGGAAACGTGGGGAAGACACTCCAGTGGAAGGTTGAAATCCGAATCCGCGCCCCCATCGACAGGGTCTGGGATGCGGTTGAGGACATCTCCCTCATCCCGCGCTACCACCCTGAGGTGAGGGAGGTGGAGTACCTCTCCAACACGACGCGGAGAGCACGGGGTGTCTCCTACCGGTGTGTTATACCTGATGGGCGGACCGGGTGGTGTGTCGAGCGGGTGGTTGAGCATATCCCGCTTCAGAAGATAACCATCGCATTCCCCGAGGATTCCTGGGGTCTCGGCCGGATCTTCGATCAATTCCTGACCGAGCTGACGGTGAAGGCCGTGGACAGCACTACCACCCTTGTCCAGCTCCAGGCCTTCTATGTTCCGAAGACCTGGAAGGCCCGGGTGATGAACACCCTGCGGCTGCGGCCCGTGATGCGCCGGAGGGCTCTGCAGACCCTTGAGGGGCTCAGACGGCTAGTGGAAGAACCCGAATGAAAAGAAATGCGGGATGCAATATCCTGCAATCCGCGGGGCCGGTAGTCGTAGCGCTACCGCGATTCCCCGGGTACGGTTAGCTATCTCAGCATAATATCGATAGATTTATATATTCAATCCGGATATCCATCGACAGAGGTGGCCGGGTTGATACGGGATTCTGGTGTGTTCTGGCGGGTATTGGGGATACTGGTCCTCATCACGATGATGGCTATGCCGGCGGGTGCGCAGATGGAGGTACTGGTGGAACCGTCGTCTCTTGCCATCGCCGAAACACAGCCATATCCGGTTGTTTTCGGGGTTCCGTTCATGTTGAATCTGACAAGGTACAATTGGACCTGGATGCCCTCTGGGGATACGCCGACGGTCCGGACACTCACGCTCTGGGTTGCGGAGAATGTCACCGATATATCCGTCCGCTCCTCTGACCTCGGCCGCGACGATGGGGCGTATGTCATTCTGGCCTCGGATATCAATGCCACCGTCCCGGGCAATGATTTGCTGGAGGAAGGGATTGCCAGTGTTCCCATCAGTCTCCAGCTGGGGGGCATCCACAGCGGAAAATTCTCAGGCAATCTGCTCGTCACGTACCGCGGCGAGGACGAGAAGCGGGGGTCCCTCAAGGTACCGGTGACGGTCACGGTCAGGGATTCACCCTGGGGGCCACTCGCCGTCCTCGGCTTCGGCGTCCTTCTCGGGACAGGGTATTTCCACTACCGGTCGAAGGGCAAAAAAGGCGATGAGGTCCGGAGGCTGTACGATAACCTGATTGAAATCAGGAGCAGGGATCAGCGCTACCTGAACCTGGATCCCTTCCTGTTCTTCCGGGCCGAGATCGACAGGGATCTGGAGAAGACCGTTGACCGGCTCGCAATCTCTGATATTGACGGTGCGGAGGAGGCCATCAACAGCGCGTGGAAAACCTGGGAGAACTGGAGGGGCTACCGGACCAGCCTGCCCCTCCAGTTGCAGAGGCAGGACGACCTGATAAAGGAACTCGACAACCTGGAAACGAAACTCAAACCCCATGAGGAGAAAATCGGGAAATTCCAGTATATCCCGGAAGCACGGCAGGCCCTTACCAAACTTTCCCGGTTGCTGCAGAATCCGGGCGATTTCACGGCATTTGCCGGGGCATTTCAACAGTTTGATGAGGGATTGACCAAACAGGAGTCCGCTTTCGACACGTACGAGCAGGCGGTAAAATTCCTGGAGCGTCTGGAGAGTACGGGGCGGGACGAGGAGAAACTGAAGAAGATCGCGGCCTTCTGGTTGGAGCTGAAACAACTCACACCGGATCAGGATATCTCAGCAGTGGGGGAAAGAATCGCGAAAGAAATGAGGTTGTTAAAGCCCGAGGAGAAGAAAGAACGGAAACCGCAGGTATCTGTGGAGGAACCGGACTGGTGGGATCGGTTCGGCAGGTTCGTGGGGGTGCGGCTCTCCTGGGCACAGATCCGGCTCGGTATCTTCGGGGTCGTCACGTTCTTCCTGCTGGTGATCATCCTCCTCATCACCGGCTTCAAGGAGCTGTACCTGGCCAACGCGACCTTCGGTGCCGGGCCGGGGGATTACTTCACCCTCTTCCTCTGGGGTCTCGGTGTGGCGCCGGGGAGTGAGGCGGCGGTCAAGGCCGTGCGGGACCAGTTCGGGGGATAACTCCGGAGGACCGGCAGGAACAAGGCCCCCATTCCTCACAGGGAGTGGGACGGTTCCGGGAGTCCTATGGCCGGTACGCCGTGCGCAGTTCCGCTGACAGACACCCCGCGGTGATCGGCTTGAAGGGTACCTGCTCTTCGCGGAATTGGGAAGTGGTACGGGAATCCGGGGTGTAGAAATATCTATATAGTAAATAACCCTAACTTTAGGTAAACTCTGATCAGGAGTTCTGACGATGACCGGTAAAGATTCCTACGAAGTGACGGTGAAGGAGGCGTACCACGGGGATGCGGGACGGGGCATGGCCCGCCTTTCCATGGACGTGATGAAGGCGCTCGGCCTGGTCTCGGGCGACATCATCGAGATCGAGGGAAAGAAGAAGGCCACGGCGGTGGTCTGGCCAGGGTATCCCGAGGACACCCGAAATGCGATCCTCCGGGTTGATGGCAATATCCGGTCCACGGCCGGTACCGGCATTGACGAGCGGGTGAAGATCCGGAAGATCGAGGTGGTCTACGCCAAGAAGGTGGTTATCCAGCCTACCCAGCCCATCCGTCTCGTTGGTGGCGAGCAGTACCTGCTCCGGCTGCTCAGGGGCCGTTCCGTGCAGGAGGGTCAGGCAGTCCGGGTGGATGTCTTGGGCAACCCCCTCACCTTCGTCATCGCCAAGGTGGTGCCGAAAGGGGTGGGCGTTGTCTCCGACGACACCGAGATCGAGCTCCGCGAGGAGGCCTACGAGCCCGGGAAGAAGGAGAAGGGCAAAGAGATCCCGGACGTCCACTACGAGGATATCGGCGGCCTAGGCAAGGAGCTGCAGCTGGTCCGGGAGATGATCGAGCTCCCGCTCCGGCACCCCGAGATCTTCGAACGGCTGGGGATCGAGCCGCCCAAGGGGGTGCTCCTCCACGGACCGCCGGGGACCGGGAAGACCCTGATCGCAAAGGCGGTGGCGAACGAGGTGGAGGCCTACTTCCTCACTATTTCGGGCCCGGAGATCATGTCCAAGTACTACGGCGAATCCGAGAAGCAGCTCCGGGAGAAGTTCGAAGAAGCGGAGCAGAACGCCCCGGCCATCATCTTCATCGACGAGCTGGACTCGATCGCCCCGAAGCGGGCCGAGGTGACGGGCGAGGTGGAGCGCCGCGTCGTGGCCCAGCTCCTGGCCCTCATGGACGGGCTCAAGTCCCGGGGCCAGGTGGTCGTGATCGCGGCCACGAACCTCCCGGACCAGATCGACCCGGCGCTGCGGCGCGGGGGCCGGTTCGACCGGGAGATCGAGATCGGGATCCCGGACAAGAAAGGGCGCCTGGAGATCTTCCAGGTCCACACCCGCGGGGTACCCCTGTCTGATGAAATCCACCTGCAGGACTATGCCAACATCACCCACGGGTTCGTGGGGGCCGACATCGCGCTGCTCGTCAAAGAGGCGGCGATGCACGCCCTCCGGGACGAGCTCCCGAAGATCAAGATGGAGGAGGCGATCCCGGCCGAGATCCTGGACGAGCTGAAGGTGACGAAGGGGGACTTTGATGAGGCCCTGAAGCACGTGGAGCCCAGCGCCATGCGGGAGGTGCTCGTCGAGGTCCCGGATGTGAAGTGGACCGACGTGGGCGGTCTCGAGGAGGTGAAGGCGGAGCTCTCTGAAGCAGTGGAGTGGCCGCTGCGGTACCCCGAGGTCTTTCTCTCCCTGCAGACAAAGCCCCCCAAGGGAATCCTGCTCTTCGGGCCGCCGGGCACGGGGAAGACGCTGCTCGCAAAAGCGGTCGCCAACGAGAGCGAGTGCAACTTCATCTCGGTGAAGGGCCCCGAGCTCCTCTCCAAGTGGGTGGGGGAATCGGAGAAGGGGGTGCGGGAGATCTTCCGGAAGGCCCGGCAGGCAGCCCCGTCCATCATCTTCTTTGACGAGGTGGACGCGCTGGTGCCCAGGCGGGGCATGTACATGGGCTCCTCCCATGTCACCGAGTCAGTGGTATCGCAGGTGCTCACGGAGCTGGACGGCCTTGAGGAGCTGAAGAACGTGGTGGTGCTGGCCGCCACGAACCGGCCGGACATGATCGACCCGGCGCTGATGCGCCCCGGGCGGCTGGACCGGGTCATTTACGTGCCGCCGCCTGATGTAGAGAGCCGGAAGAAGATCTTCGAGGTGTACCTCAGGAACGCCGACGCGATCCTGGCGGGCGATCTGAAGATCAGCGATTTCGTGGCAAAGACCGACGGCTTTGTCGGGGCTGACATCGAGGCCCTGGTGCGGGAGGCCAAGCTGGGCGCCATGCGGGAGTTCATCAGTGCCATGGCTGGCAAGTCCGAGCAGGAGCGGAAGGACGCGGCGGTGAACATCCGGGTCACGAAGAAGCACTTTGAGGAAGCCCTGGGACGGGTCAAGGGATCCTTGGATGCTGATACCCTGGAGGAGCACGAGCGGCGGTCCTGGGAGATGATCTACAACGCCGAGCAGCGGAAACTCCTGGAGGCAGCGGCGGCGGTCATCAAGCGGGCGGACCTGAAAGCCCTGGGCCTTGAGGGTAGCGAGGACCTGGTGAAGGCCATGGAGGACCTCCGGAAGAAGACCTTTGCCCGGAAAAAGGACTTCCCTGGCATCAAGAAAGGCACCGCCTCCCTGGAGAAGACGCTGGAGAAGAAGGAGAAGAAGTTCGAGATGACACAGATGCTGACGGCGAGGTAAGCACAATGGGTGACGACGACCGCGAAGAGTACCAGAAGGTGATGGAGATGGTGAGGGAGCTGGTCCGGCTGGCGCTGGAGAAGGGGTCGGTGCAGCCCGGCATGTACGGGATCTTCATCATGATCCAGGGTGCACCGGCACCCGGCTGCGGTGGAGCATGCGGGCAGGGCCAGCCCGCTCCTGTCATCGATACCGCTGCGGAGGTGCACGAAACGGAAGACGAGGTCCGGGTGCTCACCGAGATGCCCGGGGTCCAGGAGGAGCAGCTTCACCTCCGGATCCGTGAGGGGACCCTCTGGATCGTGGGAATCTCCGGGATGCAGGGATTCCGGGCACGGGTGCCGATCCAGGGCGTGGAACCGGAGCCGGTCCGGTGTTCCTGCCGCCACGGGGTGGTGGAGGCGGTCTTCCGGAAGAGCCCGGGTGAGACCCCCGCCTAATTTTCCCCTCTTTTCCGACGGATTCCCATATCAACATGTACATATAGAGAGACTCTCACCTACTATGTGGTGACCGTATGGTGAAGACCACCATCTCTCTGATCAAGGCCGATATCGGTTCCTACCCGGGGCACTCCCGCATCCACCCGGAGCTGCTGGAGAAGGCCGCGAAGATGCTGAAGGCTGCCGAGGGCAAGACCATCATCGACTCTCTCGTCACCCACTGCGGGGACGACCTGGAGCTGATCATGACCCACACGATGGGGGAGGACAACCCGCAGATCCACAAGCTGGCCTTCGATGTCTTCATCGCATGTGCTGCTCTCGCCAAGGAGAAGAAGCTCTACGGTGCAGGGCAGGACATCCTCTCCACGGCCTTCTCGGGCAACGTCAAGGGGATGGGCCCGGGTGTCGCGGAGATGGAGTTCGAGGAACGGGGGAGCGACCCGGTCCTCTGCTTCATGGCCGACAAGACCGAGCCCGGCGCATGGAACTTCTTCCTGTACAAGATCTTTGCCGATCCCTTCAACACGTCGGGGCTCGTCATCGACCCGGGCATGCATGACGGGTTCATCTTCGAGGTCCACGATGTGATGGAGAAGCGGAAGATCCGGTTCCGGACCCCCGAGGAGTCCTACAATCTCCTGGCCTACATCGGGGCCCCGTCTCGCTACGTGGTCAAGTATGTCTTCCGCAAGGACGGACTGATCGCCGCCTCCACCTCCACCCAGCGCCTCTCCCTGATCGCAGGGAAGTACGTGGGCAAGGACGATCCGGTCATGATCGTCCGTGCCCAGAGCGGACTTCCCGCCGTCGGCGAGGTCATCGAGCCGTTCGCCACACCCATCATCGTGGCCGGCTGGATGCGCGGTTCCCACCACGGCCCCTTCATGCCGGTGGGCCTTCCCGACGCCAACT
>Ga0315274_10014258_pt1 | contig 11273 bp, 11 predicted proteins | sample YL17G02_20_MG_FD_203700 | JGI IMG/M metagenome (GOLD analysis project Ga0315274, IMG submission 203700) | Sediment microbial communities from Yellowstone Lake, YNP, Wyoming, USA - YL17G02_20 | ecosystem: Environmental > Aquatic > Freshwater > Lake > Sediment | place: USA: Wyoming | collected...
AACGCCCTGGGCGGGGTTGTTTTCGGGTCGCCAAGTGGGGGGCCAGCGAGATCCCGCCCACCGACAGTTCCGGCTCGCACCGGCGCTCGAGGCGCCGTTTGCGGCGGCGGGGCGTGCGGTGTATAATACGCTGATGGAAAGCCGTCGGACGGGTCGCCAAAGTGGCGGCCGCGGCGGGGGGTTGTCTCTGGAAGGAGAATTGGCGTGAAGAAGGTGCTGGTTGGGTTGATGGCGTTGGGTCTGGTGCTGGCGTTCAGCGGCGTGAGCCTGGCGGCGGAAGACGAGCCCGCCGTGAAAGAGATCAAGGGCGACGCCGGCTGCTTTAAGTGCTCCTTCGACGTCAAGGACGCGGAATGCGCCGCCGCCGTGAAGGTGGACACCAACGTGTTCCTCCTGAAGGCTTCCGAAAAGGCATCCGAGGAGACCGTGAAGCTGATCGCCAGCTTCAAGGGCGCCACGAAGGCCACGCCCGTCGTGATCAAGGGCGTGATCAAGGATAAGACCATTGTCGCCGACTCCGTGGCGAAGGTCGAGGCCAAGAAGGAAGAGAGCGGCGGCTGCCGGTAACTGGCTGCTGCGATCTACGCAACGAAGGAGAGCCCGGGGATACGTTCCCTGGGCTTTCTCTTTGTACCGATCCGCGTGCCGGCTGCGGCGTCCCGCCCGGTGGGGTCGGACTCCTCGGGGCTGCCGATTGGCGAGAGCGCTTGACACAGCCGCGCGGGGGGGTAGAATGGCCGTGACTTTCGGAAGGGGACATCCGTTGGCCGGTGTCCTCAACCGTGGACCGGCCGGGGTTCGCAGCCCGGTGGATGCCCTCTGAGGTCGTCTGATGGGGGTGCTTATGCCGATCCCCATAAGACGCCGTGATAACAACGGAGACTTGACACAACGGGTTGCTGCTTGAGGAGTTAGATGCGCACCGCCCCCGTATTGGCGGGCGTCTTATACGGCACTGCAAACCGGATTGGGAGTGTTAGGCGGATCGGCCTAAACATTGTTGAGCGCAAGGAAAGGAGGACGAAATCATGACGGGGTTGTTTTGGCCCATCGTTGGCGTTATTATTTTGGTCGGGATCCTCAGGCAGGCTCTGGTCGGGATCCTCAAGTACGCAAGGAAGCAGAGCTCCCCAACTCGAGCTCGAGCCCCGTTTCTTGCCAGGGGGCCAGTCACCTCCGGTCGCAAACGGTGTGCCCATCTCTTTGTCTTGGGCGGCGGCTTGGAGCCTGGTGCAGAGGTCGCAGTCCTCGGGCAGAGATTCATGGGTTCCAACTCAGACATGGACTTTTCCCAAACGGAATACCACTCTGGTTCGATAGGGGCGTGGGCGGATGCCTCGAAAATCGGGATTGCCGTAGGTACCTACGTGACCGTGTGGTTCAGATCGCGAGGTCTGCAGTTGAACCTCGACAACATTATCTACCGGGACTACTACGACGATGCTGCGGGTAAGCAGTACGTGGTCGTCGCGTACCTATCGTGAGGTCAAGAAAAAGCGCTTAACCACCGCGTCAAGCCCGACGCCAAAGGCCGGGGGCCTTTGGCGCGGCTTACGCGGCACGTTCCACCGGGGGACATGGGTCACCTGCTCCCGGACAGCCAGTCCTTCAGCGCTGGAGTTGGGAGTTGGGGCAGGTGGTGACTCGAAACTTGTTGCTTGACTCTGTAGGGGCAGGGCAGTAGGCTATCGGCATGGGAAAGTCAAGAGCGAAAGCAACTCAGGACCTCGTTGGGAAGTGCATTGCTTTCGCCTCTGATGTGTCGAAGCTGCCGTCGCAGCACGTGTGGCTCGATTTCGACAAGGAGGCTGGCGTGCTCTATGTCAGTTTCCGCAGGCCCCAGCGCGCCACCAAGACGATAGAGATTGACGACGACATCCTGCTGCGGAAAGACGGGGCACAGATCGTCGGACTGACGATCCTCAACGCCAGCACGAAGCAGTGAGGTCCGTAGCATTCCCCGCGGCCGAGTTGCCGAAAGGCGAGCCGCCGGAGCCGGGGCCGCCCATCGTCAATGTCACCGACGGCGCGTCCAAGCCCGTCGTCAGCATCCTTCGAGAAGACCAAAGCGAGGGCCTGCTTCAAGAGAACAATCCACGGAAGCCCTACGAGCCGCCCCTGCCAGACAAGGAGTGAGGTCCCGCTCGTCCCACAAGTCCCACGAGTCCCACAGGTCCCAGGGGCTTGTGGGACCCGTGGGACTTGTGGGACCTGTGGGACGCAGGAAATGACAGCGCCTGACCCCGCCATTCTGCATCGCCTCGGCGAACACTTCGCCGCGGGCTACTTCGAGGAGCCTGCCGCCTCGCCGATGCGCCGCTGGTCGCGCGCGGTGCGCCGCCGCTTCGAGCATCGGGCACCCATGCCCTACGACGGCAGCCTGCTCTACCCCTGTGGGCCGTGCCACCCGCCCGACGAGAACCGCATGCTCGCCCCCAGCTACTCGTTCACCTGGGGCTACAACGACGCGGCGGTGGACGAGCGGCTCAAGTCGGCCTCCGCCGAGGAGTGCGAGACGCTTCTCGCCCTCCAGGAGACGATGCGCGCCGAGCGCGACCTTCTCTGGGTCCTCCGCACGCCCCACACGGTCGGCGGCGCCGGCTACACGCACAGCATCCCCAACTACGGCCGCGTGCTCCGCGAGGGCCTCAACGAGCACGCCCGCCGCATCGCCCGCGGCCTCGAGAATACCAGCGACGAGGCCGAAGCAGGCTTCTATCTCGGCCTCCAGGACGTCCTCGCCGGCATCGCGGCCTGGCACGCCAATCTCATCCGGCACCTGGAGGGCTGCCCCTACAGCCGAAACCGCGCGCGCCTCGTGAGGGCACTCAAGCAGGTGCCCTTCGAGCCGGCCCGCGACTTCTTCGAGGCCGTCGTCGCCTACAACTTCGTCTACTACCTCGACGATTGCGACAACCCCGGCCGCCTCGACCTGGAGCTCTGGCCCTACTACGACGCAGAAAAGGGGACAGGTGCGTTTTGGGCGAAGCCCCCTTCGGGCCTTTCAGGCAAAACGTACCTGTCCCCTTTTCCGCGCGAGGCGCTCGCCTTCCTCACGACCTTCTCGGAGAACGTGTTCAGAAACTGGGGCTGGAGCGAAGCGATTGGCGGCACGCTGCCCGATGGCGGCCCCGCCTACAACGACCTCACCGTGCTCTGCATTCAGGCCGCCCGCGGCAAGGCACGCCCGAGCCTTCAGCTCCGCATCCGACGCGACATGCCCGATGAAGTGTGGGACGCGGCCTTCGACCTCCTGGCCACGGGCAACGGCCTCCCTGCCCTCTACAACGAGGAGGGCTATCTGGCCGCCCTCCGCGAGGCCGGCCTCGGCATCGCCGAGGAAGACCTCTCGCTCTGGAACGGCGGCGGCTGCACGGAGACGATGATCCACGGCCGCTCCAACGTCGGCTCCCTCGACGCGGGCGTGAACCTGCCGCTCGCGTTCGTGGAATCGCTCGGCCGCCATCTCGCCACCGCGTCGAGCTTCGAGTCCCTCGTGGCTGCGGTGAAGGAGGATTTCGCCGCCGTCATCACCGAGACCTGTCGCCTCGTTAGCCTCGACCAGGAGACGAAGGCCCGCTGGCGTCCCCAGCCGATGCGGTCGCTCCTCATTGACGACTGCATCGAGCGCGGCGTGGAGTTCAACGCCGGCGGCGCCCGCTACAACTGGAGCGTCGTCAACGTCGCCGGCCTGGCCAACGTGGCCGATTCGCTCGCCGCCATCCGCGAGGTGGTCTTCGAGAAACGCGAGAAGACGGGCGCCGAGCTGCTCGACATCCTCCACCGCGACTTCGAGGGCGAGGAGAAGCTCCGCCAGCGCCTCGGTCGCTGCCCCCGCTTCGGGAACAACAATCCGCGCGCCGATGACATTGCGGCGGAGATCGCCGAGCTCGTCTTCCGCCAATCCCTGGACCACAAGCCGTGGCGCGGCGGCAGGTTTCTCCCTTCGACCATCATGTTCGTCACGTATGCCGACGCCGGGGCGCGGGTGGGCGCCACGCCCGACGGCCGTCGGGCCGGCGAGCCGATCGCCGACTCCATCGGCCCCGTCCAGGGCCGCGACCGCAACGGCGCGGCGGCCATGCTCAGCAGCGTCGCCAAGCTCCCGCTTCATCTGGCGCCGGGCACGCCCATCCTGAACGCCCGCTTCGCCAAGGGGCTCTTCGCCGACCCGAAGGGCCGCCGATGCCTCCGCGACCTCATCACGACCTACTTCGACCTCGGCGGCATGCAGATCCAGATCAACGTGGTGGACCAGGACGTGCTCCGCGACGCCCTCGCGCACCCCGACCACCACGGCGACCTCATCGTCCGCGTCGGCGGCTACTCCGCCCACTTCGTCAGCTTGCCGAGAGCCGTCCAAGAGTCCATCCTGGAGAGGACCGAACACGAGGCCTGTAGCAGGAGACTCCAGGATTGACACTGCGCGCGAAGCGCATTAAATGGGGTGTACGGGTGCCGACAGCGCGCAGCCACGCCTCGGAGACCACGGAGCCAACGTATGCCCCCAGAGACCGCCAGGAAGCCTGCGACGGGCCTCGTCTACCACCCCGACTACCTGAAGCACGCCGTGCCCGCGTGGCACCCCGAGCAGCCCCAGCGCCTCGCGGCCATCGTGGAGCACCTGAAGGAGGTCGGGCTGTGGGACAAGGCTGCCCACATCCAGCCCGTGTTGGCCGACGTCGAGTCGGTCGCCGAGGTCCACTCCACTCGCTACATCGCCGACGTGGAGGACTTCTGCGAGCGAGGCGGAGGGCTGCTGGACTGGGGCGACACGCCGGTCTGCCCCGCCTCTTATGAGGTGGCGCTCCTCGCCGCCGGCGGCGCGATCGCCGCGTGCGACGCCGTGATGGCTGGCCAGGTGCGCAACGCCTTCTGCCTCGTCCGCCCGCCCGGGCACCACGCGCGGCCTCGGGGCGGCATGGGCTTCTGCGTCTTCAACAACGTCGCCATCGCTGCCCGCTACCTCCAGAGGAAGCACGGCCTCGCCCGCATCCTCATCGCCGACTGGGATGTCCACCACGGCAACGGGACCCAGGAGGCATTCTACAGCGACCCGACCGTCCTCTACGTCAGCGTCCACCGCTATCCCTTCTACCCCGGCACGGGCACGGCTGATGAGACGGGCACAGGAGAGGGCCAGGGGGCGAACGTCAACGTGCCGCTCCACGGGGGCACGGCCGGAGACGAGTTCATCGGGGCGCTGCGCAAAGAGGTCGAGCCCGCCGCCGAGAAGTTTCGGCCCGACTTCGTTCTCGTCTCCGCCGGCTTCGACGCCCACCGCGACGACCCGCTGGGCGGCATGCTCCTCGATGACGCGGACTACGCGACCCTGGCGCGCCTGGTCCGCGGCATCGCCGAGAAGCACTGCGACGGCCGCCTCGTCGTGGTGCTCGAAGGCGGCTACGACCTGGGCGCGCTGGGGCGGGGAGCGGCGGAGGTCCTCCGCGTGCTCATGGGGTGATGTTGGCCACGGAGAGAGGAAGGAGAAGAACGCGGTCCACAGATTGCCCAGATTTCACAGACGCAGATAAGGGAAACTGGGAGGCAAGCGGATGAGAGAGCAGGCAGAAGCGGCGAGCCAGCGCGAAATCGGAAATGGGAAATCGGAAATCTCACTTCCCCTGGTGTTGACAACCAGGGGCAATCGCGGACCGTGGGGGACAGGGTGGGAGCATGTCTTTGTCAGACCGGACGATGCCCGGAGGCAGGCTCTGCTTCTGCGCACCGCGGCCTGGTGGGGAAGCGCTTCGCGGGCGCCGACGGGAGGCAATGAGGCAAAGGCGTTCGGCCGGGAGGAGACTTTCCTGCGGTTTGACCGGTTGAATGTGATTGCCAAGAGCGATCTGGCGACGACCCAGACATGGGTGTCCAGGCACGCTGTGGTCCGCATCATGTCGTGGTTCCGGCACTATCTGACTGGCGAGATGGACGAACTACCAGAAGGTCTTCGCACGGAACTCCGATCAGCCTGATCTGCGAGCCGCGAAGCACGGCGCCCAGACGCTTTCCGCTGCCGCCTGGCCTCTATGTCTGCCCCAGTTCAGTGCTTGCTACTCACGCCTGATCTGCACCGACTGGAGCAGACCAAGGTCGGCCAGGGCTTGCTTGAGGTCGGCCTCGACGTGCTTCGCGTCCTCTGCCGAGAGTTTGAGGGAGATGTTGAGGCCGAGCGTGACTTCTTGCGCTCCGTGGAGCTTCGGAATCAGCGTCCTTCCAACCCGGTTCCACACTTCGGGCGGGATCGCCCCGCTGAGGCGCAAGCGGACGGACTCAGCCTTCGGCTCCTCGTCTTTCCCTGGGGTCGGCTGCTTCTCCTCGTCGGAGGGGGGCTTGCTTTCACCTTCGGGCTTCGGCGCCATCTCAGTGGGCTTGCCGCCCTTGGCGTCCCCGGCGCGCTTCTTGGTCAGGAGGAAGACATCGCCCTCAAAGCTAACCTCTTCGGGCGGGACAAGCTCCCTGAACCAGACACGCGCGAAGGTTCCGTCAGGACGCTGCGCAGACGCGAGGCCGAAGTCGCCTTTGGACACGAGCTCGGCGATCTTGGCGCGCAACACGGTGTCAGGGTCAACCAGACGGATGATGGTGCCGTTGAGGACGCTCTGCCGCAGACTTGCAAGGGGCCAGGCTCCCGACTCCCTGAAGGCGGGAGGCCACTTTCGGTCCAGATGTCCGGCGCCGACGGTCTCGTTCAGCAGGCCCTCCGATTTCAGGGCGGTGACGATTCTCTCGCAGAGCGACTCGCCGTGTCCCGCGTGCCCAGCGCCCAGATCAACCACCCGCACGCCGTCCGGTTCCCCGGGGTCGGAAACGACGATGTAGCGGTAGCCTGCCCACACCGCGTCGGTCGCATCGTCTGCCGCACTGGCCAGGCTCGCCGCCAGGTCCGCCAGATCGCTTTGCTCGTAGTCGCCGCCGAGCGTGCCGTCGTCAATCTCCCTCTTGACCCGGCGCCACGCCTGCCACAACTCGATCTTGTCGCGGAGGTCCCGTCCGGGCTTGCCGGCGCACCAGACGATGGCAGCGGGGCTGGTTCGCGGTGCCTCGCCCCTCTTCTTCGTCCACTCCGCCAACTGGCGGCGGAGTTCGCCTCCTTCGTCCCAAATGGTGTCCGGGTCGAGAACCCAAACGGTCAGCTTGGGCGAGTCGGGAACCGAAGTACCATCTTCCGGGAAGAACCGAATCGGGAGGGCAGCTCCTTTCTTGAACTCGTCCTGGACGAGCTTCCGCATGGGCTTCTTGACATCTTCCTCGTCGTCGAGCGAAGCGCGCCGGTCGCTAACCACCTTCTTGAGGGTGGGTTGGAATCCGAAGCGGAAGCCGTCCGTGCCCGCCTTGCGGACGTAGTAGCCTTTTCTTTCGACCGCGGCCGCTGCATTGTCCACCGTCGTGGTATCCACGTCCGGCCCGCCGATGGCGAAGCGAAGCTCTGGCAGATGGGCTGCCTTGTCCGTCATTCCGCCCGACGATTCAATCAGGATCGCGGCAGCAACGCGGCGGTGGATGTTCCGCAGCGGCCCCTTCGTGTCGGCGTCGAGTGCCCGCGCGCGGCTGTGAGTCGCGGCGATGTCCGTGTCAATGGCGTGGATGAGCCGCCCTTCCCCAAGCTGGCCGAGAACGACATCACGAAAGTCCTTGGCGTCCAGCGGAGCCGTGCCGAGGGTAATGAGGGGTTCGGTCGCGGCCATTTCATACGATGCACGGTACGCCAGAGAGACCCACTGCGCCAGCATGGCGAGCGTTCCACGGGTCTGCTGGTATTGGGTTAGAGTCTGCCACTTGCGCTGGAACACGGAGAGCGTGGCCGGGTGGAAGGGGTAACACGTCTCGAACCGCGCGCGGAGGTACTCTCTGGCCTTGGCTTCCGTCGCCGCGGAATCCACGGCGGTCCATTCGGGCGGAAGCTGGTGCCGATGCTCGAAGCACCAGTCGGCGTACGTGTTGGCGACGTTCGCCCGGACGCGCGGGGAACCAAGATCGTCGAACAGCCGCCGGCGGATGACCTCCGCCGTCTCGCCCTCTTCGGCCACGAGCAGGTCACGGGAGACGCGGCGCACCACCTTCGTGATCCTCTCCTGCCACTCGCGGTCGAAGTCCGTCATCTCCACCTTGCTGCGCGGCAGGCTGATCACCGCCGCCTGGCGGCCGCCGCCCGTCATGGTCCGAACGAGGTTGTCAATGAACGAGTAGAAGCCGTCCGCCATCTTCCTGTGGCGGTTCACGAAGTTGAGGACTTCATCGAACAGGACGAGCACGGGCGCGTTCGCCGCCTGGAACACATCCCCCAGTGCCCGCGTCCCTGGCGGGGTCGTCTTCGCGTCCTTGCCGAGCGCGGCTACGCCGGCGTCGCCGGCGAGCTGGCGCGCCACGTCAATCCAGGGCGTCTCCGCTCCGTCGCGGGGGTCCCAGGCGCTGCCGACGAAGACGGCCACCTTGCCCTCTGGCAGGTCCTTCAGGCCGGCCGCCTTCAGCAACGCCTTTACCCGCTCGTCGTCGGCGACCTTCCTGCGGTTCTCCACAAGATGGTAGAGCGTGGTGAGCGTGTGCGTCTTCCCGCCCCCGAACTGCGTGACGAGGGTGAGGACGGGCGGGGCGTTCGTCGTCTGTCCCGCCAGGCGCCGCAGCGCGATGCCTGCGTGCTCGGTGAGCGCCTTGGTGAAGACCGTGCGGGAGAGGAACTGCTTCGGGTCCTTGTAGTCCTTCGGAGCCGTCCCCGCGACGACGTGCTCCAACGCGATGGCGAACTCGTCCGGGTTGAACGATCTGCCCCTTCGGACCTCCTCGCGCGGCTCGACGATCTTGTGCCAGGGATTCACGTCGTGGTCCCCTCCTTCCAGGAAGATGGCGGCCATTCCGGGAGACCGATGCCCATTCCGGAAGCGAGTTCGCCGAACGCCTTCACCATGCGCCTGAAACTGCGGCAGCGCACGTACGCGTTTCTCATATCGAACGTCGCGCTCAATGGAGCTTGGTCAGCGGTCTCCGAGTAGGTGGTCCGAGCGACCATGCGCTGCTCGAACTCCCCTTTGGCGTCTCGGGGGCCTTCGGGTCTGGGATGCGGCTCAGCGTCGAGCCGGATTCGATGTTTCCCCCGAAGCGACTCAATGCTGGCCAGGAACCACGCTTCGTACTCTCGGTGGGCCATGACCACGGCGCAGGGAACGTTCCTCGCCTCCTGCTTGGCCCAGCCCTCGACTGTGCCGGCCAGATCCTTCGGGCAATCGTCGTCGCTGTCGAAGAGGATCAGGATCGCCCGGCACCCGGGTTTGAGGAGAGCCACCTTCACCGCTTTGAGCAGCGATTCTCGGTTGACTAGTTCCGACCTGTTCTTTCGAATGGGCTTTCCGACCTTCAGGTCGAAGACTTTAGCCTCATTCACCAGCCGACGCAGGAGTACGGGAGCCGCCTCCACCTCCCCGTGCCCTTCAACTATCGGCTGGATCATCTCGGCAGTTCCTCGAACAGGCTGTCATCTCGAAATCCTTTGGCCTCCTCGAACAGGGGTTGCGGGTCGAGGGCATTGGAGCGCAGTAGCTCGCCGGCCCCCATCAAGTGCTGGCGCAGGGCCTCCCGTGAAGCATCGGAAATCGGGCCGACCCTTGTCGCTCCCTCCTGCCAATCCACCATGCGCAAATGCCGGTCCTCGATCCACTCCGCCTCCAATACTTCCGGGCTGTGGGTCGTGACGATCACCTGCATCTGTTTGCTGGCGTGCCGCAGCAGATCCAAGATCGCGCCCAGCGCGCCAGGATGGATCGTGGCTTCCGGCTCCTCGATAGCCAAAAGGGAAGGGGTAGGGCGCTGGTAGACCGCGGCCAGGAGACCGACCGCTCGGAGCGTCCCATCCGACATGCTGGACGCGTCGAACCGCAGGGGCGGGGCGCCATTCCATTCTTGGGTAAACTCAAGGGTCAGGTTGTGGCCACGCTTCACGGGGCGGACGCGCGAGGTGTTCGGGACGATGGCCGCCAGGAATTCGCAGATTCGAGCCGCGTCATCTGGGGACTGCCGCTCGATCTCCTGAAGGACGCTCGCGGCGTTGCCACCATCGGGTCGAAGGGTCAGCCCACTGTCAGGGTCCTGCATCTCTCGCAGTCTCCCTGGCTCGATAGCGTACATTTGCATGCCCGCCAGCGTTTTCAGGACGGACGCAAACCGAGCATCCCCCCCCACCAGGGGGAGAGCGAGCGAGGCAGGATCAGGCGATGGCTTGAGGTCGGTGAGGTTGGACTGGAAGCCCGTCTTCGCCTTTCGATCGAACCAGAGTGGCCCTTGCTCATTCCCCTCGATCAGGCACTGCTCGCGCACAACTTCGAAGCCATGGTTCGGCAGCGATCTAACCTCGAAGGCATATCGGCCCCTAGCCGTCCTTGTGTTCAGCGCACCGAACCTCACCCCAATGCCTAGATTCGGTGGCTGATTCCGCCCCCTTGTCTTGTTCTTCACAGCGGAGATCCCCCTCCGCTTCTTCAGGACCGCCTGGAGGGGAAGCGTCATCGCTTCGGCCAGGAAGGCTAACGCATCTATGAGGTTGCTTTTCCCGGAGCCGTTCTGCCCGACCAGGAACGTCGGATTATCGAAGTCTACCTTTTCGGAGGGGATGCTTCGGAAGCGTTTCACAATCAGCGACTTGATGACCGGCTCCATGCTCATCTCCTCGGCACCGCCAGGAGCATCGCGTCCAGCAACCGCTTCTCCTCCGACTGCTTAGGATACAGGGCCGACAGGGCGTTTGCAAGGCGAAGGAACTCCGGGCCGCGGGAGACCTCGGACTCCAGGAGGGCACGGAGGGCGTTCGCCGTCTCCCCGGCCAGGCGCCGCAGGGCGATGCCCGCATGCTCCTTCAGCGCCTGCGTGAAGACCGTGCGGGAAAGGAACTTGGTGGGGTTCCTGTAGTCCTCTGGGGCCGTCTTGGCCACGACCTGCGCCAAGTCAATGGCGAAGTCGTCGGGGTTGAACGACCGCCCCTCGCGGACCTCCTTGCGGGGCGTGACGACCTTGTGCCATGGGTTCACGTGTTGCCTCCATTTTCCTCTTGCATTCCGTCGCGACTTGTCCGATACTTCATGTGGCGACTAAGACAGCCGCGAGTGTGCGACTGGCGAGACGAAAGTCTCCTTGGCCGCTTTTTTATGGCCCTGGAGTCTACCTCGGCACCGCCAGGAGCATCGCGTCTAACAGGCGTTTCTCCTCCGAGGTCTTAGGATACAGCGCCGACAAGGCGTTTGCAAGGCGGAGGAAGTCGGGACCGCGGGAGGTCTCGGACTCCAGGA
>Ga0315274_10014260_pt1 | contig 11271 bp, 10 predicted proteins | sample YL17G02_20_MG_FD_203700 | JGI IMG/M metagenome (GOLD analysis project Ga0315274, IMG submission 203700) | Sediment microbial communities from Yellowstone Lake, YNP, Wyoming, USA - YL17G02_20 | ecosystem: Environmental > Aquatic > Freshwater > Lake > Sediment | place: USA: Wyoming | collected...
CCTACGGCTACGTGCTCGCCTCAAACTACAATACCCGGCCGCGGCCGGCAGAAGTGCTGGTTGACGGCCACGAGGTTGAGCTCATCCGCCCCCGCGAACGCGTGGAAGACTTGATGGCCGGAGAAGTACCCTAGAAGGCAGTAGGCAGAAAGCAGTAAGCAGAAGGCAGTAAGGAGTGGAGGATAAGGAACCGATCCTATTCCCAGCGGTGTCGATGTATCCAAACTTGCCCTTCACCTCTACGGGCGCTAATCCTTCACGAAACTCCTTGGCCTCGTCGAACAATGGCTTGATGACTAGTGCGCCCTTCTTGTTGATATAGCCATGGCGCTTCCCGATTCTGACCGTTGCTAGCCCTTCGGAAAACGGTCCCGCCCAATCGAACACCGGCTTGATGACGACTCTTCCTGTTCTGTCGATGAATCCCGACTTCGGATTGATCAATGAGTAGGTCGTTGGGGAGCCGAGACTGTTTCCAAGACCCCCGTTGCCCACAGGCCGGATGAGCAGCGCAACGGCAAACACGATCGCCACCTCTGCGGCGATAATGGGAGCTGTGCCACGTGTTGGGTTCATGGCAGCGCGCGCGGCCTGTCCGCTACTCTCGTAGTGGGAAAATCTTGCCGGGCGGCCAGGATTTTCCATCATGCTCTGCTGCCTTCTGCCTACCGCCTACTGCGTTCTGCTCAGCGCTCGCCCCACTTCAATTTCTGGCGGAGGATTTCGAAGTAGTCTTTATTGGGCGGTTGAATAATCTCCACGCAGGAGGATGCCTTCTTCAGGCGGACGGTATCGTCGCTGTGCGTCGCGATGCCCATCTGCCCATCCACGGTCAAGTAGGCCACCTCGCGCTGACTCTTGACCACCACTTCAATCTGGACAGAATCAGGAAGGACCAGCGGCCGGTTGGTGAGCGTGTGGGCGCAGATGGGAGTGACGACAAAGGCCTCCACGGCCGGCGTGACGATGGGCCCGCCCGCCGCGAGCGAATAGGCCGTGGAGCCGGTGGGCGTAGAGACGATGAGCCCGTCAGATTTGTAGGTGGAAATGAACCTACCGTTCACCAGCACATCGAAATCGAGGATGCGGGCGATGGCGCCCTTGTTAAGCACCACGTCATTCAATGCCAAGAAAGAGGAGATAACCTCATCGGCGCGCACCAGCTCGCCCTCGATTTGCACGCGCCGCTCGGTTTTGAAATCGCCGGCCAGCACCAGTTCGAGCGTGGGGTAGAGCTCCTCCCTGGTAATCACCGTGAGGAAGCCGAGTCCGCCCAAGTTCACGGCCAGGATGGGGACGGGCTTGCGGTTCAGCGCTCGCGCCGCCGCCAGCAGCGTCCCGTCGCCGCCCAGCACGACGAGCAGATCAACCTGGCTGGGCATTTCGTTGCGCGAGAGGCTTTTTTCGGCGCTTTCCAGCAGCGAGGCGGTCTCTTTATCGAGGAATACCTCGACGTTGCGCTCCCGCAGCCACTGGGTGAGGGAAGGGACGATTTCGCGGATTTCGGTTTTCTTCGGTTTGGATATGATGCCGATTCGTTTGATGCTCATGGGCTCCGGCTATTCTAGACGGGATTTAGCCAAATCGCATGCAGGAAAAATTCTCGGTTGCCCGAAGGGCCCGGCAGGCAACTTTCGGCGGAGGCTATCTGGCGGAAGCCCAGTTCGAGCAGCTTGCGCTCAACCTTGGCCACAGCTTCCCGGTGGAGATGCGGGTCGCGCACCACGCCGCCCTTGCCTACCTGCGCGCGGCCCACTTCAAATTGCGGCTTCACCAGCACCAGCAGGTCAGCTCCCGGCATCAAGAGCGGGGGGACAGCCGGAAGGATCAGCGTGGCGGAGATGAAGGAGACGTCCATGGTTACGGCCTCCACCCGCCTGCCGATTTGCTCGCGCGTCAAGTATCGGGCGTTGGTCCTTTCCAGGACCACGACCCGGGCGTCGCGGCGGAGTTTCCAGTCCAGTTGGTTGGTCCCCACGTCCACTGCCAAGACCTGCGCGGCGCCTCTTTGGAGCAAGCAGTCCGTGAAGCCTCCGGTGGAGGCGCCGATGTCCAGGCAAACCTTTCCGTCCACATCGACACTAAAATCATCCAGCGCCGCCTCCAGCTTCAGACCGCCGCGGCTGACGTACTTGGGAGGCTGGCCAAGCAAGCGGAGCGAAGCGTCCAGACTTACCCGCAGGCCACACTTCTCCGCCTTCTGGTTGTCCACCAGGATCTGGCCGGCCAGAATCAACGCTTGCGCCTTCTCCCGCGAGTCTGTCAGGCCGCGTTCCACCAGGAGGCGATCCAGACGGATCTTGTTCGGATGTGCCCCCGCCATGCGAGAAGCATACTCTCTGCACCTCGGGATGCAATAGGCCCACATTTCCATTTTGAGCTTTACCTCCGAATCTTCGGGTCGTCGCCGTCATCAGTATTCATGAGGGTGTGAACGCGATGAAGACGCTCCGGAGGTCAGCACCCAAGGGGTGAGATACAAAAGCAGCCCTTTCAGTTCTCCTTCCACGCCTCTCTCCAGGTCGATTTCCAACCTGCCTGCCGCAGGCAGGGGTTCCCGCGTCACTTCCGACCCGTTGGCCAAAGCGCTCCGTCGCCAGAGCTCTGGAGCGTCGGCGACCTCTGGGCGGCAGGCCGACGGCGGCCTGATCCTGGTGCGGGAACTACTAGGGTTCGAGCAGACGGGACCCTGTCCCGAGCCCCTGGACCCAGCCAAAGAAAAGAAGTGCGCTGGAATCCCTCGAGGGGTGTATGGTGTGAGGCGGTTGGGAGCTAAAACAGAAATCCCGGGTAAAAGCTGCCTTGTCTTTGTGCTCTCCCTCGGTGTAACTTCTTCGGGCATCCATGGTTGCACGTAATTCCCGCAACGCTAGCGGAATACCCAGCGAGGAGTGACTTTTGACTGACAACACCGGGTTCTTTCTCCTGCCTCAACCTGCGGAAAACCAATGAACGACTATTCGGATCATGCCTTCGATGACACCCAGGAAGAAGCAATCCCATGGCACGACCCAAAGATCAACGAGGCAAAGATTGCCCTAGACAAATTCTTCGGAGAACACGATAGAGAAGTTTTTTACGAACGCCAGTTGGAAGTTATTTTCGAATCCGAATTCTTCCACTGGATCACCGCCAAGGCTTTACACGAACTCCGAGACGAAGGGCGTATAGCGTCCGAAATGGGAGAGCTAACTGAAACGACTCCCATCAGATTCTACCGAGCAACAACCCACCGCTTCTGGAAGCGTCAAGCGACACAGGTCCTTTCCCTCGTCCGAACCTTCTCTGCTTCCGAATTCACAAGGGCGCTCGGGCGACATGGTGAGCTTATGTTTGACGCAGCCCTGCCGACTCAGGGCTTCATGCCAAAAGCCAAGAAGGTCACAGCATACGGCGGGAAGCAATGGACTACCACAGGCCACGATTTAGACAGAATCTACGAACGAGACGGAGTCCCTTACGGCGCTGAAATAAAAAACACGCTTCCGTACATCCCAACAGACGAATTAAAAATCAAGCTTCGCATGTGCTCCTTCCTTGGCCTAAAACCGCTATTCATTGTACGGATGGCCCCCAAGTCTTACATTCAAGAGGTTCACAAACAAGGCGGTTTCACGCTAGTATTCAAGTATCAACTGTACCCCCACGGGTTTTCGACATTTGCTGAAGAGGTTCGCAACCGGCTGAAACTTCCTGTCGATTCCCCCGCCAGCATTGAACACGGTACCATCCAACGCTTCCTGACCTGGCACACAAAACAACTCCCCAGCCGGTAGACGATTGCGTATTCATAGACCGAACGCCCACCACCCTCAAACTCAAGGACTTAGCCACCTCCCTATGTGAATTCACTTCTCAATTCACGCATCGCCCCTGCCTCAAGCAAATTTCCCAGGCGTGCACTTTTGGATCGCCCTCGCAAGCCAGCCCGTAGTCGCACCCACGCTCAAAGGGTGAAAATTGCACCAAAACTGGTGCAAAAAGGGGAGGGGGGTACACTTTCAGATCGCGCTGTCTCCTATCCCTTCTCTCCGTTGACATGCCTGGTGGTGTGGCCTAAGATGGCGCGCGAAGGAGGTGAGTCGCATGCAGCTCACCATCAATCCTCGGGAGAAACAAGGGGTCACAGTGTTGGATTTAACTGGGAGGATTGTGGCCGGGGAAGAGTGCGACAGCCTGCGCAAGACCATCAAGGAACTGCTGGCGAGCAACAATAAGAAGATTCTGCTGAACATGGGAGAGGTCTCCCGCGTCGACAGCACCGGAATTGGCGGGCTGGTTGAATCCGCCATCTTGACTGCCAAGCAAGGCGGACAGCTCAGGCTGGTTAATCTTCCCCGGTTGATTCACAACGTCCTTTCCACGCACCGGCTTTTGCAGGCGTTCGACATCTGCGCCAACGAAGCAGAGGCTTTGGCCAGCTTGCAGGACTGACCCTACTACCCCTGCGGCCTGCGCCCCCGCACCCATTGGGGGAGCCGCGACCTCATGAGTCATTGACAAGGTCGGGTCGCCCTTGGCCTGCCAGGGCTGCATGGGCCTTTGCACAGAAAGGAAATGAGATGAGAGACGACAAGAGTAGGACGGAAAGACCAGGCGCGCAGATTTCCCGGCGCACTTTTGTGGGCGGAGCCGTTTCAGCCGCGGCGTTCACGATTGTGCCCCGGCACGTCCTGGGGGGGCCGGGCTACACCCCGCCCAGCGAAAAACTCAATGCGGCGTGCATCGGCGTCGGCGCGCAGGGCACCCGCGTGATGATGGACTTCCTGAAACAGCCCGACGTGCAGATTGTTTCCGTCTGCGACGTCAATAAAGAGAGCAGCGACTACTCAGAGTGGGGGACCAACGAGCTGCGCGACAAGGGGCGGAGGCTGCTCGGCCAGCCGGATTGGGGTGCCGATTGGAAAGGTTGCACCTGCGGCCGCGAGCCGGCCCGCCGGCTGGTGGAAGCTTATTATGCCGGACGTAGTCCTTTGGGCCAGTACCGTGGCTGCGCGGCCTACAACGATTTCCGTGAGCTGCTGGAGAAGGAAAAGGACCTGGATGCCGTCATCGTCGGCACCACCGACCACTGGCACGCCCCCGTCTCCATCGCGGCGATGAGGAAGGGCAAACACGTGTACTGCCAGAAACCGATGACGCGCGCGGTCTACGAAGCCCGCAAGATGGGCGAGGTGGCGCGCGAGACCAAGGTGGCCACGCAACTGGCGGTGGGGAACCAGGCCTCCGAGGCCACGCGCTTGTTGTGCGAATGGATCTGGGCGGGGGTCATCGGTCCGGTGCGCGAAGTCCACAACTGGTCCAGCCGTCCCTTCTGGCCGCAGGGCATCGAGCGTCCCAAAGAGGAAGAACCGGTGCCGGAAGGACTCGATTGGGACTTGTGGCTGGGGCCGGCGCCGGCGCGGCCCTACCACCATGTTTATCTGCCCTTCGTCTGGCGGGGCTGGTTCGATTTTGGCACGGGAGCGATCGGCGACATGGGCTGCTACAGCTTCGACACGATTTTCCGCGTTCTGAAGCTGGGGCCGCCGGCAAGCGTGGAAGCCAGTTCGACGCGCGTCTTCCCGGAGACCTTCCCTCTAGCTTCGCTGCTTCGCTTTGATTTCCCGGCGCGCGGCGACATGCCGGCGGTAAGGATTCATTGGTACGACGGGGGGCTTACGCCGCCACGGCCGGAAGGATTGGAAGAGGGCCGCGATTTGACAGGCGAGGATAACGAGGGCCTGCTGTTTGTCGGCGACCGCGGCACGATCATGTGCGGGTTCAGTGGGGAAGAGCCGCGCCTGCTTCCGGAATCCAAGATGAAAACGTTCCAGCCTCCGCCCAAGACTCTCCCCCGGTCGATTGGGCACGAGCGGGAGTGGATTGAAGCCTGCAAGGGAGCGAAACCGGGCGGAGCCAACTTCGAGTTTGAAGCGCCGGTCACTGAAACTATCCTGCTCGGCAACGTGGCCCTGCGCACGGGAAAGAAGCTCTATTGGGACGGACCTGGCATGAAGGTCACGAACGTGCCACCGGCCGAACAGTATGTTAATCCGGCGTACCGGCAGGGCTGGACGCTGTAATTCCCCGCCAGCCTGGTAACAGGCCTTCCTCGGCTTACTGAGTGCGCCTAATCCGCGCCGCCAATGAAGAAGGGCACCCGACGCCACGGGTGCCCTTTTCTCACCCTTAACCGACCCGCCGTAGGGGCAGCGCCAGTCTGTTCCGGTTTCGCTCTAGGGCCGCAGCAAGGACCGGTATTTCAATTCCGGCCGGGCGGGGAATTCGTAGGCGAAGCTCTTGATCTTCTCCACGATGCCGTCGGCGTCCAGGCCGTATTTGGCGTGCAGCAGGCTGGGCGCGCCGTGCGGGATGATCCGGTCGGGTACGGCAATGCGCAGGATGCTGGCGGGAATCTTGCGGTCGTGCAGCAGAGCGCCGACGCTCGAGCCAAAACCTCCGGCTTCGGTGCCCTCCTCCGCCGTGACCAGGAATTGTTTCTCCGCGGCCAGGCAGCAGATCAACTCTTCGTCCAGCGGCTTCATGAACCGCGCGTTAACGACGGTGGCCTGAATCCCCAGCGCCTCCAGTTTGGCGGCAGCTTCCAGGCAGGGATAGACCATGCTGCCCAGCGCCAGGATGCCGATGTCGCCTCCTTCGCGCAAGATTTCACCCTTGCCGATTTCCAGGCGCCTGAACTCCGGCTCGAGCGGCACGCCAATGCCATTGCTCCGCGGATAGCGCAAGGCGGCCGGGCCGTCAACCGTGAGCGCGGTGTAGAGCATATGGCGCAATTCGTTTTCGTCCTTGGGCGCCATCACGACGATGCCGGGCAACGCCCCAAGGTAGGCGAGGTCGTAGAGACCGTGGTGCGTGGGGCCATCGGCGCCGACCATCCCCCCACGGTCCAGCGCCAAGGTGACGGGAGCGCGCATGAGGCAGGCGTCGTGCATCACCTGGTCGAAGGCGCGCTGGAGGAAGGTCGAGTAGATGGCCACCACCGGGCGCATCCCTTCGCAGGCCAGGCCTGCGGCAAACGTCACCGCGTGTTGCTCGGCGATTCCCACGTCAAAGAAGCGGTCGGGATATCTCTTGGCAAATTCCTCCAGGCCCGTGCCTTCCGACATGGCCGCGGTAATGGCCACGATGCGGGAATCTTTTTCTGCCAGCTCGCAGATCGCCTTGCCGAAGACCGCCGTGTAGGAAGGCGCGCTGGCCGGAGCTTTGTGGAACGAGCCCGTGGAGATGTCGAACTGCGTCACCCCGTGGTATTTCATGGGCAGTCGTTCCGCGTGCGGGTAGCCCTTGCCCTTCTGGGTGACGATGTGCACCAGGGTCGGCTTGGGATTGTCTTTTACCCGCGCGAGCACGTTCAGCAGATCCTCGATGCTGTGCCCATTGATCGGCCCGATATATTCGAACCCCAACTCCTCGAACACCAGGCCGGGAATCAACAGCGTCTTGGCCGATTCCACGAGGTCCTTGGAAAGCCTGAGCAAGCGGGGACCCAGGCGGGGAACCGCCAGTATCATCTTCTCCACCTCTTGCGTCAGGCGATGGTAGGCCTGGCCGTGCACAATGCGGCTGAGGTACCCGGCGAAGGCTCCGACGTTGGGTGAAATCGACATCTTGTTATCGTTGAGGATGACCAGAACTTTCTTTTGAAGCGTGCCCAGATTGTTGATCCCTTCCAGCTCGAGGCCGGAGGTCAGGCCGGCGTCGCCGACCACCGCGATGATGTGGAAGTCCTCGCCCCGCAGGTCGCGGGCCACAGCCATGCCGAGCGCGGCAGAAATGGCGGTGCCGGCGTGCCCCACGTTGAACGTGTCGTAGGGGCTTTCGTCGCGCACCGGAAAGCCGCAGAGGCCTCCGTACTGGCGCAGGGTGGGGAAGCGGTCGCGCCGGCCGGTGAGGATCTTGTGCACATAGGCTTGATGACCGACGTCCCAGACGATCTTATCGCGCGGGGCTTCGAAGGTGTAATGCAGCGCCAGAGTCAGTTCGGTTGCGCCCAGGCTGGAGGCCAGATGCCCGCCCATCTTCGACACGACGGAGATGAGGTAATGGCGCAGCTCCTCGGCAACCTTGGGCAGCTCCTCACGGGGCACCTTCTTGAGGTCGGCCGGAGAATCCAGGCGCGGCAAGTACTGGTATTCCATCAAGTTTTCCTTGTAATCAAGAAGTGAGCGATCTCGTGGAGCGTCTGCGCCCGGTCCCCGTACGGCTCGAGGGCGGCACACGCCTCGCGCACCAGTTGGGAAGCGATCCGCTGGGATTCCTCCAGACCGTGGATCGCGGGATAGGTGGCCTTCTGTTGTTGCCCGTCCTTGCCCACGGATTTTCCTAGCTCCTCTTTCGAGCCTGTGACATCCAGCAAGTCGTCGGCGATTTGAAAGGCTAAGCCAATCTTTGCGCCGTAGACCGTGAGGCGGGCGAGGTCTTCCTCCGGAGCGTTCGCACCGAGCGCGCCGCAGCGCACGGCGGCACGAATGAAGGCGCCAGTCTTGGCGGAGTGAATGTATTGGAGCGTCGCGGCATCCGTCTGCCGCCCCGCGGCTTCCAGGTCCACAACCTGGCCTCCGACCATGCCGCCGCGCGTCCCGATGGCGTGCGCGAGTTCGTGAATGATTCGCGGGCTGCGTCCCTCGGGGAGGTGCCCAGGAGTGGACAGAACCTCGAAGGCCAGGGTCAGCAGCGCGTCGCCCGCCAAGATGGCGGTCGCCTCACCGTACACACGGTGGCAGGTCGGTTTCCCGCGTCGCAGGTCGTCGTTGTCGAGCGCGGGCAGGTCGTCGTGAATCAGCGAATAAGTGTGGATCAACTCCAGCGCGCAGCCCAAATGCACGAGACTCTTTTCCTCCCCCTGGAAGAGCCTTCCCGACTCCAGGCAGAGGATTGGCCGGAGGCGCTTGCCGCCCGCAAACACCGAGTGGCGCATGGCCTGGTGGATGGAAGGCGGGTACTCCTGAGCGCCCGGCAGAAGCCTTTCCAATTCCTCGTCCACCTGGCGCCGGATTTCGTTCAGATACTGATGAAGCGTGTCGTGAGGTGTCGCGCTCACGCGGGATCCGACTCCTCCGGCGCGAAGGGTTCCGCTGCCACCTTCCCTCCGGCCTTTTTCATCAGGATTTCGACGCGCCCCTCCGCTTCCTCCAATTGCGTGTGACAAACCTCGGAGAGTTTCATTCCTTCTTCGTAGAGCAGCAAGGCCTTCTCCAAGGGGAGATCCGCATCTTCGAGGTCGTGGACAATGGCGTCCAAACGCCCCAGGTTCTTCTCAAAAAATTCCGTCTTTGTCGGCTTCGGTTGTTGGGTCATGGTTCGCCTGAAGGGTGAAGTCTAAAGGATAAAGGGCAAATATCCACTTCATCCTTTACACTTCACACTTTAGCCCTTTCTTTGAGGACCTCTGCCACCTCGACGGCGGTGCGGGCCGGCTGCGGGCGCCCCAGGTCAAGCCGGCGGGTGAAGTCCTCCGGCTGGGTTCCTGTAGGCGTGGCACCGTCATCCTGGATGGTCATCTACTCTCCAATCTCTGGAGGAAAGGCCCCCGTATGCTCTGAACCTAGCTAGTCTAACACGGCGAACGCGTCCGGCGGAAAACCTTCGGCCAGCGAGACATTCCTTTTCCGGGCCTGGGCGGCCTTCGGTAGGGAGCCTCTGCCGGGCAAGGGGCGTATCGGCTGCCCAGCCTCGGCATGAGATTCTCCCCTGCGCGCGCCGGCATCATTGCTCGGGCCCCAGCCAGCCATTGCGGACATGCAACTGTTGGGCCGTCGCCGCTGGTAGCGCCTCGATGGAGTACTGGTAGGGAATGGGTGGGTCAAGGATTACGGAAATCCGTTCCTGCCGGCCGTGCCGCTCGACGCTGAAGGGGACCTCCGCGCCGGGGGGATAGATCTTCAATCGGTCTTTCAGCTCCGCCGTGGCCAGCGAGAGCTCGTCCACAGCGAGCAAGATGTCGTCACGGCTCAAGCCGCCGCGGTCCGCGGCTCTGCCCGGCCACACCGCAACGATTTGCAGGCCGCGATCCAGGCGCTGGGTCAGCACGCCGAGGCTGGGTGCAGAATCAGCCGACGTGGAGACGCGCAACTGGAGCCCAGCCGACGCCAGCGTCGGCGCGTAAGGAAGGGGCTCGGTCCCGCGCACGTAGCGCTCGAAGAACGTCGTGAAATCGCTGCCCGCTACCGCGTTTACAGCCTGCAGGATATCCTCACTTTTGTAGCCTTGCCCGGGCCCGTAATAGTCGGCGGCCGGGGCGGCGTAGAACTTGCGATACATGGCAAGCAAGACGTCGTCCAGCGATTTCTGACCGCCGGTGCGGGCCCGAATCTCCAGGTCCAGGAGCATTCCCAGAACAGCGCCTTTGTTGTAATAGGAGATCGTGGTGTTGGCGAAGTTGGTCTCCTGCATTTGGGGCGAGCGGTCATAAAACCAGGTGTGGAAGCTGGAACTCTCCGCGGACATCAGCAGGCGTCCCGGCTCCAGCTCCAGCCCGCGGATTTCCTCCGCCAGGTGCTCGAGGAACTGCTGGCGGCTCCAGACCCCGGAGCGCAGCAGGTGGAGGTAAGCGTAATAGGCTGTCACGCCTTCGGTAAACCAGAGCGAGCGCGTGTATTGCTCGCGGGTGTAATCAAAAGGGCCCAGTCCGGCCGGTCGCAGCCGTTTGACGTTCCAAAGGTGGAAGAACTCGTGCGCGGCCGTCTCCAAGGCTTCCGCCAGGCCGGTGCCGGAGAGCTCTCCCTGGATGATGATCTGGCTCGAATTGAAGTGCTCCATTCCGTCTCCCTGCGGGATGCCGGGGGCGAAATGGAAGATAAACGTGTAATCCCGGAGATCCGGTTCCGGCATCATCGCCATCTCGGACCGGACGATCTTCTTCAAGCCGTCCACCAGCCGGGAAAGGTCGTTATCCTGGTCGGCGTAGCTGTGCACGGCGACCCGGATGGTCTTGCCGCGTTCGCTGAACTGCTGAAGAGAGCACTCGGCGGAGATTTCCAGGGGCGTGTCAATCAGCAGGTCGTAGTTCGGCACCTGAAAGGTTCGTTGTTCGGTGGACTCGGAAAAGCCGCTGACTAACTTCCAATTGGGAGGCGCTTCGACCGTCAGCGTCAGCGGGTCGGGCTTGTGGTCGGCGATGTACATGAACAAGGAGGGCCCGCTGAGGCAGGCGTGAGAGCTGTCAAATTGGGAAAACGACCCGGTGAGGTCGTTGGCGAAGACGCGGTAGCGCACGCGCACCTTGCCGCCGGCGTCGGTGGTTTCGACACGCCAAGTTTGTTTATCCAG